>Ga0255765_1001252_pt1 | contig 31976 bp, 31 predicted proteins | sample 041ome_8_FD_179965 | JGI IMG/M metagenome (GOLD analysis project Ga0255765, IMG submission 179965) | Coastal salt marsh microbial communities from the Groves Creek Marsh, Skidaway Island, Georgia - 041407BS metaG (version 2) | ecosystem: Environmental > Aquatic > Marine > Intertidal zone > Salt...
ACGTATGGCATCGTGGTGGTGCTAACCATACAGATCGGGATCGCTTAATCGTGACGCCCCAGTATTGTGCGGGATGGGCGAGGCCACTCGAAACTATGTTACTCGCTGTGCCGCCGGAGAAAGCGGTGTCTTTGCCGCGGCGAACCCGGGAGCTATTGGGTTATTCCATCCATACCCCATTTATGGGGTATGTAGATGGGATGCATCCGGGCCGCATTCTGCAGTAGAGTTACTAACATAAACGATAATGTCAAAATCGTCGGAAGACGGGAGAAAAACAATGCGTGATTACACGAAGTTCTACATCAATGGCTCTTGGGTTGAGCCTTCTGAAAACAACACGCTGGCCGTTGAAAACCCGGCCACGCTAGAGCAGTGCGCAACAATTGCGATCGGCAACGATGCTGACGTGAACAACGCAGTAGCGGCAGCGAAGGCGGCTTTCGAGACCTTCAGTCAGACATCTGTAGAAGAGCGTGCGGCGCTGCTCGACAAGATCGCAGAGATTTACATGGCGCGTATCGGTGAGATTGCCGAGGCGATTCGTGAGGAAATGGGTGCGCCTATTTCACTAGCGTCAACGGCACAGGCTTACGCGGGTCTCGCACACATTACGGAAGCGGCAAAAGTTCTTCGTAATTTCTCATTCTCAGAAGATTTGGGCGCACACCGTGTTGTCAAAGAGCCTATTGGTGTCTGCGGCTTGATCACCCCTTGGAACTGGCCAATGAACCAGGTGACCTGCAAAGTGGCACCAGCCCTTGCTGTTGGTTGCACCATGGTTCTAAAGCCCAGTGAAGTGGCGCCACTTTCGTCTTATATCTTCACAGAAATTATGCACGAAGCGGGCGTTCCCGCAGGCGTTTACAACATGGTCAATGGCGATGGACCGGGCGTTGGCACAGCGCTGTCTAAGCACCCCGATGTCGACATGATGTCATTTACCGGCTCTACACGTGCGGGCTCTCTCGTTGCTCAAAATGCTGCACCGACGGTGAAGCGTGTGACGCAAGAACTGGGCGGCAAGTCGCCAAACATTATTCTGGACGATGCTGACTTGGAAAAAGCGGTGACGGGCGGCGTTCTCCACATGTACAACAATACTGGGCAGTCGTGTAACGCACCGTCACGCATGCTGGTTCCGCGCTCTCGCTTGGCTGAAGCAGAGCAGATCGCTGCTGCCGTCTCTCAGTCCGTGGTAGTGGGCGATACAGCGAGCAAAGACACCACTATGGGCCCTGTAGTGTCGAAAGTTCAGTGGGATAAGATTCAGGTTCTCATTCAGAAAGGCATCGATGAGGGCGCCAAGCTCGTCTGCGGCGGCACAGGTCTACCTGATGGCGTTGAGACCGGCCACTACGTGAAACCAACGGTTTTCTCTGAGGCCAATAACGAGATGACTATCGCCCGCGAGGAAATCTTTGGTCCAGTACTCACGATGATTCCTTATGACAGCGAAGAAGAAGCCATCCGCATTGCAAACGACACCCCGTATGGCCTAGCCGGTTATGTACAAAGCAGCGATATGGATCATGCGCGTGCGGTAGCTGCGAAAATCCGCGCGGGTAACATCCATATCAACGGCGCGAGCGGGGGTCCCGACATCCCATTTGGCGGTTATAAGCAATCGGGTAATGGTCGGGAGTGGGGCGCACATGGCTTCACGGATTACCTCGAAATTAAAGCGATCGAGGGTTACACAGCCGCGTAAGTAAGGCGGCGTTCACTTTAAGTAAACCGGGGGGGGCGTGGTGTGTCTGACTTAGTACTTGCAATAGATCAGGGCACCACGGGCTCTACCATTGCGCTCATGGATGCCGAGGGTCGCTTGTTGACCTCGGTAAATCATGAATTCCCCCAAATCTTTCCGCAGCCCGGTTGGGTTGAGCATGACCTTGAATCCATATGGGAGTCTGTCGAAAAAGGGTTGTCGGCAGTCTTTGCTGATGGAAAGTACGCAGCCACAGACATTTCAGCGATTGGTATCACCAATCAACGCGAGACAGCCGCGCTGTGGGATGCAGAGACGGGCAAGGCAGTTCATAACGCTATTGTCTGGCAATGCCGTCGAACGACTGATGTCTGCGAAAAGCTAAAGACGGATGGGCTTGAGGCACTCGTTAAAGCCCGCAGTGGTCTTGTTCTAGACCCGTATTTCTCAGCGACTAAGTTCAAATGGTTATTGGATTACGCACCTGAGGCGCAACCGCTTCTAGCGCAAGGTCGATTGCGTGCAGGAACTATTGATAGCTACTTGATATGGCGATTGAGCGCTGGTCAAGCGCACAAGACCGACGTTTCAAACGCATCACGAACGTCTCTGATGGCGCTAGACAGCCTGAGCTGGGATGACGAGTTGTTGTCGGTTTTTGGTGTGCCCAAGGAGATTTTGCCTGAAATTTGCCCTTCCAGTGGTCGTTTTGCAGTCACTCGTGGAGTGGCAGGGTTGCCGGATGGTCTTCCAATCTCGGGTGTTGCCGGTGATCAGCAGTCTGCGTTGTTTGGTCAGGCGTGTTTCGCCGTTGGCGACGCAAAATGCACATTTGGAACCGGCTCATTCATTCTCATGAATGCGGGCGATACGCCTGTTGCGTCAGACAGCGGCTTGCTGAGCACAGTCGCTTGGCAGCTCGAGGGTCAGCCGGCAGTGTATGCGCTAGAGGGTGGGGCGTTTGTTTGTGGAGCTGCCGTGCAATGGCTTCGAGACCAGCTAGGCATTATCCAGAGTGCGCCCGAGGTTGAAGCGCTCGCAAAAACAGTTGATAACTCTGGGGGGGTTGAATTCGTTCCAGCGCTCGCAGGACTCGGGGCACCTTATTGGGCTCCCGAGGCGCGAGGGACACTCACTGGATTAACCCGTGGATCGGGCCGCGGTGAGATTGCTCGGGCAACACTCGACGCAATGGCATTGCAAAATGTCGATATTCTCAGGGCGATGGAAAAAGACATTGGCAGCACAATGCAGTCACTTAAGGTCGATGGTGGCGCCTCAGCCAATAATTTCTTGATGCAGTTGCAGGCCGATTATTTAGCGCGACCTATTACGCGCCCTGAGGTTATCGAGACTACAGTCGCGGGAGCGTGCTTCTTGGCTGGCTTGGGAGAAGGAGTCTGGGATTCGCCTAGTGAGGTTTCAAACGTGTGGCGCTCGGATTGCTCGTTTGATGTGGGTATGACTGATGCCGCTCGCGATCAACGAATGGCCTCTTGGCAGTCAGCAGTGGCCAAGGCTTTGCTGAACTAGCTCATGGAAGCTGCGCCGACTTCAGTGACGTGTCTGCGAGGTCGTCACAAATGGCGTGAAGTGAAGCCCGATAGCATGGCGCTGCTGCGGGGTGAATTGGTCATGCGTCAACGCTGTGCGCGTTGTGGCAAGGAGCGTAACAGGGCGCGGTGAGTTTGATGAGCTTGAACGACTTTTTACTCTTGCCGTTCTCCGGCAGTTCTGAGGTTGTTCTTTGTTTTTGCTTCGATTATCTCCTCAGCGCCATTCTCGTTATGGATCGCCATTGATGGATTCCGCTTATTTCCGGTTTCTAGCCTCGACCCTCTGCCTCATTTGCAAACTCTCGTGCCCCAGATTTCTGCTGTTGGCGCGCGACGTCGAGAAGCCACCACGTGTCAATTCTCGTCTAGTCTTTATGTGTGCGTCTAAATACCGCTGCGCGCTCTGTTTACCTGACGCTCCGATCCCCTCTCTGTGGATCTACACCTAGCGAAGCAATCGCGACAAAAGCACCCCCTCTGTGTACTATTTTCAGGTCGGTTAGATGCGTCAAACTTGAGTCTGTCTCAACGGTTAAGGCGCTGTAGCTTGATAGGCCTAAAAGCACCAAAGGGGAAGCTGAAATGACATCTATGTTGTATCCAACTACTAATCCATCAGCGTCAGAGCAAATGGTCGTCGCGCGCGGTGAGGGGCCCTATATCTTCGATCGCAACGGCAAGCGTTACCTCGAGGGAATGGCGGGGCTTTGGTGTACTTCTTTGGGTTATGGCAACGAGGAAATTATTGAGACGGCGACGCAGCAGATGCGGGAGCTCAGTTTTAGTCACATGTTTGGTGGCAAAACGCACGAGAGCGCGATGAAGCTTGCCGATAAGCTTGCGGGTATGGTGCCGATGAAAGACGCGCGCGTCTTTTTGGGTAACAGCGGTTCTGACGCGAATGACACATTGGTGAAGCTTATTCGCTATCACGCTACAGCGACAGGGCGTCCAGAGCGCACCAAGATCATTGCACGCGATAAGGGTTATCACGGTGTGACGGTTGCCTCAGCATCGCTGACGGGGATTCCTACAAACCACAATCATTTTCAGTTGCCCTTCGATGCGCTTGGTGTGATTCGGACAGGGTCGCCGCACTACTATCGCGCCGCGAAAGCTGGTGAGAGCGAGTCTGATTTTGTAGCACGGCGCGCCTCTGAGCTTGAGGCACAAATTCTTGAAGCGGGTCCCGACACTGTTGCGGCCATGATCGCCGAGCCAGTCTCTGGTGCTGGCGGTGTTCTCATCCCACCCAAAGGCTACTATGAAGCGATTCAAGCTGTTTTGGATAAGTACGGTATCGCGCTGTGGGATGACGAGGTCATCTGTGGCTTTGGACGCCTAGGTCAAGACTTTGGTGCAAACGCCATGGGAATGCGTCCCGAAATAATGGTGTTTGCGAAAGCCTTGAGCTCAGCTTATGTACCTGTAAGCGCCGCGGTTGTCAGTGGTGAATTCGTTGAGGCAATCGAGAGTGCCGCTTCGGATATGGGCGTTTTTGGCCACGGCTATACCTACAGCGGTCACCCACTTGGCTGTGCGGTGGCTCATAAAGTTCTCGAGATTTACGAGCGCGATCACGTTTTTGAGCACGCAGCGAGTGTTGGCGATTACCTTCAAGAAAAACTGCAATCTTTCGTCAATCACCCTCTCGTTGGCGAGGTTTCGGGCAAAGGCATGATAGGTGCGATTGAACTGGTGGCCAGCAAGAAAACAAAGCAAGCGTTTGACGGTATGGTGGTCGGCGCCTATTGCGCGAAAGCGGCTGAGGCTGCGGGGCTTATTGTAAGACCCTTAGGTGGTAACCGTGTTGCGCTATGCCCGCCGTTGATACTTCAGCGTGAACACGTTGACGAGCTTATCGATAAGCTGACGATCGCGGTTAACGCGACGCTGGATTTTGCCAAGCAAGAGCGGTTATTGGCGTAACTGAGACTTATCACACAGTGAAAATTCTGCACATTGAGGCTGGGCGCTTTCTCTACGGAGGCGCACAGCAAGTGGCTTGGCTCACTCATGGGCTCTCGGAGCGTGGTGTGCAGAACGTGCTGGTATGCCCTGAGGATGGCGCAATTAGGAACGCGGTTGCAGAGGGAACAATTATTCATGCCCTTCCAATGCGTGGCGACTTAGACCTTGGGCTGATCGCGCGTCTAACCGCTGTTATCCGAGCCGAGTCTCCCGACATTGTCCATATACACAGCCGTCGTGGCGCCGACATTTTTGGTGGTATTGCGGCGAGGCTTGCGGGGGTTCCCTGTGTGCTCTCGCGGCGTGTCGACAACCGTGAACCCAAATGGTTGGCCCCCCTAAAGTACCGTCTATATCAGCGTGTTGTTGTTATTTCAGAAGCTATTGGACGTGTGCTCGTAGAATGTGGCGTAAATAGGGATAGCATTTCGACGGTAAGAAGTGCGGTGGACGCTCAGAGCTACGATCTACCTTCAGATAGCCAGTGGTTTAGGCGAGAATTCTCTTTGCCGGAGGGTGAGACCACACTGGGCGTTGTAGCACAATTAATCCCCCGTAAAGGTCATCGCTTTCTCCTCAAAGTCCTGCCCGAGTTGCTGCTTAAGTATCCTAACTTGCATGTGCTTATTTTTGGACAGGGACCCCTGCGATCGGAGTTATCGGAGGAAGTGACCCGTCCTGAGTATTGCGGGCGTGTGCAGATGGTGGGTTTTCGCGATGATTTGCGCCGCGTCATGCCCAATCTCTACGCCGTGGTTCATCCAGCGGAAAGAGAGGGGCTGGGTGTCGCTCTCCTGCAGGCATCTGCCTGTGGTGTTCCCGTGATTGCTGCTGAGGCCGGGGGTATCCCTGAGATTGTGTTGCACGAGCAGAACGGCCTTACCTTCGACGTGGGTGATGTCGAAAAATTACGTCAGCACATCGATTTACTGCTCTCTGACCCCTCTTTGCGCAAGAGTCTGGGTGCTCAGGGGCGGGTACTCGCAAATTCGGCGTTCTCTATCGATACTATGGTGGAGGGGAATCTCAGGGTATACGAGCGTCTCTTGTCTCACTAAAAGTGAAGGTTTAACGCTCAGGTACCCTCCATTGCTAGCACAGTTGTTTGCAGGGAGCTTTTAAGAGGGGAGCTTTCAGGGCGCTTTGTAAGAGTGTTGTAATAGCTACGAACGACTACCGCGCGTGCGCAGACCGTGTTTCTTCATGAGTCCCCGCATCTGGTCATAGCTTAGGCCCAACCGCAAGGCGGCTTGCTTTTGATTCTGCGCGTTTTCACGAAGTGCCTCGCGCAGCCATGAGGCTTCTTGTTTCTCCAGTGCTTCTCTCAAATTACTCGGAAGGGAAGAGGGTTGCTTTTTCTCATCTTGAGCTTGCCCAGCGTTTATCGCTGTTGACCGATGCGCCTCAGGGCGTGGTTCGAAAACATCAAAGGGGTCAATGACGAGTGTCTGAAGCGGTGTGTTGTCGTCCCCTTGTCGATGAAGCGAGCGTTCAATCACGTTCTTGAGTTCACGAACGTTGCCTGGCCATTGGTAGTTATGAAGGGCTTCAGTCACTGTGTCTGAAAACCCGGGGAAATGATGCCAGCCAAATTCGGCAGCAAAACGGATGGCAAAGTGGTCAGCGAGAAGGTCAATGTCATTGTCACGCGCACGCAGTGAGGGCATATGAACAACATCAAAGCTCAACCTGTCGAGAAGGTCCCAACGGAATAAGCCATCCTCTGCCATTTGCTTGAGGTTGGCATTGGTGGCTCCCACTATTCGCACATCCACTTTGATTGTTTGAGAGCCACCTACCCGCTCTAGCTCGCCGTATTCAATAACCCGCAGTAGTTTCTCTTGAAGCGATAGGGGCATGGTCCCGAGTTCGTCAAGAAAGAGGGTTCCTTGATCAGCGCGCTCGAAGCGTCCGGCGTGGCTTTTACGGGCACCCGTGAAAGCTCCTGGCTCGTAACCGAACAGCTCGCTGTCGAGTAATGATTCAGGTAGCGACGCGCAATTAAGCTTTATGAAGGGCGCTTGCCAGCGTTGAGAAAGGAAATGTAGGCGATTTGCCGCGATTTCCTTACCGGTTCCTCTTTCGCCCACAACCAGAATAGGGCGATCTATGACCGCGAGGCTCGAAAGATGGTCAAGCGCACGATTGAGTGCGGCGCTCTCTCCAATCACACTTTGTTCAGACATCATGTTATTCGTGTATCACGACATAATTTAAGGTTAATTAAACCTTAAATAAGGCTGGTTTAGCCATACGTTTAAGGCTAAAAAAGCCTAAATAATTCGTTCGGGATTATATTAGGGCCCCAAAAATAACTTAAGTAATTGTAATAAATGAAAAAATAATAGTTGGCTTGGATGTCGCAAAATGTACTTCACAAGGTAACCATCGAATTCAGTTCAAGACTTTAGGAAAGCACTATGGGTATTTTTTCGAGACTCTCTGACATTATTAACTCCAATCTCAATGCAATGTGTGACAGTGCAGAAGATCCGGAGAAGATGATCCGCCTGATTATTCAGGAGATGGAAGACACGCTTGTTGAGGTTCGTTCAGCGTCGGCAAAGATTCTCGCCGACAAAAAGACTCAGGAGCGCAAGCTACGCACACTACAAGGGCAAGCCATTACTTGGGAAGAAAAGGCGAAACTTGCACTCTCTAAAGACAGAGAGGACCTAGCGAGAGCCGCGTTAAACGAGAAGCGTCGAGTCGAGGCCGACGCTGACTCATTAGGAGGTGAATTGGCGCTAGCTGATGAGCACATTCAGCAGCTTCATGATGAAGTCGGTCAGCTGCAGGCGAAGCTGGATGACGCAAAAGCAAAGCGCAAGGCTATCCTGATGCGAGCAGATTCAGTTACCCAGCGCCGCATAACGCAGCAGCAGATTCATCGGACCCACCTCGACGAAGCCTTCGATCGTTTTGAGCGATTTGAGCGTCGAGTCGATGGCCTAGAAGGGGAGTTAGACGCCATGAGTCTTGGGCGAGGAAAGCCCAGTCTTGCCGATGAGATTGATGCACTTGCCGAGGACGACATGCTGAATGAGGAGTTGGAAGTGCTTAAGCAATCTATGGCCGTAAGCCGACAAGGAGAGGAGGTAGCGAAAGATGCGTAAAACTCTAGCAAAAATCTGTATCCCGTTCCTGGGGCTCACATCCCTGTCCACGCAGGCGAGCGTTGAGCAGTCTTTTGATGTCGCGGACTTTACCCGTGTTACTGCCTCGCAAGGTATTGAGGTAAACGTCATTATGGGTGCTACGGCTCAGGTGATCGCTAGCGCAGACACTGAAAAAGACCTGGAGCGCCTAGAGATCGAAGTTGATGATGGCGAACTTCGCATTAGGCGCGGCTCGTGGTCCTCGAGTATTTGGAACTGGGGAGAGTCCTACGGCAATGTGTTCGTGGACGTTGTTGCCACAGAGCTGGAAGGACTGTCCTCGAGCTCGGGCGCCAGCGTGACTGCAGTTGATATCACCTGCAGAGAGCTCTCCCTCGATGCTTCAAGTGGCAGCCGGTTAGCTGTTAGCGGAGGTTGTAACGAGGTAGACGTTGACGCATCCAGCGGCGCGGCCATCGACGCACGGGACCTCGAAGCTGAGGTGGTGAGCGTTGATGCCTCGAGCGGCGCGAATATCGATGTGTTTGCCTCGATTGATTTTCAAGGCGATGCGTCGAGCGGCGCAAATGTCGATGTCTTCGGAGAACCGCAAGCGTTTGACTCAGACACCTCGTCAGGTGCGCAAATCGCTCGAAAATAGCCGAGCAGGTTTTCTTGAATTCATAAACAGAATTTACCGGTATATCAGGTAATCATTGGGATGGAAGGTATGGAAAATATGGAAGGAGTCATGGCGATCGGCGTGGGCTATGTGTTTATGCTGACACCTGCGATCATTGTGTTTTTGGTGTTGCGCGCCCAACAAAACTCGTTAGAAAAGCGGTTGGATGCGCTCGTACAGATGTCGCGGATCTCGGGTGAGGTTGTTGGTGCGGATGAGATTAGTCACTCACTGATCAGCCGCGAAAACAAAGGTCGATTACGTCGCTGGGGTGTGATTTTACTAACCACAGCGGTAGGCGGGGGTGCCGCAGGCGTCTTTGCCGGTGTTGAGCCCTTGTTAGTGGCCTCAGTTATCTTGGGTGCACTAGGTTTGGGGCTGTTATTAGCGGATCGTTTTTCTGCTAGTACCAACGAAGATGAGCCAGACGCAGCTGCTAGCCAAGTCGCGCCCTGATCGCATTATATTTTGACATTGGAGAAGTAAGTGAATTTTTTTGAGTTTATGTTTGTCCCAATGATCGTGTTCCTCACGATCGTTGTACCGATCTGGATAACATTGCATTACCGCAGCCTCAATAACTCAAGCCGTGCACTCAGTGATGAGGATCGTGAAGCGCTTGAAGAAATGCTCGAAACCGTTGATCGCATGACGGACCGTATTGTCAATCTTGAAGCCATATTGGACGCCGATCGTCCCACTTGGCGAAACCAAAAGGAAGGTGACCGATGAGTCGGAGAAATCGCAACCAATATCAGAGCTTTAATCAAGGTCGCAAAAGCGGCTGGGGCATAGGGCTTTATCGGCATCCCTCAGACGGTTGGTTTGGAGGAGTTTGTGCAGGGCTTGCCGAGTACTGGGAAGTGCCCACGTGGGTAACGCGTTTGTCTGCCTTTGCTCTGTTCTTATTCACTGGATCCGTCGTGTTTTGGTTTTATGTCGCCGCGTGGATCTTGATCACTAAGCGGCCCTCGCGCTGGAGTGGTGATGTGTATGAGGAAGAGGTCGTTCGTGAATATGACGAAGATAGGCAAACCTATCGTAAGCGCGCTGCCTTTCGCTATTCAGAAGCGCCAGGAAAGCGCATGAATAAGGCGCGCGACCGAGTGCGCGACGCCGAGCGGCGAATTGCAGCGATGGAGCGCTATGTCACATCGAGCCGATACGACCTCGACAAGGAGTTCTCCAAGCTCTAAGGCTCTGGAACTGTGTTATTGGCAAATCATGGGTAAGGATAGATGGAAGTTTTTGGAATCTTGGGTTTTGTGTTTGGACTTGTAGCATATGTTCGCTTAGAGAGGCTGACTAAGACACTGAAGGAGAAAAATATTCTCGAGGCGGATTACAAAGACGAGTAAACATCAACTCTTGGTCAGTCCGCGATGACCGGAGCCAGAAGGTGTTTGCCTGGATAGCGCCCCTCCACTTGTACTCCATTCGCTACAACAGGCCTGCCACCAACAAGAACGTGATGGATGCCGAGCGATGTCTGGTAAGGGTCGCCATACTGAGCCCGCGCTGCGATCTGATCGGCGTCGAAGACCACAATGTCCGCATCAGCCCCTACCTGAACCCGGCCCTTTCGAGAGAAATCTTCAGACGCCAAGGCCAGCCATTGTGCCGGGAGTAAAGTGATACGACGCAGTCCCTCGATGAGCGTCATGACCTCAAGCTCACGCACGTAGTGTCCAAGAAAGTGGGCGTAGGTGCCTGCAATGTTGGGGTTTGTTTTCACTTCAATGTCGAAGGCGGGGAGGGCGTCCGTTGACACCATCATTCCCGGCCATGCAAGCGCTTTGAGCAGCCACTCTTCTTTGACGTAGTGGTGATTGATTGAGCTCGTTGGGTAATCGCGCTGGTAGCGCAGGAATCGCTCTTCGTCTAGCCATTCTCCAGTGGGGACCCACTGCACGTCTTCGTAATCGATATCGAATATCGCTCGCCAGTCGCGATTAACAAATACATCAGCGGCAATCGAGGTGGCGCCGGCGAGATAGGACAGGGTTTCTGTAGTAATTCGCGCGCCGCGCGCATTGGCGGCATCAATTTTCGCTAACCACTCATCAATACCGCCCATGGCCGAGTGAGTAATGTGACAGATCATTGTCGCGACGCTGTGCGATTCAGCTAAGGCTATTACCTCATCGAGACCAGTAGGGTCGCCCGGCATCCCTCGACGAACGTGAACATAGACGGGTTTATCGTACTCAGCTGCTGTTGAAAAGATCATGCTGAGCTCACTTTCGCTAACTGCTTCAGTCATATAATCCAGTAGTACGCCGATCCCAAGGCCGCCTAATTCAAGGCCATTACGTAAATGTTTGCGCATCTCCTCGACCTGCGCGGGGGTTGCCTGTTTGCGCCACATATCACCACCCAAGGTGATGAATCCTGTCTCATCGAAGAAGTAACTTTGCGAGGAGCCCTCCATGACAAGTCCGCGAATAGCGAAGTGCCCAACTGACGAGCCGTAATGCAGTTGAGCACCACCGCGAAACTGATAGCCATAACTTGTGGGTGGGTAGGAGCCAGCTTCGAGATCGAGCTGAGTTGTAATGCCGTCTAAAATGCTTAAGTGCTCACCCAGTCGGGTGGGGGTGTGCGAATGAATATCGATAAAGCCTGGCGCTACAACGAGTCCATTGGCATCGATCGTGGTTTTGCCTCTAATTGAATCGTCCGTAATCTGCGCAATTTGACCTTGACGAATCCCCACATTTGTCACGCGATCAGTGAGCGTCTCAGGGTCTATGACCCGACCGCCCAGAATAACCGTATCGTAAAGCTCAGAGCTGTCTGTTTTTGCGTCTGCTAGCGCGGAAAACAGCAGGCCACAAAGTATAATGGTTCGGACCACACTATCTAATAATTTGCGCATGAGACCTCTCATCGTATGTACCGTTGGATAATCGTTCTTATGGTTTGGCTGGGTCGATATTAGTGACTCATCGTTTGTTTGTCTTGGAGTAGTTGTTTGCAAACCCTTTCCTTACACTCTGATGCGGCTGACTCGTCGGAACATATTGTCTTTTTGCACGCCAATGGTTTTCCTCCGGGCACTTACGCCTCCTTTCTAAACGAGCTGGCGCCGTTAGCAAGGATCAGCACGCTTGAGCACAGGCCTCTGTGGCAAGCCAAGGCACCTAGGTTTATGAGCTGGGAGGTCTACGCCGTCGACGCGATAGAGACGCTCAGGCGCGAGGCATCCAAGCCTGTGTGGTTAGTCGGGCATTCGATGGGAGGTGCAATTAGCTTGTTGATAGCCCACAAGGCACCTGAACTCGTAAAGGGTATTGTAGCCCTCGACCCAGTAACAATTAATTCTCCTTTTCTTGCTTGGTCCCGGTTGGCGTTTCGACTTTGGCCTAATAAACCAAGGATGATTCAGGGTGCACTAGGTCGTCCACATCATTTTGAGAATCACCAAACTGCATTCGAGTTTTATCGAGGCAAACGTGCTTTTGCCGCTATAGCCGACAAAGAGTTAATGGATTACGTGCTAGCTGCGCATGTGGCCTCCGATGATGGGGTACGTCTCCGGTTCTCGGGTGAGTGGGAGGCATGTGTCTACAGATCACCACCGAGTCTTTGGTCAACGTTGCGAAAGTTGACGGTGCCCGTGCATATTTTGGGTGGACAGTCATCGTATGTCATCACGCGAGCCGTGGCAGATCGCCTTCGAAGTTATGCCAACCTACGGGTGGCCATGATAGACGCGGGTCATTTACTGCCGATGGAAAAGCCAATTGAAACCGCGGAGTTTGTCACAAACGCTATTTTAGCTTCATGAGGCGTAATGAAATCGTCATATTTTTTGACGGGTCACTCTGGTATTTTGGCGCCGAACCTATGCGATTCACAAATACTGCGCAGTTAAAGGCGTTTTTTTAACGTGTAGAGAGATAATAAGAGCGTAAGTAGCTATGAATAACCCTATTGATGGACGGTTGGCCGATCTTGATGAGACGCTATTCATGCCGCGTGAGTTGAGTTGGCTGTCCTTTAACCACAGAGTGCTGCAGGAAGCTGAAAATCCAAGCGTCCCTGTTATTCAACGCCTTCGATATCTCGGGATTTTTTCTAGCAACCTCGATGAGTTTTTCAGGGTTCGTGTCGCTGAGATACGGCGTCTCATTGTGGTGTCCACGGGTGTAAAGCGCCAACGTGCGAAGGCCCTACTGGAGACCATTCAGCAACGCATTGTCCAATTACAGAGCGACTTTGATCGGATTCAAGTGGCTGTTATGGCTGAGCTCCGACATCGGCATATTTCCATCATTGATGAGAAAAGTCTGACGGCTAAACAGCTTGAGTTCGTGGAAGACTACTTCGCAAGTAAAGTACTGCCGACTTTAGAGCCGATCCTACTCAGTGATGAGCAGGCGATGCCAGCACTCACTGACGAATCGCTGTACCTTGCGGTTGATATCCAGACCGAAGAGGGCAGCCAGTATGCAGTAATGGAGGTCCCGTCCGATGTGCTGGGTCGGTTCGTTGCCATTCCGCGTGGCAAGGACCCCAAAGGCAGAGTCTATATTTTGCTTGACGACATTATCCGCGCTTGTCTGCCTAGAGCCTTCCGAGGGGTCTTTGATATTCGCACCGCCAATGCCTACTGCTTCAAGTTCTCTCGTGATGCTGAAATTGAGATCGAAGCGTCAATTAATGAGAGTCTTATTGAAAAAATGGCTTCGAGCTTGAAGCAACGTCGGAAGGCCGATGCTGTTAGATTTGTTTATGACAGCGAGATGCCTGAGCCATTGTTGGATCACTTACGCAGGCGCCTAGGCTTTGGGCGCTATGACAGCTTGATCCCGGGTGGGCGTTATCACAATTCCAAAGATTACATCGGGTTCCCCAACGAGGGGCCCAAATATCTCGAGTTCAAGCCCCTGCCGCCGGTTCGCATACCAACGCTTGACGCGAGTCATAATATTTTTAACGAGCTGCGGAAAAAGGACTACCTTCTCTATTACCCGTATCACCCGTTCGATTACGTGGTAGATATTTTGAAGACGGCTGCAATTGATCCCGCTGTGACCTCTATTCGCATCTGCCTCTATCGCGTGGCGAGTAATTCGCAAATCGTTGATGCGCTTATTAACGCGCAATATAACGGAAAGCGTGTTCGGGTTGTGGTTGAACTTGCAGCACGTTTTGATGAGCAGGCCAATATTGCGTGGTCTGAGCGACTCACGGAGGCGGGTATCGAGGTTATCTTTGGTATCCCTGGTCTCAAGGTGCACAGCAAACTATTTCTCATCGAACGTATTGAGGACGGCGAGGTAGTTCGCTATAGCCATATTGGGACGGGTAACTTTAACGAGAAAACTGCGAGGTTATACACCGACTTCACGCTTTTGACCGCGAATCGGGTTATCGGACAGGATATCGATAAGGTCTTTGATTTCCTCAAGTACAATTACAAACAGCCGAATTACAAAGAACTTCTGGTATCCCCGCACACCAGTCGAGAAGGCATTATCAGCTTGATCGACGGCGAGATTGCGAACGCCAAAAATGGTTTCAGGGCCCAACTCTTCCTCAAGTGCAACAATCTTGTCGATCGCCAACTGACCCTCAGATTATATGAGGCGAGTCAGGCTGGCGTTGAAATCAAATTAATTATTCGAGGTATGTGCTCGCTTCTACCGGGCGTCGCCGGTATCTCTGACAACATTCGGGCGATTAGTATTATTGACCGGTATTTGGAGCATCCCAGGGTCTATGTGGCCTACAACCGTGGTAAGCCGAAATACCTTCTGGGGTCTGCTGATCTGATGACCAGAAATATTGATCACCGGGTGGAGGTGCTTTGTCCGGTTTACGACGCCGATGCACAGCGGGTGATTCAAGATGTTCTTGACCAGCAATGGAACGACAACGTCAAAGCGCGAGTGATTGACAGAGCACAGTCCAACAAAATGATCTCATCTGAGGCCAAGTCGGCTGCTGTAAGATCTCAAGAGTCAATCCATCGTTATTTTGCAACTGGACGGCTTCCGAGAATCCCGAGATCCGATATTCGAAAACCGTCAGTTCGGCGAAAGAAACACCACAAGAGGTAGGGTTGCTTTAGCGAAGATCGTCCGTGCGCACGTTGAAGAAAGGCCTAGTAACACCCTCGGTGTCAAGCAGCAGAAACTCGCTTTCGTCAGGATTCGAGAGAACAACTTCAAGCGGTTGAAAAAGAGGCCTGCGTACAAACTTCACAAACCAGCCAAACTGCTGTTTTTGGTTCAAGGCAATACGCTGCTCGTGCGTGATAAGGCTAAAGAAATCGTCAGGAATAGATGGCATCCTAAGCCTACGTTCGGCGACGTTTCTTGTACTTTCCGGCTGTATTTGGCTAACCGCATTCATATCAGAGCTACTTTTTGTCTGTACCTGCGAACATGTTAGCAAGTTGATTTGCAGAGCAAATACTATTTTCTTGGATGCGTGAGCCAGTTCACAATACCGTGCATTCTGAGGCTTCGTGTAAATCAGCGAGCTACTTTTCCGGTGATAGTTTGCCAACACAAGTGCCTGTGCTGATGAGGTATGTAGCTTCTTGTTCTCATGGAGATTCAAACGCTGAAACAGGTAGGGAGCCACTGATGCGTGAGCCTGTTCAAGATGCAACAAGCCATCAAAAGCGGCCTATATGAGCCAATGACTAATCTCTTGATAGTTGGCCAACACAATTTGCTGTGCTCGCGGGTCGTCGAGCTGCGTGCCAACGTGGAGGTTCAAAAGCTGTAGCAGGTAGGGCGCCAATTTGGCGCGAATGGCCAGCTTAAGTTTCCCATCCGTCATGCCGTAGTCGTGGGCGATGACTTCTTTTTGATCGGGCTCAAGGCGGTTATCGGGAGTGATTTCCAGAGTAATATGGGTTTGCCAAGCTTGATCATCCGCCCCACTGTGATGGCTTTCATCCATCAAATCCGCATCACCTCTGAAACGGCTCAGCACGAAATCACGAAAATCCCGATTCTTCTCACACCAAGCACGCACATGCCACCGATAACCCGTCCATACGAGCGTGTGAGGCGCGATGATCCTCCCCTCTCGGTCAGGGTTGTTGAGCGAGACATAATCAACGTCGATGCGACGAGACTCAGCCATCGCGCGAATAATAGGACGAAGCAGGCTTGCAGGCACCTCCCGAAGTGGCGCGGCAATGACCTCAACGGCGGCTCTCGCGACGGGGAGATCGCCAAGTATTTGTTGAACATCGCTCTGCTGAGCTGCCATTTGAAGATATTCGGACGCAAGCCCCCGCGTCAGCGTTGGCACAAAATCATCAGAGGGGTAGTAATGTTTCGCCACCGCATCGTAAACCAAGTCACCGCAGGTGAGTCCACGGCGATAGCTGGACAAGTCCTTATTGGCTTGTTGTCGACCAATACTAAAAGTGTCGCAAAGTTGGCGGGTGGTTAACCGGCCCTCCCACAAAGCAATCAGTTCAATGTAGCGATAGCGAAGCAACTGCTCCCATCGAGGGTTATTCATGTCGGTCTGCAATGTTTTTCAATCGGCTAAAATTACAGAGTTCCCAGAATTTCCTCAATGTGCTCCACCGTGGTCCGCGGATTGACAATACAGAATCTCAGTACCGTCTCACCTTTGTGCTTAGTGGGCGTCACAAACGATTCGCCGGACTCTAATTGCTGATCACTCCAACGTTTATAGTCGTCCGCTCGCCAGCCCAGACGTCTGAAAACACATATTGATAAGCCCTGATCTACAACAAGCTCTAGGTTTGGGTGGTCATTGATTTTGATTGCAGCCTCGCCTGCGACGCGCAGTGTCTCCTCTACCGCAGCTTCGTACGCCTCTGTGCCGTGTGTGGCTAGACTAAACCAAAGTGGCAAGCCTCGCGCCCGACGAGACAGGTGGTGGGCGTAATCTGAGGAATTCCAAACGCCATCATAGACAACCTCCAGGTAAGCGCCTTGTTGCTGGTGAGCTTCACGCGCCAACGTTGGATTCTGATAGATAAGTGCACAGCAATCGAAGGGCGCAAATAGCCATTTGTGGGGGTCAACAATGAAGCTGTCCGCTAGTTCTATTCCTGAGAATTGATCACGCACGCTGGGTGCCGCAAGGCCGGCCCCGCCATAAGCACCGTCGACGTGCATCCAAATTTCGTTTTGCTTGCTTACAGTGCCTATGCCTGAAAGGTCATCGATGATTCCGAGATTGGTTGTGCCCGCTGTGCACGCAACTGCAAACAGTCGCTCCCGATCGACGGAGTTGAGAGCCTCAATAGCCTCTGATACATGTTGCCCGGTTAGTCGATCACCACCTACTTCGAGCAAATCCACGTCCATGACATACGTTGCTTGCTTGATAGACGCGTGAGCACCCTTAGATGAGATCACAAGCCCCCGCATCGCAGCGCGACTATCCTTACCGCGCCGCCATTGATGTCGTGCGGCCACTAAGGCTGACAAATTGCCCGCAGTCCCACCACTGACAAATGTTCCTCCCGCGTTTGCACCAAAGCCCGCGAGATCGGCTATCCACCTGAGAGCCTGATTTTCGGCGTAGGTGGCACCCGCGCTCTCGAGCCAAGTCGTACCGCAAATGCTTGAGGCCCCAACAATCAGATCAAAAAGCGTTGAGGCTTCAGTGGGAGCCGTAGGGACGAACGCGAGAAATTTGGGATGATCAGTAGAGATGCAAGCGGGCGCCAATACGTCGGTAAAAAGTCTAAGCGCTTCAAGACCCCCGAGGCCCTTTGCGGTTATGGTTTGACCGGCCATAGCGGACAACTCTTCCGGTGTGCAGGGGGAGTCTAGCTCGGGTGGATCCATACGTACGCGCTCGACGCTATATCGGACAATCGCCTGCTGGAGTACTTCCATATCCCTTGTGAGTTCGTGCATCATCTATCTCCCAGCAAATTCAAACGAAATCGTATCAGCAGTCACGCTGACTGCTAACTACCCAAGGGGGTTTAATTTATCGCTTCAAACGAGCCTGGTTCGGTGGTGGCGTGTGACGGCGATGCCAATTAATGCGCCAAACGAGCAGACCAACATAATGAGAATAGGTTCAAACATCCGGCCGCTGTAGGTCGCGCCAGCGATCACACCAACGATTGCAGACGCCACGGAATGAACGCTACCGTACACTGCAGACGCGGCGCCCGCTTTGTGTGGGTATAGCGAGACTGCTCCCATAGAGGCGTTAGGCGCGATCAATCCGACACCGAAGAAAAAAGCTATAGATATGCACGCCAATAAGACCATGGTTGTTTCGGGGCTGGCGAGAGTCGCCAGTGCTGTAGTGGTTGATACAGCGCAAATGAATGCCCCTGTGCGTAGGGTTCGATCCGTCCCCCACTTGATAACCAAGCGTGAGCTCGAGAGGCTCCCAATAATAAAGCCAGCCGCCGTCATAGCGAAGACCACGCCGAAGAACTCCGTAGATACTTTGAAAACGTCCCGTAGAAAAAAGGCAACCGTTGATATGTAAACGAAAACCCCACAAAACGAAAAGGTGCCACTCAGCTGATAGCCGATAAACAAAGGGTTCGAAAGGCATTCTTTAAACGAGGAAAACACATCGATAAATTTCAGCTTTTTTTGCGGCCCATCTTCAGACTTTCTTATCGTCTCTTGAAAAGAGGCGAGACCGAGTAACACAGCTGCGGCGAATATAGCCTGCGCAATGAAGGTGAATCGCCAGCCCAGTTCAACGGTGATGAGAGCACCTACGGTGGGCGCAAAGAGGGGAACACAAGCCATAGACGCACTGGTCAAGGCCATGATTTGTGAAGCTCGTTCGCCCTCAAATGTGTCGCGGATCATTGCTCGAGCGATGACTGCGCCACTCGCCGCCGCAGCACCCTGAAAGATGCGGCCGATCCACATCGACTCGATACTCCATGCGAGTGAGTTCATTAACGAAAAGCTGATAAACGCTAAACAGCCAGCACGCACCACGGGGAGTCGCCCGAAGTTATCTGATAAGGGACCAAAAAACAGCTGGCCTAGCGCTACCCCAATCGTAAAAATTGAAAGCGTTAACTGGCCTTCCGACACCGTAGCATCCAATGCATCAGACATGGCTGTGATGGCTGGAAGATATAAGTCGGTAGATACAGGAATGAGGGCGAGAAGCCCTGTTATGGTTGCGAAGGTCAGGGTTTCGCGACGACTAAAACCGGATTTTTGCGGGCTCAATTTACAGTGGGCGTCTCGAGAGGAATAACTGGACAGACTTCTGGGATGAAAAATTGGCCGTTTTCCATGTCCATTAGGTCTAGACCGATTGCACTGCCGTTTGTGAGCACAGCGAGGCGGATCATGTAAGCCGTGCTAGCGTGCTTTACCTCGACCATTTGAAACGCTGTGACGCCCGCACCGACTTCTTCAGCCAAGCGAACCGCCGTGTGTTCCATGTAGACCTTTGCTTGGCCGGGCTCCATTGGTGTCAACGACCGCTCCAGGACTTCATGCAAGTGACTTTCTATTGCTCTTTTGTTCTCATCAGCTGTTAATGCCGCTGATATATAGCTTCGATTTGCGTTCATAGTTACCCACCCCCGAAGGCGACGCGAGTCTAACACTAACGAAAGTACATTGCGCTAGTGGATGTTAGTGAAAGCCGTGGTAGACTTCGCGACCTGTCAAGTACGACGGCCCCTCCGCCCGTAGCTCAGCTGGATAGAGCACCAGGCTTCGAACCTGGGTGTCGGGAGTTCGAATCTCTCCGGGCGGGCCATATACAAAGACACCTCCGAAAGGGGGTGTTTTTGTATGTGGGGTCTGAAAAGAGTTCGAACTCCCGAGTTCGAGTCGAACGTAGTGAGACCACGGAGGCGGAGCCGACGCTAATCTGCAAAAGGGTGCGATGATAAATGGCGCCTCGCCGCCTGCTTGCAAAACACTCTCCATCACTCAGTGATTCACTCCCCTTAAAATCTCAAACTGTACTCACTTCATCAGCGAGGGCCTCGAGTGATGGTTTCGCTTGTTCTGTGCTAGCCTGCCTGCTCCCAAGGGAAGAGAAGTTTAATGCCATGTGTGACGAAAATACGGTTCAAGATGCGGAAGATTTAGGAAGGGCTGGATCGATAACCCGCCGCGAGTTCAACACCCTGGCCGCGGGTGCTGCGGCAGCCGTTACCTTGCCAGCTGTGGCAAATGCAAAGGCGGTTTCTGCGACTAATGTGATGATAAATACGCCAGATGGAAAGTGCGACGCTTTTTTTGTTTATCCATCCGAGGGTAAGCACCCTGCGGTGTTGATCTGGCCGGATATTTTGGCGCTGAGAGCTTCGTTCAGAACAATGGCAACGCGGTTAGCAGAGAGTGGTTACAGCGTACTCTGTATTAATCCCTATTATCGTGATGCGGTAGCGCCTGTCGTTGAGACGGGTGAGAGCTTTCAAGACGCCTCGACCCAGAAAAAGGTGCTGCCGATGTATCGCAATTTGTCGCCAGAGACGCACAGAACCGATGCAAGAGCTTTTGTCGATTGGCTCGATGCACAAAGTCCGGTAGATACATCGCGGCCGATAGGAACAATGGGCTATTGCATGGGCGGTCCTATGGTGATGCGCGCGGCTGCGGAGTGTTCGGATCGAATTGGCGCTGGATGTGCCTATCACCCTGTCTCGTTGGCGACAGAAGACGATGACAGTCCGCATCTCCTGATTTCCAAGATGAACGGTCAATTTTTGATTGCGTTGGCTGAGAACGACGACGAGCGCAACCCCGATGACAAGTCAGTTTTGCGAGAGGCCTTTTCTGCCGAGGGGCTCACTGCCGAGGTGACTGTGTTTGAGGGGGCGCTGCATGGATGGTGTGTGCTGGATTCTCGTGTTTATAACGAAGGCGCGGCTGAAGTGGCTTGGGCGAAGACGCTTGAAATACTCAACTCTGCGCTCTAAAGCAAGGTGTCTTGAGAGCAATGCGGTTGACTCGACCAGGCACAGCACTGCCTTATTTGACTAGCTTGGGGAAACTTAGGGCTGCTAGTACGAAGATTTACCCGGATCAGTTCCACAAAACGCTTGAGAGCCAAGATAGATGTGTGGTCGCTACACACTAACGGCGTCGAATAAACCTGATTTGGCGACGCTCGAATTCAACGTCCCTGACAGGTACAACATTGCGCCGCAGTCCGATGTGTTGGTTGAAACACGACTCGATGGCTTCACGCTGATGCCATGGTCACTCTCGCCCTCGTGGGCGACAACGCCGATGCACTTGTTTAATGCGCGCCTGGAAACCCTCGACGAGAAGCCCTCGTTTAAAGGCAGCTTACGCTGTGTCTTCATGGCGGATGGCTGGTATGAATGGCAGCGCTCAGCGAGAAATAAACAGCCCTGGTATCACCACAGAGAAGGAGAGTTACTGCGTTTCGCGGGTGTTTATCATCCGTTCAGTGGTTGCGCAATCGTAACGACGGCAGCTCAACCTACTATTGAGCATATTCACCATCGCCAGCCAGTATTGCTGACGGCGCAAACCGCCGCAGGGTGGTTGGCGAGTGCGGCGGCTGCAGATTGTGTAACTGACTATCCTGTCGCTTTTCATCAAGTTTCTGACCGAGTTAATAATGCGAAAATTGATTCGCCTACGCTGCCCTTACCCATTCAAAAAAATGCTTCTATTGATCCTCAAAGGACGCTTTTTTGAGGGAATCGTTGAGAGAGTGGCGCGCTAGTTCTCATTGGCAACTAGTGATTGCCGGCCTAATCCGTCTGTCGCGCTCCCACATCGAATCGCTGGTTTATAAGAAAGGGAGCGCAGATTAGTTCATTCAGCGAGCCTCACGCCCAGTGTGAGTTTGTGGTACAAATTCAGCAGACACTGGCTTACTCGCTTCTTTTATTTCTATGACAACAGTGACCCAAATCTCAGACGGCCGTCGGCAACGCACTGAGCGCAGTCGAAGAGCCATGATTGATGCGGCTTTAGCATTGATTCAAGACGGCAATTTTGCGCCCACAGCCCGTGAAATCGCAGAGCGAGCGGGTGTGGGGATTCGCTCTTTCTTTCGACAGTTTGAGGATATGGACAGTTTGTTTCTGGCTGTCGACGCACAGATCTCGGAGTCCGTACTTGAGAGCTTTCTCAACCCGGGTGATCGAGAGGGTGCCTTAGAGCAGCGGATCGAGTCACTTGTGATGACTTACACCAGTGCGTTCGAGACGCACAAAAATCTTTTACTTTCGACGAAATCACTTCGATGGACGTCTCACGTACTAAAAGACAATTATGATCGCTATCAAACGTTATCACGCAACAACAAAGAAGCCTGGATTCCAGAAATCAAAGCGCTTTCAAACGAGGAGCGCCATCTAGCTGACGCTTACTTGTCCTTTGAGATGTGGAATCGTATCCGAGAGATCCAAGGACTATCGGTTTCAGATGCGCGCGCTGTCATTCTCGCTGCATACCGTAAATTGATTCGAAGCTGCTAGCCCGTGTCATTAATCTTCTAAGGTGAATTACAGCTTGCTATTGATATGGCATTTCCTGTGCCATATGTTTAGAGGCGCTTAGTGACAATCCAATCGCGCCTGCTTTGAGCGATGAATTTAACAACAAAAATGTATCCATCGGGTGCCTGAGAATGCTGCTTTAGGGAGAGAGTGATGGCGCAACAATTTGACGAGCCGCAGTTTAAAGAACAGGGTGGCGCGGCTACCATGGATCCATCCTCCTTGCAGCGATGGCTAACCTCTCGACTCGCCATGCATATGAACAGTGAGAGCCGCTTTGAGAAACGTCGTGCCAAGGCTGAGCGGGCTCGACTAAAAGCGGGTCGGCGTCATGTGGTTGACTATTTCCACCAAATCGAGGATGGCTACAGCTATCTTGCTGCTCAGGTTTTGCAACGATTTGCTGAGAGGTATGACATTGAGCTCAGGTGTCATCTCGTTAGAGGCCCAGAGGGTAAAAACGCCCCCGACGCTGCGTTATTACTGAAATTGTCGCGATACGACGCGTCTTGGATCGCATCTGAATATGGGTTGAACTTTCCTGTTGACGGGGAGAGTCCTAGCAGCGACAACATCAACCTGGCGGGTGCCATTTCGGCTTCAGTTAGATCTGAAGAGAGGCTTGCAGTTTTACCAAAAGTAGGGGAAGCGCTGTGGCGTAACGATGCCCAGGCACTTGAAGGTCTTGCTGAGTTACACGGACGTGCGACAGATTTCGAGGTCGAGGCGTCACTGAATATGGGCACCGAATTGCGCGCCAACCTTAAGCACTACTCTGGCGCGATGTTTTATTACGAGGGTGAGTGGTACTGGGGTATCGATCGGCTACATTATCTTGAGGAGCGCCTAGTGAGCCTTGGTGCTTCACGTTCTCCTAATGAATCTTTTGTAGCCCCTTGTCCTGACGTTTCCGTCGAGGGTGTGTCCGACGCATCAGGGCTGACGCTTGAGTTCTTTCCCTCGCTGCGAAGCCCTTACACATCGATTGTGTTTGATGAGACTGTGGCAATGGCGCAGCGCATCGGTATCAATTTTGTCATGCGCCCAGTTCTACCCATGGTGATGCGTGGTGTTCCGGCAACGCGTGAAAAGGGGCTTTACATCTTTTCGGATACGGCACGTGAGGCGCGGCGGCGAGGGGTTCCGTACGGCAACTTTCATGATCCGATTGGAAATCCAGTTCGCAGGTGCTACGCGATCTATCCCTGGGCCGTCTCGCTGGGGCGGGGGACAGAGTTGTTATCTAGCTTTCTCAAACATGCGTTTTCGATGGGCGTGAATACCAATAACGATCGAGGACTTAAGCGCGTGGTGGAAGCTGCGGGTCTTGATTGGCGTGAGGCTCAAGCGCATCTGGGAGACACCGAGTGGGAGAAGATGCTTGAGGACAATCGGCTCTCGATGTACGAGGGCGGGCTCTGGGGTGTTCCAAGCTACCGCTTAATCGACGCTGATGGGAATACTCACCTCGAAATATGGGGGCAAGATCGCTTGTGGCTAGTGGCTAGAGAGATCCGGCGGTTGCACAAGGGGATGTGACTACGCCTTATCAGAAGGCTCCGTAAAAATACTCTTGAGCGTATGAAGTAATAGCATCGTCCCCAAAGCACAGGGCTTGCCCCTAAAAGGATAGCCTCCATTCAAAGGCTATCCGATGAACACTAATACGCTTAAGCGGGAGTAACCCACATCGCCACTGGCGTCAGATCAGCCGAAACCCAAGGCCTTGGCTTCTTGGGCCAAAATCTTGGCAACGGCCGGCTCTGCCTTTACGGCCTCGAAGAGCGCCGCGAATTTCGGATAGGTCTCGGCAGGAACGTCATAACCCGCATAGCTCGCATTGATGAAAGGCGTGACCAGCGTCAGATCGGCGAGCGTAAATGTACCGAAAATAAAGCCTTGTTCCGGCAACTGACCTTCAATATAGCTGAGCAGCGGTGGTAGTTTCTTCTCGATGATATTACTAATGAGCGCCTCGTCAGGCTCCTGCTTGAAGGCCCTTGGACGCATAAAGCGCTGAAAGAAAATACCAGCGGCGAGTTCAGCAACAGCTCCTGACGCAAAGTCGTCATACCAATCCGCCATTGCTCTTTCGTGTAGCGAAGTCGGGTAAACCGGCACTTCAGGATAGGCGGACTCAAGATACCGGCAAATAACTTTTGAGTCCCCCAGCGTGAGATCGCCGTCCACCAAAGTTGGAATCTTCCCCAGCGGATTGAGCTGCTTATAGTCCGAATCTCCCGTAAAAGGCATTTGAACCACCATCTCGTAATCCAGACCTTTGAGTTCGAGCGCGATGAGAACTTTTCTGACAAAAGGCGAGCCATGAACACCGTGGACTTTAAGCATAAGTACCTCTAAAAAATAATTAAGGGATTACTGTTTATTCTTTTGATTCTTGGGACGGTTACTACCGGTTAGGGCTTTTATACTGACTTTCCGCATAGGGCTTGGATCGCAACCCACGTGTCTATTTATCACTCCTTATCACTACCCAAGTCTAGCACCACCTAAAGATCGCGGGGAGCTGACTTGCAACCTATGCGAGCAGAGTGGACTATGGCGAGCCCGATTTCTAGTCGTCAACGTTTTGGGATTAGTCCATGGCTAAACTGACCTTTTTTTACGATCTTTCATCACCTTGGACATACCTCGCATTTAACAACGTCCAGGATATACTGGTGGAAACTAGTGCAGAGGTGAGCTGGAGGCCTTTTCTGGTAGGTGGCGTCTTCAACGCGGTCAACCAGAGTGTGTATGCCGCCAGGTCTAACCCCGCTGACCCCAAAGTTATCCATAACTTTACTTGGCTGCATGAGTGGGCTCGCTTGGCAGCTCTTCCTCTGGATTTCCCGACAGCGCATCACCCCGTTAAGTCCGTACTCCCCATGCGGGTCTGCTGCGCCCTTGAGGGCGATCAGCTGGTACTACAGAAATTTACAAAAGCTGTTTTTGACGCCTATTTTGCTGAAGGGAAAAACATAGACGACCCTAATGTGGTTGCAGGTATCGCCAATAGTGTCGGGCTTGAGGGTCATGAACTGATTGAGGCGGCTGCCACTCAGGCTGTTAAAGATCGCTTGCGAGCCAACACCGAAGAGGCGATTTCTAAGGGCGCTTTCGGATCGCCAACAATGATCGTCAACGATGGCCAGCTTTATTTCGGAAATGATCAGCTTCCACTCGTGCGACAGGCGCTGCAGACGGGCTGATGGGCCTGTGAAATAGAAAGCTTCATCAAAACAGCTTGTAGCGATGTCCACGTGGTTTAGGCCTCTTGTGTTCTTCTGGTAGGTGGCACAGGCGCTCCATCTTGTTGACACTGCCGTCTGCATACTCCCACACGAGTAAATCGCCTTCCATGTAGCGCTTAACCACCTTAGGACCCCAGCCAAAGGCATAAAAGTTGAGCACACCGTCCTCCCAAATCATTGAGGCCGACGTCCGCATACAAAAGTCGCGTTCTCCCGCTGTAAAAAGCACACGTCCTTCGGTGTCATTAGTATTAAGCCCCGCCGTACTGTTGGGTCCGTAGTCATGGATGACGCCTGCCGTGGTAACAACGACTCGCTCACCACATTGTTCAACTCGTTCGACATGGCCAGTTCTCGCACCGCTCACTGCACGCCATAGCCCTCTAATGTCGTCAGCACCTTCGGATAGCGGCTCCGTGCAATCTCGCAATATGGGAAGTGGAAAGTGACTGTAGGCACAGCCAGGTGTGTTCCCTTTGGGGATATCTTTAGCGCTTAATCCAGATCCATCCAGGCTTTGCAATTCACAATAGTTCAAGCCTGAACCGTCGCCAGACAGTGTTTCTGGGTCGATGGTAAGCGAGGGCCTCGGTGCCAAGTAGGCCACCCAAAACAAGCTCAGAACTAGGCTCGCTACTATGAGAGTGCTGTACTTCAGAAGCCTTAACATTGATGTCTGACTCTCTTAGCGGGGTGAAGTGTGATCAAGGTCGGAGAATGATACCGTCTTGGGCGCTGACCGACCCATCCAACAGAGCGACAATTTTTTCGGTTATTTCTTCGGGCCCTACGGCCTCCGATATTTGAATCCAGGCCTTTGTTGCGAACAGGAAATCCGCCATTGCGGCGCCCATCTGGCGCATCATTTCGCCTGATCCAATGCGCTCGCGTAACACTGCAATCTGATCAGGCGCGGACCAAAACACAGGCTTTGCGCCTGGTAATTTTTTCGAGGCGCCAAACGCGCCAGCATCCCAGTGGGTTTTGCCCACAGACCCTGAGTAGGAGATGGTGTCTCCAAAGCGATGATGAAGTGCTTCAAGCACGTCGCTATTACCGGCTACATCGAAGATGGTTGTTTTCTGGCCTACGTCGAGTTGGTCGAGCTGATCGTAGGTCAAAACACGATCGTAACAGTTCAGACCTTTCACAAAGCTAAGATTTTTCGACGACGTTAAGCCAATGGTTTCGATGACACCGCGATAGTTTTTATGCATTAAGTAACCAAAGCCCATGGCAGTTTTTGCTGACGCAGAGGTCACAATGATGCGTTTTGCATTGTGAAAAGCATGGTCTTCGCAGTAACTTTGCATTAGGAAAGAGGTGCCAAATAACGGCCGAAATAGCATGATTGCCTCTTCGGACTCTGCCGAATATCCGGGCTCGGTGTGCGTTAGCGCGTACTCGTTGTAGAAAGCAGGTACGACAGCGCGACAGGCTCGTATATCTGTGAATCCGCCCGGGCTTACCTTTCCAGGTTGCATAACAACATGAGACGCGATGGGGAGAAAGCCATACACCCTGTCTCCCGCCTTTAATGATGGGTGTTTAGACTCGACTACATTGGCGTAGCCCCAGCAGGGTAGGTTGGCGTAACCCTCATTTGCAGGGTAGATATCAAGGTAGCGGATCAGGCCGGACTTCCCAGCGAAACCGTAGCTGATCGAATTCGCGGTCAGCGCGAGCTTGTCCACGCGAAATAGCACCTCTCCCTCAGCAATGTCTGACAGCTCTGTCCGACAAATGTCAAAGACGGTCTGTTGTCTAAAATCGTCTATTGCGAGTGAGAGTGCGTAAGGGACTGAGGCCATGATTTTGACTCTGGATAAGTGTCGTACCAACGGTATGGTTTGTGAGTGCAACGGTCAACAGGCGGGGCCGCCGTTGCGCGCAGATAGCGGGATTGGGTCAGGACTGCCAGAATGCCTCTCGGGCGAATTCTCGAGCCATTGACTGACGTTTATTTACTGTATTTCCTTAGATCCAGGCCGAATGCCTTAGCCGAATGACGCTCAGAAGAGTGAAAAACTGCTACAGACTACCCGGCCGGTAAAGCTAATTTCCGACGACCAGGATTTCTTCATCCCCACTGGCTCCAGGTTCTTTTGAGAACAGCGCTTTCGCTTGGTAATCTGGTGACTCATGGAAAAAAACATAGTTTTTGAGTGGATCTGTGGTCATGAAGTGCGCTGCCTGAATTTAATTTCTTGGGGCTTTACCAGTTACAAGAGAGTGTTAGCGATGTCAGTATCCATTCATGAGGGGCAATCTCATGAGTAGCAATGATGGAGTGCTATGACAATATGCAAAGGGTTAGTCAGCACAGAGCACAACACGTCTATCGCTTTGTCCGAGTTCGTGCGTCAATGACGCTAGTCACACTTTTGACAGCTTGCATGGGTGCATCTAGCACCTTGCCAGTCGTTACAATTCCCTCGGAAAATGCTAACTCCCGGGTAAATCACCTAGTCCTTCATTTTACTTCTGAGAACTTTCAGGAGTCACTTGCGATACTCACGGGACGAACGGACCGTAAGGTAAGTTCGCATTATCTCATTCCAAGTCCATCTGACGAAAGTTATGGGCAAGCAAAGCTGAAAGTCTATTCTTTAGTGCCTACCGAGCAACGCGCCTGGCATGCGGGCCGATCTTTCTGGGCAGGTAAGAGAGATTTGAATGACCAGTCGGTGGGTGTCGAGATTGTTAATTTAGCCGGCTGTGCGGAAGACATCAGTAAGCTGGGTAACGGTCCCGAGTTTGTAGTTGCGTGCTCATTTGATCCTTTCCCAGAGGAGCAGATTTCGCTTTTGATGCGCCTGTTAAAGTCGGTGCTTGAGAATTACCCGGACATACCACCTGAGTCGATTGTTGGGCATGCGGACATCACACCAAGCCGAAAGGTTGACCCAGGACCCCTATTCCCCTGGGAGCAACTTTATAAGGCGGGCATCGGCGCCTGGTTTGACAACGAGCGTGCGGCTCTGATTGCGGCCCTCATTACCCAACGACCACTCTCCATCACGCTACAGCAGCAACTGCTCGCGGCATATGGTTACGATGTTGAAGTTACGGGTGTTGAGGACGAGCAATCCCAGCTTGCGGTAAGGGCTTTTCAGATGCATTTTCGACCTAGTAACTACTCGGGGCGCTTTGATGTCGAAACCTCAGCAAGGTTGATTAGTTTGCTCGAGCGCTATCGTCCGAGACGGTTGCAGGCATTTGCTGAGCTGTCAGAGAGCCTTGGAGCGCTCTAACCACTACGAGAGAGACATTTTTTTAGTGTGCTTTGTTTGAACTGTTGGTCGCTCGTTTTGAGGAAACAGCTAATTTTCTCGTGCGATTACAGCGCCTACTACTGCAAAAGTAACCTCGACACTACTACCAGACCTCTTATACTTGCGGCGGTGGTGGAATCAGCGAAACGCGCCAGGCGCGTAAGGTAAAGCAAATTATGAATATGATGGATGCAGTCATCGTCCCAATGCACCCCGAGGGCCGCAAATTTGTAGCGATCTTTGCTGCAATTACTCTTTTCCTCGGATTGTTTTCGGACGTGCTTTTCTGGGTGGGGGTTTGCCTTACCGTTTGGTGTTATTACTTTTTCCGTGACCCCGTTCGTATTGTGCCGCAGGGAGATAACTTAGTTATTTGTCCCGCTGACGGTGTCGTATCACTCATTCAAGAAGTTTCGCCCCCGGCGGAGATGGGGTTAGGCGACGCGCCACTGACACGAGTCTCTGTCTTTATGAATGTCTTTAACTGCCACGTGAACCGAGCATGCATCGACGGCACGGTTACGAACGTGACGTACCACCATGGAAAGTTCTTGAACGCATCGCTTGATAAAGCCTCGGAACATAACGAGCGCAACTCGATCACCATTACCCGCGAGGATGGGACTGCCATTGGTATTACACAGATTGCGGGTTTGGTCGCGCGAAGAATAGTTTGCTTTGTTGAAGAGGGCGATACACTAGCGGCAGGTGATCGATTCGGTCTCATACGCTTTGGTAGCCGTCTCGATATCTACTTGCCTGCAAATGCGGCACCCTCTGTGTGTTTGGGGCAAACCATGGTTGCGGGGGAAACTGTACTCGCGGAGCTCGGTTCTTTGACTGCGCGTAACGGCGTGGCAAAGTGACAACGAATCTTCAGCAGAACGATGGCCAGGCTCGAGGGCGTGATCGGCTAGCTCACCTTATCCCCAATATGATGACCTTGGGAGCGGTTTGCGTCGGTCTTACTGCTGTGCGATTTGCTCTCGACGGTAAGATCGATTTGGCCGTTATAGCTCTAGTCGTTGCTATGGTCATGGACGGTTTGGATGGTCGACTCGCACGGGCGTTGAATTCAACCTCCCAGATCGGCAAGGAGCTCGACTCGCTGGCAGACTTTTTTAATTTTGGCATCGCGCCGGGATTGATTTTGCACTTAGCCTTGTTCACCGAGTCTAGCAAGGTCGATTTCACTTGGGTGGCCATTATGTTAGTGGCAGCCTGTTGTGCCTATCGGTTAGCGCGTTTCAACGCGAGCGAGTACACAGACTCTGAACAGCCCTTTGAGGGAGTTCCCGCACCCGTACTCGCATTGCTCACACTCATGCCCGTGTATCTCCACTTGCTAGAGCTGGAATTTATCGGGCGCTGGCCGGCTCTGATATCACTATATTTGATCGGCTGCGCCTGTTTGGCGGTATCTCAAGTGCCAACTTTTTCGTTGAAGTCGCTCAAGGTTTCGCCGGCTTACCGCTTTTTGGTTGTGCCTCTGTTTACAATGCTGATCGCAAGTTTGCTTATCTACCCGTGGGAGACGTTGACGGCGTTAAGTGTTACTTACTTGATAGCCATTCCTCTCTACGCTCGGCGTCATTCAGTCAAGTAACCCACAGTGGCCTTAGTGAGTCACGTTTTGGGGTCTTATGGCGTACTCGCGCAGCTACATACAACGGCGTCCGGTAAGGCCTCATCGGAATGCTTTTGGAGTCCTTGTTCGCAGCCATTAGGAACGTTATTGGAATTCTATCCGCACGCTTCCGGCGCTCTATTAGCGCTTGGTCACCAATATGACCTCCACCTTTACCCGAGACTTCGCTGTACGGGCGGATAAATGCGAGTGGTGGGCGCGCAGCATAGCCGTTAGAATCTCGCCTGCCGGTGTGAGTGAATTGACACAACGCCGCCCGAGTCTGGACAAACAAATTTGAAACGCCATTTCGGTGTTTGAAATTGGTTTTTCACTCGCCGTTCGTATTAACAAGAAAAACAGTGATAAGGATTTAACACATGATTCCACGTCATATCTTCGACTCTGAGCACGAAGTTTTTAGAGACACGGTCCGCAAATTCCTGATGGAAGAAGCCTACGAGCAGCACGCGCAGTGGGAAAAGGACGGCCAGATCGATCGCAATTTTTGGTACAAAGCGGGCGAGCAGGGAATGCTGTGTCCGGGCGCACCCGAGGAGTACGGCGGTGTCGGCGCGGATTTTCGATACAACATGGTGGTTTCAGAAGAAGTTTCCCGCCTAGGTCTTACGGGAATTGGTTTCTCCCTACATAACGATGTAACTACGCCTTATCTCACCAACGTGGCAAACGAGGCACAGAAACAAAAGTATCTTCCAAGGTGTATCTCCGGTGATTGCATTGTTGCGATTGCTATGACGGAACCCGGCACAGGTTCAGACCTACAGGGTATCAAGACATCCGCTGTGGACATGGGTGACCACTACCTCCTTAATGGCTCTAAAACGTTTATTACCTGCGGACAGCAAGCCGATATCGTGTTGGTCGTCTGCCGCACCGACCCTGATCCCAAAGCCGGCGCAAAGGCCTTCAGTATTTTAATTGTCGAGCGGGATATGCCCGGATTCGAGCGTGGCCGTAATCTCGACAAAATGGGCCAGAAGGCGCAAGACACGTCAGAGTTGTTCTTCAATGACGTCAAAGTGCCCAAGGAAAACCTGTTAGGTGAGGAGGGGATGGGCTTTATCTACCTCATGCGTGAGTTGCCTCAGGAGCGTTTGAGCATTGCGGTTTCCGCTGTGGCGAGCTGCGAGTCAGTAATGGAACAGACGGTTAATTATGTGAAGGAGCGCAAAGCGTTCGGTAAGAGCATTGCTGAATTTCAGAATACGCAGTTCACTCTCGCGCAGCTCGAGGCTGAGGTCACAGCGATGCGTATCTTTATTGATCGATGTGCAGAGCTTTTGTTGAAAAAAGAATTGACCACGGTCGATGCTTCTAAAACGAAGTTGCTG
>Ga0255765_1001257_pt1 | contig 31926 bp, 22 predicted proteins | sample 041ome_8_FD_179965 | JGI IMG/M metagenome (GOLD analysis project Ga0255765, IMG submission 179965) | Coastal salt marsh microbial communities from the Groves Creek Marsh, Skidaway Island, Georgia - 041407BS metaG (version 2) | ecosystem: Environmental > Aquatic > Marine > Intertidal zone > Salt...
CGGATCGAAGGGTTGCCGTCGGAAGCGCAGATGAGAGACCGACTGAATTACTTCCTGCAACAAGCGAAGTAAAACTCGGAATGTTTAATATGAATATGTAAAGCAAGCGCGCGCTGCAATTCTCGGTACTTTACACACAAACTATAAAAATAAGGGTGACGATGTTATCCGCGTTTCCCTCCTTTTTTCTGTTTCTTTTTCGCCGGTGGCTCGTCTTCGTCTTCGTCGTCTTCGTCGCCAAAGACGATGTCGGGTAACGCGCCGTCTGAGTCGGAATCTTCTTCTTCCGCGGAGGCGGCTTGCTTTCTCGCGGCAGAGGACGACGCGCCAAACTTTTTCTTCTTTGGCTTTTGTTCGTCTTCTTTTACCTCCGCGTCTTTCTTCTGAGGCGCTTTCGATGGAATCCACGCGTCGTCTAAGGTTCGAAGTTTGCTAGAGTTTACCGGCACGCCAAAAGCGCCAAACTCGTCGTCCTCTCCAACTGGGGCGGCCAGTGGCGCAGATTTCTTCATCTCCTCATCCTCAGCCTCTTCTTTTGCGTCTCGAGGAGGCAGCGCGGGCTTTTTCTCTCCCGCATTTGCGGTTGCTGGTTCATGCTTTTCATCGCCATCATTCATCGCAATTGGTTTTTCTTCTTCTTCTTCTTCTTCTTCTTCTTCTTCTTCTTCTTCTTCTTCTTCGTCGTCGTCTTCCTCGCCGTCGTTGTCGTCGTCCCCCCAAGTCGGTTTCGCACCATCTTCGGCGTAATCGGCGTTATTTTTATCAGTCAACGACCACTTCACTTTTTCTTCTCTCGTCGCATCTTTCAGCGAATTACTCGCGCGCTCTAACAGAGGTGGTGCGCTTGGATGTATGAGACTTTCTAAAGTAACGCGCGCGTTCACGGAGGCCACGTCGCACGTGTTTGCGAACGAGGCGAACGTCAACGCGCTGTTTCTCGGTCGATGGGATGTCGGCGCAAGTGTTGAGGCTAACAACGCTTCGGTTTTCGCAGCTTTAAAATCATCTAGTATTTTCTTGCACGATTCATCGCGATACAAATTTGACGGTTCGATGACGTTTGATTCGTACGCAGCTGCAACGACGTCGTCAATGGCACGTCTCGCGCTTCCAGAAATTGAAGCGCCCCCGACGCGCAAAAATGTCGCTAAACATTTTAGCGCCGCGGTTGAAGTCAATACGCGATTCGTTGCGGTCAGGCCGCCGGCTAAGAGAATCTCGTTATCTATTCTCGCGGCTATTTCTCGGAGTATCTCGGGGTCTTGCTCTGTCGCGACACCGTGTGCGCCGTGTTTTTTTCTCTTTCTTTGTTGTTGCGATTGGTGCAGTCTCGCCGATGAGGCTTTGATGAAAGATGCGTTTCTAAACGTCGTCGCCGCATCTTCAATCGCGTGCATAGCGATTGAATCGCATATAAAGCTTTTCACCGCACTCGCACCTAAAGTATTCGCTAAGTTCATAGATACGTTGTATGCCGCACATCGAACAGATGCGTTCGTGACTTCCCCAGTGCGATCGTTTGCCGCGGTGTTTCGCAAGCAGTCATCCAACATCGCACACGCAAACGCACACGTCGGTGAAAACATTACTTTTGTCGCTAATATTACCGCATTCAACAATTTCAAAGCAATTTCGTGCGTGTTCGGAAGTTTTGCACTCAAACTTGGCGATGGCACACCCGGAGGAAGCCCTGGCGCTTGAGAAAGTGGCGTTCCGTTGCACTTCAAAACTCGTTTTGCGAGCTCGCAGATAGGTTGGACAGGCACACTCACTGATACCGGGAACTCTTTCAAATTCAATAACTCCTCGCACACGAGCAATATGCAGTTTAAACTATCGTGCGCGTCTTCCCTGGATGATTCTACTTTCGCTTGCACGAGAAAATCAGCGGGAAGATCGTACCCAACCGGCGTCAGCATTTTCAATCCTTTTTCAGCTACTTCTAACTTTTCAAAGCCCTCGAACGCTATTTTCGCGAGTTTATGCGCTTGAACTAAAGCAGCTCGCATAGTCGATTGCCAAATTCGAGCCATTTCTTTCGTACCACCCGACGCTCTCAACACGGATGCGAAGCATCTCGCCGCAACCGCGGGAAACGCACAGCTTCTTCTACTTTTATGACTCCCATCCCCTACATACGCTTTAATCTTGCTTTGCAAGTTCGTGACGTGTTGCTTTGCCGATCCGGGATGAGCCGCACAAATTGCGTCGATGCACTCCAACGCGCCCACTTCCAACGCTTCGTGAAACTCCGCACTTTCTCGTTGGCACTCTAATATTCCAACCACGCTTCGCAAAATCTTTCCGAAACTTTGCGACCCGTCGTGTTTTACCCCGGGCATGTGTTCAGATAAAGCCCCGGACCGCTTCGCTACACTCTCTACGCATTTTACTATGGCTAACGTCAGCTGCGCTATTCCTTCTTTGTTGTTGCTTTTCGCACCGTTTGATTCTGTCAGGCTTTTCCCAGCCTCCTTCAGCGCGCCGTCCAGATTCTGCAACGTACTCGCGAAAACCTTCGCGAACCGCTCCGTCGACGCGTTCTCTGCCACAAACTGAATCAATTTCACGCCTTGAATCGCTTCAGAAACCTCTCCCTCACTCGTCGATGTCTCCGGCCACGACGCGAGTATCCTCGCCGCGTCCGCCGCGTGCTCCGCGCACAGAGTCGAGACGCGTTCCATCTCCGTCCTCCCTTCCAACTCGCTCGCCAAGGACAACAAACTCGTTCGAGCCATCGCCTCTGCCGCGTTCATCTTGGCGACTATTCGCGCGCTCGCTCCAACAACATCGCTGCCGCTGTTGATGCTACCGCCGCCGCTGATCGTTTTCGACCTCGTCATCGTTTCCAGACACCATCGCAGCATCGAACTTCTCGACGCTTCGTTCGCTTCGCATTCGTATTCGCGCCGCTGTTGCTTCGTCGTGGCGGCTCTGACGCCCATTTTTGCTCTCTCTCTCTCTCTCTCTTAAAAAGAGAAGAAAAGAATAAAAAAAGAGGAAAGCGTCGCGCGGAAGAGCGACTACGGTGACCCAGATGATTCTTCTCCTGCGGCGTTGTCTCTCTCGGTATCGACAAAGCTTCGAGGCGTTTGTTTCTCTCTCTCTTTAATGTATGAGGCGAATTGGAAAAAAAAATCACTTTCAAAATCTCATCTGTCGTCGTCAGAAATAAAAACGCGGAGGAGAGGGGAGATACGCACGCGATAAAATTCGTTGAAACATGGGCGAAGGAGGCGTCCAACTCCCGCCTCGCTCGACGCGAGGTCGCCGGATGACGCGCATGCTCGAAGACGAAGACTCCGCGGACGAGGAGTTTTGGAACCAAGACGCGTTCAAGGAGGAACAGGACGACAGCGAGTACGAATCGGAGGAGGAAGTCGCGGACGTGTTCGATAAAGATTTCGACGACGAGGAGAGCAGCGAGGACGAGGAGGAGGTCGAGGTGGCGAAGGAGCGAAGGAGGAAGACGATGAAAGCGCCGGAGAGGAAAGATGGCAACGCCGCTACTGCCGCCGCGAAGAAGAAGAAACAACAACAACAACAACAACAACAACAACAACAGCAAGAAGGTGGTGGCGATGATGCGATGGAAGGAGTGGAGAAGACCGCGAGCGCCGCTGCTCCCGCGATTAAAGGACAACGACAACAACAACAACAACAGACGGCTGCGCCGGCGGTGGTCATACCGCAGGAACTTCGACTCTCGTCGCGCGCGTCCGCGAAAGAGATTCGCGAAAAGTCCGAGGCGTTGAGGAGAGAGAGGGAGTCGAGGCCGCAAATCGTGCGACCGAAGGTTGAGTACATCGTTCCAACCATGGAAGAGATGATCAAAGAGGCAAAGATTACGGAGAAGAACAATTTAATCGAGTTGGAGCACTTGTTGCACTTGGAGGAAGAGCAAAAGAAGAGGAATCAGATGACTGATAGAAAGAAGCGATACGACGGACCGGCGATTCGGCAGAGAAGTTCGAAAACCGACAAACCCGGTACGATCGTGTACGAGTTACTCCGAGGCGCGGTGTCTGAGAGAGATGCGCCGGAGTTTTATTTGAAAAATGAAAACCACGCGCCGTCGACTTCGGCGAAAGAGGAGAAAATTTGCGCGATTACCGGGTTACCGGCAAAGTATCGAGATCCAAAATCTGGTATGTATTACGCCACCATCGATGCGTTTAAGCAATTGCGATTACAATACGAGAAAAAAGAAGCTGAAGAGAAGGAGAATGCGGCGGTAGATGTAGCGGTAAAAATAGAAGAAGGACAAGGACAAGATCAGGAACAGGAACAACCAAAGCGCGCATCGATATGGGATCCACCCATTCCGGGGGCGCTGACGCATCGCGAAATCGCACAAATGGCCAAGAAGAAAGCCGAAAAGGAAGAGCAAGCTGCTATGCAAGAGTTTTTGAGGCAGCAAGAGGAGGCTAAAGCGGCTGCGGCGGCACTGCGCAGAGAAAAACAAGGCAAAACGGCTAAGGTTGCACCGCAGACGAAGCGCACAAAGGCGCAAATCAAGAAAGCGAAGGAGGCGATGAAACGCGAGGAGGAAGCGAATAAAGATTTGCGAGGACCCGGTCGATGGTTGTCTTTGAAAACGTTATTGGCGAGACCAGAGCTGGACGTCCCAGCTGTTGGTCCGCAATACCCTCGGCCGGTGATCAAAGGTTTCTCGAAACCAGGTATCCCGCAGTACGTCGTGCCGACGCCGAAATCCGTCGAAGAGCGACCGCTCGACGTGGAAGAAATTAAAATTGAACAACCAGACTTTGACGACGGTCAACCAGGGAATACCGTCACAGTTGTTGGTGGCAAAGATACCGTGGAAATTGAAGGGATTAATTCTCCAGGTATGCGACACATCGACTCGTGCGATATCATGGCCATGGAAGACATCGACGACGACGACGACGCGATGACAAACTCGGACGATTTTACCGTGGAAAATGCCTCGGACGACGAGGAAGATGATGAAGGTACGATTGAAGAAGACGAGCGCGCGGCTTTAGAGGAGGACGACGAGCGATTGAATTTAACCGCCGAAGAGGAAAGGAACGCGCTCGAGGACGAGGCGAACATCCCAATCGAAGAACTCATGCGCCGATACCAATCGCGCCATCGTCAGTTTGGAGAAAAAGAACCGTCTCCATCGCCCGAAAACTCCTCCGATTTCGATCGAGACGACGACGACGATTCCGAAGACAACGAATCGACGTTGGAGGAGGACGAAAAAGCGCTTCAAGAAGACGAGGACATGCTCGACGCCGAAGAGGAAAGGAACGCGCTCGAGGACGAAGCGAACATGCCCATAGAAGAGTTGATGGCGCGATACCAACAGCAGCAGCATTAACAATAGCACGCGCTTCGAATGCAATGATTTCGCACACCTTTTCGATCGGGATTAGCTCGAATGATTCACCCTCACCATCAACAGCCGTAGAAACAGCAGCAGTAGCACCATAAAGGCATCGACGAGACGAGAGAGTAGAGAGATTTATTAGAGAGTAGTAAAAATTGAAATGTTAGTTTCTCACACAGCACAGGCAGAAAAAACACCCTAAACGGACACGTGCAAGAAGTAGAAAAAGCGACCAAAAGACAAACTTGTCCGCATAACACAAAAGAGAGAGAGAGAGAGAGCAGAACGTCATGCAGCGCGGCAGAAGCGGGCTTCTGCGCCACCTCAAGTTCGTCTCTCGGACCTCGTGCATCTCCACGCTCAAAAAAATATGCGCGGCAAACCCTCTGCCGTCGTACGACGACGTCGCTTCTGCTGAATCGAGAGACGACTCCGGCGCGCCGACTTGGGAAAAGCGCCCCGAACCTCTTCTTCCCGAAAGACGCGCGGAGATGACCCCACAACAACCGACGCATCGTTACCCGATGCTCACGGACACGTTTAACCGGCATCACGATTATTTACGCATATCGCTCACGGAGAGATGCAATTTGCGGTGTCTTTATTGCATGCCAGAAGATGGGATCGACTTAGCGCCGAAAGCGGATTTGTTAACGACCGAGGAAATCGAACGGTTGGTGAAGTTGTTCGCGCGAGAAGGCGGAGTGAAAAAAGTTCGTTTGACTGGGGGAGAACCGACGGTGAGGAAAGATTTGGTGGACATAGTGGAAAGAATATCGAGGATTGATGGGATAGAACACGTGGCGATGACGACGAATGGCGTCGCGTTGAAGAGTAAACTGGAAGCGTTGAAACGAAACGGGTTGAAGTCGATCAACGTGAGTTTAGATTCGTTGGTGAAAGCAAAGTTTGAATTCATGACGAGGAGAGATGGGTTGGATAAAGTGTTGAAGTCAATCGACGAGGCCATTCGAATTGGTATTGAGACGATTAAAGTGAATGTTGTCGTCGTCAGAGGTCAGAACGATGACGAGTTGTTAGATTTCGTGCAATTCGCGAAAGAGAAACCGGTCAACGTGAGGTTCATAGAGTACATGCCTTTCAACGGGAACAAATGGGAGACGCAGAAAATGGTATCCTACGCGGAAATGTTTGATGCAATTCAAAAGAAATATCCTTCTATTGCTCGAATTCCAGATGAAACCAAATCTGAGGTTGGGAAGAACTTCCAAATCGACGGTTTTCGAGGCACCGTGTCCTTCGTGACGAGCATGACGAACCATTTTTGCGGCGGGTGTAATCGATTGCGAATATTAGCGGACGGAAATTTGAAAGTTTGCTTGTTTGGCAACAACGAGATATCTTTACGAGACGCCATGCGCGTAGATAACGCATCGGATGACGAATTGAAGGCTATTGTCGAAGGCGCGGTGAAGAGAAAGAAAGCGAAACACGCCGGCATGGAGAATTTAGCGGGCATGGAGAATAGATCCATGATACGCATTGGCGGATGACAAACGGAATTACGCGTATTTGCAGCATAATGACCATTATCATATAGTAAGAAGTAGCAGTAGCAGTAGTGTGCATACAGTATTCATCATGGTAGCGATTAAAAATTAATGATTATTATACTACGATTTGTTATTTTAAAACGGCGAGCTCGCGCACATGACAAATTTCGCGTGTCTCTCTTTTCCCGCTCTCGAGTAACACTCTGCCAATTGAATCACCGTATCTACAACTGCCTTCTCTCCGTTTGCCATCGCATTCAAACAATCTTCCGCGTCTTCTTCAGCTTTCACTTTTTCTTTGCTCTCGTCCACGAACTGATCTCTGCCCGGTCCTTTTCTCGTGTCTAAAATTTTTCTAATTTCAGCCACCGAGCTCGTCTCTCCCCAACCGGCTCGTTCAATCATGCGATCGAGCGACTCTCGGGTTTCAAACGTCGACCAAGGACACTGGACGCCCGATCTCGCGTAATCTCTCGCCTCTTCCATTCGATTTAACGACGCGTAAACGTCTGAAATAAACGCGTACACTTCGCCCCAATTTTGAAACTGATTCTTAAACACGTCGCACGCGACCAACGCGGACTCCTCGTCTTTCCTCTCCAAATGCCGTTCGACTAAACCTCTCAAAGAGCTCGGAAACCTCCCAACTTTCATGGTTAAATACTGATCTAACGTCAACTTTCCTTTTTTCTCCGAGTAATCGTTCAACTCGTACGCGTTTTTCCCGACTTCCCCGCTGGCGTCAAACAGCGCTCTCTCCGCGCCGTCCGTCGCCGCTTCCTCTTCGACAATCTCGCGGTGGATAAACTCCTTCGGATTTCTCGCCAGAAGCGTTAAAAATTTCCCGCACGGAGACACGCGAACGATAGACAACGAATCAACGTCGTCGTGTGGGATGTATATCCCGATCGTCGTCGACGTCGACGTTTCTTTCGCCACCGGAACCACCAGCGGGTGCAAGTTTCTTCTCTGACTCGGTTCTACGATTTCAAGACCTTTCGCTCGACACACTCGCAGCAAAGACTCGATGTTGGTTTCCGTATTCTTCGTTCGCGGGATGGACGCCGCGTTTTCGATGTATTCACAGTGCGAAGAAGAAGACGCAAAAGCTCCTAATCGCGTCGTCGTTTTCCTCCTCCCGTCGTTGTTTCTGGCGCTTCTTCGCGGCGCAAAAATCGCTCTCGAACACCCGCCGGTTCGCCGCTTTATCTCATCCGCAGCAGCAGCAGCGGCGCGATGATTTCTCGAAACGGACGACGACGAACGCGACGAAGAAGAAGAAGAAGAAGAAGACGTCGCAGCCATCGCCGCGCCGCACTGTCGCATCATCATCATCGTAATCGTAATCGTAATCGTAATCGTAATCGTCTGCTTTTTTTGTGTGTGTGTCTTTCTAAATAAACGCGTTCACGTGTTGTGATGTTTGCGCGGTTCTCTGTGATTTCTGGTGTATGTGATATACTTTTTGAGTTCTCGCGGAGCTCCTCGAAACCGAGTTGTTTTTGTGCGGACGGAGCTCATCACGCGAACCATATTGAAATAGCAGCGGCGTTCCCAAAGGGGTAGACGGAAATCAAAAAATCAAGAAGAAAATCACGACGGAAAAAACCTCCATCCACACTCTGTGAAGGTGCACTTTTATTAAAGAAGTGCTGCAGAGGTAAACAACCTTTACGCTCCTCTTCCTCTTCCTCTTCCTCCTCGCCGCGACGACGACACCACCAACAACAACGAAAGAAGCGGAACCAAAAGCTGCTCCATTCTGAGAGGGCGCCGTCGTCGTCGTCGTCGTCGTCGTCCCTCGTTCGTTCGTCGAATAGTGTTGTCGGCGGGAAAGAGCTCTTTTTGACCTTTTTTTGCCCCGATTCGATTTGGAACTTTTTTTACGCTTAAATCCACGTCAGCATGAACGGGTACGCGCGGTGCACCGTCCCGCCCATCTTGGTCAACGCGCGACCGAAGAACGGGAACAACAACGGGGGGGGCAGCAGTTTGAGTCCTCGAGGTGGTAACTCTGGAGACGAGCGCGGGTTTTCCGGGCAAACCCCGAAACGAACGAGCGAGGACCGAGAGCAGTCGATGAGTCAGCATAACTTTCCCTCGTCGTCGTCGGGGGGAGGCGGACACCACAACTCGTCGCACCACCACGGACGAAGAAAAAAATCGGTGCGGTTTACGGAAACGCCGGACGAAGTGGTTGGAACCGCGGAGGATATCGATCGAACGTCGATTTCTGCGCCGAAAAGGTGCGACGCGTGCAACGTGCATCTGGTCGGGTTCGTGTGGGAGTGCGGAGTGTGCTGCGAAGGAGAGAAGGAGGGGACGACGACGACGACGACGACGATGAAAAATGGAAACGGGGAAAACCTCGCGATGGCGACGACAACATCGCGCGTTGGAGAACACGTGCAGAATACATCGTCTCCGTCGTGTGAAGGGTGCGAGGAGATCGTCGGAGTTGGAAACATGGCTGTTCGCGAGAAAGAGAGAGTAAAGAGTACGATGTTGGAGATTGGGCCGCAGTCGCCGCACCAGAGTCAAGGAACTGTGTTTAACAGTGGTAGCAATACTGCCTCGATTGGTGGCGGTGTTTCCACTGCCTCTGGCGATAAGAACAACCTAGATGGAGATTCGACCGCGCCAGAAGGCGAAGTAAAGAAAGGTTTTCGATTGTGCGTGAGCTGTTATCAGATGCACGCGAGGTTATCGATGAGTCGAACGCGGTTCTTGGAGGAAAGGAAAAGGAAGGAGGTAGAGAATCGCAGGAAACAGACGATATCGTCGCCCGTTTACGAGACGACGACGGCGAGTCTGCCTGCGCCAGTTTTGAATGCGACGGCATCCGTACCGACTACAGAAGCCACGACAGAAGAGAAAGAATCCGTCTTTTCAGCCGGTCAAAACAACAACTCTTTATGGTTACAACTCGTCGAACAATTACAGATTCACGAGCACGATCCTCAAAACTTTATCCGAACTGGATTGGACGATCAAATGGCGTTAGAAGAAATAATACGCGATCGAGCGACACTCATGGTCAACGGTGAAGACCGACTTGGAAGAATTTTGAAAGAAGCGACGCGAAGGATGGACGCGGCGAAGCAAAGCGCCGCGGAAAGTCCTAACGAAACCGACAACTCCAACGGAATGCATCAAACCGAAGAGGAACTCGCTCCAGCTCTTTGATAACATAGTTGACGACGATCGCGATATGTTGGCGATGAAAACGATCGCGAATTGTACCTCTGTTGTATATAGTAAATAAAAACACTCGTGTATTACATTTTTATTAATTGTGTGTTAAGTTTGAGACGATACTGGTAATTTTCTACTTCTTCTTCATGTTCTTTTCTTGCTGCATGAACATCCTTCTGCCTTCCGAAACGGCTTCTTCGAATCCATTCTTCAAATCTGCGTTGCTCTCGTCCAGGCGCAAACCTTCAAAAAAAGCAACCGCCGCGCCTTCGAAATCGTTCATCGCCCTGGCAGCTTTGCCTTCGCGAAACCAGGCTTTCAGATAGGTTGGGTCGAGTGATCTCGCAGTGACTGCATCTTTTCTCGCCTCCATATAATCTTTCAACTTTTCTCTACACGCAGACCTGTTCGCCCACACTTTCGCGTTCCATTTGTCGGATTCCAAACTTTTCGTGTACGCGTCCAAGGCGACTTGGTATTTACCTCCGACGAACGCTTCGTCTCCGAGGCGTTTATGTTGTTCAGCTTCTTTCATTTCTTCTTCGGATAACTTCGCTTTTGGACCAACATTATGTCCAGCTACGCTAATGTGTGATGGATCGCGCGAGTTTTGCTCTGGATTGCCTTCCGCTTGGCCGCTGTGTTGTCTCCGAATCTCCATGATCAACTCCTCCACGCGACGCATCACCGCTTGCGCGTTCCACTCGTCTTCTTCTTTTAAGTCTTCATCCTTTTTCGTGTGCGGAAGTAAATGCTCAACCACGTCTTCTCTTCTGCACGCAGCAGCTGCGTGAATCGCTTTCATCCCATCTTTGTCTCGCGCATTCGCATCGGCACCATTCTTGAGTAAAACGTCAATCGCTTTCTTTCTGGTATTCGCGTCTTCGGGATCCATCCCCGCCCATTTTGGGTGACTTGCGAGTACATGCAACGCGGACATCCCGCCTTCTGCTCTCTGATTCGCGTCTACTTTACAGTCTTCTAAAACGAATCGCAACGTTTCCACGCATCCACTCGCGGTCGCTAAAACCGCCGCGCCTACTCCCGAAGCCAAGGTCTCGTTGTGATGCGCCTCTTTCTTCCCTTCGCCGAGTTCCTCGTGAAGCAACTTTGCCACCTCGTGAGATCCACACCCGATGGCGAACAAAAAAGGCGACCCGGTGTTCCCCCCGGTCGCTTTCTTCGTCAACATGTCTTTCACCTCCTTCGCTTTCTCCGTCCCACCGCTTTTATTCAGCAACACGTCCTTCGTCTTGTGAACGTGCTCTTTCCCGCCGTCCCACGTGGCCAAGTAGTGCCACGCGTTCCTTTCGTCCTTCGACGTCACCAACGCATTCGCCTTCGCCTCTACCAACAAATACTCCAAAACTAAATAATTTGCCCTCGACATCGCGATTAACAGCGCCGTCGCGCCTTCCTCGTCTCTCATTTCCACGTCGCATTTCACCCGTTCGACCAAGTGTTTGCAAATATCCACCGCCGCCGCATCCCTCCTTTGCGCGACCAAATGCAAGCACCCTCTCCCTTTCACGTCTCGCGCGGTCGAACACTCCGACTGATCCCTAAACGCCACGCAACACTTCTGCACGTCCTCCAAAGTCCCACTCTGTATGGCTTTAATCAGCGCTTCGATTCGCGTCACCGCTTCGAGAGCGCGCTGCGACTTGGCGTTTTCCCTCTTGTTTCCCGGAACTGTCATGTGTTTGTTCTCTCTCTCTCTCTCGTTTCTCGCGTTTTATTTAAAAAAAAAACGACGCAAAGCGCGTATCTCTCAAGGTTCGTCTCGAACTGTCGTCCTTTTCTCTCTCTCTCTGTCTCTCTCTCTGTCCGCGATGACTCTGTGCGATCGCGCGGCGGGTGGTGCAAAGTTTCTTTTTTCCCCAACAAAAACGCGAGAGAGGAGGAGGCGAGAAGAAGAAAAAAAGTGAAAATTTCCAAAATCGCGAATCGTCGAAAAACTTCAAAAAAAAAAGAAAAAAAAAAGAACAGACGCAACAACACGCTTTGAGAAGACGAGAGAGAGCAGAAGACCAAAACGCGCTCCGATCTCTCTCTCATTCTCTCTCTCTCTTTCTTCTTCTCTCTCTTCTTCTCTTCTGCCGAGTGCGCTGCCTGCCGCCGCCGATCGTTTATTGTGGAGGAGGAGCGCGTTTGGTTTTTTGGGGGGGATTGGAATTTGAAGACGCACCGCTGTGAGTGCTAAATTCAATTCTTTTTACGTGCACGCGCGCGCGAACCCCTTTCTCTCTCCCCGGTGGAAGTTCGGACGGACTATACGCGCGCGCGCGAAGGATGGCGTCGTCGCAGGAAGTGGACGCGTGGATCTCCACTCTGAGGAACTGCGAGATAATCGACGAGAATTCGGTGAAAAAGCTCTGTCAAATGGCGGTGGAGATCTTGGTGGAAGAATCAAACGTGCAAAATATTTCGAGTCCGGTGACGATATGCGGCGATATTCACGGTCAGTTTTACGATTTGAAGGAGTTGTTTTCGGTCGGTGGGGAGTGTCCGGATACGAACTATTTGTTCATGGGAGATTTCGTGGACAGAGGGTTTTATAGCGTGGAGACGTTCTTGCTTTTGTTGGCGCTGAAGGTGAGGTATCCGGACCGAATGTATTTGATCCGCGGGAATCACGAGTGTCGGCAAATCACGCAAGTGTACGGATTTTACGACGAGTGCGTGAAAAAATATGGGAGCGTGAACGTGTGGAGATATTGCACGGATGTGTTCGATTACTTGTCTTTATCGGCGATGATTGACGGGAGAGCGTTGTGCGTTCACGGAGGTTTGTCGCCGAATATCAACACCATCGACGAGATTAGAGCGATTGATAGAAAAAGAGAGGTTCCGCACGAAGGACCGATGTGCGATTTATTATGGTCTGATCCAGAAGATATCAAAGGTTGGGGTTTGTCTCCGCGAGGCGCGGGGTATTTATTCGGCGACGACGCGTGTAAAAGCTTCAACGAGAAGAACGGTTTGAAGTTGATTTGTCGAGCGCATCAGTTGGTCATGGAAGGGTACAAGTGGATGTTTGAACAAGAACTCGTGACGGTTTGGTCGGCGCCGAATTACTGCTATCGGTGCGGTAACGTGGCGAGTTTATTGGAACTAGACGAACATTTCACGCCGCGGTTCAAAGTGTTTGAAGCGGCGCCCGATTCCAATCGCGTGGCGCCGAGCAAACGAACCGTGCCGGATTACTTTTTATAGCAAAAGGAAGAAAGAGCGAAAAGGAGTTGGACATAGATGCATAGAAATAATAGCAGCGAGAATAGTAGCGACACAAAGTATAGCGGTGATTATATATGATTTGTTTTAGTAACTATATTATTAAAACTAGTTAGAAGAGATGGAGAGAAAAAAGAATCCATCGTTTTCTCTCATTCATCGCACGCGACAAATGCTAATTCCATCGCCGATGGGTACTAAGCTATGACTCACTCTCGGATCGTTCACGATAAACTCGTTAAACTCTTTGATCGCGATCGTTTTCTTATCTTTATCAAAATCTGGATTCACAGGTCGTCCATACCACAAAACGTTATCGATGATGATCAAACCGCCTTTCTTCATCATCGGCAATAACTGCTCGTAGTACCCCATATACGCCCTCTTGTCCGCATCCACGAACGCTAAATCAAAATAATTTGCCCCAAACTCATCCTTGATGCGTTCAACGCTCACCTTCGCATCTCCGACGTGCTCGCGAACCATGTGTTCCACGTGCGCAGCCTTCCAATACTTCCTCGCCACCGCCATAGCTTCGTCGTCGATATCGCACGCGTGAAATCGAACGTCGCCGTCGTACGAACGCTCCGTCATCGGTAAGAGCATCGCCAGCGAGCTGTATCCAGTAAACACGCCAATTTCGATTATTTTCTCAGCGTTTGTCAATTCCACCAGCAGACGTAAAAAATTACCTTGTTCCGGGGGTATTTGCATCCGAGCGCCTACGGGACTGAACGCAGCCGTTTCCTCCCGCAATTGTCTCAGCAGTTTCGGTTCGCGCGTGTTTTTCAACAGATAGTCGTACAAAGCGTCGTCGAAACGCAGCAACGGCGAGTTTATCGTCCCTCCGCTCGCGCTGCCGTCCGAAACGACCGAAGTAGTAGACGAAGAAGAAGAAGAAGAAGAAAGACTCGCATCGCTCGCGCGATGAACACCGCGTCGTCGTAACGGTAATTTCAACACCTCTCTCCCCCTCCTCGGGGAAGATGAAGAAGAAGAAGAAGAAGAAGAACGATAACGCCGCGCGACGAGAACTTTTCCTTCACGGCGAATAAACGCACCGGCAGTTGACATCGTTCTCTCCGTCGTCCTCTTGCGACACATTTGAAGCATCATCGCTGCTCGACACGCGCTCGACATTCTTCCTTTTCTTCTTTTGGAAAGCGTTTGCTTGTGAAGCACTTTTTTTGCCCTAATACGAACTTTTGAAACGCTTCTTTTTCACTCGCGATAAAAAAAAAGGAGAAAGGTTTTGAACGACACCACATCCGAAGAAGAAGAAGAAGAAGAAGAGAAGCGCGGCGCAAAAGAGCAGCCGATAAAGAGGAAGGTTTGCTATCTGTCTCGCATTTCGAGAACGCGGTGCTCGAGAGCGAGCGCGCGCGCGAATATCTCTTTTTAACCTGCGCGGAGCGTGCGTTTTCCTTTTTTAAATCTCTCTCTCTCTCTGCGTTTCGGGAAAGAGAGATCTGATTCGTATCGAAGGAGAAGGCACGCGATGGCGATGCTCGACGCGAATCGCGGCACCGCGCGCGAGGAAATGAAGAAGCAGACGGCGGCGAAGAAGAAAAGTAAGGCGAAGAAACACCAACCGTTTAAAGAGAACGAAACGCCCGGACAGAATGGGAAGTTTACGCGAGGGATGGTCAAAAACATTCAAAAACGGAGAGAAGAACACGATAAAGAAACCATCGAGTGGTTTGAAGTCGCGGAAGAGTTTGAGAACGAGGAGGCAGAGAAAGAGTGGTCGGAAGACATTTTCATCGACGATTCGGACGCGTTTAAAGATCTACCGGACAGAGAGAAGATTCGAGTGCAGAGGATTAAGAAACGGAGCGATCCAAACATCGCGCCGGACGAGCCGGTGCCGTTAAAATTGAGACCATGGGATACGCATCCGAAAGATGCGGAGAAGATGACGGTGAAGTATACGTATAGAAATGCGCTCGGTACGGTAGGAGAGTGTAAGAACGAAATAGCAAAACAGTTGGACGTTCCGATTGGGTCGGTTGAGTTGATAAACGCCGGTCGAAGGCTCGGAAAGGACGACGCCACGTTCCACGATTTACACATTTTAGCAGGGTATGTGGTGTATTTCCGATTTATCAGTACAGAAGAGAATATTGAAAGGAAAGGAAAGGAGAAGATGCAAAACCCAGACGCGCCAACGTCGGAAGGTGTTGCGTGTTGGCAACACTACAAAATTATCGAGAAGAACTAATGTTGTTGTTGTTGCAATTATTACTACACTATCTACGCGCTATCGGAATCTAAGCTGCTTTTTGTCTCGCAGACTCCTCAATCTCCTTTTTTGATAGCGCAAACGTGAGCGTTTCGTACGTAATGTACACTTGTCCAACAGAATACATCAGCGTGACGGCGAAGAAATAATTTGGATTCCCGGTTCGCGTGATCAACCAGGCGCGCAAAGTGACGAAACTCAAACCGAAAATGGCGAGCGCAATCATCGTCCCGTTTGCGACAATTTTAATCGCCTCAGAACGCTCGAGCACACGCACGGAGGTACCGTATGCTAAAATCAACACTGTTGTGAACGCAAGTTCACCTAAAGTCGGATGTGATGCCAACGCTGTCGCGCACAACAACCCCACCAACGCGCTAAACAAAGGACTTTGGCTGCGCACAAATCTCACCGTAATCGCCAAGCTACACACGATCCCACACCCTTGGAACGCGATGCAATACCACTGCATGAACCGTTCCCACATCAACGAATACACGTACCAGTGTAACCCGACGTTTGGTTGTAATTCCTCCCCTCTGTACCGATCAAAAATGGACACGCGCAACCACTCGTTCAACCCGTCGTTCGGCACTATGTATTTATCCGCGATGTTCACAAACGTTCCCAACGCGCACACGTACTGCGATACAAAGTGAGCGGTAAGTGACTTTCCGCTCGTTCCAAATGCATTCTCGCGAACGGACCAAAAATGCAGAAGCACTCCGGGCAAAACAGCCACGGCGGATGGCAGATGTACCAACGACAACATCGCCATCGCTCCACCGGTTAACATCGGCGAGCGTTTGTTCGTCTCCACATCTAAAGCCGCGTACACGACGAGAGCAGTGAATAAAAATTGCACCACTTTTGTCGTTCGCGATAAACATGAAAGAATAATTATTGGATTCAACATGTACAAGCCGGCGATCGATGCTTGCGTCTTCGTACCTTCTTCCTTCGAATTCTTTCTCCTCGAGCAAGCACAACCGCGCGCATATATCTGACTCAAAACAATCGCCGAGAGAACATCGATGATTACGAACGGAACAATCGACAGTAAATCATCGTTTGATTCGCAAAATGGCGCGAAAAATGCGCCCACGAACGGCGACACCCTCGACGACGACGTGACGAGTTTTTCCCCTCCAGCGCCAGTCGACGACGACGACGAGGAGAAGTGGAAGAACAAGTGCGCGAATTCTTTCGCGTGACTGAACGCATCGAACGCGGTCGAGAACTCGAATCTATCGGATAAATGCGCGAGGGCTGATGGAAACGCGCGCGCGAAAAAGAGGCGGAGGAAGACGCCGATGGAAACGAGACGCAGGTCGTTTGATGTTTGATGTGAGAGCATGCTTGGTTTTTGAAAGTGTGACGATTTCTTTTTTAACGAACTCTAAATAAGTACCGATTAAATGCCAACAAAGTCGTCGTTTTTAATAAAGCGCGATATTTCACCGCCGCGCGGATTTCCGTTCGCGCTCGCGCAGCTTCTTCGCTCCAAGTGCGTGACGATATCGAACGACTCGCTGTACGTTCTTTTCTCCATCATCTCTCGTTTTGCTCGCATTCTCTGTTCTTCTTTCAAATCCTGCTCGCGGACGCTACCGTCGTTGAGCTTCATGTTCACCGGATCCCAGCCGCAGCCGGATTTGTTCGGACGGTTGCCAATGTGCGTTCGCTTGAAGTGAAGCCGACTTTCTTCCATTTCTTGCGCGAGTCGTTCTTTTTCTTGGTTGAATTGCTCTCGCTCCGTGTTTCGCTGGCGTCGTAAGTGATCCCGTTGCTCGCGTTTCGCGCGAAGCGTTTCGCGCTCGCGCTTTTGCTCTTCGGCTAAATCGATTTTACGGAACCGTTCGGTTTCGCTCATGTATTGCGGAAGTCTCTCTAAACGCTTCGTCGAGGAAGGAGAGTCTTCGTCTCTCTCTTCTTTGAAGAACGCTTCGTCTCTCGGCAGTCTCGCGCCCGGAAATATCCCGTGGTTCTTCCTCGGCGGCTCCACCGCTTTCCTCCTCTCCACGTTTTGAAACCCGCTCTCGGCTAACGTCCTACCGGCGATGCCGTCTCGCCAATCCCGTTTACGACTTCGCTCTATCTCCTCGTGCGGAACAAATAATCTCTCCTCCGCGCTCTCCTCGGCGATTTCACCTCGTCGCACCTCTTCTCTTTCAACCTTTGCGGCGTCGTCAGAGTTGCTCGCGCTGCTGCGTGTGTCTATTTTTGGAACTACGCGTGTTTCCTCTCTCTCTCGCCAACAGCTCCCACCATCGCCGAACGACGCCGACGACCGCATCTCGCTCTTCTCCTCCTCGTGCATCATAAATTGCGCGCGCGCGCGCGTTTTCTCCTCTCGTTCTTCTTCCGCTTCTCCTCCTCTTCCTCCGCCTTTCGCGTTGGCTGTTCTCTGTTACCCGTAGTGTGTGCTCACTTTTTGTGTCGAGGTGTATACAATTGTGCGCACCACCACCACGTACGAGTACTAAAAGCAAAAAAAAAAAATCGCGTTCACAAAGTGCATGTTTCGTCGCACGGTTAATTTATCGTTTTCATCTCTCTCGCGAGACACAAACAGAGCGACCTATGTAGACACTTTTTGGAATCGAACTTTCCTGCGTTTCACTCTCGAGAGAAAAATCAAAAAAAAAACGCACGGCTGAGAACGTGCAGACGTCACACTAATCCTCGCACGCAGTAGACACACACACACGCAAGACATACATATCTATCTCTCTTAATGCGAGGAGCACTCGCGACGAGCAGCAGGAGCGCCTCCACTTCTCTGGCAGCTTTGAGAAGAAGAGGATGGAAGTTGAACAACGGTAGTAGCGCGAGAGCGGTCGTCTCGACGACGAAAACGAGAGCGCGAATGGCCGGCGTCATCGACACGGCGCAGATGACGACGAAAGCAGCGGAGGCGATTTTGGACGTGTCTAAAACTGTGCGAATGAAAGGCATCGAAGCGCCGCAAAATGAGAAATCGTACGTGGCGTTGGACTCTGAGAACGCGGGGTTAGTCGACGATGATGGTTTACCGTTGGTGTATTCCCCGGAGGCGATTCAAACGTATTGGAAGAAGCAAGGTGGGGCGTTGCAACAGCGTTGGCTGGAGTTTTTGAAGGAGTCGGTGCCGTTTTTGACTCGAGTGGCGAGTTTGTCCTTGCAAGGCGGGAGCGAAGAGTTGACGAAGAACGGAGCGTCTTTAGCGAAAGACGCGAGAGAAATCATCCAGCGTTTAGGGCCGACGTATATTAAAGCTGGGCAGATGATGAGCGTGAGACCGGACGTGTTGCCGCAAGCGGCGCTGAACGAGTTGGCGATTTTACAGGACTCCGTCAAGCCTTTCGCGACGACGGATGCTATTTCAATCATAGAGAGAGAGTTGGGGGCACCATTGGGAGAGTTTTTCGATGAGATTAGCGAACAACCGGTAGCGGCGGCGAGTCTCGCACAAGTGTATCGCGCAAAGTTGAAGAGTACCGGCGAGTACGTCGCGGTGAAGGTGCAACGACCGGGGATTTTAGCCACGGTTTCGAAAGATTTGTACGTTTTGAGACGCGCGGCGGAAGTCTATCAAGGCATCATCGAACGATTCGCGCCACAGCAACGGACAGATTACGTGGCGTTGCTGAACGAGTGGGCGATTGGTTTTTACACCGAGTTGGATTTCATGAACGAAGCGAGAAATCAAGACACCTTGAGAAGACTATTGATGGAACAAGAGAAAGTGGCCGACGTGTACGTCCCAGAAGTCAAATTCGACTTGACGACGCGCAGAGTCCTCGTCAGCGAATGGATCGATGGCGTGAAGTTGAGCGAATGCGATCCGTCGGAAATTCGAGATTTGGTTGGCGTTGGACAAGAGTGCTTTCTCGTGCAACTCTTGCAGGTTGGTTTTTTCCACTCGGACCCGCATCCCGGGAACTTGATGCGAATGAACGATACTTCAAAAGGAAAGCTGTGCATTTTAGATTTCGGCTTAGTCGCGAGAATTAACGAAGAAGATCAAGATGCGATGGTGAACTCCATCGTGCATCTGGCGAACAAGGATTACCCGGCGTTGGTGGACGATTTTATCGATTTGAAAATTTTGCCGGATGATTGCGATCGAGCGAAAGTTGTGCCGTTGATGGACAAAGCGTTGAGTCCGTACGTGAAAGGTGGCGGTGCAAAGAATTACGAAGCTGAATTAAAGAGAATGTACAACATGGATGGCTCTTTATCGAGCACGGCGGGTGGATTTCAAGCCATGACGCAAGATTTATTGACCGTATTGAACGATATTCCGTTTTCGATTCCGCCGTATTTCGCGTTGCTAGGGAGAGCCGTCGTGACTTTAGAAGGCATCGCATTGCTCGGTAATCCGGACTATAAGTTAGTCATGGAAGCGTACCCGTTTGTGGCGAGAAAGTTGCTTTCTGATGATCGACCGGCGGCGCAAAGGGCGTTGCAAGAAGTTTTGTACGCGTCGACGTCCGCCGGCGGCTCAATTTTGAAAGGCGAACGATTGGCGGTGATGTTGAACTCGGCGATGGGTATTGTCGCGGAGACTTCAGACACGTTTGTGGATTTAGAAACGTTGCCGGAGGATGCGGCGAGCTTGAAACAGTCTCTGAAATACGTGTTGACGCCGAGAGCGGAATCCTTGAGAAAGGTCTTGGTGAAAGAAGCCATAGCTGCGGCGGATGTTTTAGCTCGACAAGCGCTGAGGAAAACCGTGACCAGAGCGTTCGCGCTCATTCCGCGACCGCCGTCTTGGTTACCGTTCCAACCGCCGAACCCGGAAGATATTGAAGGTCCGATTTTATTGCCGACGAGAGGTAATTCCACTCCAGTTCCGGCGTTTGCTTCGCCGCGACGCGTGTTGGACCTGACGGCGCCGAAATTGACCAGAGAGGAAGAATTGTTTGCGATTTCCTTGGGCGATTTAGTCGGCGGCTTAGTCGGGAAGAACGCGGCAACCGTATTAACTGGCGACGCGTTATTAGAACCCGACGCCGTGGCTGGATTGTTGTTGGGCATTTTGGCGAGTGGTAGAACGCCGCTTGGAAACGACGAACGCCTTTTGTCGCTCGCGAAGAGCACGCAAAAGCAATTGCAAGTAGCCGAAACGACGAGTTACGACGCCGATGGACCAAGCGATGATGGCGGTTTCGACGAGTTGTTGGACGCCGTCAACGATTTGACGCCTGAAGAGAGCGCAGTGTTGCAAGCGTGCGGGCAGGAAGTTGTCGATGCTCTTTGGGAGCGCTTAGTCGAGCGCTTGTCTCCAATCGCTGGGACGGGCGGTTCTTCTGAAATGGGCGATTTAGCCGCCGCGAGCACGCGATAAAAAGGGACACACCATGTATTCATCGCATTTTTTGTTAACAATAGCGGCGCAGCAATGGTATTTAAACACACAATTGTAATTTTATAGAACATGTAGAAGATCGATAGGAGCATTTCGCATGTATATTTCAACAAGTTCATATTTATTTTTCTCACAGAAGATCTTTTCTATAGCGTGTGCAACTGTTTGAAGTACTCGGAATACAAATTCGAGCGGATTTTCAGTAATCCTTGCAAATACGTCCTATACGCTTGCATTCTCGCGTGTTCTTTCTTCGTCAACACCTTATTCAGCGTCCACACGACGTTCTTAACGTACGTGACTAAAATATACCCCAACAGCGCGCCGCCGAAAACGTATCGTCGTCGCACGCCTCCCCATCGTTGCATGGCGCTAAATTTACTTCTCCCAACCTCGTCGACTTCGCTCGGCAACATTCCCATTAAAACAGCCGCGAAGAAATCGTTGCATCTCGGCATGACGTGACGTCTAACGAAATTACCGACGAATCGAAACGCGAACAACTCCACGAAAGCCACAAACGTCATGAAAAATATAAACACCCACGACAGCACCAACAACGCCGCGCCTCGCATTGACCGTTTCACATTTTCCGCCCTCTTCAACTTATCCTCTTCTAACACCTCCACTACTTTTCTATCGATTCTCGCGCAATCGTCCTTCATCGCGGTGAGATTTTTTTGCACGGTCAACCGAATCGCTTTGTCTATATCCTCGCACACCTCGGACAAGGCGTTTGGAATGTTCGCGGTTGAGTTTTGTTCGTTGGGTAAATAAATTGTCGGCAACTTGAACGCGTGCGAGTTATTAATTCGCCCGGATAAGTTCTGCGTAATCTGAATCAACACTCTTTGTCGGTCGTGTTCCTTCTCCACCTGATCCGCTTTTGACATGTAATACGACAACTTCTCCGCGTGTTTCTCGTTCAACGCCTCGATCACTTTCATCGTCCTCCTGCACAACGCCTGCCCGATTGGATCAAAAAACACCAAAATCAAATCCACGTGATCCGCCAACCACAAAATCGCCGCGGAAACGTCGAACGGATACTCCATCTCCCCGTCGACTAAACCCGGCGTGTCGATGAAATCAATCGCTGGAAAATTCTTCTCCTTGGACGTGCTCACCTCCGTGAACACGTTCGCCTGTATCCCTTCAAACTTCTCCAACCCGTCGAGGTGGTCGTAAAACGCAAACGTCGCGTCGCCTTTCAAAGACTCTCGTTTCCGTCCGCTCGTGACGTACGTGAACCCTCTCGTCTCGATCGCCACCCCAGTCGTCTGTATCGATTCATCGATGTACCAATTTATGAAGCTGCTCTTCCCCGCCGAGTGGTTTCCGATGATCAGCACCGAAACTTTCTTCCTCGGCTTCCAGCAGGTCAACCCGTCCAAGAGCGGGTCTTTGGCGATTTCGAGAATCCCAACCGACCCGGGTTGGTTCCCGTTCGGTCCGCGCTCGTATAAATCGTGGATGGCTTTCAAAATTCGCTCGTTCGGGGAGGATTTCTCGTGATGATGATGGTGATGGTGATGGTGATGATGGTGCGACGAAGACGACGACGTCGCTTTCCCCAGTTGCGCCGCTTTCTTCCCGACGACGACCACTTGGGGGTTGCCGTGGTGGTCCGCGTTCGGTCCGTTCGAATTCTTTCCACCACCATTATTTCCTCCTACTTGTCCTACTTTATCTCCGCTCGTCGCGCTCCCTCCTCCCCCTCCTCTGTTTCCTCTGTTTCCTCCTCCTCCTCCTCCTCTTTCTCCTCCCCCCGAAGAGGAGGACTCTTTCGGGTCCGAGAACGAAGATTGATCCGCTTTGGAAGACGACGGTTTCGAGGACGTCATGTGCGTTGTTTTTTGTCTCCAAAACTTTTTCTTTTCTTCTTTTTTCTAAACCGTTGGGGAAAAAGTCTCGCCAAAACCCTAAACCTCTACTGCGCCAAATTTGGTTTTTTCAAATTCCCCCCTCTTCAAATTTTACCTACGCGCGCGCGCTCTCGTTTGCTCGATTTTGACGCGCATCGTTGAAGAAATAAAAAAGGTCACCCGTCAAGATTACGTCTTCGTCTTCGTCTTCGTCTTTGTCTGGTACAACGACTCCGATGGCATCCCCGGAAGAAGACGACACCAATAAAAAAGCAACCGTTTTTGGATTCGTCTGGCGATGCATCGCCTCCTCACGTCTCGTGTTTTCGAACGCGAACGCGAACGATTGGACGCGAATGGCGAGAGGCATTTCGTGTCCGGTGAGCGCGAAGGATGCCATGGGGAGATTGAGATATAACTTGAGAGATTTCGCGCCGAATTATCAAGTTTTGATGTTACTTTCGATGGCAATTTCCGTCGTTTTTCGTCCGTGGTCGTTTTTAACGCTATTTGGTATTATTATTTGCTGGCACTACGTGATCAACGTTCGAAGTAAAGACATCGCGATTAAACGCGCGGCGAACGAGGAACCGATCGTGGTGACGGTGAGAACGCAAGGGATGATACTGTTGCTTTTATCGGCGATTTTAATATTTGGATTTACCTCGTTCTCGGCGACGTTCATGACGTGCGTAAGCGTCGGCGCCGGCGTGTGTATCTCTCACTCGGTGATGAAAGCGCCTTTGACGGATACCACGAGTTCGGACGGGAGCGATTCAGGGAGCAGTCCATCTTTATTGGCAGAGTTCCAAGAGTACACCGGGTCTACGCTATCCACGTTTAACCGCGGCGCCGGGTTTGAGAAAGTCATCCCGTCTCAAGTGTACGAGTACGGAGGGAAGGCGTTCAACGGCGCCACCGCGGGCGTGAGCACGATTTCTTCCTACTTTGGCCAAGCCATCATGCAACGGACCAACAGCAGCGGCGGCGGCGGTGGTGGTGGTGGTGGTAACGCCTCCGTGTAAAAAAAACGTAACTTTCCTTTTAGCGTATTTATTATTAGCGTTGTATATTCGTGATGATGCCACGTGTCGTACTGTGTATATTTTCCTCACAAACTTTAACGAACTCTCTTTTTGAGGAGAAGAAACATAAGAAGATGTCGTCGGCCAAAAGCGCACACACGCTGCACGACCCGTCCTCGAATCTTTTCCTCGTCCCGTACGACGAAGCGAAGCATCTCGAATCGTACGTTCGGTTCATGAACGACGACGAGACGCTCGCGGCAACCAAGACGGAAAAGATATCCCGGGAAGAGTGGCGCGAAGTTTTACTCCAAAACCGCTTTTCTCGGGAAAACGGCGCGGAACAGTTTATGATTGAAGTTTGTCGCGTCGCCGAGGATGGAAACGAAGAGAGGGTGTTGATTGGCGACGTGTCGAGCTACGACGTGCCGTACGAGGAGGAAGAGGAAGAGGAAGAGAAGAAAGGAAAGGATGCGAACGATGGCGTTGCTAAAGAAGTTTCAATTTGCATCGGCGAAAAGGAACATCGGAGACGAGGCTACGCGAGCGCGGCGATGAAGATGTTCATCACTTACCTAGAAGAACAGCGTGAACGAAAGTGCAAATTTATAGTCGCGAAAATTGAAGCAACAAATCTCGCCTCTCGGAACTTGTTCTTGTACGGTTTAGGTTTCTCGAGCACGCGGAAGCAGCGGGAGCGAAACGAAAGCGGCGACGGCGAAGCGCTCGCGCCAAACTACTTTGGAGAAATTGAGTTAGGATTAAAGTTAGGTACTCAAACGTATGGTACGATGGTGTTTTCGAAAGATGAAGACAGCGAGGAGATTCTCGGGGAAATGCGTTGGTTGGAAGGCGATCGATGACGCGGATGTTGCAGTATAGAAAATTAGGTACGTGTATCTTCACAAATTGAGAGCATAGTATAGAGAAGCAGATAGAATCACCGCGTAGAAGAGATAGAAATAGCACAGAGAGTAAGTAGCACGTAGATACCACCACAATCCATCCGCGTATCCACCGCCAGTTTCGATCGCCTCGTAGTATAAACGCAACATGACTCCCGAGGAAATAAAACGAATGAACGAAGAGAGGAAAAGTCAAATGATGCAAAAGTTCATCGTCCCGCTCATCTACGCGCCGTTATTACCGCTCATACGAATTGGATTTAAGCACAACCCGCCGGTTAGAGATGGTTTGTTCGCGGCTGGAATCGCGTGTGGATTAATGCATGCCGGGTACGTCATGAGTCGAGACTCGAGCGTGTAAAGCGTGAGAAAAGTCCTCATAAAAATTCTCCTTTTTTGCGAAGAGAGAGAAGTAGGGGGAAAACAAACATGGGCGCCGACGACGATAAACTCGCCGCCGCGAGCCGACACAAACGCATCGACGACGCCACGGGTAAACTTTTGTACGAGTGGGACCAAACGTTAGACGAAGTGAACGTGTACGTTCCGATCGACGTCCAATTGAACACAAAGACAGATTTGAAAGTGCGCATCACCGGGAAAACGATGGAGATTGAAAACTTGAAGGAAAAAGAGAGCGCGATATTACCAAAGTTAGAACTTTACAGACAAACGATCGCGGACGAAACGGTGTGGACGCGAGATAGATTTACCGGAGAGATGCACGTGCAGCTGGTGAAGCTGAAAAAAGCGGAACCGTGGGAAGCGGTGTTCGCGGCGCACTGCGACGAGCGCAGCGCGAACGCGACGGAGCGGGACAGGCAGAGGATGATGCTGTCCAGATTTCAACAGGAGAACCCGGGGTTTGATTTTAGCGACGCGGAGTTTGAAGTCGGGAAGGAGGTTCCCGATGCCAGCGAGTGGAATTTGAAATAACAGGTGAATTTAGCATTTAGATAGAATGTAGATGACTACGCGGTAGCGAGAGAGAGAGAGCAGCGAAAAGAGTGAACTTTTGAATTTGAAATACTGCACCCCTCACTTTTTTAATCAACACACACCTACGCTGCTTGTACAACTGCGCTCGCACTCGCATCCTCTCCACGGAAAGAAGAAAAATAAAAGAATGCTCTCTTCCACGGACGACGACGCCTCCTGGAGCAACTTGGGCACGGAAGAGATCGTCGAGGACGAGCAGCGACACCACAACTCCTCTTTGAAGGAAGAAGCGCAAATGACATGCGATGACAACGAACAGGAACCTTCAGAGGAGAAGGAAGAGTTGGAGGACCTCGAAGACGCGTGGGAAGGGAAAGACGAGGAAGTGAGGAAGTGGTTAGAGTTGGCGGAAGGGCAATTCGACGCGAGGAAGTCGCCGCTACTCGTGCAAAAAAAGAGCGCGAGTTACGCGACGACGGCGAAGTACGACACCCCGCGATACGAAGGAGAGAAGCGTGTTCTCGGTCTAGTCCGAGAAAACGATCCACGTGACCCAGTGGTGGCGGTGGTGACAGCAGGAGCAGTAACAACAACTGCGGAGCATCCGAGAAGAGGGAAAAGGAAAAAGGCGATGAAGAAACTGACGAGATCGCTGGACGTGAAGGTGTTGATGAGTTTGTTGGTATCGATCTGCGTGGTCGTCGTCGGCTTGTACGTAGCCGTGTGGTATTCAAATACGAGAGACGTCGTCGTTACCAATTTTGCACCTTCACACTCCGAGAAGACGAACTCGTTCGAGGAACGACTGAAGGCGATCGAGGAGATTCAACGATGTGAAATCAAGTTGGAGAAAGCGAAAGAGAAGGTGGAAGAGTTGGTGACGAAAATATTGGAGGAAAAAAGGAAGCTTCTTACCGCGAAACAGCGAGGAGGCGTTTTCGCTTCGTTTTGGTCGGCATTTGATGACGACGAATATCCAACCGCATCACCTTGGACGGCGATGGTCGCAGTGGTGACGTATTTTACCGGTGTTTCGATGGTATCGCTCTGGTTTTGGAAGTTGGTGAACTTTGCGTTCTTTGGTAACGGCGAGATGGAGGAATCCTCTTTTCTCACGACGACGACTACGACGACAACTGCAAGCGGCAAAAGCATTTCGGCGAAGGAAAGCGACGACGATGAAAAAGGAGGACACTTGGAAAAGACAATCGACTCGTACGCGAAAGTCGCGAGACACTTGAACGGTAATAAAACTCCAACATCTTCGCTTCGAGGTGCCTTGCGCACCCCCAGCGACTTGGCCGCCGTTCCCAAGCCGTTTGCAACGTCTTCCCTAAGACGTAGGAGCGTGTCGCCAACCATTTCCAGTGGACAAAGACGCGAAGACGGCGCCACGCCTCTCCAGAGATTACGTCGATATAAAACGCCGCCACTTCCACCAACCACCACCTCTCGCAAACCAGCGAGAGAAGACTCGGTGAACAACTTGGGTCGACGGATGCAAGACGTCGCCGACGAAGACTTGGCGATGAATCTCTTCGGAGAACAGTAAATAGAATGGAAGAAAAAGAGAGACAAAAAAGAAGAGCAAATGCGCATCTCGTTGTGCATGCTACCTGCTCCTTGTAACAATACAATATACGCTACCAAATAACTAATAAAAACTACAAACTCTACCACATTTAAAATACCTCGTCAACTCGTCATCGCCGCGACCGCTTTCTCCACTTTCCTTCTCACCCTCCTCCGCTTCTGCTCGTTCACGTCGTCGCTACCGTCCTCGTTCGCGTCTTCTTCACCACCGTTCACCGCAAACTTACAAATCTTCTCTAAAACGTTCTCTTTCAAACTTCCCAACTTCCCGTGCGTCCCCACCGCTCGCACTTTACACGTCCTCTTCTCCACCCTCTCCAAAGCTTCCAAACACCTTTTCACTTTCACGCAATCTCGTCTCAAACATCGCACGACGAATACGTTCGAGTATTTCTGGTCGTAATACTTAATCTGAACGGAGGGAAGCATCTCCTCCGCGCCGAGCAGGCCAAACATCGTCTCGATGGATGCGCGAAGACTGTTCATTAACGCGGTTTCCGTGGTTGGATTTTTATCGTGGAACGCGACGTGGCATATGATGTATCTGTTTTTAAATCGAACCATTACATTAAATGGAACGTATAGTGTGTTATACTCGCAAGCGTAAGACAACCAAAACCGTGCGCGTTTGAATTTGATAGAGAGTGAAAAGGGGACGCGCAGGAGGAGGAGGAGAACGGCGCGCGCGCGCGAAAAGTGAAGAAGTTCGTTACAATTTTTATTAGGGGTTTTTGCTTTCTCAATATTTAGGGTGTTAAACCCTAACGCTCGAGATTCCCCTTGATATTTTCTCAAGCCAATTCAAAACCAAAAACGCGAGAGAGAGAGAAAACGCGCGCGCGCAAACATCGATCGATCGCCGAGAGCAAAGCGCGAGGAAGAAGAAGGAAAAAAGAATGGCGTACCACACGTCCGAAAACGTGCGCTCTCGCTCGGAGCGAGACATGATGATGTACCCAGGCGGCGCGGTATCTTTAAATAACGGAGGAGGAGGCACTTTTAGCGGGGAATTCGTCGACCCGGAAAGCGCGACGAAGAAGAAGTCCTCTTCGTTGTTGTCGTATTCAAAAACGGATAAGAACGCGAACGGGAAAGATAAGAGCAACAACAGCATCTCGAAGAAGAAGAATCTGATGATGATGAGTAAGGGATTGAAATACGGTGGGATGTTCCTTTTGCTGTGCGTTTTGATGATTGCTTCGAGAACGTCCGCGACGATTACGTTGGTGTTCTTAGCGTCGGTCGGGACGCTGGCATTTGCGAAATATTTATCGATGTGGGTGTTAGAGAAAGACGAAGGGACGATGGAGATGATTGAAGTGGCGGATGCGATTCGAGCCGGGGCGAGCGGGTTCTTCTCCACGCAGTACGGTTTGATTAGTAAACTCGCGGTGTTGTGCGCCGCGCTCGTGTTCTTTTTGTACGAGTTTAGACAAGTGACGCCGGAGCAAGAGAAGAGCGGGTTGACCAGTCACAGCGTGGCGATATTGACGACGTTGGCGTTTTTGTTGGGGGCGTTTTGCTCAGGGATGAGCGGGTACGCCGGGATGTGGGTTTCGGTGAGAGCAAACTCGAGAGTAGCGGCGGCGAGCCGAAGAGGTTCGCGAGAGCCGCTGGTCGTCGCTTTGAGAGCGGGTGGGTTTGCCGCTTTGTTGGTGGTGGCGACGACGGTGTTAGGCGTGGCGAGTTTGTTCGCTGTGTATTCTTGGTGGTACGGTTTGACGAGCGCTGGAATGAAAGCAGCGGCGGGTGGAGGCGATTCGGCGAGCGAATCGATTGAAAACATCATTGAGATACCGCTTATGTTGGTCGGGTATGGGTTCGGGGCGTCGTTCGTCGCATTGTTTGCGCAGTTAGGGGGCGGTATTTACACTAAAGCCGCGGATGTTGGTGCAGATTTGTGCGGAAAAGTGGAGATGAACATTCCCGAGGACGATCCGAGGAATCCGGCGGTAATTGCCGATTTAGTTGGAGACAACGTCGGGGATTGCGCCGCGAGAGGCGCAGATTTGTTCGAGTCCATCGCGGCCGAAATTATTTCGGCGATGATTTTAGGCGCTACCGTGGTGAGAAGAGCCGACATGAGCGTTGCCGAAGCGAGAGGATTCGTGTTGTTTCCTTTGGTAGTCCACGCGATGGATTGCTTCGCCTCGGCTCTTGGTATTCTTTCCGTGTCCGACGTCGAACCGAGATACAAACAGGAACCGTATTCAGTATTAAAGAGAGGGTATAACGTTGCGTTAGCGATTGCCGTGGTATGCTTCGGCATCGCGTGCAAATGCATGCTGTATACGGAAAAAGCCGAGGACGCGTGGAAATACTTCTACACGTGCGGTTTAGTCGGTATCGTGTGCGGATACTGCTTCGTGTTCATCGCGCAGTTTTACACCGATTACGCCTTTCCGGCAGTCAGAAAAATTGCAGAAGCGAGTACGACTGGCAGTGGTACGAACGTTATCGCTGGTGTTGGTGTTGGTCTCGAGGCGACTGCCGCACCGGTAATTGTCGTTTCTATCGCCGTCGTCGCGGCGTATCATTTAGGGCAAAACGCCGGATTAGTGGATGATAGTTCAGACGAACCGATTGGCGGTTTGTTCGGTACCGCGGTCGCGACGATGGGAATGCTATCCACGGCAGCCTACGTCTTGACCATGGATGTATTCGGCCCGATTGCGGATAACGCCGGTGGCATCGTAGAAATGTCCAACCAACCAGACTCGGTTCGAGATGTGTGCGACGAGTTAGACGCAGTAGGAAACACGACGAAAGCGACGACGAAAGGGTACGCGATTGGTTCCGCCGCTTTGGCGTCGTTTTTACTCTTCTCTGCGTTCATGGACGAAGTGTCCGCGTTCACTGGTCAAGCGTTCTCCACCGTGGATATTTGCATCCCGGAAGTTTTCATCAGCGGTTTGCTTGGCTCCATGTTGGTGTATTTATTCTCCTCGTACGCGATCGCGGCGGTTGGTAATTCCGCGCAAGATGTCGTCAAAGAAGTTCGACGACAGTTTGCAGAGAACCCTGGAATCATGACCTACGACACGAAACCAGATTACGAACGGTGCGTATCCATTGTAGCAAAGTCAGCGTTACGAGGTATGGTAAAACCGGGCGTCGTGGCCGTTTCAGGACCGTTGATCACGGGCGTTATATTTCGACACATTGGCATAGCCTCGGGTCGCGAGTTACTTGGCGCAAAGTGCGTAGCGAGTTTTCTCATGTTTGCCACGGCGAGCGGGATTTTGATGGCGTTATTTTTGAACACCGCCGGAGGAGCGTGGGATAACGCCAAGAAGTACGTAGAAACTGGATTTGGAGGAGGGAAAGGGAGCGAAACGCACAAAGCGGCCGTCACGGGAGACACCGTGGGTGATCCATTTAAGGATACCGCCGGACCGAGCATTCACGTGTTGATCAAAATGCTCGCGACAATTACATTAGTAGCCGCGCCTATGTTTCTCGATTAAGAAAAAGCTTTGTAGTATTGAAGCAGCGAAAACGATTTCACTAATATTTAAATCGATGGTTTTCATTATGTAATTAAAAGAATGTTTAGTTGTATATCTACGTACAAGCCGTGGTTAACGCGTTTATATACTCTCGATACCACCTTTTTCGTGTGCAGTTCTAATTAACGTTGCATCGTCGCCGCCATTGCCGCGCTGCCTTGCATTAAGCCGGAGCGAATGGCAGAGCTCGCATCCGCCACCGCGCCCGGTCCACTCGGGACGAAGATTGTCGAGTTGCCGCCTTGCGTTCCAACTTCCTTCATGGTGTCAAAGTATTGCGTCATCATCATCATTTCCATAACGTCCTTGGAAGAAATCCCATCGACTTCCTTTTGAAAGTTCACCACCGAATCTCTCAAACCGTTGATGATCGCTTGTCTTTGCCTTGCCATACCGGTACCGCTCAAATACTTCGACTCTGCGTCCGCCTCCGCGGCTTTCACCACCATTATCTTCTCCGCCTCCGCGCGATCCTTCGCGGCGACTCTTTGTCTTTGCGCCGCGTTGATTTCATTCATCGCGTTTTTCACCTTGGGATCTGGCGCGATATCCGTCACCAACGTCGAAATAATGTTATACCCAAACTCCTCCATCGATTTGGCCAACATGTTCTTCACCTCCATCGCGATTTCCTCCTTCGACGTAAAAACATCGTCCAACTTGATTCGCGGCACCGTCGAACGCACGACGTCGAAGATATACGATCGAATCTGCCCTTTAGAGTCTGTCAATTTATAAAACGCATCGAACATGCGCGACTCGTCTTGCAAGACTTGATACTGCGTCGAGATGATGATGTTGACGAAGACGTTATCGAGCGTCTTCGTTTCCACCGAAACGTCCAAAGATTGGATTCTCGTAGAGATGGTACCGACGTTCGCTTGGCCAACGCAAGGAATAATCACGTGGCACCCGGGTTGTGCAAATCGGTCGAATTTACCGCACGTGGCGATGACACCGCTGTGTTTTTTACGCGCGAGCACAAAGAAAGAAAGAGAAAGAAAGATGCGCAATAATAATACGCGTCAGTGCGATTGCTCGAGTCGCTTCTATTTTTCCACGCGCGTCGTCTCGCGCGGCGGTTAATTCAAAAAGGTACACAAATTCGAGCGTGGAATTCCAATTTTGGCGCGAGAAGAAAAACGGCGACCGAGCGACGAGAGAAAACAGAGAAAAGAGGGAGAGAGAGGGGA
>Ga0255765_1001267_pt1 | contig 31834 bp, 27 predicted proteins | sample 041ome_8_FD_179965 | JGI IMG/M metagenome (GOLD analysis project Ga0255765, IMG submission 179965) | Coastal salt marsh microbial communities from the Groves Creek Marsh, Skidaway Island, Georgia - 041407BS metaG (version 2) | ecosystem: Environmental > Aquatic > Marine > Intertidal zone > Salt...
ATTCGCTGAGCGGCATTAACCCCTAACGCCCCTCCATCAATCATCAGCATCAACTGACCAGCATGAGGTGGGTCACCCTCTGAACTGAGGAATGACGCCGCTTCATAGGCAAAATTAGCCCCTGTTAACGCTGCTGCCAGCACCTCAATCATCAAGGCTAGCGCCGCGCCCTTAGCTTCTGCCATTGGCACCATGGTGCCGTCTAGCGCCGCTTTGGCATCGGTGGTTGGTTGGCCATCAGCATCAAGCGCCCACCCTAAAGGGATCGGCTGATCACTCGCCGCGGCCTTCATGATGCCGCCTCTTGCCACGGCGGAGGTTGCCAGATCGATCACTAATGGGGGGGCATCTGCCACCGGGGCAGCAAAGGCAATTGGGTTTGTACCAAAAAGTGCGGTTCGACCCCCCCAAGGGGCCATTGCAGATGGCGTATTGGCAAAAAGCAAGGCAATCATGCCTTGTTCTGCTGCTGCTTCAACATGATGACCGGCAACACCGCAATGATGCGACCGATGCACCCCAGCCATGGCAATACCCTGTTGGCGAGCAAGGGCAGGCAAGTCACGAATAATCGCCGTCATGGCTGGATAGGCAAAACCGCTTGCCGCATCCACCGCCATCACAGCAGGTTTTGGATGGCTGATGCTGATCTTGGCAAAGCCATCTACCTTTCCAGAACGGGATTGGGCGGCATAACTTCCGATCCGTGACAGGCCATGACCAAATTTACCGTCAGCCTCTGCCTTAACAAGGGCCTCTGCCACCATGGCGGCGGTGTCGGGTGCCACACGGCTGGCGACAAAAGCCTCAGTCACCAAATGGGTTATTTCAACAATTGATAAAACTTTTTCAGACATCACAGCAACTTTCTCAGGGCATCATTAATCAATTTCATCATTAATCAATTTAAGGCGTTTAGATGATCCGCGACCGCCTTAACCGTCATCCATGACACCCTTTGGGTGGCCTCAACAGTAACGCCGGCGATATGTGGGGTTAGCCAAATATTCGAAAGATCAGAAAACATGGCAAGGCTTGCGGGGGTCGTTGGCTCATTTTCAAACACATCGAGGGTGGCGCCCCCCAAATGCCCCGATCGCAAAGAGGCGGCAAGGGCATCATGATCAACAATTCCGCCTCTAGCGGTATTCACCAAAACTGCCCCCGGCCGCATCATGGCCAAGGTTTCAGCATTGATCATGCTTCTGGTGGTATCCGTTAATGGCATATGGAGGCTGATGGCATCAGATGCCGCCAAACAATCCGCTAAGGGCATAGGCGAAACCTCAAGTCCAGGTTCAGGGGTAAAGGCCGGATCATACGCCGCTAAGGTCATGCCTAAAGCCGCCGCACGCTTAGCTACATTTCGACCTATGCCGCCAAAACCAATTAACCCTAGGGTCTTACCACCAATTTCCCTGCCTTGGCCTAATTCCTGACGGGGAAAACCGCCATCACGCATAGTTTGGCTAACCTGCCAAACTGGCCGCATCATGACCAAAATTGCGGTGATGGCATATTCAGCGACACTATCGCTATTTGCCCCATGCGCAGGGATAACCTTGATATCTCGCTGAGCACAAGCAGCAGTGTCGATATTATCAAGCCCAACCCCAAGCCGCCCTATCACCGATAATTTTGGTGCTGCGTCTAGCAAGGCTTTATCCACTTGAGTACGGTTACGAACAATTAACGCCCGCGCCTCTTTTACTTGTTGGCGAAGGCGTTCAGGATCAAAAGCCAATTGATCATCCCGAAAGACAGCAAAGCTTTGGTCAAGAAAACCTGCGGCCTCGCTGTCAAGAAACTCGGTAATCACAATATCAGCGTTCATACCTGCTCCTGGGATCGGTGCTGTGATCAAAAGGATCCTTGCTCGTTAGAGCTTAAGCGTGGATCACGAAGCCAATCAAGCACTACGGTAGAGTTTGGTCATAACAAACTCTTTATGCCCAAGGGCTTCTGCAGCCGTAGATCGTCCATTAGCGGTGCGTCTGATCATTTCAATCAGCGCATCACCAGCCTGATCAATAGTCATCTCACGCCGAAGAATACCTGACACATCTAAATCCACATGCTCACTCATGGTGCGAACCGTTCTTGGGTTACCAGTGATTTTAATCACCGGAACAATCGGGTTGCCCACGACATTGCCCTGTCCTGTTGGGAAGGTATGCACAACATAGCCTGCCGCCCCCATCAGCGTCACACATTCTGCCGCTGCAGATGACGTATCCATAAAATAAAGCCCTGCCCCTTTTTCAGGTTCTTCTGCTGGCCCAAGCGCATCGATATAGGTGCTGGTGCGACCAATCTTTTCCAGATTGCCAAGTGCCTTTTCCTCAATCGTAGTCAATCCGCCTTCAATATTTCCCTTGGTGGGCTGAGATTCTGATAAATCTGATGTTTTAAATGGTTCAATCACCTCATCTTGATAGGCCTGCCAGATCGCCATGAACTTTTTTGCCGCTTCGGGGTTTGCCGCGCGTGCCTCACATAAATGTTCGGCGCCGGTAATCTCCGAGGTCTCACCAAACACCCCATAAATGCCCTTTGGCAACAGCTTATCATACATATTGCCAACCGTTGGGCATGAGGACAGACCCGTGGTGGTATCGGATTCTCCGCATTTGGTCGACACCCATAATGCGCTCATGTCACATTCTTCACGCTGATATTCACTGGTCATATGAACAAACTCTTTTGCCGCGCGTGACGCCGCAGCAATGGTGTTGATGTCCCCGTTTTGTTCAATCGAAAACCCGACCACAGGCTTACCCGTCTTGGCAATCCCGTCAACAATCCGTTTTGTCCAGCCTGGCTCAATCCCGATCACCACGCATGCCGCCACATTCGGGTTGCTGCCTGTGCCAATCATCGTCCGAAAATGCAAATCTAAATCTTCCCCAAACTGAAGCCGGCCATACGCATGCGGAAGCGCCATCGTCCCTTTGATGTTGTTTGCTACCGCTTCACAGGCTGCATTTGAAATATCATCAACCGGAAGGATCACAACATGATTGCGCACCCCAACACGGCCATTCTCGCGGACATACCCCATAAATCCGTTGTTCATTGCGTTCATCACCTTCTCCTTACCAGCGCTTCGTTTTTAAATTCTGTACATGAACATGATCACCTTTCGCCACAGGCGCAATGATCTTACCTATGTCCTGACCGTATTTGATCACCGTGTCCCCTTCGGAAAAATCCTGAAGACTTACCTTATGACCAATGGGAACATCATGATTCACAGTAAGGTGGAAATCACTGTTGTCTTCCGTCACCACACACAACATCTCTGTGCCTGCCACCAGATCTTCAACAACAACAACACCAACATTGTCACCTTTATGATGAACCAGCAAATGAGGTTTTGCCATGTTAATTCCTTTCAGCTCTAGAAAATAAAGATTGATGTTTCATATATGCAGAAAGTCAGAGGTAATAACAAGCCCTCTTAAAATCCTTATGGTTTTCCTAGTCTATTTTCCATCATGATGAGGACGTTAGTCATTAGAAAAGCTTTTCAGCAATACCATAAAACCGCTATGATAATCGCCTTATGGTCTTTAATGGATTTTGTCATGGTTAAAACCAGCATACGGTCTGCCTCTGCTAGTGTCTCGCTTGGCGATCATCATCATCAGACAAGTAAAGCCCTGGTTTACATGTTGATAGCCATGTTGCTGTTACCAGCCCTAGATGCCTTTGCAAAATTGTTGAGCGATTATCAATCCTCTGGCCAAATTGTGTTCTATCGGTTTTTGCTTCAGTCACTGTTCTTGTTTCCAATAGTTTTCTATCAAGGAGAATTGATAAGAACGCTTACTATCAGTCCATTTATTCAGTTTATGCGCGGAACCTTAATGGTACTGGCGACTACTTTTTTCTTTGCCGCTCTTAAATATATGCCTCTGGCAGAAAGCATTTCTATCTTTTTTGTCGAACCTATGATTTTAACCATTCTGTCAGCCATTATTTTAGGTGAGACCATTCGTATTCGGCGTATTCTGGCAATTATCGTCGGGTTTATTGGGGCTTTGATTGTCATTAAACCAAGCTTTGCGATCTTTGGTTGGCCAGCAATCTTTCCTCTCTGTGCTGCATTTTGCTTTGCCCTATATGTGGTCTTTACACGCCAAATCAGTGGCCGGTTATCACCTCTGCCCATGCAATTTGGCGTTGGCATCATGGCGTTATTGGTTGCCACCATCATGCTTTATTTCGGGTATCAGTTTGAGATAGATGCCGTCATGCCAAAGATACCCCAACAGGAAGAATTATGGCTGATCTTTGGGTTAGGTTTTTTTGCTACAATAGGGCATATCTTTCTGACCTCAGCAGTGCGCTATGCTGACACCAGTTTGCTTGCGCCATTTCAGTATCTAGAGATCATTAGCGCCATCCTTTTAGGCTATCTGATTTTTTCAGATATCCCTGACCGTCAGACAATTTTTGGCCTCGTAATTATTATTTCGTCTGGTATTTATTTGATGCATCGTGAGCGCCTGGCAAGATTAGCCAGCAAAGCCGAACAAGCCTAATTCCGATGACATTCTTTAGCTTGGATCCTTTGATTTCAGCTAAACATACCTATATCATAAAAACCTGAACTAGTCGGTTGAGAGGGAGAAAGTTATGATTAAGGGATTACATCACAAAGCCTATCGGTGTCGCAACAGCGAAGAAACCCGTCAGTTTTATGAAGATTTTTTAGGCTTATCGCTGGCTGGTGCATTAATGATTGAGGAAACGAAAACTGGTCGTGACACTAAAGTTCTGCACAGTTTTTATCGCATGGATGATGGGTCATTCATTGCGTTTTTTGAAGCTCCTGATCGGCCCTTTTCTTTTACGGATCATCATGATTATGATCTGCATCTAGCGCTTGAAGTCACCCCCGAGGACCTTCGCATTATGCTGGATAAGGGCAAAGCCGCAGGCATAGAAACACGCGGTGTTTCGGATCATGGCTTTATTGATTCAATCTATTTTCGCGACCCTAATGGGTATGTTGTAGAATTAACCGCAAAAAAACCGGATCATGATATCCATCTTCATGCTAATAACCAAAAAGCTAGAGCTATTCTTGATCAATGGAACACATTGGCCTAAAGCCTTTTGCCATGACTGAGTTTAGGGATTTATCCGCTGAACCTAACGGCTAAGCACCATTATTCCTGCCAACTGATATCCGTTAGCAAATCCAGCCCAGCGTCTCCATGAGTAGAGTTTCTTGGCGGCGAAAGAGGGGTGTTTTCCCATTTATCTAAAATGGCGGCCTGACGTTCAGCATCTGGATATAGCCAGACTTCAACCAACATCTGTGGATTTTCACGTGCTTGATAAACCATCACCTTGCAATCAGTTGCAGATAATTCAGACATAGCTGAATTGATCACACTAAGCCTGTCTTCTCGCTCTTGTGCAGATGCAAATTCTGAAATCGTGGTGATTTTGATCGTCATAGCTATTAGTTAGTTGAAATTAAATATAATTCAATCTTTTGTTTGGCGTTTTTAGACCTGTCTATAGATAAGGTTTTATGATAGTATTCAAAAGGATATGTTGTGTTTTGTAAAAAAAGTATGATATTTTCTTAATTTCCGCTATGTTAGCTCCAATATAGCGGATAAATTTTGTTATATTAAGTTTTGTTATTTTTAATAGTAAAGTCAGATGACAAAGGTTCAGATATGATTGGCAAAACCCGTTTCATTATCACTGCCGCATCATTTATGTTCGCGACATCGGTATGTGCAATTTCAGCCAATGCAGGCGGCCTTCCTGATGCTGATTCTGATAGCTCGGAAATCGATGCTAATGAGGCAAATTCAGCATCACCCCTAAACACATCCTCTTCTTCTGGAAACGAAGTGCCAAGCACCAGCGCAACATCTAGCTCTGCAGGTGCCACAGGATCTAGCAATGAAGGCAGTGAAGATGGCGAAGGCTTTGTTGCAATTGAAGATGATCCCCTGATTGTTGATGCTACAGCCATCATGGATGATGACGGCATGGGTGAGGTCTCGGTGCAATGGCAAATGCTTTCAAATGATGGCGGTTGGATGAACTTGACTGGCGCAACCCAGCAATCCTTTACTCCACGTCAAATTCATGTTGGTCACCGTTTGCGCGTTGTCATCACTTATGTTGATGGGCAAGGCAACCTCGAAACTTTGATCAGTCCTAGCTCCACTAAAGTTAAAAATGTAAATGATAAGCCATCAGGCGCTCCCATTCTGTTGGGTAATGCCCTTGAAGAAGACGCGTTAGTGGTTGATACCAGCACCATTTCTGACGAGGACGGGATCGGTTCATACGAGGTGATTTGGCAACGCTCTTCAACACGCACAGAATGGCAGACTTTTCCTAACGCCACGAGTGAGGTTCTTCGCCTTGGCCAATCGCATGTGGGATTTTCCTATCGTGCGGTAATCACTTATCTTGACAATCAAGGCACGCGCGAGATTTTGATCTCTAACCCATCAGAAACCGTGGCCAATGTGGATGACCCGGTTGAGGGTGAGGTGATGATTGTTGGCAAACCTCTTGAAGGTTCCATGCTTTCGGTTACAACCTCTGGCGTTTCTGATGAAGATGGGATTGCCAGCCTTTCGGTTAGCTGGGAAGCGTCACGCGATGGACGCAATTGGCGCGCCATTGATGGGTCAAATTATAACCAGATCTCGCTTAATCAGGCTCATGTTGGATTTCAGATCCGGGCTAAGGCCAGCGTTGTTGACACTTTCGGGGTGGAAACATTGATTTATAGCCAGCCCAGCAATACGATTAAAAACGTGAACAACGCACCAAGCGGAACCATTAATGTTCGCCGTGTAGGAAGTTGATCCCGTTAATTTAGTCTTTTTGTTTCCATTTATTTACCGGCTTCCTTTGTGAAGCCGGTTTTCTTTTGCGCCTAGATAACTAGCCTTATGCTGATCAAAGATAAAATCATGGCATCAAGATATTTTAGAATGGGGAATTTTTCGAATTAGGGAATTATTGCGAATCGGGAAATATTTGCATTGACACCGATTCGCATTTCATGTGTACTCATTCATGAATGTTGTATCCAGAGCCTTATAAATCTCAATATCTGGTATGCGTCTTTCCTGATGCAACGCTTTTCTTGCCCCAAAACCATCTGTATTTCCAAGGAGAAAGTCAATGAACCACATCATTGAAGAACTTCAAACGGAATGTCTTATTTTGCCTTTTCGTCCCGACAAAACCATGCATAACGATACAACGGCAACAACTATAGCCGCGCTGGTAGCAGTAACAGTTATGCACGATGAGAATATGTCTGCGGAAGAAAAGCTGCTTGAGATTATCGAGAAAAGCGGAGAAGCCGAAGTGCTCAATAACGAAGATGCTTTTTCTGAGTTAGGCCTACATCATTCAGAAGAAGATCGCAGCGCACATATTGCCGCAAATGATAATTCGCATCCGGTGCAACTTGTCTAGTCTTTCCTCATGCACCCGATAACTAAAACCGGCCTGCCTGTCAGGCCGGTTTTTTCTAATCTTCATTCCCCCTCATATCGGCATGGCCTTCGGAAGAAGTTTGGGGGATGCCACTCACAAAGTAAAACAATCATAAAAAAATGATCATATTTACCTTTGTTATAATCTTGTCATATATATGAAGTAATATATAACGTTGATTAGTTTAATTGGTGATATGATCCTAGCATGACAGCATCCGATACTTCAGAGCCCACACCTATTTTCTCGTTTGCCACAGGTGAACTTGGCCCCGTTTCCAACTGGATTATCCGAAGCCTAGAGCGCTTTACCGGACAGCCCCATATCAAGCGGCTTTATTTAGATTATGTTAATGATGGACGCCCTGATGAGCTTTTTTGGCAGGATGCGGTTAGCCGGCTTAATATCACGCCTGATGTTCATTTTGAACCGGACGCTTACATCCCTAAAACAGGGCGACTGCTAGTAATTGCCAATCACCCGTATGGTGTGGTTGACGGTTTAATTTTATGCTCTGAGATCTCTAAGGTTCGGCCTGATTACAAAATCATTACGCATCAGGTGTTGCGCCAAGCCCCGGCGGTTAAGCATCAGATACTGCCCATTGATTTTTCAGAAACCCCTGCCGCGCTTGCCACCAACATGGAAACCCGCCATGGCGCGGCAAAACAACTTCAGGATCATGGCGCGTTGATCCTGTTCCCATCGGGTGGCATTTCCTTAGCCCCTCGTATCATTGGAACCGCGCGTGACGTCCAATGGAAAACCTTTGCCGCCAAACTTGCCCAGATACCTGACACCACGATCTTGCCTATCTTTTTCAGTGGCCAAAACAGCCTAAGTTATATGGCAGGACGAAAAATTAGCCAAACACTTGGGTATTCACTAATGTTTCGTGAGATTTGTCGGATGATAGGACAAGATATCAAAGTCACCATCCGCAAGCCTATTCACAGCGCATCGCTTAAAGTCTTCAAAGACCGAAATGAAATTACCAACTATTTGCGTGCCCTCACCTATGGTCAAGAGACGTCCTGAGATAAGACCCCGGGGCTATGGCTTTCAACCAGAAAACGCCAGTGCCGAGCAGCTAGCATAACAAAATACCCCTCACCTTCTGACGCCTTAATCGTTACCCGAATATTTTCTGATTGGAGTGGTTCCTTTTGTTCCGTCTCAAAGGCGGCCTTGATCCGGTTTGAAGTTCCGATTTGCTTACCTGCCTCTAGCAAAAGCCCATCAAGCGGCCATTCCAGCCCTGTTGACGCCAAAAACTCTTGCCGCACCAATGGCCATACCGATAACCGTTCCCCTTGAGGAAGCAGACCGCTAAAATCCTGACGACAATACATAACCGCATCATGACAGCCGATTAAAATCATTGGTATTTGACATCGAGCCAAGGCGTGCAAAGCTGCGAGAGAATGATCAAATCGTCGACCAAGAAAGCCAAAACCCAAACAAATGGGTGCCCTTATACAGGAGATAGTTTTCTCAAGGTCTGTGGTATCTTGATTAGACATGGCTATAAGCCGTTCTGAGGGAAACAAGTTGAGATCACTGATCGAATCAAAGTCGCCGATAATATGATCTGGCATGACACCCATAGCCCGCGCGGCGTCTGCGCCGCTATCGGCGGCAATAAGGGGGTAATCATCCAATAATGGTTTGACAATCGCAGCATCATAACTGCCCCCACCCAAGGCTATAACTGGAAGCGAATAGCAAAGCATGGGGTTAGCTGTATAATGATTATTATTCATACTAAATCATAACACCTATCCATTGGATCAGGCAAAATAAAACCGAATTGAAATCGCCTGAATGGAAGTTGCTATGAACATAGAACTTAGATTGGGCGAGTTCCTTAATTGTAATCTTGAAAAAAGAAACTGCCACTAAGTTGAAAAGGATGGTGGAGCTAAGCGGGATCGAACCGCTGACCTCTACAATGCCATTGTAGCGCTCTCCCAGCTGAGCTATAGCCCCGTACCCTAACAGGAATGGTATTCCTACAATTACTCACCGGCTTTTGGCAAGCATAATTTGCTTAATTGTCGTCTTCGTCTTCATCAGTATCAAGGAATTCATCCACTAATGCGTCATCATCAATAACGTCATCATCGTCATCCTTATTTGGAACGGCGATGATGTCATCATTTTCATCATCGACATCATCTAAGTTATCATCGTCCTCGATATCATCATCAATTACGACATCATCAACCAGATCTTCATTTTTTTCTGACTTGACGGTTTTGTCTGCCACAACTGGCTTGATGCGACGGCTTTTGAGAAGCACTTCGGGATCAAATGCGACACCGCAAGATGGGCATTCAATCTTATCCTTATCAAAGTCATAATATTTACTGCCACAAGCCTGACAGGTTCTTTTTGTACCAAGTGATGTCACAACATTTCCTCGTCAAATAAATTACGATGCAAGGCATTTCACTTAAAATTTTCTCAAGGTCAATAAAAAAAACTGACCCAAGGCATGATTTTCGTTATATCTAATCTAAATTTTTAATATTTTTACTTCTTATGGGCATTCTTTGGTCAAATGAGCAAAGTTTAGGAAAAAGAAATCAGCCTGATGAATATATTAATATCGTCACCTTCTCCTCGGCTATATGGCCATGTCAGCTGTCCAGGGGATAAATCCATGTCACATCGGGCGTTGATCTTTGGCGCATTGGCGATGGGAAAAACCAAGGTGACTGGTTTGCTAACCGGGGATGATGTTCTGTCAACAGCTTCGGCACTTCGGCATCTTGGCGTTACTATCACTGAGCCTACCCTTAACCATGGTGGTCAAGTTGAGGCTATGATCACTGGTGTTGGCCTTGGCGCTTTGGCGGAACCGCAAGATCCTCTTGATCTTGGAAACTCAGGAACTGGCGCCAGGCTATTGATGGGGGTTGTTGGAGGTAGTGGTATCACTGCCATATTTACTGGCGATAGTTCATTATCTTCTCGCCCTATGCGCCGGGTTATGACTCCGCTAAGCCAAATGGGGGTTGAATTTTCCGCCAGAGACGGCGACCGTCTGCCAATGACTGTGATTGGAACAGACCAGCCACTCAGCCTATCATGGCAAAGCCCAGTCGCATCAGCACAGGTTAAATCTGCCATCCTGTTGGCCGGATTAACCGCTCGCGGAATCACCAGCGTTACCGAACCTGCGGCATCACGTGATCATACGGAAAGGATGCTTCGGCATTTTGGCGCAGACGTCACCACCGAACAGCATCAGGATGGCAGCTACACCGCCTCACTGAAAGGGGAAGCTGATTTGACCGCCGCAGATATCATCGTGCCCTCTGATCCCTCATCTGCCGCCTTTCCTGTGGTTGCTGCGTTGATCACGCCGGATAGTGAGATTACCGTTAAAGGGGTAGGCCTTAACCCATTTCGCTTTGGTCTTTATGAAAGCTTGCTGGAAATGGGTGCTGACATCACTATCAGCAATCGCCGTGAAGAAGGTGGCGAGCCTGTGGCGGATTTAATTTGCCGATCCTCTCAGCTTAAGGGCATTGTTGTTCCGGCTAGCCGTTCTGCCGCAATGATTGATGAATACCCTATTCTTGCTGTTGCCGCCGCCTTTGCTGAGGGCACAACCCATATGCCTGGAATAGAAGAATTACGCGTTAAGGAAACTGACCGAATTGCCATGATGGAAGTGGGTCTTAAACAGGCTGGGGTTAACGTGACAAGCACCACTGATAGCATGACTGTCATCGGCACACCCACTCAGCCCCCTAAGGGCGGCATTACCGTAGATGCCCAACATGATCACCGTATAGCCATGTCGTTTCTGGTCTGTGGCCTAGCCAGCGCAAACCCGATTACTGTCACAGGATGCGAGACCATCAACACCAGCTTTCCAAGATTTGCCGCATTGATGCAAGCCATTGGCAGTGATATCGCTGCGCCTAAAGAAACCGTGTAATGGCCGACAACACCCGTGGCCTTGTGATTGCCGTTGATGGAACCGCTGCTTCAGGCAAGGGCACATTAGCAAAGCATCTGGCAAGAACTTATAATCTGGCTCATCTTGATACTGGCTCACTTTATCGTGGGGTTTCTATCCGCTTATTGCGACAAGGGGTTAAAAGGGAAATTGATCCCCAACTTGCCGCCCTTGAGGCCAGCCGGATCGAAATCGCCGATCTTAATGATCCAGCCTTGCGATCAGAGGATACCTCTGCCATGGCATCTTTGGTGGCCAGTTTGCCAGATGTTCGCGCCGCGTTAATGGCGTATCAACGCCAATTTGCCAACCAACCCCCAGATGATCATAAAGGGGCTGTCCTGGATGGGCGTGATATTGGCACAATTATTTTGCCAAATGCGGATTTTAAGTTTTTTTGTGACGCTGCACCCGAAATTCGTGCGGAAAGACGCTATAAAGAGTTGCTTTTAGCTGGGGAAACGGCTATTTATGCCGACGTTCTGGATGCGATTAAGGAACGTGACCACCGGGATATGACCCGGCAGGTTGCGCCACTTCGTCCGGCAGACGATGCCATTCATATTGATACGGGCGAATTTACCGTAGATGAGATGGTGGCAAGGGCGGTTCAAATCATTGCATCACCCGATTAATTGTCGCCTGCATGATTTAAGGCCATGCGGGTTTATGTAACTTAACCAAAGGCTGGAAACCGCCTTGTGACCTGTGATCCAAACGATGCCTTAACATGGTATCACAGGAATTCCTACCCAGCCGGAATCCGGGCGTGCCCGGTTATCACAAGCCGTTAACGGAGAAATCGTTTGTCCACTTCTAACCCCGGCCTTGAAGAGGCCATGAAAGAGAACTTTGCTGATCTTCTGGCAGAGAGCTTTAACGAAGATATGAATATTGAAGGCAGTGTCGTTGTTGGCACCGTCGTTTCCCTTGAAAAAGAAGCTGTCATTATTGATGTCGGTCTTAAATCCGAAGGTCGTGTTGCGCTAAAAGAGTTCACCGCGCCAGGCCAGGAGCTTAAGGTCAATATTGGTGATCAGGTCGAAGTTTATGTCGAGCGTCTTGAAGACCGTAATGGTCAGGCGTTGCTGAGCCGCGATAAAGCCCGTCGAGAAGAGGCATGGGCCGCGCTGGAAACCGCACATGATAAACAAGAACGCGTCACTGGGATCATTTTTGGCAAGGTTAAGGGCGGCTTTACGGTTGACCTTGATGGCGCCATCGCCTTTCTGCCAGGCAGTCAGGTTGATATCCGTCCAGTTCGTGATCTAGGGCCTTTGATGGATACCCCACAACCCTTTCAAATCCTCAAGATTGATCGCAAGCGTGGCAACATTGTTGTTTCACGTCGTGCTGTTCTCGAAGAATCACGGGCTGAAGCACGGTCTGAGCTTGTGTCTAATCTTTCCGAAGGTCAAATCCTTAACGGTATCGTGAAGAACCTGACCGAATATGGTGCGTTTGTTGATTTGGGCGGCGTTGATGGCCTGCTGCATGTCACCGATATTGCATGGCGCCGGATTAATCACCCATCAGAAGTTTTGTCTGTTGGTGAAACCGTTGAGGTTCAGGTGATCCGCTTTAATTCTGAGACTCAGCGGATTTCTCTTGGTATGAAGCAACTTCAGGAAGATCCATGGGAAGCTGCGAAAGCTAACTTTACCGGTGGTAATATCGTCAAGGGCCGTGTCACCAACATCACAGACTACGGCGCCTTTATCGAACTCGCAGACGGTGTTGAAGGTCTGGTTCATGTCTCTGAAATGAGCTGGACGAAAAAGAATGTCCATCCGGGCAAGATTGTTTCCACCAGCCAAGAAGTTGATGTCATGGTGCTTGATGTTGATATGGAAAAACGCCGTATCTCGCTTGGTATCAAACAGTGCATTGCCAACCCTTGGGAAGATTTTGCGCAAAGCTTTAAGGCAGGAAGCGAAATCGAAGGGGAGATTCGCAACATCACTGAATTTGGCCTTTTTGTCGGTCTGAATGAAGAGATTGACGGATTGGTTCATCTGACGGATATCTCGTGGGATGTTCAAGGTGATGAAGCTATCCAATCCTTCAAAAAGGGCGATATGGTCAAAGCCAAGGTGCTTGAAGTAGATGTCACCAAAGAACGTATCTCGCTTGGCATTAAACAGCTGACCGAAGACACAGTTGGTGAAACCCTGTCTAACATCAAGAAGGGTGATATCGTCACCTGTACCATCACCAAATCTACCGATGGTGGTCTTGAGGTAAGCGTTGGCGATAATCTGCAAGGCTTTATCCGCCGCAGTGACTTGTCCCGCGACCGTGACGAACAGCGTCCTGAGCGCTTTGCCGAAGGCGAAAAGGTCGATGCACAGGTTACTATGGTAGATGGGAAGGCACGTAAGCTATCCCTATCTATTAAAGCTCGTGAAATGACTGAAGAAAAGCAGGCCATGGCCAGCTTTGGGTCATCGGATTCTGGCGCAAGCCTTGGTGACATTCTTGGGGCAGCGTTAGCTAAGCGCGACACTTCATCAAAAGAAAGCGCAAGCAAAGATGACAGCGCCGAGGAAAGCAAGCCTAAAGCCACAAAGGCCAAAGCCAAAAGTGACGATAGCTAATCGGTATTGTCTAAATCCATATTGATAAAAATAACCCTGCTTTGGCGGGGTTATTTTTTGCGCTTTCTTTTTGGCAAATCAAAATAACAAGCGATTGAAACCGTTGACAAATTTATCAGCCCTCGTCATAGTAAATTGTCTAGATGAGGTTACCATGACAAAATCTGAGTTAATTATTCGACTGGCTGAGCTTAATCCCAATCTTTTTCATCGGGACATTGAGCGCATAGTAAATTGTTTTTTTGATACTATTACCGATGCTCTTGCTGATGGTAAACGCGTGGAATTGCGGGGGTTTGGTGCCTTTTCTGTTCGTCAACGCAACGCAAGGCAAGGACGCAATCCACGGACAGGCGAATCGGTTAAAGTGGAAGAGAAAAAAGTCCCTTTCTTCAAGATGGGGAAATCCATGCTTGAACGGCTTAATCGCAATTCCTAATTGACCCGCTCGCCACGGTTTTAAAATAAGAACCATGACAGAGAGGGCGGCATCTGATGTATGTCTTAAAATCCATATTTGGCGGCATCATAGGCATCACCATTCTGGTTCTGGTGACTGATATCTCTATTTCCAATAGCCATGAAACTGCTGTTCATCTTTGGCCTTTTGGGGAATTGGCCATCTTACCATTATGGCTAGTTGTCCTAGGATGTTTTTCAGGTGGTCTGATTATTGGCGGCATTTTTCTATGGCCAAAATTGTTTATGAGTCGTCTGCGTGCCCATCAACTGTCACGCCGCATTGCCAGACTTGAGGCCGAATTGCTAGATCAAGAAGAGACCAATTCTACCGACCTGACTATCACGAAAGAACCAGCTGATGGCTGATTGCAAAATTTGTGGACTAGCAAGTCTTGCGGATTTGCATATCGCAAATCAAGTGGGGGCACGTTGGGGGGGATTTGTTTTCTATCCTGACTCACCTCGGCATATGACCCTTGAAACTGCTAAACTTATTGCTGATGACGCGGATCAAACTGGCCTGACTATTCAGCGTGTTGGGTTAGTTGTCGATGCGGATAATGATGCGCTGGATGCGATTGTATCTTCGCTTCGGCCTGCCATGATCCAATGTCATGGCAAGGAGACTCCTGACCGTATTTCTGCCATTAAATCACGCTATCATGTCCCTGTGATGAAGGCATTGCGGATTGCTAATATGGTAGATATTGAAAGCGCCCTGCGTTATGATGGGATTGCTGATTGGATGCTGTTTGACTCGGCTCCTCGGGATGCTGTTTTGCCCGGTGGAACAGGTCATACATTTGATTGGTCGCTGACAAGCGCCTATAACGGCAAAACGCCCTGGATGCTTGCTGGCGGACTTCATATTGGTAATATTGCGGATGCTGTCGCTACCAGCGGCGCTAAACATTTGGATGTATCCTCTGGGGTGGAAAGCCAGCCCGGAGTTAAAGATCACGCGGCCATTGCGGCCTTTGTCTTAGCGGCAGAGAAGCAAGATGCCCCTGACCTTCATAAGCAAGGATGAAAAGAGATGAACGAGCATAAACCCAATACCCTAAGAGACCAGCCTGATGAACATGGCCGATTTGGGATTCATGGTGGCCGCTTTGTAGCTGAAACCCTTATGCCGCTTATCCTTAGCGTTGAAGAGGCTTGGAAAACCTCAAAAAGTGACCCCGACTTTGCCGCCGAAATGGAATATTACCGCAAACATTATATCGGCCGGCCGTCACCCTTATTCTTTGCTAGCCGCCTGACGGAACATTTTGGTGGGGCAAAACTCTATTTTAAGCGCGATGAGCTTAATCACACTGGCGCTCATAAAATTAACAATGTGCTTGGCCAAGCGCTGTTAGCTAAACGCATGGGCAAAACCAAGATTATTGCAGAAACAGGTGCTGGCCAGCATGGGGTTGCCTCTGCCACAGCTTGCGCGCTATTTGGAATGGAATGTGAGGTTTTTATGGGCGAGGAAGATGTGCGCCGCCAAAAACCGAACGTAGACAGAATGCGACTCTTGGGGGCAAAGGTTCACCCTGTGACCTCTGGCACTGGCACGCTCAAAGATGCCATGAATGAGGCTCTACGCTATTGGGTAACAAATGCCGAAACCCATTTCTATATTATTGGCACTGCCGCAGGTCCTCATCCTTATCCTGCTATGGTCAGAGATTTTCAATCAATCATCGGCGTTGAAGCCAAAGAGCAAATCCTTGAGGCAGAGGGGCGTCTGCCTGATGCCATTGTGGCTTGTATTGGTGGCGGATCAAATGCGCTAGGGCTCTTCCACCCGTTCCTTGATGATAAAGAGGTAGAAATCTATGGGGTTGAGGCCGCTGGACACGGGATTGAAACTGGGGAGCATGCTGCCTCACTCAAAGGCGGCAAGCCGGGTGTCCTACATGGAAACCGGACTTATCTTTTGCAGGATGATCACGGACAGATCAAAGATGCCTATTCTATTTCCGCAGGGTTAGATTATCCTGGTATTGGGCCTGAACACGCGTGGTTGCATGAAATTGGCCGAGTTAATTATGTCAATGCAACTGATCAAGAAGCCCTTGAATATTTCGCCTTATGCTCACGCCTTGAAGGCATTATCCCTGCCTTAGAACCCGCCCATGCGCTTGCTTTTATCTCAACTATGATTGGCAAGATGGATAAGGATCAGATTGTCATCATGAATATGTGTGGTCGCGGTGATAAAGACCTCGAAGCGGTTCTGCCTATTCTTGAAAAGCAGGGGAAGCTCTAATGGCACTTGATCGCATCAGCCAATGTTTTTCCGCTTGCCGTGACGAAAACAGGGCGGCGCTTGGCATCTTTATTTCTGCTGGTGATCCTAATCCTGAAACCTCAGAAGAATTGTTGCTTGGCTTACCTGATGCAGGGGCAGATTTCGTTGAACTTGGCATGCCGTTTTCTGATCCGATGGCTGATGGCCCTGTCATCCAAGCTGCCTCATTACGTGCGATTAAGGCTGGCATGACCCTAGATAAGGTGTTGAAAATGGCAGCACGGTTTCGTCACCGTCATCCTGATGTGCCTCTTATCCTGATGGGGTATTATAATCCAGTTTATATCTATGGCGTTGATCAGTTTCTGGACGATGCCATGACCGCAGGGGTTGATGGTTTGATCATGGTGGACTTGCCACCAGAAGAAGATGATGAGCTTTGCCTGCCTGCAACAGAAAAGGGCATGGCCTTTATTCGGCTGATTACCCCAACGACAAATGACAAGCGGCTGCCAACGGTAATCCATAATGCCAGTGGATTTGTCTATTATGTATCCATTACGGGCATCACAGGAACAGGCAGTGCTTCTGCGGATAGCATTGCCAACGCTATGGCACGCATCCGCAAAGCTAGTGATTTGCCTGCGGTAGTAGGATTTGGCATTAAGGACGCGGACGATGTCCGCGAAGCTGGACGGCACGCTGATGGCGTAGTTGTTGGATCAGCAGTAGTTTCCATCATTGCTGAACATTGTGATGCCAATGGAAAAGCCGAACCAGACACTGCCCGAAAGGCGCTTGATCTGGTAAAGCAGTTAAAAACTGGAACCCCTCGATAACGAAGGAGCGCAGAAAATGAATTGGTTATCCCGCACCGTTCTGCCAAAGATTAAGGCACTGGTTTCGTCTGAAGAACCGAAAGAAACCCTCTGGGTAAAATGCACTTCATGCGCCCAGATGATCTTTCACCGTGATTTTGAAGAAAGCTGGAACACCTGCACATCTTGCGGTTATCATATGCCACTAGATCCTGAGCATCGGATTAAACTTCTTTGTGATCATGGCTCTATAGAAGCTATCCCCGTGGATGTGGCCCCAAAAGACCCTCTGAGCTTCCGTGACCTTAAACGCTATTCTGACCGCATAAAGGATGCTCGTAGCAAGACTGGCCATGAAGACGCCATTATGGTGGCGGCAGGGCAGATGGACGGGCAAGCTGTCGTTATTGCTGCTTTTAATTTTAAGTTTATGGGCGGATCCATGGGGCAGACCGTTGGCAACGGCATTGTTAAGGCCGCATACGAAGCGATTCGCCGTCAAGCGGCCTTAATTATTGTACCGTCTTCTGGCGGTGCGCGCATGCAAGAAGGCATCTTGTCCTTAATGCAACTGCCGCGCACGATTGTTGCTATTGATGAGCTGCGTGAGGCTAGCCTGCCTTATTTTGTTTTGCTGGCTCACCCCACCACTGGTGGCGTTACTGCATCATTTGCCATGCTTGGGGATTTGCATATTGCAGAACCAGGCGCCATTATTGGCTTTGCTGGAAGACGCGTGATTGAGGATACGGTTCGTGAAAAACTACCGGATAATTTCCAGTCTGCTGAATATCTGCAAGAACATGGTATGGTGGACATGGTCGTCCCACGGCAAAATCAGAAACAAACCATTAGCAGTATCATAAATATGCTAATGACCAGTCGCGCGGTTAAAGCAGCGGAATAACCTGATGCCCAACTCTCTCTCGCGTCAACGCGCAGAACAGGCGCTTTTGCGCCTTGGTCAGCTTCATCCTAAATTGATTGATCTGGGGCTCGACCGGACGTTTAACTTGCTAGAAAAATTGGGCAATCCGCATCTATCTATTCCGCCACAAATCCACGTTGCTGGCACCAATGGCAAAGGATCAACCATCGCCTTTCTTAGGGCAATGCTAGAACATGCCAATAACAAGGTGCATGCTTATACCTCACCTCATCTGGTGCGTTTTCATGAACGCATCCGCCTCGCTGGGCGGCTAATTGATGATGATACGCTTGCTGATTTGCTTGAGGAGGTTGAAACCAAAAATGGATCGGATTCCATCACCTTTTTTGAGGTCACCACCGCTGCTGCTATGTTAGCTTTTTCCCGCATTGAGGCCGATATCACCTTACTAGAAACAGGATTAGGCGGACGCACGGATTCAACCAATGTGATTTCATCCCCATTGATTTCGATTATCACCCCGATTGACCGTGATCATGAACATTTTTTAGGCACGACCATCAACGCGATTGCGACTGAAAAAGCTGGCATCATTAAGCCGTCTGTGACTGTTATTTCAGCGCATCAACATCCTGAAGCTGAGGCAGTGTTACGGCAACGCAGTAAAGAATTAAACAGCTCATTTTATATGCTTGGCAAAGAGGTCGCTTTTGATCATGACCAGATGGGTGGTTTCCACATCACTGTTGAGGGGCAGAGTTTAAGCTCACCAGCCCCAACTATGATTGGTCCACATCAATCGGATAACGCTGCACTTGCCGCAGCAGCATTAATGCTAACTATGCCAGAAACTCCGCAATTCTCTATTCTTGCTGGCATTCGCGCTGCGACTTGGCCTGCACGAGTGCAAAAGCTTGATCATGGCAAGCTAGTTGCGCTTTGCACCCAAGGACAAAGCATTTGGCTTGATGGTGCCCATAATCGGCATGGAGCAGCAGCACTAGCAAAGAGCCTGACCCATCTTCATGATGGTAAATGGGTTATGATTGCTGGGGCATTGAACACCAGACCGCCAGCAGATTTTCTAAATGAACTTAAACCCTTGATCCATCATCTGGTAACGATCGCGATCCCCGAGCAAGATGCTAGTCTTAGCGCAGAGCATCTGGCAGAAACCGCATCACAACTAGGGATATCTGCAAGCCCAGCCACAGACATTAGCGCGGCTATAGAACAAGCTAACCATCATAATGATCAAGGAAACCGCCCATTGATCATAGGCGGTTCACTCTATTTGTCTGGTTATATCTTAAAAGAGAATGGCAGCTTGCCAGACTAGGTAATTAAAGACTTTCTTCAACCCATTCCGCCAATTTGGCTTTGGGTGCCGCCCCAATTTTTTCAGCTTTGACTTTGCCACCGTCAAAAATCAGAAGCGTGGGAATGCCGCGCACACCATATTGTTGAGGAGTTTGCGGATTTTCATCGATATTGACCTTTACGATTTTAATACGATCACCAAGCTCATCGGACATTTCCTCAAGCGCAGGGCCAATAGCCTTACAAGGGCCGCACCATTCCGCCCAGAAGTCTACCAAAACGGGGGTATCCGATTCCAGCACATCTTTAGCAAAATCATTATCTGTGGTCTTTATGGTTGCCATGATCTTATCCTGATAAAATTCATCGATTATATATATGTAATTATTACCCTCTTCAGCGTCAAGAAGCGGCCTGATCTTTATTGATAATTGTCTTGATCGCTGTCTCTAATTCCACCGGATCAAGCCAGAACACTATGGGTCCTTCGGTAAAGATAAGGCTTGGTTTTATCTGATGTTGCGGAAAAATATCCAGTAAGAGACGATAGTATAACCCCATCTGGACCAGATACTGACCTGAAATACCGCTTTTTTGATCAGGCACCTGCCCAGTCTTAAAATCAGCAAAAATAACGCTATCAGCACCAATCACAAGACGATCAATGACGCCGCTAACAACGTGATCGCCAACTAGCCCACCTATGGGCAACTCCGCAAACGCTTCAGGCGCGAACAGATCCGCCAGATCAGGCATAGCCATTACCTTCTGAGCTTCATTGAGCCATGATGAGGCCTCTGCCTGGCTGACCTGATCATCACCAAAGGATGAGAGATTGGCATGAATTACCCTAGCCGCCGCTGCGTCTTGCCTATCTGGGCTAAGTCCGGGCAATACCTCAAGCAAGCGGTGTATGACCTGACCACGACGTATCGCTTTCTTGCGATCCACCCCTGAAATAGAGGTGGCCTCAAAAGGGGTAGAAAACCGTGACGGGGATAAGGGGCGCGGCGGCGCGGCCTCAACCGGCGGCGCATGATCAAGCCATGCTGGCAATGCTATGCCATCATCCACATCCTCTCTTTTGCCCTCTTCATGCGGGGCTGGGTGCAATGGGATATTAGCATAAGCCCCATAAAACAAAGCCTGATCCCCTGCGACTTCACCAGAGTTTTGCGTCTGATCCGATAGGCCTTGCGCATCTGCCATAGCAGAATGGATTCTTTCATACCAACTTCCCTCAAGCGAACGGCTATTTTTCTTGAGAAAGCCACTGACATAGAGCCCATCTTTGGCGCGCGTCATAGCAACATAAAGCAAACGGTTGTTTTCTTCTTTTTCAGCAATTTTGGCTGCTTGCCTTGCCTCTCTCACGGCTTTTGCCCGAACCGGAAGAAAGCGTGAAGATGCCGAAAAGATAGGAAGCTTCATCCCAAGCTTAGGGCATTCACGTTCAAGCAAATCTTGGCGTTGAGTTCGCATTTGCATGGCATCTGGCAGGATCACCAACGGGGCTTCAAGGCCTTTGGCCCCATGAATGGTCATGATGCGAACCGCTTGGATATCTCTGTCATCATCATCGCGTTTAATTTCAGCAGAAGCTGTTTTCATGGCCGCAATAAAGGCTGATAAAGATGGCGTATTATCCTGTTCATATTGGCGCGCGCGTTCCTGAAACTCATCCAGAATATCCAAGACAGATTGCCCCTGCCGCTGGATAAAGGCTAAACGGGTTTCAGTATTTAAAATCTCACTATAAAACCCATGGGCCGTGTTCCGCGCCGCCGCCCCCATATAGTCTAATAGTTTTTCATAAGCTGCGTTGACATCATCCTCTTGTTGGGGATTTGTGCGCAGACGAGAAAACAGGCTCTCACCTTTCTGACGATCGCGAGCAAGATGATAAAGCTGATCTTCACTAAAACCGAATAACGGTGATTTCAATACCGCTGCCAAGGTCAGGTCATCTTCAGGCAAAAGCATTACCTCGCCTAGTGCCAGCAAATCCAGACAGGCAATATCCTCCATCAGCTTAATCCGGTCCGCCCCGGCTAGCGGGATCTGTTCAATCTGTAATTGCCGATATAAGGCTTCATATAAACCATCACGCTTTCGGAGAAGCACCAGAATATCCCCAGCATGAGCATAGCGCGCCTGCCCAGGATTGTTAGAGTCAGCGATAGCGACCTTGCCAATCATATTCTTAATCACCGCGGTTATCCGGCGTGCATGTTCATCAAAAATATTGGCATCATTTTCCGTCTTGGTTAGGGTATCAAGATGAACCCAGCCAGACTCTTGCTCACGACTGCTGATATGGCGCATGGCAGGGTTTGCCATATGGCCGCTAATCCCCAAAATTGGCCCAAGCGTCCCGTCTGCCCCTGTGACATGATCCACAATTTTTAAAATTGGTGATACCGTCCGGAAAGACGTATCCAGTTCAATTCGAGCAAAGGGACGATGAAAGGTATTGCTGTCTTTTTCTATGCGTTCCGCCTTAGCATGAAAGAGGTCTGGTCTCGCCCCCTGAAAACTGTAAATTGATTGCTTATAATCCCCGACTGAAAACACACTTCTTCTAGGTTGATCCCCTTCATGATCATCTTTCTGATCATTTAGCTGATCTTCAAACAACTGATCAAAAATTTCCCATTGTCTTGGGCTGGTATCCTGCGCCTCATCAATCATGATGTAGCGAATACCCTGATCCAGTTTATAGCGCACCCAGGCTGCACTAGCCTTGGTCAAAAGCCTGCTCGTGGCGTTGATCAGATCATCATAATCCATAACGCCCCGAAGTCGTTTAATGCTGTTGTAATGATCATGTTCCACGCGTGCCAACTGGATTAAATCAAAGCTGTTCTGCGCCGTATCAATGGCGTGAATCTGTTCAAGCTGGCTGATCAGCGTCTCGCCTATTCTCGCCATCATATCCGTGATGCTTGGCACAGCCTCTGTTACTGCTTTGGTGGCGACTTTTTTAAGCAATTCCCCCTCACCTGTTAAAAAGACACTAAGAAATGTTTTCATCCTATCTTTTCTGACAGTGAGATCAGCGTCTAACCATGCCGCTAATTGCCTGGCTTTTTCTTGTTCTGTTTTGCTACCATGGTCCTGAAAAGAGGTGATAATTTCCCTTAACTTCGCCTCAAGTTCCGCATCAGGTGAGGCCAGCTGATTGATGATCCCAAGCACCTGTTTAGGATCACTGGCAAAACCTCCACAACCCATTAAATCGAAAATCGCTGTCTTTACCGCAACCGGATCAAGGTTTGCCCGTTCAAGCAACGCCGGATAAGCTGACATGTTTCGCATCAGTTTAATGATATCATCAACATCACGCACCAAAGCCAGCCGTTCGAGCGCATCGGTAATTTTGTTCATGGACTGATGCAATGTTGTGATCAAAGCATCTTCTTTGAGCTTTAGGGATTGGTCTTCTTCCATCACACGAAAATAGGGGTTAACCTCCGCCTCTCGTGGAAAGCGCCTTAGCACTGATTGACAAAACGCGTGAATGGTTTCAATACGCAGAAATGAGGTGGCGTCCAAAAGTTGGGCAAACAGGTTTCGCGCCCGCATGATCTGTTTTTCAGTTGGGCTTATAATTCCAATGCCTTTGAGTTTGTTGATGAGTTCCGTTTTTTCTTCATAAGGCCATGTTGTGATGCTTTCATAGATGCGATTTCGCATCTCAGTGGCGGCGCCTCGTGTATAGGTGATTGCCAATATCTCAGCTGGGTCAGCACCATCAATTAACAGGCGTAACACACGCCAAGTCAGAACACGGGTTTTGCCGGTGCCAGCGTTAGCGGACACCCAAATCGAACGATCCGGTGATGAGGCCTGATGTTGTGCCGCGGTTGCACGATCGACAATCTCATTCTTCGTGATCATCGGCCTCATCCTCGCTTGTGATTGCCCATTCTTTGACACGGGCCAGATGGCGGTAATCACTGTATTTGAGATTGTCGTGGGTAACCGTTTCAGACAAAAACGGGGTTTCAGGCTTCATCACCTGAACCAGTTGATCTTCTACCAGCGTAATGATCTCATCTATCGTGATATTCTTACCTGGCCTAGGCTCTTTCTTGGCTGGGATGTTGCCTGTTCCTGAAAGTTTCCAATAAGCCACAGTGATTTCGTCTGGTATTGTGCTGATACCTTCAAACCCCTTTGCTTTGGCGATCATAGCCTCAACAATCAGCTGACAGTTAATGGCATTGTTGACTTGGGTTTGGGTTGGCACTTTTCCCGTTTTATAATCAATGATCCGCATCGCACCATTCTGCATCAGATCAATGCGGTCTGCCTCTGCTGTGATGGTCATGTCATGCCCGCCAATAGCAAGCCTCGCCTTGCCACGTGCCTCAGAATAACTGGCAGATCTGTTGGGACGATCCCGGCTCTCATCCGTGATAAGCCAAGCGGCAATACGCTTAAACCGTAATTGCCAGAACAGCTTGATCCATGGTGTTCGATCAAGAGCGGAAAGTTGCTTATCCCCCTCAGTCAAAAGGAGGCGCAACGCATCATCCGGCAAATCCCCACAGCCATATTGCGACATGAAACCGTGGATGGCACGGTGATAAAGCGTACCTTTCAACGCTGGGTCAGGCACGCTAAGAACAGGATCAAGGGCCTTTAACCCTAACACCCGCCGTGCATATATCGCATAAGGGTCACGCATCAGCACCTCAAGTTGGGTTGCTGAAAAGGTCATCATATGGCGGCGGCGTTCCTCAAGGCTAATGACTGGCTGAGGCCGCAAGGCAGGGGTAATCCGCCCTTTCAGATGATGCCGGCGGCGATCCCATTCTACTAGCCTCTGTTCTCTTGGGGGCTTGAGCTGACTTGCTGTTAATACCGCCATCAGTCGTCGCCACCAGCGCGATGGTTCGGTTGGCGTTCCATTATCTTGACGCGAGCGTGTTAACATCACTTTTGGTGCTGCCATAGTCATCATCACATCATGTGCCGCCATTCCAGCACGCCAAAACGGGGTTGGCAGACCAATAGATCCACGCATTTTTCGGCTCATCCATGGGTCGGCTTCAGGGTGTTGGGGGGTTGTGCCTTCATTCATACCGCCAAGGATCATCAGGTCACTGGCCTGCATCCTTGCCTCAACAAGACCCATGATAGATAGCCTAGGGTGCAAATCATCTTCAGGGTAAATGGTAACGCTTGCCATAAACTCTTCTATCAGCGTGGCATAGCTTGGTGCGTCGACCTCAGCCGCACTGCCATAGCGCGAAATACCATCAAATAATCCTGCCAGTCGATGCCCATCACGCCCTTGCCAGACGAGATTAGGGGTGATGCCATCATGGCTAAGCGCTTCGGCCGCTTCAGCATGGGCGTTGGCAATTCGCGCCAAATTATGTTCAGCATCATGCAGTTGCAAAAGAGGTTGATATGGATCGATTAGCCGTTCTTTTACAAATTTTTCCAGTCCGGGGGAGATCTTTGCCGCCTTTTCCTGAAGCCTCTCTAATCCTCCGCCCTGATAGCTATCCTCACGCTGGCGAATAACCTGTCTTTCAATCTGGCGCATATGATCACGGAATTGCGCCCTATCCATGCCGCCACAGCAATACGGATGCTGGGTCAAGGCCAGCAAGCGTTGAGGGCTGAAATCATCTGCCCATGCCTCCGCCATAAGACGCAAAAATTGTGCCCCTTTGGTCTGTGACAACACCATTCCAGCACTTGACGGAACCCCAATGCCCCATCGTGATAATTCCATAGACACCATTTGACCAAGGGCTTTGTCAGCGGTGATTAGGCTGGCGGTTCGGTCTGGGGTCTCAAGCACCTCGCGCATGGCAAGGGCGATAACCCTTGCTTCTTCGCGGCGATCGCGGCAGGTGACCATTTCCATCCCTGACACCGCTTGATCTGGCAGGGGATGAGCGCGAAGGCCATACCATTTCTGAGTCTGGCTGGATAGCCGCATAACCTCACGCAGAAGCCGCAAACGGCTTGTCGGGTCAGACGGATCAAGATCAGGTGAAGGCCACGGCGTTACCCTCTTTCGATCAACCGCTATCGCATTAAGCAACCGCGCCAGTTGAAATTGGGGATGCGTAGCTACTGTCTGATCTTTGCTAGTGGTCAACTCGCCCCATTCTTCCTCTTCCATGCCCATATCCAGACCGGGCAGTACCAGATAGCCCTGAGGCAAAGTGAGCACAGTTTTCATCAGCGCTTGTGTCGCTGGCACTGAACCGGTTGAACCTGCAATGATGACTAAACCTTGGGGTGGATTTTCCTGCCATGCTTTATCTCTTGCGCGGATCGCCGCGTCACGCCAAATCCCCTGATCCGTTTTTCCACGCTCGTGCAAGACATCCGGCCAGTTTTCCGTCAGGATTTTCAAAAATGCCAAAATGTTTTGCCAATGATCTGCCAGTTCACTAGTGACCAAATCTGACAGGTCTTTAAAATCCACACCATTGGTTTGCATCTGATCCAGAAACTCCCCTAAAGCGCGAGCTAGTCCAAATGCCTCTGTCTGGCTAATGTCTTTTTCTGCGTTTTGATGACGAAAGAGATGCACCAATCGGGCCAGCAAAAACTGCCGCTCAAGGGGGTCAATGACTGGCGGCAAATCACCAGCATCCCACCCTGCGACCACAAGGTCAGCATCATCGGTGTCAATATCACCGATTGCCATCAGCCGTGGCAAAATCTGGGGCTTACCAGCAGAATAGCGCAAAAACGCAAGCCGAACAGCTTGCGTCAATCGGCGGTTAGGGAGAAGGATCATCGCTGATGCCATGCAAGCAGGATCATCAACCTTGGTCATGATTCCGGCCACCAAATCATCAGCGAAACAGGCCCCTGCCGGAATATAATGGACACGAGATGCGTCAGGATTTGCCATAGCGTATTATACCCCACTGTGACCCAAAAGCCTAGTTAGACTTAAGTGTAATCTTACCACAACCCAGTGGACACAAAGGCGAAATATAGACGGCGCCATAAAGACTTAGAGGAGAGGCTCAGTGGTTATACCTGCAGTTTCTAGGATAGCGCGCCAATAGCTTTGATAGGCGGCGGCAACATGAAAACTGACCTGCCTAATGCTAGGGTCACGGCCTTGTTTTAACGTTATTTGTAATCCATTTTCAGGGATGGCCGCGCCTAGCTTACTCATCCATTCAATCACACAAACAGCGTTAGCCATACCTTCGTCAAGACCAATATCAAACGCTTCTTGGGGCGTATCCAGCCGCCATAAATCCACATGCCAAATCAGATGCTCTGACCCTGATTTTTTATTATTGGCAGGACGGGGATAATACTGAACCAAAGTAAAAGTTGGGCTAGGAATATCCTCAAGCGTTATCCCAGCGCGTGTTGCCGCGGCCCGTATCATTCCCCTAGCTAGAACAGATTTGCCTGCCCCCATCTCACCTTCAAGGCCGATCACATCGCCAGGGTTGAGATGCTGTTCAAGCTGAGCACCAAGGGCTAGGGTTTCTGCCTCACCTGTGAGTTCAACTACAGCCAGTTTGACATCAAAAAAAGACATGATGTTATTGCATTACCCAAGAAGCAACATAAGGCCACGAGAATGATATGGCCCTGGCTGGCATAGCTTAATAACGATATTGATCGGACTTAAATGGACCAGCCTGATCAACGCCAATATAGCTTGCTTGATTTTTATCAAGTTTGGTTAGCTTGGCACCAACCTTTTCCAGATGCAACATGGCAACTTTTTCATCAAGATGCCGCGGCAAGGTATAAACCTTATTTTCATAAGCCTTGGCATTGCTCCATAATTCTATTTGGGCCAGCACCTGGTTAGTAAAAGATGCCGACATCACAAAAGAAGGATGCCCTGTCGCACAGCCCAGATTCACCAGCCGTCCTTTAGCCAACAGAATCATTTTTTTGCCATCAGGAAAGGTGATCTCATCAACCTGTGGCTTGACTTCATTCCACACCATATTGGTCAGGGCATTGACCTGTATCTCATTATCAAAATGCCCAATATTACAAACAATGGCACGATCTTTCATTGCACGCATATGGTCAACATTGATCACATCACGGTTGCCTGTTGCAGTGACAAAAATGTCAGCCTTTGTGGCAGCTTCTTCCATGGTGACCACTTCATAGCCTTCCATCGCCGCTTGTAACGCACAAATCGGGTCGATTTCGGTTACCATCACTCTTGCTCCGCCTTGACGGAGGGAAGCGGCAGAACCCTTGCCCACATCCCCATAGCCGCAAACCACAGCCACTTTACCAGCAAGCATCACATCGGTAGCGCGGCGAATACCGTCCACCAGAGATTCGCGGCACCCATAAAGATTATCAAATTTGGATTTAGTCACACTGTCATTAACATTAATGGCCGGGAATGGCATTAATCCAGCTTCTGCCATTTGGTAAAGCCTTAACACACCTGTGGTGGTTTCTTCGGACACACCCCTAATCGCATCACGCTGCATCGTGAACCAGCCTGGGCTAGCTTCAAGACGCTTCATGATCTGTGCCTTGAGAAACTCCTCTTCTTCTGACGCCGGTTCAGCCAAGATGGTTTCTCCGGCTTCGGCTCTGGCGCCTAGCAAGATATACATGGTGGCATCACCACCATCATCAAGGATCATATTAGCGCCTTTTCCATCAGACCACTGAAAGATTTGATCCACAAAATTCCAGTAATCCGCCAGGGTTTCACCCTTAAAGGCATAAACAGGAATACCGCGTTCAGCGATAGCGGCCGCAGCCTGATCTTGGGTTGAATAGATATTACATGAAGACCAACGGATATCCGCACCAAGTTCAGCCAGCGTTTCAATCAGCACCGCTGTTTGGATAGTCATGTGCAGACATCCGGCAATTCTTGCCCCTTTGAGAGGTTTGGATTTACCAAACTCATCCCGAAGTGCCATTAGTCCCGGCATTTCTGTCTGGGCAATTTCAATTTCCTTGCGTCCCCAATCAGCAAGAGACATATCGGCTACATGATAATCTTGTGTCATAATCTCATCCTATTAAAATCCAAGCTTTTCTTAGCAAAGTGTAATAATTTTTGCAATATTGTTAGCTTGCCAGTTTCTGGTGGGACAACCTAATATCATAGGATTTGCCGCGTAAATATTCAGCGATATATTCCGCCGCAAACACCGAGCGATGACGCCCACCTGTACAGCCAAAGCTTATCCGGCATTGTGGGCGGCCATCTTTTCGGTAAAGTGGCAAGATCAAATCTAACTGCATTTTTAGATGGTTCATATACTCATCAAATGCTGGATCAAGACGAATAAAATCCTGAACTTCCTGATCGCGGCCTGTGGACTCTGCCAGATGCGCTGACCAATGCGGATTGGCTAAAAACCGCATATCAAAAACCAAATCCACCTCATCTGGCAAACCATCACGGTAAGAAAAACTCTTGATCTCAACGGGCATAAGCTCATGGATATCAGCGCCGATTTCTTGTAACAGTCGTCGCCGAAAATCTGCCGGAATAGAACCTGTGGTATCAATAACAAGGTCAGCCTCTTTATCAACACCTGTCATGCGTTCCATATCACGAGAAATGGCAGTTTCTAAGTCTGAAATCCCCTCAATCCTGGTCAAAGGATGGCTTCGCCTTGCGGCATTAAACCGCCGGATTAATTCTGCCTCACCCGTGGTCAAAAAAATCAACATGACTTGATCGCCAAGCCGGCGCCGAATATCACGCATCAACGCTAAAAGGCTTTCAGATGTAAATCCCGATGTCCGCGCATCAATCGATACCACCAGATGCCGACCATTGGCCTCTACTTCGCGGGAGATCAATTGATCAAATAAGAACAGTGGCAGATTATCAACAGCCGTATATCCTGCGTCTTCCAAAAAATGTGACGCGGTGGATAGCCCTGATCCTGATAAGCCACAAATCACCACCAGTTTTTTGATTGGGGTTTTAGCGCCTAATTTTGGATCAGCTTTATTGTGTCGGTTGTGAATTGAAGCCATGTTACCTACCCGGCAAGAATTATGACACACTAACCTTATCTTCGCCACGCGAAAGCGGTATGACCAGACGAAGCTCTGCGCCAATAACTTTACCTTCATCGTTTCGTCGGTTGCTAGCCGTCATGCTTCCGCCATGCGCCTCGGCAATCTTAAGTGATATCGAAAGACCAAGTCCAGAATGTTTTCCAAAGCCTTCACCTGACGGCCGTTCAGAATAAAACCGATCAAAAATAGCCGCTAATTTTGCGTCTGGAATCCCGATCCCTTCATCACTGACCGATAGCACCGCCTGACGCCCCTCAACCGAGACGGAAAAAATAATATGGCCGCCCTTAACACTAAAACTCGCAGCATTGGACAGCAAATTATCCATAATCTGAACAATACGATCTACCGCGACATGAACAAAAACAGGCTTATCTGTCAATGTGAGATCAAGATGCAGATGAGTATGGGATAATCGCCTTGCTTCAACAAATCCTTGGGTCAATTCGTTAAGGTCAACGGTTTCATATGTCGCCTCAGACAGATCACGGTCAATCCGGCTTGCGGCGGAAATATCACTGATCAGACGATCCAGTCGAATAACATCTGATTTGATTACCTCTAACAGCCGCTTTTGCTGATCTGGTGTCTTAACCCGATCCAAAGTTTCAACCGCACTTCGGAGCGAGGTCAGAGGGTTTTTAATCTCATGCGCAACATCAGCGGCAAACCCAGCGGTAGCCACAGCGCGATCTTGGAGATCTTGTGTCATAAGCGTGATATCACGCGCCAATTCACCAATTTCATCATTGCGCTTAACCAGCTGCGGCAACGTGATCTGTTTTGTGTTTGACATGCGAACTTCATCAGCGGCTTTTGCCAGTTGGGCAATCGGTCGAGTAATTGAACGTGATAAAAAATAGCCTATTAAAATAGTAACCACCAACACCCCAAGCGATACCTGAAAAAAGGAATATCTCACAGCGGCCACATCCTGTTCAATTTGATCCCCTGATGCTGTCAGCAAAAGTGCCCCACGCACCACCCGCAGATTTCGAATGGGCACCGCCACCCCCAGGATCACTTGGCCATTTCGATCACGGCCAATAAACCGTTTAGCATCCCCTGAAAGCGCTTGTTCAACCCCCACATAATCTTTGGCAAAGGGGGACTGTGTTTCTCGCCAAGACGGATAATCCTCTTTGCTTGACAGCGTTGAGGCTATCCCATCCACCGCGTCCTTGACCCATCCTGTCACGCGGTTAAATGCGCCTTTGTTTGAGCGCGGCGTTTCAGTAGTGATAATACTGCGCGGAGCAGCAAGACCAATCGCACTCACGCTATCCAAAAGTAACGTGCCATCAGGTTGAAACACCCTAATACGCGCATCAGGAATACTGGCAATTAATTGTGCCGCCTGTTGCATAGTTTCGCCTGATATCTCGCGCCGGGCTAGTTGCGAATATCCAGCATCTGTCCAACCAATTGTCTGAGCCAAAGTTTCACCCTGACGCTGTAACGCCATTAGCTCAGCTGAAAATACTGTCTCACGATACTGATCAACATAAAACAATCCGATCAGAAACGCGCCCACCGGAAAAATGGCCACCGCGATAATGCGGAAGCCAAGTGAAAAAAAGAAAAAGCGATGGCGTTTGCTATTGCTCAAGATATTTATAGCCTACCCCGTAAAGGGTCTCAATTTGATCAAATGTGGGGTCGCCTTCACGAAATTTACGGCGCAACCTTTTGATATGGCTGTCAATGGTGCGATCATCCAGATAGACATTTTCTCCATAAGCCGCATCCAACAGCTGATCTCTGTTCTTAACAATGCCAGGGCGACGAACCAAGGCAGATAAGATCAAAAACTCCGTCACCGTCAACTTAACATCTTTGCCTTTCCATTTGCAGGAATGACGGTCTGGATCAAGGGTCATATCCCCAAGCACTACCATTTGATCACTTGCACTAGTCACCGATTGATCAGCACGGCGCAGGATTGCCCGCACCCTTTCAAGCAAAAGCCGCTGTGAAAACGGTTTGGTGATATAATCATCT
>Ga0255765_1001276_pt1 | contig 31711 bp, 29 predicted proteins | sample 041ome_8_FD_179965 | JGI IMG/M metagenome (GOLD analysis project Ga0255765, IMG submission 179965) | Coastal salt marsh microbial communities from the Groves Creek Marsh, Skidaway Island, Georgia - 041407BS metaG (version 2) | ecosystem: Environmental > Aquatic > Marine > Intertidal zone > Salt...
AGGTCCTTGGCTTTGTCAACTGTGAGGTGGCGACTGCAGGCGGAAAATTCAGGGCTCATCTGCCTGCCTACAGAATTTTCCGGATAATCAAGAAGTGCCTTGAACTCCTGGGCAGTGATTTTTTCCCTATGTGAGAAGTAGTCTTCACGCTCTTCTTTAGTCATGCCATTTAGCTGGGTGATTGAAATCCCTGTATCCATTGTAGAAATAGCTTGAGCGGCCAGGTCCCTAGGTATCTTTTTCAGAATTGAAGCTACAGTACCGGGCGACATTTTATTCATCACGCCGGAAATAATATTTGGCTGCTGCGAGGCAAAAATTTCAGCGGCATCTTCCGCATCAATTTTTTCAAGTTTGCGCGCTGCGCTTTCCGGAAAATCCAGCAAGAAGGTTTTGTTGAGTTTGTGAATTGGTTCTTCTGCGTTTATTAATTGATTTTGCATGCCTGTGACCTTGGATAGCCCGATTATTTATGTTCAACATCTACGGCATCACTTACCGTATTAAATAAAGCCAGTAGTGATTGCCCATAGACTTCAAAAATACTGCTTAGCGGGTCTTTGCCGGATTTAATTTTCGGTCTGACGTTGTTGATTTGAGCCAACCCCTGACGCAGAGCATGATGCGGTAATATTCCCAGTAACTGGTTATCCCTGTTGGTTACTGGTAAAACATCTGAAAATTCCCAGACTATATGTTCGCTGGTCTGCTCCAGAAATATTTGCGCCGGCAGTGAAGGGCAGTTGTCTTGCATAAATGAGGTAACCGGAAGGTTTTCGCCCCCTTTTACCAGATCAAGAAACCTCGTTCTGCCAAGAAATCTGCTGTCCCTGTCAGTGATATAAATGTATTCACTATCATCCTGGACACCGCCACTTTTTAAATATTTCATCACGTTTTTGTTTTTTACATCATGTGGCACAACGAGCATATGTGGTGACATCCAGGCACCTACTGTATTGATGGGAAACTCCAGCAGTAATTCAGTATTTTTCCTGATGTTGGCTGGCAATTCCTCAAGTATTTTCTTTCTTGATTCCTCAGTGCTACGCCGAAGCACAATAGCAATGGCATTGGCATCCAGATTTGAAAGAACCGCTGCAGCTTTTTCAGCTCCCATAGAGTTACAAACTCTGACGAAAAAGTCTGGCAGCATATATTTAAGGACGGGGGAGATATAACTTGAGGGTGCGTTGGATAAAAGACTGGCAACAGCATCGACGTCACTTTGTTCCAGTATTTTTACCGCTGCTTTTGGATGCTCACTCATAAAGCTTAGAGCAAAATCCAGTTCTTCTTTATTGTTCATAAGCTGGTTTCCGAAATAATCTGACAGTTTACTTATTTTAGGTATTAATCAGGCTTACCTGTTCATGGAAAAACTTTGCCGGAATAATGGCCTGACCGGACCCGGTTTAAATAACGATACAAGCCTGCGCCAACTCAATAATTTCACCTTCAATATCACCGATTTTGATTTTGTCACCAACCCGACAGTACTTACGGGTGTATTGGGCACCGATGATATTGGCCGCCATATTTTTGGCACCAAGGCTGAAGGCCAGGGCAGCGCCAGCCAGCAGAATGGCGATGGAGGCAACAATGACATTGCTCAAAAAGCCGATGTTTAATCCGATTTGCTCAACTCCAATAATAATGGCGCTGAAAATGATCACGATCTGAACTGCGCGCGCCATACCGGCACTTTGGGTCATTCCGGCTTTATCGGCGGCGGAAGATATTGTGGCTTTTGCGAAATTACTCAGCAGGAAGCCACCAAGGATAATGATCAGTCCGGAAATCAGTCCTGGCAAATAACTGACAATACTGTCGAGCCAGCCGGCAAAGACATCTCACCACAGAATGTTGGCGGCAACCGTGAGGAAAAAAATCATGACGATCCAGAAAACGATCTTGCTGATAATGACTGAGTAGGAGCCTTGTATCCTTTCCTGATTGATACCATCAATACGGGTAAATCTGGCGAATAGTACGTCCAGCCCCTGAATTACCTTGCGCGTGCTCAGGCTAAGAGTGTGTGCAACCAGTCAGCCCAATAGCAGCACCCCAACGGTGCCAATCAGCTGGGGAAAATAGTTGATTAGCTGCTGGGAAAAATCAGTAAAGGTTTCGTCAATTGCGCTCTGCCAGTTAAAAGATGCTGCGGTGTTGTCTGCCATTGGTGGCCTCCACGAATTAACTATTTGTATATTTGAGGGAGTACTTAATTTTCATCTCTTTCTTCAATATGTTCTTCTACAATTTCAGAATCTTCAAAGGTAGCAATATTGAACAAGGCATCACCCTGATTTACTAATGGGATCATGGTCATGCCGATGATAATGCCTTTTTTGGAACTACATACCGGCACCACTGCATCCCCATAAGGGTCTGACAAGGTGCCTAATAATTCGCCTTCCTGAACCATGCTGCCGATCTTTTTTCTGACTCTCAACGCGCCACTATGAGGGGCGCGCACCCATTGACTGGAGGAGGCTATAAATACCTCTTTGGCCAGATGGGCTTTGCGTAGCCTGCTGGAGCGTATCATGCCAATTGAGCGCATAACCGAGAGCACGCCATTAACACCTGTTTTAATCACTTTTTCTTCAAACCTTAACGCTTCACCGCCTTCGAAAAGTAACATGGGAATGCCTTTTTCAGCGGCTGCCTGGCGCAAGGAACCATCACGTATAGATGAATTGATGGCGACAGTGATGCCAAAGGCTCGGGCCAGTTCTACAGTTTCTCTGTCATCCAGCTGTGCTCTTATTTGTGGCAGGTTGGTTCGATGGATGGCGCCGGTATGCAGGTCAATACCGTGGGTCGATTTCTCGACTATTTCCCGCATGAAAATATTTGCCATTTGTGAGCCCAGGGAGCCGGAAGCTGACCCGGGGAAACAGCGGTTCAGATCGCGTCGATCCGGCAGGTAGCGGGAATTATTATTGAAGCCGAAAACATTAACGATGGGGACGGCAATTAGCGTGCCGTGCATGGAGCGACCGATAGATTTGCGTGCCAGCAATCGTTTGATGATTTCGATACCGTTAAGTTCGTCACCATGGATCGCCGCAGAAACAAACAATACCGGGCCGGGTGCCTTACCCCTGATGACCTCAACGGGAATTACCATCTCGGTATAATCAAACAATTTCGATACTTTTATTTCAAGACGCTTTCTGGTGCCGGGCAAAATCGATTCACCGGCAATTTCCAGAACATTTGAATGGGTTGGCAAGGTTATCTCCAGGCTAATTGGTCCAGATGAAATGGAATTGACTTCGTGGCAGCATCTTCACGAGTTTACCATCAATCTCTTGTTGAATTTCCACAATTGCATGCGTACCCTAGCGCCTTGAGTTGGCCAGGCAATCGCTGGCATTCTCTATTCGTAGAGATATGTCAGAGGAAAGTCCGGGCTCCATAGAGCACAGTGCCAGGTAATACCTGGGGGGCGCGAGCCTACGGAAAGTGCAGCAGAAAATAAACCGCCTCAGCAGCCTTCGGGCAAATGAGGTAAGGGTGAAATGGTGCGGTAAGAGCGCACCGCATGGGTGGCAACATTCCATGGCATGGTAAACCCCGCTGGGAGCAAGGCCAAATAGGAATCCAAAGGTGTGGCTCGCACTGGATTCGGGTAGGCTGCATGAGCATTATGGTGACATGATGCCTAGATGAATGATTGCCCAAGACAGAACCCGGCTTACCGGCTAACTCATTTTATTATTTATTTTTTAGAGAGTTATTTACAGGGTAGCAATAGCCGGATACTATGTGTCACTGTGACAAGGTTCGAGAGTATGAGTCTACATACTTTCTTTAAGCTATAAGCTATAAGCTAGTAAGCCATGCGTCATAAGCCATAAGCTATAGAGATCTCTAAAAATCTCGAAAGCGTTTAATTTAAACAGATCTGAAGAATTTAAATAGATCTGGATAAATAGAACGCACCGTACAAGAAGCGGTATTCAGGGTCAGGATACTGCCTTTTGCCACAAATACGGCAAAACCTCGCAAAAACACTAAAATATATCCACTCCTTCACCAAACTTAAGAAGTTACTTTAAGTTTGCTTCTTATCATGTTGTAAAACATTGATTTTATCTCTCTCAAAAAACCTCATTTCCGATCTTTTTATCGATTTTCGGCGCATTTAGCCTCACTTTCTACTCAAATTTGTGCAATTAAGTGCTTGATTTGTTGTATATCCCTGCCTATAGTGCGGAAAAGTGGCAAGAAGTAGCAGAATGTGGGTCATAATGGGTTAGTAAGGTGTTTCATCCCAATACCAAGCGGTTTCTGCGACCTTTTTTCCGTTAACAACAAACATAAAAGCAACCAAAAGCACAAAGGACCCTGATTTTGTTATTCCGCGGCTTGAACTCAATAAATCTCGATGCGAAAGGGCGTATGGCTATCCCTTCCCGCTATCGTGGAACTATTGATGATCACTGCCAGGGAAAAATGGTCGTTACCATTGAAGCAACCGATGGCGAGTGTCTTGTCATTTATCCTCTTAATGAATTTGAAGAAATTCAGCGCAAGGTTGAAGCCTTGCCCAGTTTCAATGCCACAAGCAAAAAACTCAAGGGTCTTTTTATCGGGCATGCCAATGATGTTGAGCTCGATGGCAGTGGTCGCATTCTGGTTCCGCCGACCTTGCGCTCCTATGTAGGGCTGGAAAAGAAAGTGGTGCTTGTAGGGCAGGGTAAGAAGTTTGAGTTATGGGATGAAGAGGCCTGGAATGCCAAGCGTGAAAGCTGGCTGGGTCAGGAAGAGTCGGAAGAAGAAATGCCTGAAGAAGTAAAAGGTTTGTCGCTCTAGGTTGTGAATAATTTCGAGCATCAATCGGTTTTGTTGCAGCAGTCGGTTGAAGCGCTGGTTACAGACAAAGACGGATTTTATATAGACGGTACGTTTGGCAGAGGTGGGCATAGCCGGGTAATTCTCGAGAAGTTGTCTAGCCAGGGGAAGTTGCTGGTGATTGACAAGGATCCGGAAGCAATAAAGGAAGCGTTCCTTTTACAGCAGCAGGATGAGAGGGTGATTGTGGAACACAGCAGCTTTGCAGAGCTTGAACAACTGGCCGGTAAACACTCAGTCATGGGAAAGGTGGCAGGGGTATTGCTGGATCTGGGTGTTTCTTCACCACAGCTGGATGATGCCGCAAGAGGTTTTAGTTTCTCCAGGGAAGGCCCTCTGGATATGCGCATGGATACCCAGTCGGGTGTGACAGCTGCACAGTGGGTAGCTGAAGCTAAAGAGGAAGAGTTGATCAAGGTGTTTTTTGAATACGGTGAGGAAAAGTTTTCCCGGCGTATTGCCCGCGCCATTGTCAGGGAGCGCGAACTGGCACCGATAACGACAACCATACAGTTAGCAGAAATTGTAAAACAGGCACATCCGGCATGGGAAAAGCACAAGCATCCTGCCACTCGGGTTTTTCAGGCGATAAGGATTGCCATTAATAGAGAGTTGCTTGATCTGGAAAAAGCACTGAGTGAGATCACTGAGTTGCTTTGTGTCGGTGGAAGGATGGTGGTGATCAGTTTTCATTCACTGGAGGACAGGCTGGTAAAACAGTTCATAAGTAAGCAGGAAAGGGGTGACGACTATCCGTCCGATATGGCAGTTACCCAGGCGCAGTTAAACCCTCGCCTAAAAAGAATTGGCAAGCAGGTCAGGGCGAGTGTTGAAGAAGTGGCACTGAATGTGCGATCAAGAAGTGCTGTTTTAAGGGTCGCAGAAAAAATAGCCTGAGCAAAAGTTACTGGCTAAAGCCATTTAATGAGAAAGGCTCGGCATGTTTGGAAAAGCAAAGAAAAGTACCAAAGGCAGGCAGTTGAAAGATCTGGATATCCGTATTTCTGTGAAGTCCTGGTTGAGCCTGATCAGTCTGTTGCTGGTAGTGACAGCATCAGCAACCGGGGTGATTTACTCAACCCATACGAACAGACATTTACTGAATGAGTTGCAGCAACTTGAACGACATAGAAATGAGCTGCAGGTCGAATGGGGGCAGTTACTACTTGAACAAAGCAGTCTTGTATCGCAAGGCCGCATTGAAAATCTGGCAATAGCAGAGCTCGGAATGAAAATTCCGGCAACGGAGAACGTGGTGGTAGTGTCTGGTGAATAGCGCTAGCAGCATAAAGAAACAACATTTCTGGAGACTTGGTCTGGTTTCCATGGCAGCAATCACTCTGCTGGGTACAGTAAGCTGGAAGATAGTTGACCTTCAGGTTATTAATAATGAAGTGCTGCAGGATCAGGGTAATAGAAGAACTGTTAGAAACGATGTCATTGTTGGCCATCGTGGCAACATCATGGACCGAAATGGACAGGCTCTGGCGATAAGTACTCCGGTGCAGTCACTCTGGCTGAACCCTCGAGAAATTATTCATAACCCCCAGGCATGGAAAACGCTGGCCTCTGCGCTTGAAAGCATTGAGGTTAACACCGATGTTCTGTGGAATCGCATACAGGACAATGCCCAGCGTGAATTTCTTTATATCAAACGTCGACTTCCCCCTGCGGAAGTCCAGTCAATTCTTGATCTGAAAATTCGCGGTGTTTATTCCCAGGAAGAGTACAAGCGCTTTTATCCTTTGGGAGAAGTTGCTGTCCATCTTGTAGGGCTTACCAACAGTGATGATGTTGGACAGGAAGGGCTGGAGCTGGCTTATGAAGACTGGCTGCAGGGCAAGCCCGGATCCAAACAGGTTCTCAAGGATCGACGTGGCGGCATTATTCGTGAAGTAAAAATAAATTCTGTTGCAGAGCCAGGTAACGATCTGGTGTTGAGCATTGACAGCAGGATTCAATATCTGGCTTACAAGGCGCTTAAAGAAGAAGTGACTCGTCGCTATGCCAAGGCAGGAACGGCAGTTGTGTTGAATGTTGAAACAGGTGAAGTACTGGCCATGGTGAACCAGCCTTCCTACAACCCAAATAATCGAATCAGCCTTGATGACAATGAAATGCGCAACCGGGCAATTGTTGATTTGCTGGAGCCGGGGTCGACGGTAAAGCCTTTTACGATAACGGCGGCATTGGAAAGTGGGTTGTTTGACACCAGCAGCATTATTGATACCAGCCCGGGGTATATCCAGGTAGATGGCTCTACCAAAAAGGATCCCGTTAACTACAAGAAAGTGGACTTGAAAAAAATTATTACCAAATCCAGCCAGGTTGGCGCCATCAAGCTGGGTCTGGCCATGGGAGAGGCGCCAATGCTTGATGTGCTTGCCCGGGTCGGGTTTGGTACAGCAATGGGAACAGGATTTCCCGGTGAAACATCCGGAGTGCTGCCAAGTTTTCCAAGATGGAGTAAATCTGATATCGCCACACTGGCTTATGGCTATGGCTTTCAGGTGACGCCCCTGCAAATGGCCCAGGCTTACATGATTTATGCCAACGAAGGTATTCGAAAACCGGTGTCATTGCTTAAAACGGAAGGTCCCGTTTATGGGGAAAGAGTCATAGATGCCCAGATAGCAAGAGACGTGAATGCAATGATGGAAACGGTGGTCAGCACCAAGCTCGGTGGTACCGGCGTACTGGCAGCTATTCCCTCGTATCAGGTTGCCGGCAAAACAGGTACAGCCTGGTATTACAACGTCGGTGGAGGCTACGATGAAGAAAATTACAACTCCTATTTTGCCGGCTTTGTGCCAGCTCATAATCCAAAAATTGTTGCTGTTGTCTCCATACATGAGCCCAAGGGTGAAGAGTATGGCGGTGGTCGGGTAGCTGCGCCGGTATTTGCCAAAATTGCCGCTGGTGCGATGCGAATACTGAATGTTCCGCCTGATAGTGCCGTGGAAGAAAAGCAGGTCAGCATGAGTGGGGTTGTTGGTTTGGATAAGCAGCCAGCTTCCTGGAGAGAATTATGAATACAGCAGAAATCATGACCAGGCAAATGCGACTTTCGGAATTATTGGCTGAAGATGTCGTCATTAATGACGCGATGGATGTTGAACTGACAGGTATTGAAATTGATTCACGTCAGATTGATTCAGGTGATCTTTTTCTCGCCTATAAAGGGGCGTCTCATGATGGTCGTGATTTTGTTGATGACGTCATTGCCAAAGGTGCCAGAGCCGTGCTGGTAGAAGCCGATGAAGAGTGGTCGGAAATTACTATCAGGAACGGCGTGCCGGTGATTCCAGTGGTAAAACTTACCGCCAGGATTGGCAAGATAGCTGCACGGTTTTTTGATTACCCAGCGGCAGCGTTTTGGTTAATTGGTATAACCGGAACCAACGGCAAAACCAGCTGCTGTCAGTTTGTCGGTCAGTGTTTGAGCATGCTTGGTTATAAAACCGGCATCAGTGGCACCCTTGGTCATGGTATCTATGGCCAGCCTTATACCAATGATGAATCAGGTCCGGGCACAACGCCTGACGCCATCTCTGTACAAAAAATCTTTGAAGAAGTTCGGATTCAAAATGGTGAAGCCATGGTAATGGAAGTCTCCTCTCATGGCTTGAGTCAGAACCGGGTTAATACCAGCGAATTTGATGTGGCAGTGTTTACCAACCTTAGTCGAGATCATCTTGATTATCACGGTGGCATGAAAGCCTATGGTGATGAAAAACGAAAACTGTTTATCAATCCTCATTTAAAAATTGCTGTTATCAATATGGATGACATGTTCAGCGCGAAGATACTCAACAGTCTTGCCAAAAATGTTAAATCCTTTACCTACAGCATGCATAACCCGAAAGCTGATGTATTTCCCAGAGCTCTTGAGTTCAAAAGTTCAGGTTTTGAACTGGATGTTGTTACCCCCTGGGGGCAAGGGCGCTTTAGCAGCACTCTGGCGGGTTCTTTTAATGTCAGCAACATTCTTGCGGTTCTCACCACGGTGATGGCGTCTGAAGCAAACAAGCCTGATTTTGATTTCGACAATGTGCTGGAAAAAGTGGCTGCTGTTTCACCGGTTAAAGGACGCATGGAAATTCTTGGTGACTTCCCGGTTTCTGTTGTGGTGGATTATGCCCATACCCCTGATGGGTTGAAGAATGCACTGGCGGCACTTCGTCAACATACCAAGGGTGACATCTGGTGTGTTTTCGGCTGTGGCGGAGACCGTGACAAAGGCAAGCGTCCACTGATGGCCGAGATCGCCGAACAGATGGCCAACAGGCTGATTATTACTGATGACAATCCGCGGAATGAAGACTCCATGGCAATCATCAACCAGATTAAATCGGGGCTTTCTGATACTTCTAGGACGGTGATTGAGCATGATCGTGCCAAGGCAATTGATTATGCCATTAACAATGCCAATGAAGGCGACATCGTGTTGATCGCAGGTAAAGGCCATGAGGAATATCAGGATATTGGTGGTAACCGTATGGTCTTCAGTGACGTCAAACAGGCCAGAGTAAGTCTGAATAATCGATTTGCTGAACAGAATCAAAATAATAATACAGCGGGATAAAGTGTGATTGGGTCAATGAGTTTGCAAGAAGTTCAGATGGAGACAGGCGGGGTAATTACCGGCGCCAATGCTGAATTTTGTGCGGCATCAATTGATACACGTACCTTGCAGCCAGGGGATTTGTTCGTGGCTATCAAGGGGCCAAATTTCAATGGCAATGAGTTTGTCAGTGCTGCTGCTGAAAAAAGTGCCAGCGCTGTAATTGTTGATGAATCGGTAAATGTTGATTTGCCAGTGCTGACAGTATCAGACACTCGTGATGCGCTTGGAACGATCGGTGCCATGAACAGGAATCGAAGCGGGGCCTGTGTGCTGGGCCTGACAGGTAGCCAGGGAAAGACCACGGTAAAGGAAATGACGGGCGCAATTTTGTCGCAATGTGATTCAGTAATGATGACGAGCGGTAACCTGAATAATGAGTTGGGTGTTCCCCTGAGCCTGCTGAAAATAGATAAACAGCATAAGTATGCAGTCATTGAAATGGGCGCTAATGGTCCAGGAGACATTGCCTACAGTGTTGCACTGGCGCGCCCCGATATAGCCCATATCACCTGTATTGCCGGTACACACCTTGAAGGCTTTGGTGATCTTCATGGGGTGGCGAAGGGTAAATCCGAAATCTGGAGTGGAATCAGGGAAAACGGAACAGCCGTAGTAAACCTTGATGATTTTTTTGCCCCGCAGTTTGTTGAACAAATCAAATCATTGGGCAGACATATTGTGACCGTAAGCGGATCAGGAAATAAGGATGCTGATTATTTTGCAGATGACATCCAGCTGGATCAGTTTCAGGGAGCAGGATTCAAATTGAACTCAGCGCAAGGGACGGTAGCGATCAAGCTGCAAGTACCAGGCAAACACAACATCAATAATGCCATGGCAGCAGCGGCTATGGCCATGACGGCAGGTGCCGGGCTTGATGCAGTAAAGGTCGGGCTTGAGCAGTTTGCTGCGGTGAAGGGCCGTATGTGCATTGTCGCAGGTATTCATGGCGCAACACTCATTGATGATAGTTATAACGCCAGTCCCGCCTCATTTCGTGCAGCAATTGATGTACTGGCCCAGACCAGAGGATCGAGGATTGTCGTCATGGGAGATATGGGCGAGTTGGGTAGTGAGGCTGAAAAAGAGCACGCCGAAATAGGGCACTATGCAAAGCAGCAGGGCATAGATTGTCTGATTGCCCTGGGAGAGATGAGCGCGCTGGCAGTTCCGGCTTTCGGCGATGGTGGTATTTATTTGAGTGAGCGGAATGAATTTAAAGACACTATTGCTCCTTTGCTGAATGCCACTACAACGGTACTGATTAAAGGCTCACGTAGCCAGAGTATGGAAAAACTGGTCAGTCAAATACAGGATGATGCGCAATGAAGCGAATGATCCATAACGGTGTTTTTTTTGGAAACGATTTTATTGCCAGACATTTTGCTGCCAATGAAATTAATACCAGGGAGAGTTTTTTCTCATGTTGTTAATGCTGACCGAATACCTTTCTCAATTTAATTCCGGCTTCACGGTATTTCAGTACCTTACTGTGCGCGGCATCTTGGGAATTCTGACGGCGCTGGCATTGTCGTTGATTATCGGGCCTACCATGATCAGGCGTCTGAATTATCATCAGATTGGCCAAGTGATCAGAGATGACGGGCCAGAGAGCCATCTCAGTAAAGCCGGAACCCCTACCATGGGTGGCGCCCTTATTCTGGTCAGTATTATTATAAGCAGTCTGCTGTGGTCGGATTTAAGAAACCCTTATGTTTGGGTGGTGGTCATTGTTACCGGACTATATGGCGCAATAGGCTGGGTAGACGATTACCGTAAAGTTTTTGAGCAGAATCCAAAAGGGCTGGCGGCCCGCTGGAAGTATTTCTGGCAATCATTAATCGGTTTCGTTGCCGCTGCTTATCTTTATTCCATTGCCGCTGTGCCTGCGGATACGCAATTATTTATTCCTTTCTTTAAAGACTTTGCTCTCAACCTGGGGCCGTTTTATATATTGCTGGCCTATTTCATGATCGTGGGTTTCAGTAATGCGGTGAATCTTACTGATGGTCTCGATGGTCTGGCCATTTTGCCTTCGGTGATGGTGGCAGCAGCCCTTGGTGTTATCGCCTATTTGACTGGAAATATTGAATTTTCCGCCTATCTGAACATTCCCTATATTGCCGGTGCCGGCGAATTGGGAATATTTTGTGGCGCCCTCGCTGGCGCGGGTCTGGGATTCCTCTGGTTCAACACTTATCCCGCACAGATTTTTATGGGCGATGTCGGTGCATTGGCGCTGGGTGCGTCGCTGGGTCTTGTGGCGGTCATTATCAGGCATGAATTTGTTTTGATCATTATGGGGGGCGTGTTCGTGATGGAAACACTCTCGGTCATTCTGCAGGTTGCTTCATTCAAGTTAACCGGAAAAAGAATATTTCGTATGGCTCCCCTGCATCACCATTTTGAGTTAAAGGGCTGGCCCGAGCCAAGAGTCATCGTTCGCTTCTGGATCATCACCGTAATTCTGGTGTTATTTGGTCTGGCAACGTTGAAGTTGAGATAAGAATTAAACGCATAAGACAGGCTGGAAAATGCAAACAGAGCAGGTAGCGCAAAAGATGAAAGTCGTGATCGGTCTTGGTAAGACCGGGCTTTCCTGTGCCCGTTACCTGGCCAGTCGCAATGAAAAATTCAAGGTGTTGGACACCCGAAAGAATCCGCCTGGACTGCAGCAACTGAAAGCTGAGTGTCCTGGAGTTGAACTCGAACTTGGTGAGTTTAATGCCCAGACCCTTAACAATGCCGCACAGTTGATTGTTAGTCCAGGCGTGGACCAAAAAATACCAGTGATACAGAACGCCATAAGGCAGGGCGTTTCGGTAACCGGTGATGTGGATATTTTTGCCAGATCAATTGCTGCACCGATTATTGCCATCACTGGCTCCAATGCAAAAAGTACGGTAACCACTCTGGTTGGAGAAATGGCAAAAACTGAAGGAATTGATGTCGCGGTGGCCGGCAATATTGGACTACCGGTGCTGGATTTACTCCAGCAGCCAGCCTCCAGTCTGTATGTGATCGAGCTGTCCAGTTTTCAACTGGAAACAACCACAAAGCTTGCTGCAGAAGTAGCTACGCTACTGAATCTGAGTCTGGATCATATGGATCGATATAGCACCATGGAAGAATATCGCGAAGCCAAGCTGCGAATATTCCAGGGTTGTCAGCAGGCGGTGATTAATGATGATGACCTGTTATGCCAGCCTGAACTTCCGGCCAATGTTCGACAATGGCATTTCTCACTTGTAGAAAATAGTGCAGCCGAATTTTCCCTGCTGAATCTGGATGATGGCCAATACCTTGGTTTTAATAAACAGCCATTGATGTCAGTGCGCGAGATGAAGATTGCCGGCAAACACAACGTCGCCAATGCGCTGGCAGCATTGGCAGTGGGTCATGCTGTCGGATTCTCCATTGATGCCATGACCACTACATTGAAAAGTTTTAGCGGACTTCCTCATCGCTGTCAGTGGGTAGCCGACAGGAATGGTGTGGATTGGTATAACGATTCCAAGGGCACCAATGTGGGTGCCTGTATTGCTGCCGTCAATGGTCTGGGTGGCGATTTGGGGAAAGGCAAGATCATTTTACTGGCTGGCGGTCAGGGCAAGGGGGCTGATTTCTCTCCATTGGCTTATCCGCTGTCCACTTATGTAAAACTGGCCATTTTGTTTGGAGAGGATGCTGCACTTATTGATCAGGCAGTAAATGGATCTGTAATGACCATTATAGTATCTTCTCTTGAAGAGGCGGTCAGCATTGCTGATAAAAAGGCAGATAAAGGAGATGTGGTATTACTCTCTCCTGCCTGTGCCAGTTTCGATATGTTCAATAATTATGAAGAACGTGGTGAAGCTTTTGTTCATCATGTTGGGGAGCTGCACTGAATATGCAAGCAGTAACCCATCAACAGTTTCAGACCCGCCCCTATTATGGCGATAGCTGGCTCATTATTCTTGCCATGCTACTGGTATTTGTTGGCCTAATCATGATGACCTCAGCATCGGTGGAAATTGGTGAAAGTCTGCATCGGGATCCATTCTATTATTTCAAGCGTCAGTTGATATTCATTCTGCTTGGTCTAGTGGGGGCAATAATCACATTCCAGATTCCCCTGTTGTGGTGGCAAAAAGGCAGTTATGGCCTTTTCATCATTACCTTGCTGCTGTTGTCACTCGTTCTGGTTCCAGGCGTGGGTTATACAGCAGGTGGTGGCACACGCTGGATAAATATTGGTTTCATGACCCTGCAGGTTTCCGAGCCGTCAAAAATTCTGATTGTATTTTTCATGGCTGGTTTGCTAAGCAGGCAACATGAGCTTATCTGTAATAGCCTGAAAGGATTCCTGCTACCTTTCGCCTTGATGTCATTGCCCGTATTACTGCTGTTGCTGGAACCTGATTTTGGAGCAGTAGTAGTCATCATGTTTGCCGTTATGGCAATGCTTTTTCTTGCCGGTGCCCGTTTCTGGCATTTCCTTTTGTCAGCAATGCTGCTGCTTGGCGCCGGCTCCGCAATGATTTTTACCTCTGCTTATCGCATGCGCAGAGTGACTTCCTATTTGCAGGCACTCAAAGATCCTTTTCATGAAGATATTGTCTTCGATTCCGGTTATCAGCTGGCACAGGCCCTGATAGGTTTCGGCCGTGGTGAATGGTTGGGCATGGGGCTGGGTAACAGTATCCAGAAAATGTACTTCCTGCCTGACGGCCATACCGATTTCATTATTGCCATTATCGCTGAAGAACTTGGGGTTATCAGCGTCCTTGCCCTGTTACTTCTTTTTACTGCCTTTATTTCCAGGGCCCTGCTTATCGCCAGAAAAAATGAGACCAATGGGAACTTTTTCGCAGCTTACGCCGCTTATGGTTTTGCTTTTATTTTTGTTGCCCAGGTCGCCATCAATGTCTGTGTCAATGTGGGGTTGTTGCCAAACAAGGGACTTACTCTGCCGTTTATCAGTTATGGCGGTTCGAGCCTGCTTACCTGTATGGCAATGGTGGCGATATTAGTCAGGATTGATATTGAGAATAATCAGAGCGGAGGCAGAAAAGCCAGCGTTCGCGTCTGAGCAGAATAGAAATGCGCATAGATACCAACAACAGAAAAATACTTATTATGGCCGGAGGCACGGGTGGGCATGTGTTCCCTGCGCTGAGTATTGCTGAGGATCTGCTGTCCAGGGGTGTCCAGGTGGAGTGGCTTGGAACGCGTAAAGGGCTGGAAGCCAGTGTAATTTCTGAAACAGATATTCCCTTGCACTTTATATCCATCGCCGGACTCAGGGGAACAAGCCTGCTGAAAAAACTGCTGTCACCCCTGGTAATTTTGCTTGCTGTCGTGCAAGCCATTCGCAAGCTTATCCAGATCAAGCCAGGTTGCGTTCTGGGCATGGGTGGATTTGTTACCGGACCTGGTGGACTTGCTGCCTGGTTACTGGGGAAAAGGTTGCTGATTCATGAACAAAATGCTATTGCCGGTTTCACCAATCAAATGCTGTTTCCTCTGGCTTCAACTGTGATGGAGGCATTCCCTGGTGCATTTGAAAGAAAGCAGGAAATTACCCGCAACCGTGTACTGAAATCATTTATCAAACCAGGCAATACGATTGTGGTAGGCAATCCTTTGCGCAAGGAAATTTCAGACCTTGGTGTGCAAAAACATAATGCAAGGGCCACACAAACTGACGCCGTTCATCGCGGAGATAAGTTGCGCATTCTTGTTATAGGTGGAAGTCTTGGGGCTGTTGCTATTAACAAAACCGTTCCAGCCATGCTGGCACTTTTACCGGAACAGCAAAGGCCGGAAATACTTCATCAATGTGGCAGTAAAAATCTTGAACAAACATTGACGTTTTATGGTGAGAGTAAGGTGGATGTGGGTAATACGATCCAGATTCGGCCATTTATAGAAAATATGGCAAGTGCCTATTCTTGGGCTGATATTATTATCGCCCGCGCCGGTGCCATGACCGTATCAGAAATTGCGGCAGTGGGCCTGGCTTCCATTCTTATTCCCTATCCGTTTGCGGTGGATGATCACCAGACCGAGAACGCCCGCTTTTTGGTGCTTGCCGGGGCCGCAGAAGTAATTCAGCAGAAAGATCTGGATCCTCAAACGCTGCTCGCCCTGGTGCAGAAGTTCGCCATGAGCGACGATTTTCTGCAGCAGGCATCCAGCAAGGCGTTGGCAGCAGGCAGGCTTGATGCCACTGAAAAGGCCTCGTCACTGTGTATGGAGGCTTCCTATGTCTGAAGCAGGCCATCACGTCATGCGCAGAAGTGACATCCCGGAAATGCGCCGTATTCGCAGAATTCACTTTGTTGGTATCGGTGGTGCGGGTATGAGTGGAATCGCCGAAGTGCTGTTAAACCAGGGTTATGAAATCAGCGGTTCAGATATCGCACCTTCACCGGTTACTGAACGCCTGGAGTCTTTTGGCGCCATTATTTTCATCGGGCATGAAGCTGCCAATATTGAAGGCGCCAGCGTCGTTGTTGTGTCCAGCGCCATAGATCAGAGTAACGAGGAAATACTTGAGGCTATCAATCTCAGGATTCCCATCATCAGGCGCGCTGAAATGCTCGCTGAGCTTATGCGCTATCGGCATGCCATTGTTATTGCGGGAACACACGGTAAAACCACAACCACCAGTCTGGTAGCCACATTGCTGGCCCAGGGCGACATGGATCCGACCTATATTATTGGCGGCATACTCAATGGTGCCGGCACCAATGCCAGGCTTGGTGCCAGCCACATCATGGTAGCGGAGGCTGATGAGAGCGATGCCTCATTCCTGCATTTGCAGCCCATGGTTGCCATTGTTACCAATATTGACGAAGACCATATGGTCACTTATGACGGTGATTTCGAAAAGCTCAAACAAACCTTTGTCGATTTTTTACATAACCTGCCTTTTTATGGACTTGCCGTGTTGTGTATTGATGATCCGGTGATCCAGGAACTGTTACCACGAATCTCGCGGCCGGTTATCACCTATGGTCAGTCTGATCAGGCTGATTTTCATATTCATGATGTTGAGCAGGTAGGCAATGTCAGCCGCTTTAAACTTACCCGCCCTGACAATCATGATCAGCTGGATCTCACACTGAATATGCCAGGCATCCATAACGTTCTTAATGCTACTGCGGCTATAGCGGTAGCAACGGATGAGGGCATGTCGAGTGAAGATATTGTGCAGGGACTCGAAGGCTTTCGTGGAGTCGGTCGACGTTTTGACATTAAGGAACCGCTGCTAATTGAAAGTGGTGAAGTGATGCTGGTGGACGACTATGGCCATCATCCTACTGAAGTCGCAGCCAATATCAGGGCCATACGAACCGGTTGGCCGGAGAAAAGGCTGGTAATGATTTACCAGCCCCACCGTTATAGCAGAACCCATGATCTTTATGATGCATTTGTTGATGTGTTGTCTGAAGTCGACTTGTTACTACTACTTGAGGTCTATGCCGCCGGCGAGACGCCTATTCGAGGTGCAGACAGCAGAAGTTTGTGTCGCAGTATCAGGCAGCGCGGACAAATTGATCCGGTGTATGTGAAAGATCAGACAGATATCAGAAATGTATTAAAAGATGTGTTGCTTGATGATGACATTTTACTGACTCAGGGTGCAGGTAGTATTGGTATTTTGGCGCGGGAATTGTCCAGGGATGGGTTGGGGTATGAATAACATGACCCGTCATGACCCCGAGACTTTCGGCAAGGTGGCTGTCCTGATGGGGGGTGACTCTGCAGAGCGGGAAATTTCTCTGATGAGTGGTAATGCGGTACTTGGGTCGCTGCTTAAAAGCAGGGTAGATGCGACTGGTGTCGACTTTACCGATGGCAAGGTGCTGGCCAGTTTATCTGAAAACGGTTTTGATCGGGTTTTCATCGCGTTACATGGTCGTAAAGGTGAGGATGGTAAAGTGCAGGGTGCTTTGGAATTAATGAATATTCCCTATACCGGTAGCGGAGTTCTGGCGTCTGCTCTTGCCATGGACAAAGTGCGCTGCAAGCACATCTGGCAAAGCCTTGGTCTCAATACGCCTGCATTTGCCATGCTTGATGAAACAACTGAATGGGACAAAGTAATTACTGAGTTGGGCCCGGTTTTTGTCAAGCCAGTTAAGGAAGGTTCCAGTATCGGAATTTCCAGAGCAAATGATGCGGATGAACTACAGCAGGCATTTGTACATGCCAGACAGTATGACAAGCAAGTTATTGCCGAAAAGTTTATCGATGGACCTGAATACACAGTGGCCATTCTCGGGGACAGTGTTTTGCCTGCAGTAGGTATGACGGCAAGTGCTGATTTTTATGATTATCAGGCCAAGTATTTTTCTGATGAGACGCAATATTTTTGTCCCTGTGATCTGGCCAGTGAAGATGAAAAAAATCTCGCCACTATGGCAATGCAGGCATATCAGGCCGTGGGTTGCGAAGGCTGGGGCCGGGTGGATGTTATGCGTGACAGTGCTGGAACTTTCTGGCTGCTGGAAGTTAATACGGTACCGGGAATGACAGATCACAGTCTGGTGCCAATGGCTGCAAATCAGGCAGGAATAGATTTTGATCAACTGGTGCTGGAAATACTCGCCACCAGTACTGCCAACCGGGAAAGGGATTAATCATGGAAATTCTGATGCCGGGTAAAAAACGTAACAGGAACAGAAGTGGAGCCAGCGTAAAAGCCAAAAACACCGGTTCGCGTCGACAGCTCAATAGTTCTTTGATGTGGAAAATCATGTTTACGCTGGTGTTTGTTGCTGCACTTGGCTATGGCGTGATGAGCACACCCAAAGTCGTGGAAACGGTCAGTAATCAGCGTGTAGAGCAAGTCCTCATTGAAGGCAAGGTTAACTATATCTCCGAGCAGGAACTGCTTGCTGCTGTTAATAGTTTTATTAGCGAAAGTCTGTTGCTGGTGGATATGCAGGAAATCAAAAAAGTACTTGAAACCATGCCATGGATTCGCTCAGTAACGATACGCCGGGAATGGCCAGACACGTTGGTGCTGAGCATTGTTGAAGAAAAGGCAATCGCCCGTTGGGGAGAAAAACGTCTGTTAAACCAGGATGGCGAAATCATTGCGCCGGACAACATCATTGGTCTTGAAAGCCTGGCAATACTCTCGGGTCCTCAGGGAACTGAAAGAAAAGTGATGGAGCAATACCAGTTGTTCAGTCAGTTACTGTATCAGCGGGGATTGAAAATTGCGGAACTTGATCTTAATGAGCGTGCTGCCTGGAAACTGACTCTTGCCAATGGCGTAGATATCAATATTGGCAAGTCCCAGCTGATGGAAAAAATGAGAAGGCTTGTGGATTTTGCGAAAGATTCATTAATTGAGCAAATGGATGAAATCGAATCAATCGATTTGCGTTACACCAGCGGTATAGCAGTTAAAACAAAAGAAAATAATATGTCAGAGGTGGTCTCGCTATGACCAGATTTCAACAAATGAATAAAAAGGAGTTGCTTCCAATGAGTAACTTGAGTGGTGGAAATATGATAGTTGGCCTGGATATCGGTACATCCAAAGTTGTGGCCATTGTCGGCGAGATCAACGAAGAAGGTGGGCTCAATATTGTCGGTATCGGCCGGCATAAATCCCGTGGTCTTAAGAAAGGTACCGTGGTGAATATTGAATCCACTGTGCAGTCTATCCAGCGTGCAGTGGAAGAGGCGGAGCTGATGGCAGGTTGTCAGATTCATTCAGTGTACGCAGGCATTGCCGGCAGCCATGTGCGTAGCATGAATTCACATGGCATCGTCGCGATTCGCGACAAAGAGGTATATGCCGCTGATATTGAACGGGTAATTGATGCAGCTCAGGCCGTAGCGATACCCGCTGATCAAAAGGTACTGCATATATTACCCCAGGAATACGTTATCGATTCCCAGGAAGGGGTAAAGGAACCGTTGGGCATGTCAGGGGTGAGACTTGAAGCCAAAGTGCATCTGGTGACTTGTGCCACCAATGCCGCCCAGAATATTGAAAAGTGCATCAAGCGTTGCGGTCTTGAGACTGATGAAATCATTCTTGAACAGCTGGCCTCCAGTTATTCGGTATTAACAGAAGACGAAAAAGAGCTTGGCGTCTGTATTGTTGATATCGGCGGTGGCACTACTGATATTGCGATTTTTACTGAAGGGGCAATCAGGCATACGGGGGTTATCCCGATAGCCGGAGACCAGGTAACCAATGATATTGCAATGGCCTTGCGTACACCTACCGATCATGCGGAAGAACTGAAAATTAAGTATGCCTGCGCCTTGTCACAACTGGCTAGTGACGATGACATGATCAAGGTCCCCAGTGTGGGTGAGCGTCCTCCCAGAGAATTGTCGCGCCAGGCTTTGGCCGATGTGGTTGAACCCCGTTATGACGAACTTTTTCATCTGATTCAGTCGGAAATCAGGCAAAGCGGTTATGAAGACATGCTCGCAGCAGGAATGGTTTTCACCGGTGGTACCAGCAAGATGGAAGGTGTCGCCGAGCTGGCCGAGGAAATATTTCATATGCCGGTACGTATTGGCATGCCGGTAGAGGTGAATGGTCTGGTGGATATTGTCAGAAATCCCACTTATTCAACCGCGGTGGGCTTGCTTCTTTATGGTATGAAACAAGCGCAGGAAAGAGAAGGCAGTGCAGTCAGAGAGCCCGGCATTACGCTTTTTGATCGGGTAAAAAGTTTATTTAGCAGTGAAGACTGAATAATCAGTCAAATAATCATTAATTTTTATTAACTTCAAGGCAGAACCCAAAAGGGGGAAAGAAAATGTTCGAAATAATCGACAATGTTGCTCAAAGTGCAGTAATAAAAGTAATTGGTGTCGGCGGAGGCGGTGGCAATGCCGTCCAGCACATGATTCAAAATACCATTGATGGTGTTGAGTTTATCTGTGCCAATACCGACGCCCAGGCGCTGGATAAAATGGAGACCAAACTCAATTTGCAGTTGGGTGGTACGGTTACCAAGGGATTGGGTGCAGGTGCCAACCCGGAAATTGGCCGTCAGGCTGCGCTGGAAGATCGCGACCGGATTCGGGAAATTATTTCCGGTGCTGACATGGTCTTCATCACCGCAGGTATGGGTGGTGGAACCGGCACTGGTGGTGCTCCTGTAGTTGCCGAGATTGCCCGGGAGATGGGTATTTTAACTGTAGCGGTCATTACTAAACCGTTTCCATTTGAAGGCCGTAAACGAATGGCAATCGCTGAGCAGGGTATCAGGGAACTTGCAGAGCATGTTGACTCTCTAATAACCATACCTAATGAAAAACTCATGGATGTACTGGGTAAAGGTTCGACGTTACTGGATGCTTTTTCTGCGGCCAATGATGTTCTTTCCGGTGCGGTAAAAGGCATAGCTGATCTTATTATGCGTCCAGGCATGATCAATGTGGATTTTGCCGACGTCAGTACAGTGATGTCCGAAATGGGTATGGCAATGATGGGAACCGGCTATGCCAGCGGAGAAAACCGGGCGGTTGAGGCAGCTGAAGCAGCCATTCGCAGCCCCTTGCTTGAGGATGTGAATCTGCAGGGTGCACGTGGCATTCTGATCAACATTACCGCGGGTGAAGATTTGACTCTGGGTGAGTTTTCCCAGGTCGGTGATACCATTTCAGAGTTTGCTTCGGAGCAGGCAATTGTTGTGGTTGGAACAGTTATTGATCCATCTCTGAAGGATCAGTTGATAGTTACTGTCGTGGCGACAGGTCTGGGTGGTATGCAGATTGAAAAGCCTACCAAAGTGGTAGACAACACAATGAAGAATCCCAGAACAGCAGATTTTCATACTCTGGACAGGCCCGCAGTAATGCGCAAGAAGGAAGCCGTCAAGGCACATGGTGCAAATGAGGAGCTTCAGCAAGAAAGGCAGCCTATGCCAAAAGCGGTAGGGGCTGATTCAGATATGGATTTTCTGGATATTCCTGCGTTTTTGCGTAAGCAGGCTGATTAAAAGCACTCATTGGTTGATTAAAGCTTGCAGGGGCAGTCTGTTGGCTGGTTTTTGGCTGGAAATAGAAAGTTATTTTACAAATCCCGAAGACACGGGGGCTTCGGCTATTGGTGAAAATGTGTGTTTTTGATAACATGCGCTTTTTCCCGACAACCTTGCCGTAATACCTGCAGGGTAATAACAAGAAGCAGAGGCAAAAGCGGTAATAGTGGCAAAAAGCAGCATTTGCGGCACTTTTTCTGTATTGGATGCAATAAGGTATTGCGCCGCTAGTAATACAGACATCCTACATGCCAGATGAGCAGGTAGATAAAAAGTGAAGCAAATAAAATTGTCGTGTGAAATAACTTTGGGGGTTAGTAAATATTAGCAACCAGGGTAACAGTGAGAGCGATCATTGATTAGGCAACGAACTTTAAAGAACGCAATAAAAGCGACCGGTGTAGGCTTACATACCGGTCAGAAAGTCTACCTGACTTTGAGGCCAGCACCAGTCGATACCGGGATAGTATTTACCCGGGTTGACCTTGACCCCGCCGTTCAGATACCAGCTCTGGCAGAAAACGTAGGTGATACCACCTTGTCATCTACGTTAATGAAAGGAGATGTCCGGATTTCCACCGTCGAGCATCTCATGTCTGCAATGTCAGGCCTTGGTATAGATAATGCCTTTGTCGATGTCAGCGCTTCTGAAGTTCCAATCATGGATGGCAGTGCCGGTCCCTTCGTATTCCTGATCCAGTCTGCTGGTATTGAAGAGCAGAATGCTCCCAAGAAATATTTCCGTATCACCAAGGAAATCACCGTTGAGCAGGGTGACAAAAAAGTCAGTCTGAAACCCTTTAATGGCTTCAAGGTTGGTTATACCCTTTTGTATGATCATCCGGTACATCGCAAATTCACCAAGGCAGCATCAGTGGATTTTTCCAGTACCTCTTTTGTGAAAGAAGTCAGCAGAGCCCGTACATTCGGATTTATGCATGAATTCGAAGAATTACGTAATCGTAATCTGGCTCTGGGAGCAAGCATGGATAATGCTATTGCTGTAGGGGATTACCGTGTTCTCAACGAAGACGGCCTGCGTTATGAAGACGAGTTTGTAAAACACAAGATTCTAGACTCCATTGGCGACCTTTATCTGCTGGGAAAAACCCTGATTGGCGAGTTTCAGGGATATAAATCCGGCCATGCCCTGAATAATGCCTTGCTCAGAAAGCTCATCACCGCAGAAGATTGCTGGGAAATCGTCACTTTCGATGATGAGGACGATGCGCCAATTTCCTATCTGAGACCTGTTTTTTCCGGTTAGATATGGTCTAATCCGTTCCTGAATTAATACTCAAGCTGTTTCTATCGATGCCAGTAATGTTCTGGATGCAATACGTGGAATTCCCTAGACAGTTATAACTACTTGATATTTATAGTAATTATCCATATTGACCAAATATGAAAATAATCATTGTCGATCAAAAGCATGGTGAGACCAAGTCACTGGTCCTGAAAGGATGGGCCCGAGTTGCCTTATCCGTTTGTATGCTTGGTGTTCCGGTTTTGCTCGGGTACTACGGCTTTCATTTATCTGCCCTGCGTAATGCCGACTTCTACAAGGATGAAGCAACCCAGTCCTGGATGGATGACCTGAAATCCCAGAAAGCCGAAATTGACCAGATACGACAGGAAACTCTGGCGCAACTGGAAGCCTTAACCTTGAGAATGGCCAACCTGCAGGCCAGGTTATTGCGTCTTGATGCCCTGGGGCAGCGTCTTACCGATATTTCAAATCTCGATGATGGGGAATTTGATTTCACCCAGGCACCTGCCGTAGGTGGTCCTGCCGATGAGACTTCGGTTTCTGTTGAAGTCCCTGATTTTTTGAGTAACCTGGATGAGTTAACCCGGGAGATCGAGGATAAGCAGCAACAGCTTGAGCTGCTTGACTCCATTCTTTCCAAGCAACTGATTCAGTCCAAGACCTACCTGTCTGGCCGTCCCATAAGCAAAGGCTGGATTTCCTCACCCTATGGCCGACGTATCGATCCTTTTACAGGAAAACAGGCCTGGCACCAGGGGATTGATTTTGCTACTGGCCGCACTGGCGTTAATGTACAGGCTGTAGCCTCCGGTGTTGTCACTTATTCCGGTGAAAAGCAGGGTTATGGCAATATGGTCAAGATTAACCATGGTAATGGTTATGAAACTCTATATGCCCATGATGAAAAACTGCTGGTTCAACCCGGTGATATTGTCAAGAAAGGGCAGGTTATTGCCCTGTCCGGTAATTCAGGCCGCTCTACCGGCCCCCATGTCCATTTTGAAGTCCATAAAAATGGTCGTGTTGTTGATCCAGCCTCCTACGTTCACCGCACCAGCCGCTAATCCTACCGAATAATTCTGTTTCCTTTGGCACCCGCATATACCGGGTAAGGCCATTGGAGTGGTTGGGTATATTAAATACCCGGTTTCTGAACACACTATCTAAGAATTCGACCTATGCTCACTAAAATATTTGGAAGTAAAAACCAGAGAGAAATTAAAAAACTGTCAAAAGTGGTTGATCGTATTAATGCCTTTGAAAGCGATATACAGGCATTATCTGATGAGGCGCTAAAGGCTAAAACCATCGAATTCAGAGAACGTTTTGAACAGGGTGAAGCTCTGGAAAAAATGCTTCCTGAAGCTTTTGCCGTAGTTCGGGAAGCCGGAGTGCGGGCCATGGGCATGCGTCATTTTGATGTGCAGATGATCGGCGGCATGGTGCTATTTAGTGGCAAGATTGCCGAGATGCGCACTGGTGAAGGTAAAACTCTGGTTGCAACCTTGCCAGCTTACCTGGCTGGATTAACCGGGCGCGGTGTACATCTGGTGACAGTCAATGAATACCTGGCCCGTCGTGATGCGCTCTGGATGCAGCCGCTGTATGAGTTCCTCGGACTGACGGTGGGTGTGGTCGTGCCGAACCAGTCTCCTGAGGAGAAACGCGAGGCTTATCAGGCTGATATTACTTATGGCACCAATAATGAATTTGGTTTCGATTACCTGCGTGACAATATGGCGTTTCGACTGGAGGACAGATTTCAGCGTCCACTATCCTATGCCATTATCGATGAAGTCGATTCAATTCTTATCGATGAAGCCAGAACACCACTGATTATTTCCGGTGCGGTTGAGAATTCGTCCAAGCGCTATCTGGAGATCAATGCGCTGGTACCTTTGTTGAAACAAGTCGAAAAGGTGCCTGAAAAATCCATGATTGAGCGACGCATGGAAGATGATACTCCTCTTGATGGTGATTTCATCGTCGATGAAAAGAGCCGACAGGTTGAGTTAACCGATCCTGGCCATGAAAAAGTTGAAGACCTGATGGTGAGCCGGGGCTTGCTGGAAGAAGGGGAGAACCTGTATTCGGCTACCAATCTGACGCTTTTGCATCAGCTTCAGTCAGCCTTAAGAGCCAATTATCTTTTCCATAAGGAAGTTGAGTACATCGTTCAGGATCAACAGATAGTCCTGATCGACGAGCATACCGGTCGAACCATGCCCGGAAGAAGACTATCAGAGGGATTACACCAGGCAATCGAGGCCAAGGAAGGAGTGCCTATTCAGAATGAAAGCCAGACATTGGCTTCCACGACATTCCAGAATTATTTCCGTCTCTATGAAAAACTTTCCGGTATGACAGGAACAGCTGATACGGAAGCCTTTGAATTTCATCAGATTTATGGCCTGGATGTTGTTGTGATTCCTACCAATAAACCGATGATTCGTGATGATGCTAATGACCTGATTTATCTCACTACTGGCGAAAAACACAAAGCCATAGTCGAGGACATTATCGAATTTCGTGACAAGGGAGCACCAATTCTTGTAGGTACAGCCAGTATCGAAACCAGTGAAATACTGTCCAAGTTCCTTAACAAGGAAAAGATACAGCACGCTGTTCTTAACGCCAAATATCATGAAAAAGAAGCACAAATAATTGCTGAAGCAGGGCGCCCTGGCACGGTTACCATCGCCACCAATATGGCTGGCCGTGGTACTGACATCGTTTTGGGTGGCCGCTGGGAATCAGAGGTAGCTGCACTGGCAGATGCAACACCTGAGCAGGTCGAGAAAATCAAAGCTGACTGGCAAAAGCGACATGACCAGGTAATAGAAGCCGGTGGTCTGCATATTATCGGTACCGAACGACATGAATCACGCCGTATTGATAACCAGTTGCGTGGCCGTGCGGGGCGTCAGGGTGATCCTGGCTACTCACGTTTCTATTTGTCTCTTGAAGATAACCTGATGAGGATATTTGCCTCAGACAAGGTTGGTGCCCTGATGCGCCGACTTGGTATGGGTGAAGGGGAAGCTATCGAGCACAAGATGGTAACCAACTCCATTGAAAAAGCCCAGCGCAAGGTTGAAGGTAGAAACTTTGATATTCGCAAGCAGCTACTGGAATACGATGATGTAGCAAATGATCAGCGCCAGATTGTTTACCAGCGCCGTAATGAATTGATGGAAATCGATGACATCAGTAATGTCATTGAAACCATGCGTGAAGGCGTGGTCCAGGAACACATTAGTTTGTATATCCCACCGCAAAGTCTGGAAGAACAGTGGGATGTTGCGGGTCTCGAGCAATCACTGGAAGGCGAGTTTGGCGTCAAGCTGCCTGTCCAGCAATGGCTGGATGATGACAATACCCTGTATGAAGAGTCCCTGCGTGCCCGTATCCTGGAAGAAATTGTCAAAAGCTACAACGACAAATGTGCTTTGGTTGGCGAAAATATGCGTGTGTTTGAAAAGCAGATTACCCTGCAGATTCTCGATACGCTTTGGAAAGAGCATCTAAGTCAAATGGACAGCCTGAGACAGGGTATTGGACTGCGCGGTTATGGTGGTAAAAATCCAAAACAGGAATACAAGCGTGAAGCCTATGCCTTGTTTGAGGAACTGCTAAATAATTTGCAGCATGAAGTGGTCAAGTTTCTCAGTCTGGTGCAGATCAAGCAGGATGAATCTGCTGATGCCATTGAGCGCAAGCGTATCCAGGAACAGCAAAAGGAAAGGACTAATCTTGTGCATCAGAATGCAACAGCACTGGCCGCAGGAAATGCTGATAATGCAGAGGGTGCGAACGGGCAGCCAGCAGAGCCTCAGCAGCAAACGCCCTACACCCGCGAAGCTCAGAAAGTGGGCCGTAATGAGCCCTGTCCCTGTGGGTCAGGGAAAAAATTCAAGCAATGCCATGGCAAACTGAGCTAGTAGTGTTTACGTAGCAGTCAGCAATAAGCAGGTTTGAAAGCGTTGCAGTGCTGGCAAGATATGAAAGATCCGGGAAAATATTATGGCCGTCGGAAAAGGTGATTTAGGTGTTCTACATCCGGTACCGGGGATTACCATGGCGGCGGTATCGGCCGGCATCAAGAAACCCGGTCGATTGGACTGTGTGGTATTTTCTCTGGGTGATTCAGCTTCTGTTGCCGGGTCATTTACCCGCAACGCATTTTGTGCCGCACCGGTTACCCTTTGCAGGCAGCATCTCGCCATTACTTCCCCACATTATTTTGTTATCAATACCGGAAACGCCAATGCAGGTACCGGCAATGCTGGTATGGAAAATGCGCGCAGGGTATGTCATGAAGTAGCTGAACTGAAATCCCTGCCAATTAATTCCATCCTGCCATTTTCTACTGGCGTGATAGGTGAGCAACTTCCCATTGAAAAAATCACCGACGTTCTACCCGAGGCACTTGCACAGTTACAGGAAGACAATTGGACTGACTGTGCCAAGGGCATAATGACTACGGATACCCGGCCCAAGGCGGCCTCGGTCCAAATTGAAATAAACGGCAAGACAGTGACGATTACCGGCATCGCAAAAGGCGCCGGAATGATCAAACCCAATATGGCTACCATGCTGGCCTTTATCTTCACCGACGCCAAAATAGAAAGCCAACAGTTACAGGCGATGCTCGATATTGCGGTAAACAAGTCCTTTAACCGCATTACGGTCGACAGTGATACGTCTACCAATGATAGTTGTATGCTGGTGGCATCCGGAGCAAGCGAAGTTCAGATTGATGAGAATAATGCTGAATTTATGGCTGCCCTTAATACTGTTTTTGTTGGCCTGGCTCATGGTCTGGTCAGGGATGCTGAAGGCGCAACTAAGTTTGTCACTATAAGCGTAGAGGATGGTGCTAACCAGGAAGAATGTTTGCAGTTAGCTTATACGGTTGCTGAATCACCATTGGTAAAAACAGCCCTGTTTGCCTCGGATCCAAACTGGGGAAGAATTCTTGCCGCGACAGGACGTGCGGGGATTGAGGCGCTGGATATAGGAAAAGTCGCTATTTATCTTGATGATGTCTGTATTGTGCAGGATGGTGCTGTCGCTTCCAGCTATACAGAGGCAGCAGGGCAAGAGGTGATGGAGCAAGAAGAAATTACCATACGCATCACTCTGGGCAGAGGAAGTTATTCTGAAACTGTCTGGACCAGTGATCTTTCCCATGAATATGTCAAAATAAATGCCGAATACCGGACCTGAAGTAAACCAAAACGAAATGGCTAACGACAAACCCAACAGTGTTGTTCATGTGGCGGTTGGTGTTGTGGTAAATCGGGAAAGAAAAATTCTCATCGCACGTCGGCATGAAACCCAGCATCAGGGCGGATTATGGGAGTTTCCCGGTGGCAAGGTCGGTTTCGGTGAAACTGTCCAGGAAGCGCTGAAACGTGAATTGCAGGAAGAAGTAAATATCAGCATCAGGGAATGTGCCGGGTTACTTAAAATATCCCATGATTACGGGGATAAACAGGTGTTATTGGATGTTTGCTATGTGAATGTGTTTTCCGGTACGGCTATTGGAAGAGAAGGTCAGCCGGTCAAATGGATAGACGTTAATGATCTGGACAAACATGAATTCCCGGCGGCAAATGAGGCTATATTAAGCGCCGTTAAAACTCTCCTTCAGTAGGGTTCCTGAATTCAAGATCATCCAGATTGAAATCCTCCGGTCCCTCTTTGACAGGGATAACATGACGCTCATTGGCCCACTCACCAAAATCTATCAGCTGACACTTTTTCGAACAAAAGGGACGGAAAATACTTTCTTCCTGCCATATAACAATTTTCTGGCAGGTTGGGCAGTTTACCGTTTTAACACCGGTTTGAATGTTCTCAGTCATTATTGATTATCTTTGTTTATTCGTTAGCTTTTATTGTCTGGCTAAAAAGCCTGTTACATTTTGTCGCATTTCGTAAAGTACAGCGAGTTTCGATGCGCGTGTACCACTTCGAATATTATTATAGGATTTAATCCTGTCAATTCCCAAATCAATGGTAGTCAATGCTTCTTGATAACGACCGCTGTTTATTAATTTCAGGCTTAAGTTAAAGAGTGCGCCCGGACCCCCGCTATTGTTATGAGACGCTTGAAGTAAAGCGATGCCCTGTTCAGTTTTCGAGTTGTAAAATTTCAATCTGGCCAATTCAAATTCGTACAGGCCACGGAACAGATTATTTGAGATGAACATAATACTGGAAATGATGATAAAGAGAAGTTTTGAAGAATATATGTTACAGATGTTCGTAGTGGTTAAAGTCATCAGTTGCTGTAAAGGTGATAACAAATCACAATTGTCATTAAGGCGAGTTGCTTGTTCTGATTTTTTTAAGTTGTAAAGAGTCTGATATGCAGGTATTGGAATACTCCTAGAAATATGAAAAAGCAGAGCGATCTGTTAGTCAGCATACAGTACTATGATTATATGGATACGATGAAGCGTCCAGATCAGGCTGGTGAATAGCGCAATTTTCCAGGCATCAGATTCTTCAAGGTTAATGACTTTGCTCAGTTGCAGGCAGATCAGGTAAACCAGTGAGGCTTTGAGGTCATGAATGATTAGATTAATCGATTTAAAAGTGACAGGGCTATCCGGCTAGAAATCTGCTTGAAGTGCAAAACTGAAAGGTCAAACCGGCCTGCCACTGGGGCCGGCATTGCCGCCAAGAACGTATTCCCAAAATCCGGATAAGAATACTGATTCTTCCCGTATATGGACTAATGCATAAAGATTCTGAAAATCGTCGAATAGAAAAAGACTATCTACTGCTCTGGCAAAAAAGAACAGCAATGCTGGCAGGTTAATACCAATACCAATTGAACAAGGAGAGAAAAAACTTTACGACAGAATTAAGAACATATCATGTTAATAGCAGTATTAATTGGGAATGGCATAATCATGCAATGGTTTCCAATGTTATGTAGCAGACATGGTTAGTTTCAGATAGTAACGGTGTAACTGTTTTACTTGGTGCTGAAGATTCTTTTCTGAGACATCTGCTTGATCTCTGTTATCTATGATGTCATCCGCCAAGCTTAGCCGTTGTTGTTGAGAAGCCTGGCTTGCAATAATCTGCCTGATCAGTTCATCAGAACTGTCATCGCGTTCTATGATTCTCTTGATCTGAATTTCTTCAGGTACATCAATGACCAGTATCCTGTCTATAAAATTATAGTGTCCGGATTTTAGTTGCTCGACAAGTAATGGAACTACCAGAATGATATATGCTCCTGTACTTTGAGTTATTCTATACTGAATCTCGTCTTTTATAGCCGGGTGGAGGAGTGCTTCGAGCCATTTTTTTTCCTGCGCTCTTGAAAAAATAATCTCACGTAAAGCAGTTCTGTCAAGATCGCCTGAGGGCCGTAAAATTTTTTTACCAAAGTGTGCGAGGATTTTCGCAAACATGGGAGAGTCTTTCTCAACCAGTTGGCGGGAGATTTCATCTGCGTCAATGATATCAGCGCCAAGTTGGGCAAACATGGTGCTGATGGTGGATTTGCCGCTACCAATACCGCCAGTCAGTCCGACTATATAGGTCTTTTGCTGGCTATTATTTTGCATTAAGCTTTCCCGTAAACTGTAATTACCAGTTTTTTAAGTATTGCGACACTAAATATAAGAATCTAAGTTATCAGACAGTAATAAAACGCTATGAGTTCATCACCCCATAACAATGCCAGAAAACCTGCACTTGCCAGATAAGGTCCAAAGGGGATTGGTATATTCTTGTCCCTGCCTTTAATAACAATTAGACTTAGACCGACAACAGCACCAACAAATGACGATAGCAGTATGATTAACGGGAGTGACTGCCAGCCCATCCAGGCACCTAGCGCCGCAAGTAATTTAAAATCTCCATAACCCATGCCTTCCTTGCCGGTCACCAGTTTAAATAGCCAGTAAACCCCCCACAGTATGGCGTAGCCGACTATGGCGCCCCAGACGGCCTGTTCCAGGGACGTAATCAAGCCCAGGCTGTTAATGACAAGGCCGAGCCATAACAATGGCAAAGTAATGTCGTCGGGGAGCAGTTGATGATCGAAATCTATCATGGTCAGCACAATCAGGCTCCAAGACAGGAAAAGCACAGCAAGGGTTAGCCAGGTAAAACCAAACTTGAAAACAACAAGCGCAGTGATTAAGCCGGTGAATGCTTCCATGATGGGATAGCGAGCAGAGATGCTTGCCTGACAGTAACTACACTTCCCTCTAAGAAAAAACCATGAAAATAGGGGGATATTTTGCAGTGTAGAAATTTCATGCTTACATTTTGGACAATGGGAATTGGGCATAGCCAGGTTAAAAGAAGGAGAGATTTCTGAGGGTTTAGAGGAGTTTTTTATCTCGAATAATTCGTAACACTGCTTTGTCCACTCAGCCTGCATCATCTGTGGTAGCCGATAAATTACAACGTTCAGGAAACTGCCTACCAGCAAGCCAAAGACGAGAGAAATGACTACCATTAGTATTGGGTTGGCAAAAAAAAAGTTAGTCAATGTCATTAGCTAATTATGATTTTATTATTCAATGAGGCTGAATAATAATTTGCAGCACCGATCTGAATGATTAGCATATTTAGCTTCTATTACTTTAACTTTGAGTATACGCCGGGACATTACCATATATGCCCCTCGTAATGCCGACATATTATCGTTGGTTTTGCCGATTTTCTAATCAATAAATGTATCATATTAATAAACTATGACTATCAGTCTACTCAAATTTTCAAAAAAGCTAGGCATGTTATACGATCTTGTTGATTGGCTTTTTAGCATGGCGGCCCCAGTGTAGAATATACTACCCTTAAATTATCTTATGCTATTTATCACCTCTAAATGTAGTCATAAGTAATATAGTTAAAAAGTAGTTTTTGCTAGGCTTGATATATAAATTTTTTTCT
>Ga0255765_1001278_pt1 | contig 31687 bp, 26 predicted proteins | sample 041ome_8_FD_179965 | JGI IMG/M metagenome (GOLD analysis project Ga0255765, IMG submission 179965) | Coastal salt marsh microbial communities from the Groves Creek Marsh, Skidaway Island, Georgia - 041407BS metaG (version 2) | ecosystem: Environmental > Aquatic > Marine > Intertidal zone > Salt...
CAGCTCCTCGACTTGAGCACGGAGGAAGTTCGCAGTATATTTCTGCAGACGATCTGAGGTTGCGTGCGACCTGCGTTTGTCGGGCGAACGCCAGCGCGGAAGAAGACGAGTGGGGCCGGAAGCGAGCAGGTCACAGTTCAGGGGCGACTGAGAATCCTGCTGCCGATATGATCAGGTTATAAGGCTTGCAACGCGCGCTACAGCAGCTTGCCGGCCTTCACCGCCGCGGCGCCCTTGACCTTGCGGGCGGTGGCGCGGGCGGTGGTCACGAAGGTGTCGACCTGGGCGGGCGCGGCGCCGACGAAGGCGGACGTGTCGCGCAGCAGATTGACAAGGGTGGCCTCTTTTAGGCCGAGGCGGGTGTCGGCGGCGAGGCGCTGCAGGAGGCCGGGTTCGTGGCCCTCGCGGATCGCGGCGGCGGCGGCGAGGGCGTGCTCCTTGATGGCGGCGTGGGCGGTCTCGCGACCGGCGCCGGCCTTGACCGCAGCCATGAGGATGGTGGTCGTGGCGAGGAAGGGCAGGTTGCGGGCGGACTCAGCGGCGATGACCTTCGGGAACACGGTGACCTGGTCGAGCACGTTGAGGAACGTTTCGAGCAGACCGTCGATGGCGTAGAAGGCGTCCGGTAGCGCCACGCGGCGCACGACCGAGCAGGACACGTCGCCCTCGTTCCACTGGTCGCCGGCGAGGGCGGCGGTCATGGTGACGTGGCCGGACAGGATGGTGGAGAAGCCGCAGATGCGCTCGCAGTTGCGGGCGTTCATCTTGTGCGGCATGGCCGACGAGCCGACCTGGCCCTTCTGGAAACCCTCGGTGAGCAGGCCCTGGCCGGCCATGAGGCGCAGGGTGGTGGCAAAGCTGGCCGCGGCGGCGCCGACCTGGTGCAGGGCGGACACGACCTCGAAGTCCAAGGAACGCGGATACACCTGGCCGACGGCGTTGAAGGCGCGGCTGAACCCGAGGTGCTTGAGCACGCGGGCTTCGAGGCGGGCGACTTTCTTCGCGTCGCCCCCAAGCAGGGTGAATTGGTCGAGCTGGGTGCCGACGGCGCCCTTGAGGCCGCGGGCGGGATAGCGGGCGGTGAGCTCGTCCAGCCGGGTGAAGGCGGCGAGCAGTTCCTCGCCGGCGTTGGCGAAGCGCTTGCCGAGCGTGGTCGGCTGGGCCGGCACGTTGTGGGTGCGGCCGGTGAGGAGCAGATTGCGGTATTGCTTGGCGCGCTGGGCCAGGCGCAGCAGGGCGGCGGCGGTCTTCTGGCGGACGACGGCGAGCGAGCGCAGCACCTGGAGCTGTTCGACGTTCTCGGTCAGGTCGCGCGAGGTGAGGCCGAGGTGGATCGATTCGCGGCCGGCGAGCCCGTTGAACTCCTCGATGCGGGCCTTCACATCGTGGAGGGTGACGCGTTCGCGGGCGTCGATGCTGGCGAGATCGATGCGGTCTTTGACCTTCTCGTAGTCGGCGATGGCGGCGGCCGGGATGGCAACCCCGAGGTCGCGCTGGGCCTTCATCACTGCAATCCAGTAATCACGTTCGAGCCCGACGCGGCCGGTAGGCGACCAGATGGCCTTGATCGCCGGCGAGGCGTAGCGCTCGGCGAGGACGTTGGTGATGGGCGACGGAGGAGACGACTTCGGCATGGGTGGACCGGGGAGCGTGAAGCCCGGCCCGGCCGGCTGCCAACGGCAAAAAGTGGTGAGAGGACGAGGGATGCCCATGCGTGGTGCGGAACACCGGCAACTGGGTTGGGTCCGTTGTTGCCAGTCGGACGCCGTCGGCGTCAGGTGAAAACCCCCATGCCTGCAACTGCTCCCTACCTCCGTCAGCGCCGTCGCAGGATGAGGCTATTGGTCATCGTGTTGCTGGTGCTCGCCGGGTTGTCGTGGTGGGCGCGGCAGTGGGAGTCGGAGGCGCCGGCAGCGTCGGGGGATATCGAAGCAGCGCGAGAGGCCGAACTGGATTTGGCGGAGGGGTCCGCCGACCCGCCGGCGCCTCCGGTTGCGGATCAAGCTCCGGCGCCGCCCGAGTCGAGGCGCTTGCTGACCCTGGTCGGGGCTCCGGCCAACGCTGCGGCCATCGAAGCCTCGGTGGGGGCGCCGACGCGAGAGACGCGCTATGCCCGACTGGCCCCGGCCGTCGTGGCCGGCAAGTCGGCGGTATTCTGGGAGCCGGCCGGCAGCCGGTTCACAATGGCGACACCGGAGGGTGACCCCCTTGAGATCGAATTGGCATCGACCCGGGCCAACGGGCCGGATCGGTGGGTCAGCCACGGTCGCGTGGTGGGGTTCCCGGACTCCCGGGCGTGGTTGGCGGTCAATCGCGGTCAGTTAGTCGCGTCGATTGAGGGCATGCCCGGCGGCGAGATCACGGTGCAATCGGTTGGTGACCTGGGTGACGACGATCTCGTGCAGCTCTACCGCGTCGCCCATGACCTGGTGGGTGAATGCGGGGCCGGGCCGCAGCAAGCGGTCAATGCCGAGGCGTGGACGGGGAGCCTCACCGCCGCCGCCGGCGCGCGGCTGGCGGCGGACGAACCGTTGGTCAGCGGGCAGGCGGTGGTTGATCTGCTCATGGCCTACACGACGGCGGCCAAAGACCGGGTGGGCGGGGCCGACGTGATGGGGGCGCAGATCGATCTGGGGATCGCCAAGCTGAATGACGATTTTGCCAACAGTGGCATCACCGCGCGTATCCGTCTGGCGGGCACGTCGGAACTGGACTATCCCGACGACAACCTGGCGGGCACCTCGGGCTGGCAGTCGACCACGCTGGAGCGGCTCTACCGGGTGACGGATGGTTACCTCGATGAGATCCATGCCGAACGCGATGCGGTGGGGGCCGACTTGGTTTGTCTCCTGTTGCGCCGGCCCGACACCGGCAGCAACGGCATCGCCTACATCATGGAAGACCCCGGCCTGTTCACCGAGCCGTTCTTCGCCTTTGCCGTGGTGCAGAGTTCGCTGGTCAGCAGTTCGGTGGTGTTGACGCACGAGATCGGTCACCTGCTCGGTTGTGCCCACGCCCACGGCGATCCGGGGGCCACCGGCACCAAGGACGGGGCCTACGCCTACAGCTACGGTTACAAATGGACCGCGGTGGACAACCGGGGGGAGACCCTGCCGCTGCGTTCGATCATGGCCTACGCGCCGGGGCAGCGCATCCCGTATTTCTCCAGCCCGAACCTGCGGCCGGCGAGTCTGGTGCTGAGTGACGGCACGCATGCCTTCGTCGATCCACCGGCCACCGGCATCGCCGCGGGGGCGGTCAACGCGGCCGACAACGCCCGCACGATTGAGGAGACCGCGTTTCAGGTGGCCAATTTCCGGTTGTCGCCGACGCGTTCGGCCGCCGGCCGGATGGTGAATGTGTCGACCCGGTCGTTCGTCGGCAGCGGCGACCAGGCGCTGACCGGAGGCTTCGTGGTGAGCGGTGCCGGCACGAAGCGCGTGCTGGTGCGGGCGGCGGGGCCGGCGCTGGCCGCGGCGCCCTTTCACGTGCCGGACACGTTGAGTGATGCGTTTCTCGAAGTGGTGCAGTTGGGCGGTTCGCTCGTGGCGGCGAACAACGACTGGGAGCTGCCCGCGACCAACGGCGTGGCGGTGGCGACCACCGGGCAGGCGGTCGGCGCGTTTCCGTTTTTCGCCGGAGGGCGGGACGCCGCCCTGGTGGCGGACCTCGAGCCCGGGGCCTACACCGCCGTCGTGAGCGGAGTGGCCGGCGCGACGGGCAACGCCCTGGTCGAGGCCTACGAGGTGTCGTCGACCGGCAACACGCGGATGCTCAATCTATCGACGCGCGCCTACGCGACCACCGCCAACCCGATCGTGGCCGGCTTCGTGGTGGAGCGCGATCCGGCCGCCCCGGATAAGCGCAAAACGATGTTCATCCGCGTGCGCGGACCGTCCCTGGTGGATTTTGGTTTGGCGTATGGCGCGGTCATGCCGGACCCGGCCATGGAGATCTACGCCGCCGACGCCCAGCTGGTGTTGCTCAATGACGATTGGGATCCGCCCACGGCCGACCTCGACGGTACGGCGGTCGATTTTGTGCCGCTCCTCCATCGCGGGGAGGTCGACCAGCTTTCCGAGCAGGCGGTGTTCGAGGCGGCCAGTCGATTCGACGCCACGTTCTCCATGCGGCCGGTCGAGCCCGGCGTCGTGGTCGAAATGCCGCCCGGGCTCTACACCGTGATCGTGCGACCGTTCGAGGACCTGCCGCTTGAGCCGGCGGTGCCGGGCGTCGCCATCGTCGAGGTGTTCGAGCTGGTCGACTGACACACTTTGGGACGCGCCGTCCCGTCTTGGCGCGGACTGTCCCGGTGGTGTCACACCCCACCGGTCACGTTCCCTCTGATGACCGGTGGAACACCCCATGCAGGAAGGTGGACATGGACATGAACAAGCTCACCCAGATGTCGCGGCAGGCCGTTACCGACGCGCAGGCCGAGGCTCGCCGCCGCGGTCACCACGAGGTTGACTCGTGGCACCTGCTGCACGCGTTGCTGGGGCAGGAGGAGGGGATCGTGCCGGCGCTGGTCGAAAAGCTCGGCCTGACCACGAGCGCTTTCCAACTCGCCACCCAGCGCGAACTCGACCGACTGCCCACGATCAGCGGCAGCGTCGATGCGTCGAAGATCTACGTCACCGCGGCGGTCAACGACGCGCTGACCCGCGCCGAAAAGGAGGCCAAGTCACTCCAGGACGAATTCGTATCCACCGAGCACCTGTTCCTCGGCCTCGTCGAGGTCGCCAAGCCCGACGCCTTCGCGAAGGTCGTGAAGTCCTTCGGTCTCGACCGCGGCCGCGTGCTGACCGCCCTCAAGGAACTGCGCGGTGCCCAGCGCGTGACGACCGACAATCCGGAAGCGACCTACAACGCGCTGCAGAAGTACGGCACCGACCTCGTTGCCCTCGCCAAGGCCGGCAAGATGGACCCGGTCATCGGCCGCGACGACGAGATCCGCCGCGCCGTCCGCATCCTTTCCCGCAAGACCAAGAACAACCCCGTCCTCATCGGTGAACCCGGCGTGGGCAAGACCGCCATCGTCGAGGGCCTCGCCCAGCGCATCGTGCGCGGAGACGTGCCGGAGGGGCTCAAGGACAAGACCCTGTTCTCCCTCGACATGGGCGCGCTCATTGCCGGGGCGAAGTACCGCGGTGAGTTCGAGGAACGCCTCAAGGCCGTGCTGGCCGAGATCAAGCAGAGCGAGGGTCGCATCATTCTCTTCATCGACGAGCTCCACACCATCGTCGGCGCCGGCAAGACCGAGGGTGCGATGGACGCGGGCAACCTGCTCAAGCCCATGCTTGCCCGCGGTGAACTGCACTGCATCGGCGCGACCACCCTCGACGAATACCGCAAGCACATCGAAAAGGACGCCGCGCTGGAACGCCGCTTCCAGCCCGTGATCGTGCAACCGCCGTCCGTGGAGGACGCGATCTCGATCCTGCGCGGCCTGCGCGAGCGCTTCGAGCTGCACCATGGCGTGAGTATCCAGGACGGCGCGCTGGTCGCCGCCGCGACGTTGTCCGACCGCTACATTTCCGACCGCTTCCTGCCGGACAAGGCCATCGATCTGATCGACGAGGCCTGCGCCATGATCCGCACCGAGATGGACTCGATGCCGCAGGAGCTCGACGCCCTCAGCCGGCGCACGCTGCAACTCGAGATCGAGGAAGCCGCGCTCAAGAAGGAAAAGGACGACGCCTCCAAGCAGCGGCTCAAGGCCCTGCAAAGCGAGCTGGCCGACACGCGTTCGTCAGCCGCCGCGCTGCGCGCCAAGTGGGACAAGGAAAAGGCGTCGATCAACAAGGTTCGCGCCACCCGCGAAAAGCTCGAAACCGTGCGCCGCGAGATGGAGCAGGCCGAGCGCGCCTACGATTTGAACAAGCTGGCCGAACTGCGCCACGGCAAGCTGCCCCAGCTCGAAGCCGAGCTGAAGCAACTCGAAGCCTCGGCGGCCAAGACCGAACTCTTCAAGGAGGAGGTTTCCGACGAGGAGGTCGCCGAGATCGTGGCCAAGTGGAGCGGCATCCCCGTCACGCGCCTGGTCGAGGGCGAAAAGGAGAAACTCCTGCGCCTCGACGAGACGCTGCACGAGCGCGTCATCGGTCAGGACGAGGCCGTCACGCTCGCCAGCGAAGCCATCCTGCGCGCCCGCGCCGGCATCAAGGATCCGCGCCGCCCGGTCGGTTCATTCCTCTTCCTCGGCCCGACGGGCGTGGGCAAGACCGAGCTGGCGAAGACGCTGGCCGAGACCTTGTTCGATTCCGAGGCCGCCATGATCCGCATCGACATGTCGGAATACATGGAGAAGCACAGCGTTGCCCGCCTCATCGGCGCGCCCCCCGGCTACGTCGGTTATGATGAGGGCGGCCAGCTCACCGAGGCCGTGCGCCGCAAGCCCTACGCCGTGGTGCTGTTCGACGAAATCGAAAAGGCCCACCCGGATGTCTTCAACGTGCTCCTGCAGGTGCTCGACGATGGCCGGATCACCGACAGCCAGGGTCGCACGATCGATTTCAAGAACACGATCATCATCATGACCTCCAACCTCGGCAGCCGCTTCCTGCTGGACGGCGTGACCGGGAACGCGATTCCGGAGAGCGTGCGCGAGAGTGTCATGGCCGAGCTGCGCAAGGCCTTCCGGCCGGAGTTCCTGAACCGGATTGACGAGACGATCCTGTTCAAGCCGCTCGCGCTGGAGGAGATCACGAAGATCGTCGACCTGCTGCTGGCCGACCTCAACCGCCGCCTGGCCGACCGCCGGGTCACGGTGGAGCTCGACGCCAAGGCGAAGGAGTGGGCCGCCGAGAAAGGCTACGACCCGGTCTTCGGGGCGCGGCCGCTCAAACGCTTCCTGCAACGCCAGCTTGAGACGCGCCTCGCGCGCGGCCTCGTGGCCGGCGAGATCGCCGAGGGCGAAGCGGTGCACTTCACCGTCGAGCGCGACGCCCTCGTGCAGGTCGGCGCGGCAGTGGCGACGTAAGGGCCGTGCCCATGCTGGTAGGCCATGCCACGGTGCGATGTGGCATCGGCCTTCCAGTCGGAGGCGATGAAGCCCTACGCCGCGGCGCGGAGCAGCGCCTCGATGCGGGCAGGCGTCAGGTCGCCGTGTTCGCCGAGGGGCACGACGCCCCGCTTGGCGAGACGTTCGGCCACGACCGGCGCGACGTCGGCGGGCACATCGTAGTCGGCCAGACGGGTCTTGATGCCGATCGATTCGTAGAATCCGCGGGTCTGGGCGATGGCGGCGGCGATGCGCTCGTCCTCGCTACCGGTGGTGAGGTCCCAGACGCGGGCGGCGTATTGGAGCAGCTTGGCGCGCTTGGTGCCGGTTTGGGCGGTGAGCAGGCTGGGCATGACGATGGCCAGGGTGCGGGCGTGGTCGATGCCGTGCAGGGCGGTCAGTTCGTGGCCGATGGTGTGGGTGGCCCAATCCTGGGGCACCCCGACGCCGATCACGCCGTTGAGCGCACAGGTGGCGGCCCAGACCAGGTTGGCGCGCAGGTCGTAGTCGGTCGGACGGGCGATGGTGGCGGGGCCGACCTCGATGAGGGTTTTCAGCACGGACTCGGCGAAGCGGTCCTGCACGGCGGCGTTGGCGGGGTAGGTCAGGTATTGCTCGATGACGTGGCAGAACGCGTCGCCGATGCCGTTGGCGATCTGGCGCGGCGGCAGGGTGAAGGTGGTCTCGGGGTCGAGCACCGAGAAGACCGGGTAGACGAGGGGGCTGATGAAGTGCAGTTTTTCCCCGATGGCGCGGCGGCTGATGACGGAGGCGCCGTTGGCTTCGGAGCCGGTGGCGGGGAGGGTGAGCACGGTGCCAAGCGGGAGCGCCGCGGTGACGGAGGCACCGTTGTCGACCAGGATCTGCCACGGATCGCCGTCGTAGTTGACGGCGGCACAGACGAATTTGGCGCCGTCGAGCACGGAGCCGCCGCCGACGGCGAGGACCCAGTTCACGCCCTCGCGGCGGCACAGCTCGACCGCGGGCATGAGGGTATCGAAGTCCGGGTTGGCCTCCACGCCCCAGTGCTCGACCACGGAGCGGCCGTCGAGGGCGGCGATGACCTGGTCGTAAACGCCGTTGGTCTTGATGGAACCGCCGCCGGCGAGCAGCAGGACCTTGGCATCGGCGGGCAGTTCAGCGGCGATCTGGGCGATCTGGCCGCGGCCGAAGTGAATGCGGGTGGGATTGTGGAAGCTGAAGTTGTCCATGGAGGTGGTGAAGGTGAGTCCACCGGTCGCTGCCTGCAAGCGACCCCCTGGATAATTGTTCAACGCTCGGGCGGTGGCCATCGCCGCCTTATGCTGGCGCCCACTTGTAACCTATTGGGTTACAAGTGGGCGCAGGCGGGTGACGTTGCCGGCCGGGTTGCGGCTTGCCGGGAAGCCGGGGGGCGGGCTTTGCTGCGGCCATGCTGAAAGCCACTTCCGTCAAAGACGCGCTGCGCGCCACCGAGCCGGCCGGGGAGATCCTGGTGCAGGGCTGGGTGCGGACGCGCCGCGATGCCAAGGCGTTCTCCTTCATTGAACTCAACGACGGCTCCTGCCTGAAGAATCTGCAGGTCATTGCTGACGTCGCGTTGCCCGAATACGAGGCGGTCGTTACCAAGCTCACCACCGGTGCGGCGGTGTCGGTGTGCGGTGAGCTGGTGGCGTCCAAGGGCGGCGGCCAGGCCTGGGAGGTGAAGGCGGCGACCGTCGAGTTGGTCGGCGCGGCCGACGCGACGTATCCGCTGCAGAAGAAGGGGCACTCGATGGAGTTTCTGCGCGAAATCGCCCACCTGCGGCCGCGCGCGAACCTGTTCGGGGCGGTCTTCCGGGTGCGCAGCCGGCTGGCTTACGCGGTGCACCAGTTTTTCCAGGAGCGCGGCTTCGTCCATGTCCACACGCCGATCATCACCGGCAGCGATTGCGAGGGTGCGGGCGAGTTGTTTCGCGTCTCCACGCTCGATCCGAAGGCGCCGCCGACGACCCCGGATGGCGCGGTTGACTACGAACAGGACTTCTTTGCGCGGCCGACCTACCTGACGGTGTCGGGTCAGCTGGAGGCGGAAGTCTTCGCGTGTGCGCTGGGCAACGTCTACACCTTCGGGCCGACCTTTCGGGCGGAAAACTCCAACACTTCACGCCACGCCAGCGAGTTCTGGATGATCGAACCCGAGATGGCGTTCACCGATCTGACCGGCAACATGGACCTGGCGGAGGCGTTCGTGAAGCACCTCATCCGTGACGTGCGCGAGCACTGCGCGGACGACCTGGAGATCTTCGGCAAGTTTGTCGACAAGGGCCTGTCGGCGCGGCTCGACTTTGTGCTGGAGCGGCCGTTCCAACGGGTGAGTTACACCGAGGCGATGGAGATTCTCACCGCGAGCGGGCGCACCTGGGAGCACCCGGTGGCGTGGGGCGACAACCTGCAGTCGGAGCACGAGCGTTTCCTTGCGGAGGAGCACTTCAAGTGTCCGGTCACGGTCTACAATTACCCGAAGGAAATTAAGCCCTTCTACATGCGGTTGAACGACGATGGGAAGACGGTCACCGCCATGGACGTGCTGGTCCCGGGCATTGGCGAAATCGTCGGCGGCAGCCAGCGCGAGGAACGGCTCGACGTCCTGGAGGCCAACATGGAGCGGCACGGCCTGAGCAAGGACGACTACCGTTGGTATCTGGACCTGCGCCGCTACGGGTCGGTGCCGCACAGCGGCTTCGGGCTCGGGTTTGAGCGCATGCTCATGTTCGTGACCGGCATGACCAACATCCGCGACGTGATCCCGTTCGCCCGCACGCCGGGGCACGCGGAGTTTTGAGGCCCCGCGGCCGGCGCCGGTGGGGTTATTCCACCGGTGCTGACGTGTTCTGCAGGTAGCGGACGTATTCGGAATCGGGGCCGAGCATGATCGTGGTCGTGGGGCCGAGGGACTTGCTGTAGCTCTCCAAGGTGCGGAAGAAGGCGTAGAACTCCGGATCGGCGCCGAAGGCCTCGTTGTAGATGCGGGTGGCCTCGGCATCGGCTTCGCCGCGGATGATCTCGGCCTGGCGGCGGGCTTCGGACTCAACCTGGGCCAGCAGGCGCTGGGTGCCACCGTCGATTTCGGCGGCGCGACCCTGGCCCTCGGATCGGAATTGCTCGGCGATGCGCTGGCGCTCGGCGATCATGCGTTCAAAGACCCGTTGCTCTACCGCCTCGACATAGTCGATGCGCTTGATGCGAATATCGACCAATTCGATGCCGTATTCCGGCATCTGCTTCTGGGCTTTTTCGAGAATGGAATGCACGAGCTCCTCGCGGCCGGTGGCCACCTGCTGGAGCAGGATTTCCTCGTCGGTTTCGGCGGCCTGGGCGCGGGCCAGGTCCTCCGCGGAAACCTCCCAGTCCTTGGAGCGCACGATCTCGACCAGGTCGGTGGCCGAGATGTGGTCGCGCACCACGGAATCGAGGATGTCGTTAAGACGGAGGGTGGCGCCACGCTCGTTCTGCACCCGTTGCAGGAAACGCAACGGGTCAGCAATGCGCCAGCGGGCGGTGGTGTCGACGGAGATGAACTGCTCGCCGCGGGTGGGGATTTGGTTCGGATCGCCATCCCAGGAGATGAGGCGTTTGTCGAAGCGGCGGACCTCCTGTACGAACGGCAGCTTGAAGTGCAGGCCGGGTTCGGTGATGGGGTCGCCTACGGGCGCGCCGAGTTGCACAACGATGGCCTGTTCGGCCTCGTCGAGGGTGTAGACGGAAGCCAACAGCACGACCGTGGCGGCGAGGGCCAGGATGAGTACGGTAGCGAGAGCGAATACAGAACGGTTCATTGCTGGCCTCCTTGTCGTGACGCGGCCGCCGCCCCGCTGGTGCGGGCGGCGGGCGGGTCGAGGTTGAGCAGAGGGAGCGGCGAGGAGGCGCCTTCCTGCATGATGTAGATGTTGCCGACGCCGGGCATGACCTGGTCGATCGTCTCCAGATATAGGCGGCGCCGGGTGATGGCGGGGGCGTTGCGGTATTCAGCCAGGATAGCGGAGAAGCGGTCGGCCTCACCGCGGGCGCGGTTGACGCGTTCGGCGCGGTAGCCCTCGGCCTCGGCCACGATTTGGAGGGCCTGGCCCTCGGCGCGCGGGATGACCTGGTTGCGGCGGGTCTCGGCCTCGTTGATGAGACGTTCGCGCTCCTGTTCGGCCTGGTTGACCTCGTTGAAGGCCGGTTTGACGCGTTCCGGCGGGGTCACGTCCTGCAGCTCGATGGTACTGATCTGCACGCCGAGTTCGAAGGTATCGAGAATTTCCTGTAACTCGAGGCGGGCGGCGGTGGCAACCTGGACGCGCTTTTCGGTCAGCACGTCGCTGCCCAGGCTGTTGCCTACGATGCGACGCATGACGGCTTCGGAGGTGTCGCGCAGGGTCTGCTGCGGGTCGCGGGCGCGGTGCAGGAAGAGGTTGGGGTCGCTGATGCGGAACTGGACGACCCATTCGACATCGATGACCTTGAGGTCGCCGGTCAGCATGAGCGACTCCTCGCGATGGACGCGGTCCTTGCGGTATTCGGTGCGTTGGCCGCCCCGGCCGCTGACGGAGCGGAAACCGAACTCCTCTTTAAGTACCCGGGCTGTGGGCACCGAATGGATGCGATCGATGCCGAACGGAATCTTGAAGTGGATGCCCGGTTCCTTGATCGCGATCACCCGGCCAAAGCGTTTCACGACGGCCTCCTCCTCGGGCTGGACAATGTAGTAACTGGTGTAGCCCGCGAAGACGAGCAGGGCGATGAGCAGCGCCCCCACGATGGCGCCGCCGTATTGTCGTAAGGGTTGCTGCAGTGAGCTGACACCCTCGTCGGGTGGATAGGGGGGATTCGGCATAAGGGACAGAGTATGCAGCAGAACGGTCCGGGCACGAAGGAATAAAGCCACCGGGCCGGGACGGGCGCGACGGGAGTTGCGCGAGGCGTTGAACCGTGCTTTCGCTGGTGGCGTGAGCCCCGACGATGCCTCCGATTCCACTGCGGCGACGCGGCTGCTGATGATCGATGACGATCGCAAGCTGTGCCGGCTGGTGACGGATTATCTGGAGCCCTTGGGATTCGCGGTCACGGCGGTGCACGACGGGCTTGCCGGGGTGGAGCGGGTCATTGAGGTCGAGGCCGCGTGGGACGCGGTCATCCTCGACGTGATGCTCCCCGGCATGGACGGGTTCGCCGTGTTGAAGCGCATCCGGCAGCACAGCGAGGTGCCGGTGCTGATGCTCACGGCGCGGGGGGACGAGATGGACCGGATCGTCGGTCTGGAGGTGGGGGCGGACGACTACCTGCCGAAGACCTTTTCGACCCGCGAGCTGCTGGCCCGGCTGCGGGCGGTGCTGCGGCGGGCTCAGCGCGTTGCGCCGCTGGCGGAGGCGCCGCAGGCTGAAGTGGTCGTCGGGCCGTTGCGGATCCGGCCGGAGGCGCGGGCCGCGGTGCTGGCCGATCAGCCCCTGGAGCTGACCCCGGTGGAATTCGACCTGTTGGTCAGCCTGGCGCGGGCCAAGGGGAGGGTGAAGACCCGTGAGGCGCTGCTCGACGAGGTGCGGGAGCGCAACTATGACGTGTTCGACCGCTCGATCGACGTGCACATCTCGGCGCTGCGGCGCAAACTGGGTGACGACGCGAAGGCGCCGCGCTTCATTCGTACGCTGCGTTCGGCCGGTTACATGATGATCGATCCCGCGGCCTGAGTGGGCGGGGGAATAATGTTAAGACCGGGTAAATGAACGCGCCGGAGGAGACGAATCGTGGCAGCATGCCGGTTTGTCGATGAAGACACGATTCCCCCTTTCGTTGAAATTCGGTTTGTGGCTCACCCTCAACCTGGTGGTGCTATTCGCGATTCTGGTGGGGTTTCTGATCGCGCAGGGCGGGCTCAGCGGCTGGCTGGCGCGGCCGATCGGCGACCGGATGCAGGTGATCGCGGATGCCCTGTCGGTCGAACTCAACACGACGGATGCGGGGGTGCGGGAGGACGTGATGGCGGATTACGCCGAACGCTACGGGCTGCGGATTTCGGTTTATGAGAACAACGGGCGACTCGTGGCGGGGGAGGAGCTCGATCCACCGGCCTCGGTGCGGGCCCGCATGGGACCGCCGGCGCGGGTGGGACGGCCGCCGCCGCCGGGCGGCGAGGAGGATGACCGGGGCCGGCGGGCACCACCGGGGCAGCGAGCCGGCGAGCGCATCTGGATGCGGGCCGGGGAGCCGACCCAATGGTGGGCGGGGGCGCGGCTGCCGCTGCATCTGGGGCAGGACCAACGACGGCCCGGCGTGGTGCTGGCGGTGTCGGACTCGACCCTGGCGTTCGGGGCATTGCTGGATCTGCGGCCGGTGGTGTGGACCGGGGTGACCGCGTTGGTGGTGTCGGTGCTCTTTTGGACCCCGTTGGTTGTCGGCATGACCCGATCGCTGCGCGCCATGATGCGGGCGACGGAGCGCATTGCCGAGGGCCGGTTTGAAACCCGGGTGGAAACGGTGCGGGGCGATGAGATCGGCCGGCTGGGCGAGAGCATCAACCAGATGGCGGAGCGTCTCGACGTCCTGGTGGCGGGGCAGAAAAAATTCCTGGCCGATGTGGCGCACGAGCTGGGTTCGCCGGTCGGTCGCCTGCAGGTGGGGACCAGCATTCTGGAGGCGCGGGTGCCCACCTATCTGCGTCTGGCGGTGACGGACGTGCGCGAGGAGGTGGAGCAGATGAGCGAGCTGTTGACCGAGTTGCTGGCCTTCACGCGGGCGGATCTGAGCACCCCGAACGCCCAGCTCGAGACGGTGGAACTGTCTGCCCTCGTGCGCGGCGTGGTGGCGCGGGAGGCGGCGGAGCGGGCGGTGGTCATTGAGGTGGACCCCGATCTGCGAGCGCAGGCGGAGCCGGCGTTGCTCAGCCGGGCCGTGGCCAATCTCGTACGCAACGCGGTGCGTCACGCGGGCGGAGAGGCGACCATTGCGGTGCGGGCGCGGGCCGCGGGCAACGGTCGCACGCAGCTGTGGGTGCAGGATGACGGCCCGGGTGTCCCGGCGGAGGCGCTGGCCCGGTTGGGGGAACCGTTTTACCGGCCCGATGCGGCCCGCACGCGCGAAGCGGGCGGCGTCGGCCTGGGCCTGTCGATCGTCCGGGCGGCGGTGCAGACCATGGGGGCGTCCGTGGATTTCAAGAACCGCTCCCCCCACGGGTTCGAGGCGCGCATCACCCTGCGGTCAGCCTGAATTTTACGCAGGCTTAATAAAACAGGGCTCCAGGCACACACGGGCCTTACATGCCCGGGTCATGCTGGCGGGGTCATGAAGCTCAGAATCAAACCCGTCTTTTACGCCTACGTGGTCACGCCGATGATCGCGCTGGGGCTTTACACCGCGTCGGTTTCCCTCCTCCAAGCTGAACCCGCAGCGGGCGAAGCCGGCGATCATCCGGGGATGCGACCGCCGCACCCGGCCCTGGCGTTGCTCGATGCCAATGAGGACGGGGTGCTGTCCGCGCTGGAGATCGACGCCGCGCCGACGGTGCTGCGGATGTTCGACACCGACAACGACGGGGCCCTCACGCTCGAGGAACTGGAGTCGGCCCTGCCGCCGCCTCCGCGCATGGCGGGGGGCCGCGGCCCGGAAGGTCACGGTGGGCCCGGCGCTCAGGGTGGCCGCGGCGGTTTCAGCGGCATGCGCGGGGATGCACCACCGATGCCGCGGGGCTGATTTAGCCGGACTTTTTGGGCCGTCAGGTCCAGGCTGGGGCGCATGGCATCGCTGGTACATGAGCCCCTTCACTTTCAACGCCGCGGCGAGCCCGAGATGGTCGCCGCGGCGGCCGCGTTTTATCAAGCCCTGCGCACGCGGCGGACCGTGCGGGACTTTGCCCCGGATCCGGTGCCCCGGCCGGTGATCGAGAACTGTATCCGGGCCGCGGGCACGGCGCCGAACGGGGCCAACCTCCAGCCGTGGAAGTTCGTGGCGATCAGCGATCCGGATTTGAAGCGCCGGATTCGGGCGGCCGCCGAGCAGGAGGAGCAGGCGTTTTACGACGGGCGGGCGCCGGTGGCCTGGCGCCGGGTGCTGGCCCCGCTCGGCACGGGACCGCAGAAACCGTTTCTCGAAACCGCGCCGTGGCTGATCGCGATCTTTCAGGTGAACAGTGTCGACGGTCCGGACGGCAAACCGCAGCCGACCTACCACCCGAAGGAATCGGTGGGGATTGCGACGGGCTTTCTGATCGCGGCCCTGCACGCGGCCGGGGTGGCGACGCTCACGCACACGCCGAGCCCGATGGGTTTCCTTAACGAGCTGCTCCGCCGTCCGGCCAACGAGAAGCCGTTTTTGTTGCTGGTGGCTGGCTTTCCGGCTGAAGGTGCCCAGGTTCCCGCCATCACCAAGAAACCGCTCGAGAGCATCGCCACTTTCCTATGAACCGACTGACCGCATCGATTCGCCTGCTGACCGGATTGTTTCTCGCCGCGACCGTGGCCCGCGCCGAGTCGCCGGCGGAGTTCGACGCGCGGCTGGAGGCGGCGGTGCAGGACGAGGGCGTGACGATCGTCCACCTGTGGGCGACCTGGTGCCACAATTGCTGGCGCGAACACGACAACGACGGCTGGAAGAATTTCATCGCGGCCAACCCCGACGTGAAGGTGATTTTCGTATCGGTGTGGGGCAGCCGGGAGGACGACCACGCCGAGTTGTCGCGTTACGACATCGTGGATTTGCCCAACCTCGAGATCTGGCGGCATCCCAACCAGTCGCGGCGGGACAACGAACGCATGGTCTCGCTGCTGGGGCAGGAAGTGACGTGGATCCCGACAACGTGGGTGTACCGCAAGGGCACGCTGCGCTACGCGATCAACTACGGCGAGGTGCGCTTCCCCATGCTGCAGGCGATGGTCGACGACACGACCGCGAGCTGGTGAGACCGGGGTGACCGACCCCGGCGACAGCGGCGGCCTCGCTAGCGTCCGGCGGGTGAATTGAGCAACTGCTGCTTGAATTGGTCCGGCAGGTCCGTGCCGGTGATCCAGTTGCGGGCGGCGACGGGGTCCTGCTGCAGCCATTGATGGGCGAGGTTCATGGAGGCGCTGATGCGGCGATCGCGGTTGTCGATCAGCTCAACCCAGTTGGCGGCGGTGGCCGGATCATGCTGAGCCAGCGGATACACGGCCGCCTGCAGGGCGTTGTCGCGCTCGTCGCCGTCGGTGTGGTTGAGCAGCCACGTGCCGGCGACGACGATAAGGATGATGGAAAGGGTGCGCAGGGCTGGGGAAGAAAGCGGCCGGTGGACTCAATCGAACCACTCGTCGTCCGGGTCGAAGGCGGGGACGGGAATGTTGACGATCTTCAGCTGGCCGATGGCCCGGTGGCGGCAGCCGGGTTTGATCAGGACGGTGGTCATGGGCTTCACCGGGTGCAGCTCGCCGTCGAGCTCCATGTGGCCCTCGCCTTCGAGGATGAGGTAGATCTCGGTGAGCTTCTTGTGGTAGTGCGCAGCGGTGTCGGCCTTGATGTCGACGTAGTGGATCGTGGCGACGGGGTTATCCGGGGTGACGAAGGCGCGGCGCGACATGCCGCAGGGGCAGGGCACGGCTTCGATGTCGGGAAAGTGGGCGATGGCGTAGTTGGCGGGCATGGCGGATCAGGATAGCGCGATGGCTTGGTTGAAATCGTGGGTGGCCTTGAGGAGGCGGGCCTGGCGCTGGGCGTTGAAGGTGTTCACGGCCATGGCGACGCTGAAGTAGCCGTCGATGAGGTGGTAGAGCCGTTGATCGATCGGGCCATGTCTCGCCACGTGGGCGGCGGTGAAGGCGGAGTGCCAGTCGTGCTCGCGAAACGGGGCCAGCCCGGGGGCGTCCCAGCGGATAGCGTGACGATAGGTGCCGGATGTGTTGTCGGTTTCGAGTCCGGCCACTTCGACCCACTCTGAACGCAGGGCGAGCAGCTCGCCGGTGGCGTAGGAGCGGTATTTGACGAGGTCGAAAAGGGCCGGCCCTGCCGTAACCCCAGCGACGGACACGGGATCAACCAGCACCAATTGCGGGGCGTCCAGCGTGGGCGGCGTGGCGTCGGGCCGCCAGAGAATGTTCTCCAGGAAGAAGTCGCCGTGGATGCGCACGGTGGGGGCGGCATCGAGTGAGGCGAGGGCGTCGGTCGCATGGGCGAGGTGCTCCCACGCGACCCGGGGGCCGCGGACGGTGTGGCCGTTGAGTTCGATCTCAGGGGCATGAATCAGCCGGGCGAAGTCTGGGTCGGTTGCGAGCGACTCGAGGGCACCGACCACAGCCTCGCCGAGATGCGGGGACAGCGGTGCCGGAGCTGCCGGGGTGTGCAGGCAAGTGATGACGGCGTGGGCGAGTTGGGTTTGAAAGCGTTCGATTTCACCGGCGGACAGCGCTCCTGTTCGCGCGAGGGCGCCGGCGTCACGGTGGTCGGGATAAAACGGTATTTCGTAGCCGATGTCCGGTGACGCGGGATCGGCGCCGGGCCGGTCCCAGGCGGCGAGCAGGGGGGGCAGATGGTCGGCCGCCGGCGGGGTGAGTGCCCGGAGATAGCGGATTTCGCGGCGCAGCGATTCGATGCCCCAAGGTCCGGGCGCGCGACCGCCCTTGCTGCGCTTGCGGACGCGTTGCGAGCCGTCGGGCAGGGCGATGATCTCGGTGCAGTCCCAATAGCCGTCCTTGAGCGGACGGACCAAGGTGCCGTCGCTGGGGTGGTCGGCCGGGGGAATGACAGGGGATGCAGCCATGGGGCGGGGTTTGCGTAGAATCCGGGCGTGGCATCGGGGGGCAAGGCCGTAACCGGCTCGCGCGAGCTTGACCGGCGGGGCAAGATGGCGGGGTGTTGAGCGTCGTGCCGCCCCCATGCCCCGTTCGATGAAAGTCACGCGATCCTTCGCCGCTCGCCTGAACGGGTGGGGTTCGTCCGCCGGCATTGCGACGGCGGCATTGGTGCTGGTCGGGCTGTTGCTGGCGATCAATCCGGGGTATTTCTTCACCGCCGCCGAAGCCGAGGAGGGCGATGCGGCGGCCAATGCCTTGCAGATCCTGCACGCAAAGTCCGGTGACGCACTGCTCGGCAACTACTCGCGCTGGCGGTTTCATCATCCGGGGCCGGTCAACTGGTATGTGTACGCGGCCGGGGAGGTGTGGCTGCACGACGGGCTTGGCATCACGGCCAGTCCGGCCAACGCGCACAGCGTGGCGGGGCTCCTGTGGCAGGCGGGATTTTTGACCTGGGCGGCATGGCTCGCGGCGCGGGCGGGCTGGCGGGGCATGTCCCTGGCCGTGGCGTTTGCGCTGGGGTTCATCGTGTTCACCGCGGTCAACGCGCATGAGGCCGGCGCCGTGCTGATGAGCCTGTGGCCGCCGCATGCGCTGCTGGGACCGATGGTGTGTTTTGTCGTCGCGGCGGCCGCCGCCGCGGCGGGATCCAGCGGTGCGGTGCTGGCGATGGTCGGCAGCGGCAGCGTGCTGGTGCACGGGCATGTGGTGATGCCGCTGCTGGTGGGGCCGATCGGACTGCTGGCCGGCTTCGCCTGGTGGGGCAACCGGCCGGTGGGCACGCGCGGCGGCGCGACCCTGGCGGCCGCGGGGGCGATCATCGTCGCGGCCCTGCTGCCGATCGGACTCGAGCTGGCGCTGCACGAGCCGGACAACCTGGACCGGATCCTGATCCACCTGGGCCGCTACGAAGGCACGGACGGGCTGCGGGCGCTGGCCTACCCGTTGTCGTTCTTCGCGCCGGGCAACCGGCCGGAGGAGTGGTTTTCGCCGGCGGGCAACGGCCTCGTGTGGCTGTGGCGGCAGGCGCCGTTCGCGCTAGTGTTCGGCGCGCTGACCTTGTGTATCCAGCTTGTGGTGACGGTGCAGGATTGGCAGCGGGCCGAAGAGGAGCCGGTGGGGCGCTTTCGTCGCTGGCTGGGCACGCTGCTGCTGCTGGCCTGGGGGCTCTCGACGATCTGGGCGTGGCGGCAGAACGGACCGCTTTATCAGTTCAACAGCTTTTTCCAGTTCGGTTTGGTGGCGCTGCTGTATGCCAGTCTGACCGAACGGCTGGTGGACCGTCTGCCCGTGATGGGCCGTCAGATTGCCGCCGGGGCGTTGGGCGGAGGCATGCTGCTGGTGGCCCTCAGTGCCCCTGGCGCCTGGCGGCCGGCGAAGCACGGCACGGATCCGACCGCGTTGCGGGAGGCGATGGCGGCGAGGCTGACCGCGGGGGTCGTGCATGAATTGCGTTTTGCCGAGGGCGACTGGCAGAAGGCGGCGCAGGTGGCGCTGGAGCTGGCGCGGTCCGGCGAACGGTTCGAGGTGGCGCCGGAATGGGGCTTTCTCTTCGGCGAGCGATACGTGGCGAAACCGGCGCCGGACCCCCGGCGCGACACCCTCCGGATCGCGCGGGCGGCGGCCCCGGGTCTGGAGCGCTGGGTCGACGGCGTGTGGGCCGGTCCCGCGCGACTGCCCGCGCTGGGGCCGACGGGGTTGAACTGGCGCTTTGGCGCCGAGGGCAACGCGGCACCGTATCAATGGTTTGGATTCAGCAAGCCCGAGCCGGGCCTGGCCTGGACCGAGGGCTCACTGGCCCGCTTCGCCTTCACGGCGCCGACGTTGGCGCAGGACCGCACGCTGGTCCTGGACTGCACCGCGATGGGCAACTCGTGGGTGACGCAGGGCGTGCGGGTGTGGCTGAACGACACCGAGATCGGCCACGCGGACTTGCCCGCGGAACGGGGGGAATGGCGCCTGGCGATCCCGGCGGCGGTGTGGAACGCGCAGCCCGAAGTGCGGCTGACCTTTGCGATGGCTTCGCCCCATTCCCCGGCCAGCCGCGGGCGGGCGGCGGACTACCGCGAACTGGGGCTCTGTTTTTTCCGGATGTGGCTGGAGTGATCCGCCACCGCCGAGACCACGGCGGACTTTATCGCCTCAGCACGATTCCTCGGTGACCGGGTTGGTCAGGGTGCCGATGCCCTCGATCTCGATGCTGACGGTGTCGCCGGGCTTGAGCCAGCGCGGCGCGGGCTTGGCGGCCATGCCGACCCCGTGCGGGGTGCCGGTGAGGATGACGGTGCCGGGGACGAGGGTGGTGCTGCCACTCAGGTAGGCGATGATCTCGGCGACGTTGAAAATCATGTCGTCGGTGTTCCAGTCCTGCACGCGTTCGCCGTTGAGGACGGTGGCGATCTTGAGCGCGTTGGGATTCGGGATGTCGTCGGCGGTGACGAGGCACGGCCCGAGGGGGGCGAAGGTGTCGAAAAACTTGCCGCGGCACCACTGGCCGCCGCCGAGTTTGATCTGGTGGTCGCGCGCGGAGACGTCGTTGGCGCAGGTGTAGCCGAGCACGTAGTCGAGCGCGTTCTCCTGGCTGACGTTCTTGGCGGGCTTGCCGATGACGACGGCGAGTTCGCACTCGTAGTCGACCTCGTCGCTGCGCAGGGCCCGGGGCAGCTCGATGGGGTCGCCGGGGTGGGCGAGGGTGTTGATGCCCTTGACGAAGAGGATGGGCCGCTCGGGGAATTTGCCGCCGGTCTCCTCGGCGTGTTTCCGGTAGTTGAGGCCGATGCAGAGGATCTGGGTGGGTACGATGGGCGCGAGCAACTTGGCGGCGTCAGCGGCCTCTTCGGTGACGGTGTAGTCGCCGTAGATGTCGCCGGCGATGCGCAGCGCGGAACCGTCGGCTTGCAGGGAACCGTAGTGGGTGGCGCCGGTGGCGTCCTGATAGCGGATGATCTTCATGAAAGGTTCACTTTCCGGCGGTCCAACCGCCGTCGAGGTTGAAGTTGGTGCCGGTGACCATGGCGGACTCGTCGGCGGCGAGATAGAGCGCGGCGGCGGCGATTTCGTCCGGTCGGGCCATGCGGCCGTTGAGCTGGGTCGAAGCCATTTCCCGGTAGGCGGCCGCGGGGTCCGGGTATTCCTTGAGGCGCTCGAGCACCCACGGGGTTTCGACCCGGCACGGGCAGATGGCGTTGAACCGCACCCCGGTGTGCGAGTGGTCGAGGGCGAGGGCCTTGGTCAGGCCGACGATGGCGAACTTGCTGGTGGTGTAGGCCAGCCGGTCGCGCACGGCCACGACACCGGCGATGGAGGCGAGGTTGATGACGCTGCCGGAACCGCGCGCCAGCATGCCGGGGACGGCGGCTTTGCAGAAATTGAAGGTGCCGCGGACGTTGACGGCCAACAGGCGGTCGAGGTCGGCCGCGGTGGTCTTGGTCAGGTCGCCCACATGGCCGATGCCGGCGTTGTTGACGAGGATGTCGAGGGTGGGGCGGCCGGCCAGCAGGGCATCGACCGCCGCGGCGTCGCTGATGTCGACGACCGCATGGTCGGCAGCGCCCCCGGCCTCGCGGATTGAGGCGGCCACGGCCGCGACAGCGTCGGCATTGCGGTCGACCAGGAGGACGTCGGCGCCGGCAGTGGCGAAGAGCCGGGCAATGGCTTCGCCGATGCCGGAGCCGGCACCGGTGACGAGGGCAGTCTTGGAGTCGAGACGGAACATGGGGCGGGGCCTGCGACCGTCATTCCGTCGGCCCGCTCGTGCAAGCCCGATTGGGATGGACGTAGCCGTCTGCCGGCGGGCCGGTGACGAACTTGCCTGAATTCCGGGCTAAACATGTGCCGCCCCGGTTCTGAGGGCGGCGCCGATCCTACTTTTTCTTGCGGCCGTCAGCGCTGGGGGCGGCCCCTTGCTTGTCGGCGATGGCCTTGGCCTTTTTGCGGTTTTCGGTGTCGGTTTTGTGCTGCTTTTGCGAAGCCAGCTTCTTGTTCGATTTGGGGGATCTGTCACCCATGGCGGGAGCCTTGTGCTGAGGTTTACTCACCCGCGGGGAATTCGTTTCGCCTTGGGTGAGGTCCAGTCTCCGGCGGGACCCGAGCGATAGCAACCACCCGGGTGCCATTTGCTCTTCCCGGCTTGTCTCATGGTCCGTCATCGCGGCGACAGCGGTCAGGCAGGTTCGGTCGACCAAGTGGTCGGACGTGTTGCCAGGACTCTTTTTCGGAGCAGCTTGCCGGTCTCCTTGGTGGTCAACCTGCCATTTGGGTGTCCCCACCATGACCATCAGCACCATCGCCCGTTTATTGATCCTGACCATGCTGCCCACGGGTGGGTTCGCCACCTCGGCTGACGACAGCACCATCGAGTTCGAAACCAAGACCTCGTTCGTCTTCCGGATCGTGTTACGCAACCATGTCAGGGTCAGTGCTGAGAACGGGGTGGTTACGCTGACCGGCGTGGTCGAGGATCAGGCGGACCGGCAACTGGCGGCCGACATGGTGGGCGTTTTGCCCGGTGCACGGCACGTTATCGATCACACCGTGGTGCGTTCATCGCTGCGGGAATTCTCGGACGGCTGGTTGGAGCATCAGATCGGTCGGGCCCTGCAGGTGAAGGCCAACGTGAGCGCCGATACCACGAGGATATCCGTCCGCGCGGGCGTGGTCACTCTGCGGGGCACGGTGACGAATCCGGTCCAGGGGGAAAGAACCGCTGCCTGTGTGCGCGAGGTCGCAGGCGTGATTACGGTTGTGAACTACCTGGTCGTGGCCGCCGAATCCCCGGGCTGGCGCCGGCCTGAGGAATTTGTCGATGATGCCTCGATCACCGGTCTGCTCCGCCACGCCATGCGGGGATATGCGGACGTACTGGGTGACGCAGACATCGTGGTGCACGCCCGGAATGGCGTCATCACGCTCACCGGCACGACCTCAACCGAGGCGGTCAAGGCGCTGGTGCTGCGGCTGGCCGGCGAAGTCCGCGGGAGCCACTCGGTGACGAGCGAGCTGGTGGTCACCGGCTGAACACCGCGTTGACCGGGAGAAAAGGATGATCGGGCTCTAGCCCGAACGGGGATCAACCTGCATGCCCGGGGTGGTTCAGCCGTCGCACCCGAACCTCGGTGGTGAGCACGGCGGTGGTGGGCGTGGCCGAGCTGAAGGAGCCCTGGATCGGATTCACGCTCTCGGCGACGACGGCGTGGGCGACCGGCACGTAGGCGCTGTTGCAGAAAATGCCATGAGTGGGGTCGAGCCCGCGCCAGCCGGCACCGGGGAGGAAGACCTCGGCCCAGGCATGCATGTCGCCCGGCCCCGTGTCGTCCGCCGCGGGGTCGAATACGTAGCCACTGACGAAGCGGGCGGCGTCACCCAGGGTACGGCAGCATTCGATCAGGACCACGGCGTAGTCACGACAGGTGCCCGTGCCCAGCTGCACGGTGGTGGCGGCGGATTGAATGCCCGGTTCATCGCGACGGCCGTAGCGAAGCGTGGCAAAGATCAGCCGGTTCAGCGCCGCGATCCAGGCGACGGTTTCGGGCGGCGGATCGGGCAGGTGCCGGGCGATCCAGCCCCGGAGCATTTCCTGCGTGGTCTGCGCGGGTGGCGTGAGATAGATCGACAGGTTGAAGCGATGCAGCGGTTCGTAATCGAAAGGAAAGGCAATGGCGTAGTCCCGTAGCAGGAATTGAAACGGCTGGGTGTCGGCCGTGGTCACCGCGCAGCGCGACTGAATTTCCAAAGTCGTTCCCGGTTCCGAAAAATGTGCCGAGGCCGGCAGGTTGTCGAAGTCGTCACGCATCCAGTCCACCCGGGCGGTCGGCTGAAAGGCGAACGAGAACTCGCTCACTTCCAGCCGGGGATTGTCCCGGGGCCTCAGGTACAGCAGGTGAGGACGGAAGTGTACCGTCCGGTCGTAGGTGTAGCGCGAAAGATGGGTGATCTCGAGTTGCAGGATAAAAGAAGGTTGGGCCTCAGGCGGTGAACGTGGTGGTGATCCGAACCACCGATGCCCGACGGGCCGGCGAGTACCGGTGGCGGGTGACTAGCGGTGGCGCGGCGGTGGCGTGCCGACGGGCTCAGGCCGGCTCTTTGACCTTGGGCCGATGAGCGGCGCGCAGGCTCTCCCGGACATTGCGGGGATAGGGCGCCACATCGGGAACATCGGGCTCGGACGGGCCGAGTTTGTAGGTGATCTTGCCTTCGGCGATTTCCCGAAGGGCGACGTCGTCATGCCCCAGTTTTTCGAGGGACTCGACCAAGGGTCGGCTGCCTTGGCGCAGTTGCTTCACGCGGCGGGAGACCACATTGATGAGGATCATGGGGTCGTCGATGACCAGGCGGGCGCTTTTCAAGTAGTCTTCTCTCATGGCGGGTTCGGCCGGAGGAAAAGAACGGGCCCGGCGGCGGAATTGCGGCAGCGAGAGATCCTGACCTCCGGTGAGTGGCGCAAGGCTAGTCCGGGGCCTTGGGGGACACGATGTTATTCGCCTGTTCCACTGCTTCACGGTACCAACCCTTTGGCGGAGCAAGGGCTTGGAAAAAAAATAGTTGGAAAATTATCCCCGCTGGGCTGGGCCAGTGGCGGGAATTGTCTACGCGGCCCAAGCCGCGTGGCTCGATTCCCGCGGGCGGCGCCGCACAATGGCGGCACATGGTAATAGCGCCCGGCGAGGCATCGCCGGGCTAAAAAATGGTGGAGGTGGCGGGAATTGAACCCGCGTCCCCCTGGCCTTTTCGGCCCGCATCTACCGGCATAGGTTCAGTTTGATCTCGCGGCCGCCAGGCAGTGAACCCAGCCAAAGCGGTCGCCAACCCCCGGGTCGAAGATACGGCGCAAACTCCGCGGGTCGCAGAATGCGCTATGCCTGAAGTCGGCGATCGCGTCAGCTATCAGGCGTCACTGGGCGATCGTCGCTGCGGTTATTAAGCAGCGAGGGGCATTTCTTCGTAAGTGCCGTTTGTTTGTTTTGAAGGGGGATTAACGAGCCTGCCTTCATGCTCGACCGGCAGCGAGACGATCCAACCAAGGGTCGAATCCAGAACACCCCCAAAATTGGGTTGTGATTCTCCGGCCACCCGGGGGTGACAGAAGGACCACGTGTTCGATTGAGAACTCGCTCAATCAAAGAACGGATCAGTCAGCATGGAGGGTTCCTTCCGGGATGCAAGTTCTGCGCAGGCAAGAGGCGGGCGGCTCGAACCGGTTCATAATCAGTTTGGTGCCGAAGGGCCGGCGCAGGTTTGACGTTGCCGGGGGATCGTAGTTGGATGGGTTCTCTCCCGCTTCGAGTTTCCCTAACCTCAATCCAACTGTTCGTGAAAAAAACCATCCGAATTCTCGCGGCGACCAGCGCAGCCTTGGCGTTGCCGCTGTTCGCTTTTGCCAATCACCATGAGACCATGGCGCCGCTCTCCAGCACGGTGGCGATCAAGAGCCTCGAAAGCGCGGCCGGCAAAATCGCCGACCTGACCGCGGCCTTTCCCGCCGCCAAGCTCGACTGGTCCCCGTCCGAAGGCGTGCGCGGCGTGCGCGGCGTCATCGCCTACGTGGCCGGCGCCACTACTTCATCGGCGGCATGATCGGCAAGGCGGCCCCCGAGGGCTTCAATGCCGACGCGGCTGTGGCCGGGGCGGATGCCGCCAAGCTGGTCGAGATCTACAATGCCTCCGTCGCCCACGCGAAGGCGGCCATCGCCGGTCTGTCCGAGGAGGCGGCGAACGAAGAGATCACCTACTTTGGCATGACCAACAAGCGCGCCGTGTTGGTGCAGCTGCTGGCCGACCACAACCACGAGCACCTCGGCCAGTTGATCGCCTACGCGCGGTCCAACGGCGTCGTGCCGCCGTGGAGTCAGTAAGGCATCAGGCCAGCGTTCCTTTCGCAAAGCGGAGCCCTTGGGCTCCGCTTTTTTGGGCCCTCAATCGCCGGCGAGCGCCGCCAGATAGGTCTCGACGATGGGAATGTCCGCGGCCGCCAGCGCGACGTCACGCAGCGCAGCGGGGGCAACCCATTGCAGGGCGGCGTGTTCCAAGGCGCGGGGTTCAGTCGTCGGCATGGCGAGCCGGGCGCGAAAGGGATGGAGGGCGATGCGCACGGTGGGGTAGGCGTGGGTGTGCACCGGCAGCGCGCGCAGGTCGGTCAGGGTGACACCGAGTTCCTCGCGGATTTCGCGCAACAGTGCGGCGGCCGGCATCTCCCCGGCGTCGATCTTGCCGCCGGGAAACTCCCAGAGATCGGCGAGATGATGGTCGCCGGGCGGGCGCCGGGCGACCAGCACCCGGCCGTCGCGCTCAATCAGCGCGCAGACGACGGGCAGGGGATCGGAGGGCGGCGTCGAGGGAATGCCGGAGCGTGAACCACGCGGCGGCCCAGGGAAAGGCTGCAACTTTCAGGGCCCCTCACGGGTTTTCCGGGTATGAAGCCTTTCCTGATTACTTGTGCGAAGATCGCCTTGGTCGCCCTCATCATCTGGGCGGTGTGGACCTACATCCCGGTGCTGGCCGCTCCGATGCTCGGGGTGGTCTTGCTGACCCTGGTGGTCGGCGTCCTGGCGGTGGTGGCGCTGGTCGCCGGCCTGAGTGTCGGGCTGGCCGCGGTGCTGGCCGTGCTTGGCGTGCTGCTCTCGATCGGCGTGGCCCTGGCGCCGGTCTGGCTGCCGCTGCTGGCGATTGTGGGTCTGGTGGCGTTGTGTCGCCCGCGCAAGCGGGCGGTGTGACGACGGAGGGCGGACGCCTCGCCGAGGCGTCCCGACCATCAGGCGGATTCCTTGGCGGGGCGCGGGGCGGGCGAGGCCTTGGCGAACGCCGTGCGGGCAATGGCGCCGGCGTGATTCCGCAGGTCGTCGAGCAGCAGATAGAAGAGCGGCACCACGACGAGGGTGAGCACGGTCGACATCATCAGGCCTCCGATCATGGCGCGGCCCATCGGGGAGTAGGGCATGCCGATCATGGACGAGTTGCCCAGGGCCATCGGCAGCAGGCCGCAGATGGTGGTGCAGGTCGTCATGAGGATCGGGCGCAGGCGCTGCTGGCCGGCCTTGAGCAGGGCTGCGCCGCGCTCCATGCCTTCTTCGCGCAGGCGGTTGGTGAGGTCCACGAGCACGATGGCATTGTTCACCACCACGCCGATGAGGATGACCATGCCGATCATCGACATCATGTTGGTTTCGGTCTTCGTGATGTAGAGGGCCCAATAGGCCCCCAGGAAGGAGAACGGCACCGCGATGATGACCGCGAGCGGCAGGATGAACGACTCGAAGAGTACGCCCATGAGCAGGAAGACGAAGATGATCGAGAGCGCGACGGCGAACTTCTGGGCCTGGTTGGATTCCTGCAGCTGCACCCAGCGCAGGCCCTTGTCCCAGCGGTAGCCCTGCGGCATTTCGAACCCGGACATGGCATCGTCGACCGCCTCATAGACGCGGGTGGAGTCGCGCATCGAGGACCGGGCGGTGACGTTGAGGGTCGTCAGGCGATTCTGGCGGGAGATTTGACCGAGGGTCTTTTCGACCTCGAGGCGGGCGACTGATTCCAACGGCACCTCGCGACCGCTCTCGGTGGCGAAGGTGAGCGCCTTCAGGTCGTCGATGCGCATGTTCTCGGCGTCCTCGAGCTGGACCTGGATGCGCACGTCGCGACCGTCGGGCGTGTAGTAGCGGCCGACCTCGCGGCCGCGCATGGAGTAGGCGATACTGCCGGAAACCGTCTGCGGGTTGAGGCCGAGCTCGCGGGCCCGGTCGCGGTCGATCTGGACCTGCAGTTCCGAGCCGCCGCGCTCCATCGACGTTTCCACGCCGAGCACACCGGGGATCATCATCATGCGTTCGGTGGCGTCCTCGGAAAGGCGGATGAGGGTGTCGGTATCCTCGCCGTAAAGGGTGATGGTGGTGCGACCGGTACCGCCCACGTCGCCCCAGCGGCGTGTGCGCAGGGAGGCGCCGGGGGGCAGCTCCATGTGCTCGCGCACGTGGCTCTCGATCTCGGTGGTGTCCATCGGCGGCGTGTACTTGCCGAGCGCCGTCATGATGTTGGTCCAGACGACCTCATACCATTCGGCGGGCTCGTCATCCTTGAACCGGGCCTGAATCTGACCGTTGGTGCGGTCGGAACGGGCTTCGATGGAGGCAAAATTGTAAGTGTCCTTGTTGGCCATCATGTAGGCCTCGGCCTGACGCATGATGGCATCGGAATCCTCGAAGGAGTTGCCGGTGGGCAGCTCAATGAAGAACCGCATGGTGTTCTCCTCGTTGCCGGGTTCGTCGCGGGAGGCCTGCACATTGTCCAACGGGACCTTGATGGTGGCCATGGCCAGCAGCACGAGCAGAGCGGCCTCGATCCGATGGTTCAGCACCCAGCGCAGCAGGCGGGTGTAGTGGTGACGCAGCCAGCCGATGGTCTTGGGCTCGTGGTGGCGGTGGCCGCGGGAGAAGCGCTTGGTCGCGAGCGGCACGAAGACGAGCGCGATGAACAGCGAGGCGAGCAACGAGGTCACGACCGGGATGCCGATACGGAGCATCCAGAAGGAGAACTCGGCGTCGTCGCTCATCAGAATGAGCGGGAGGAAGACGACCACGGAGGTGAGCGTTGCCATGGTTACGGCCAGCCCCACCTCGCCCGCGCCGCTGATGGCGGCGGTGTCGCGTTCGACGCCCTCCTGGCGTTTGCGGTAGATGTTCTCGACGATGACAATGGCGTTGTCGACCACGAGGCCGACGCTCAGCAGCAGGCCCATCATGGTGGCGAGGTTGAGCGACCAGCCGGTGAAGTAGACGGCGATGAGGGTGCAGAGCAGCGAGAGCGGGATGGCCATCGTCAGGATGCCGGTCATGCGCGGGGCGCGCAGGAAGGCGAAGATAACGAGGGCGGCGAAGGCGCCGCCCCAGAGGCCGCTCGACTTGAGGTTGTTGATCGAGGCCCGCACGTGGTCGCCCTGGTCGAAGAAGATGCTGTATTGCATGCCCTCGAGGCCCTCCTTGGTGCTGAGATCATCGAGGGTGGCGCGGACGTCGCGGGAAATCTGTTCGATGTTGCCGGTCGACTCGCGGGTGATCTCCACGCCGATGGCGGGCCGGCCGTCGATGCGGTAGGCCCGTTCGCGCTCGGCGGAGCGGTAGGTGATGTTGGCGACTTCCTTGAGGGTGATGCGGTGGGCCGGATCGATGATGAGGTTCTCGATCTGCTCGACCTCGTCGAAGCGGCCGACGGAGCGCACGTAGACCTTGTTGCCGCCCTCCATGACCCAGCCGCTGGAGAGGGAGAAGTTCTGCTGCTGCAGCTGCTGCATCAGCGCGTTGGGGTCGATGCGGTGGCTGCGCATCCGGTCCTCCAGGAGGTCGATGCGGATCTCCTTGTTTTCGACGCCGCGGGTGTCGACGTTGCCGACGCCCTCGATGCGCTGGAGCGCGGGCATGACGATGGTCTCCATCGCGTGGGCTTGGTCAGCGACCTGGTCGGGCAGATCGAGCACGAGGTAGATGATGGGCACGTCGTTCTCGTCCCACCGGCGCACGTCGATGCGTTCGACGTCGTCGGGCATCTCCGGCATGAGCCGGTCCATGCGGTCGCGCAGGTTGGCGTAGGCAAGCTGCAGATCGACGCTCGGCTGGAAGGTGATGCGGGAGAACGACCGGCCGCTGTTGACGAAGCTGTTGATCTCCTTGATGCCGCTGATGGTGCCGACCATGTCCTCCACAGGCCGGGTGATCTTCTCCTCAATGTCGCGGGCGCTGGCGTTGGGGTAGTTGATGAAGACGCCCAGGGTGTTGCCCTCCATGCCCTCGGGGTAGAGGGACACGGGGATGCGCGAGTTGGCAATGAAGCCGACGACGAGGATCGCGCTCAGGATCATGATCACCGTCACGGGACGGGTGACTGAGAAGCGCGGTAAGCTGTAGGCGAGTGGTTCGCGTTTGCGCATGGGAGGAGACGGTCAGGCTTCGACGGGGGTGCCGGTGGGTTGGGGAGCGTTTTCGGCGAGCGGGTCGCCCTGGCGCTTGCCGCCGAACTGGGCGTAGAGGGTGGGGACGATGACCAGGGTCAGCACGGTCGAGACGGACAGGCCGGCGATGACGGTGATGGCCATGGGGGTGCGGATCTCGGAACCCTCGCCGAGGCCGAGCGCCATGGGGGCGAGGCCGAGCACGGTGGTGAGGGTGGTCATCAGGATGGGCCGGAGGCGGGCGCGGCCGGCCTCGATAATGGCGGTGGTGCGTTCCACGCCGCGATCCTGCAGGGTGTTGATGTAGTCGATCAGCACGATGGCGTTGTTGACCACGATACCGGCGAGGATGATCAGGCCGATGAAGACCATGATGCTCATGGAAATCCCGAACGCGAAGAGTGCCACGATCACGCCCACCAAAGCCAGCGGCACGGTCATCATGATGAGGAACGGCTGCACCAGCGACTCGAACTGGCTGGCCATCACGATGTAGACGAGGAAGAGCGCGAGGGAGAAGGCCAGGATGAGGCTGTTGAGCGAGGTCTGCATTTCCTCGTTCTGCCCCGAGATGGCATAGTCGAACCCGGCGGGATAGGAGATGCCCTCCATCACGATGGTGATGTCGCGGGAGACGGTGGCGAGGTCGGCGCCGGCGAGGTTGGCGTAGATGACCGCGGTGCGGGTCTGATTGATGCGGCGGATTTCGCTCGGGCCCTCGGTGACCCGCAGATCGGCGACGGCGGACAGCGGGATCGGCACGGCGCCGCCGGGATTGACGATGAGCTGGCCCAGTTCGGACAGGCCGAGGCGGTCCTGTTCCTCGAGGCGGACAAGGATGTCGATCAGGCGCTCGGCGTTGCGGTACTCGGTGGCGACGGAACCCTGGACCTTGTTGCGCACGATTTCGGCCACGTTGCGCAGGCTCAGGCCGTATTCGGCGAGCCGGTCGCGGTGGTAGATGATGCGGATCTCGGGATTGCCGGTCTGAAGGCTGGAACGCACGTCGACCAAACCCGGGATTTCGGCGAGCCGGGCCTCGGCGGTGCGGGAGAGGTTCTTGAGGGTCTCCAGATCATGGCCGCGAATTTCGACTTCGATCGGGCTCTTGAAAGAGAACAATGCGGGATAGGTGACCTCCATCTCGAGTTCAGGGAAGTCACGGAACTTGGCCCGGATACGCTCGATCAACGCGTCCTCGGCGGCGAGCGCGGTGCCCTCCTTGAGGCGCACGGTGATGCGGCCGGTGTGTTCACCGGCTTCGCTGGCGCGGGTGGCGTTGTTCTCGGCGCCGGCCGTGAGGGCGGTCAGGGCGACCTCGGGCTCGGTGAGCACGGCGGTTTCGATCTGTTCCGCGATGGCAAAGGTGCGTTCGAGCGGCGTGCCGACAGGCAGGGTGATGTCGAGGTTGAACTCGCCTTGGTGAACCTGCGGGATGAGTTCGCTGCCGAGACGCGGCAGCAGCAGCAGCCAGCAGAGGGCGAATGCCGCCGCCGCCGAGCCCAGGACGGCCCAGCGGTTCTTCAGCGCGGCGTGCAGCACGGGCGGGTAGGCATTCTGCAGCAGGTTGAAACCGTGGTTAAAGAGCGCGAGCGCCGGCATGACCAGCGGCTGCAGCACAAGGGCGCCGATCCGTACGATCACCAGCACGGCGGCGGCGATAATCAGGGCCAGGGTCTGCACGACGCCGGCCAGCAGTCTGACCGTGAGGGCGAAGACGCAGCGAAGGATCTGGAACGGCAGCGCCACGAGGGCGAGGATGGCACGCAGGCCACGGGTGAGCAGGTTGGTGCCGCGGAGAATCCATTGCCACAGGGTGGCGAGGGCGCGCCCCAGCTGGGCCGCCGCGGCGACCTGGAGCATGCCGGGCCAAACGTGCGTACCACGGAGCGGGCCGAAGGTATCGCCAGCCAGCCAGCCGGAGAGGCGGGCCCACAGGCCTTCGCCGGGAGGTGTCTTCAGGTCGACCAGCGCCAGGACCGGTCCGAGCGCCACCAACACGGG
>Ga0255765_1001280_pt1 | contig 31655 bp, 30 predicted proteins | sample 041ome_8_FD_179965 | JGI IMG/M metagenome (GOLD analysis project Ga0255765, IMG submission 179965) | Coastal salt marsh microbial communities from the Groves Creek Marsh, Skidaway Island, Georgia - 041407BS metaG (version 2) | ecosystem: Environmental > Aquatic > Marine > Intertidal zone > Salt...
CACGACCATTATCGGCTACGCTGACAGAACCATCGGTATGAATGATGACGGTGATTTCAGTACAGTGCCCGGCAAGTGCTTCATCGATAGAATTATCGACAACTTCGAAGACCATGTGGTGCAAACCGGTGCCGTCATCGGTGTCACCAATGTACATACCAGGGCGCTTTCTTACGGCATCCAGTCCCTTAAGAACTTTGATGGAACTCGTATCGTATTGGTTGCCGTCAGCCATGGTTTAGGGCCTCTCATTTAAGACGATTTATTGTATCTCAAAATCGTGTTTTTAGCAGCTTTTTATGACGGTTCCACGTGAAACATGAATAGTGTTAACTGACTGATTTAATTCGGGAATTTCAGCTTCGGTTAAGCTCACAATAATCATTTGTGGAAACAGGTCTTTGCCGGCTGAAATTAGTCGATTTTTATTTGTCTCATCGAGCTCTGCTGAAAGATCATCGATTAATAAAATGCCCGCACTCAAGCCTGCGTCAATTCGGTAGCGAGTCTGAGCCAAATGCATCGCCGCCACGAGCATTTTAAGCTGCCCTCGCGAGAGTTTTCGGCTTGAACGCTTGTCTCCCGCCTTAATAACTAAATCTGCCCTGTGAGGGCCTACACTGGTGAATTTGCGCTTTCGATCGGTTTCTAAATTCTTTTTCAACGCATCGAGAAGCGTTAACTCGTCCGACCAACCACGTTGATATGAGAATTTAACCTCAATGTCGAGATTCCAATCGTTCAATTGATCTTCTATGTAAGTGATTAATCGCTTTAAGTATAAAGACCGTATTTTATGGATTTCTGATCCATATTCGACCAATTGTTGATCCCAGGTAGTTGCATCCTGATTTTGTTTTAGACTGGCATTTCGCTGATCCAACGCTCGGTGGTACTTCTGAACAATCGATAAATAATCATGTTTCACGTGAAACAATCCATTATCGATAAAAGCTCTTCTTCCTTCCGGCTCGTCAGTAATTAGCGCTTGAGGATCTGGCCCTATCCATTCAATAGGTAAAAGATGAATGATATCGGAGCGACGTTTCGCTGTTTCACCATCCAATTTGATGAGAGTGTTTTGTTTGTCTTGCTGCAAACCCAAACGATGGTTTTCTCCACCCTTTCCTACGAACTCAGTAAAAAGTTGGTACTGAGTCTGACCGTCTTTGATCAAAGGTGAGATTTCACGATGTCGAAAACTTCGACCTCGAAAAAGTAAATAAATCGCTTCTAATAATGTTGTCTTGCCAGATCCATTGTCACCAAGGATCAAATTGAGTCCTGATGTCAGATCAATCTCTGCATCATCAAAACTTCTTAGATTGGATAGGACAAGTCGCTTCAACATAGAGAAAAAAAGGGGCTCAAGGCCCCTTTCTCATCGTTTTAAATCCTTACAGACGCATTGGCATAATGACGTAACGTGAATCTGATGTATCACTTGGTGTTACCAAGGTACTTGAATTCGAATCAACAACAGCAAATGCCACTTTCTCGGTTCCAATAACAGAAAGAACATCCAACAAATAACCCACATTAAAACCAATGGTCATTTCGGGACCTGTATAGTGAATTTCAACCTCTTCCTCTGCTTCATCTTGCTCAGGGTTGTGGGCTTGTAAATGCAAAAGATTTTCGGTTAAACGAAAGCGAATTCCACGATATTTTTCATTCGACAAAATAGAAGTACGTGTTAACGCTTGTTTCAATATCTCTTTATCTGCGGCTATGGGATGTGTCTCACCTTGAGGCATAACCCGTTCATAATCTGGGAACCGGCCATCAATCAACTTAGAGGTGAATGAGGTATCACCCATGGTGATCCGAACATGACTATTACTGATATCTACCGTGATTTCATCATCACTATCGGTAAGCAAACGACTCAATTCAATCACTGCCTTACGTGGCAAAATCACTTGCATATCTTTGCTAACAGACACTTTGAAGTCAGCATCACACAATGCCAAACGGTGTCCATCAGTTGCTACTGTACGTAATTGACCCGATTTAATTTCAAACAATAAACCGTTCAAGTAATAACGAACATCATGTTGTGCCATAGCAAACGATGTTTGATCGATTAAACGTTTGAAAACTGATTCAGGACAAGTGAAAGATTCACTCGCAGCAGAAGGTTCAATAGATGGGTAATCACGAGCAGCCAACATGCCCATGCTGTAACGACCGCGACCTGATTTCAAAACAACCTTTTCGCCATCAATATCTAGTGTGATGTCAGCTCCTTGCGGTAGCGCCTTACAGATATCAATGAGCTTTCGAGCAGGCAAAGTAAATTCAACATCATTTGAGAGTTGTGCTGTAGCTGACGTCGTTAACTCAACCTCTAAATCTGTTGCGGTAATACTCAAACGATTGTTACTTCCTGTAATCAAAATGTTTGCCAAAATGGGGAGCGTTTGACGTCGTTCAACAACATTGCCGACCATCAATAACGGCTTCAACAAATCATCTCGATTCGCTTGGATTTTCATTTTTTCCTTATCCCCTTCTCTTTAAATTAAATAAGTAATTTATAGAAATTTATTATTATTATTATGCCTGGGTATAACTGCAAAAAATAATAAATATTTCTTATTTTTCAATTACTTAATATAAAAATATCGTGATTAATAGTACTCAATTTCTTCTGTTTAGCCTGTGTATCAATTGTGGATAACTTATGCATTTTTGTTTTTGCATCTTTTGTTCAACAGTTATCAACATTAGCTACTCAGGGTTCTCAACAGGTTATTAAAGTCTTCAGCAACGTGAACGTCAGATTCACGTAATTCAGCAATTTTACGGGTCGCATACAACACAGTTGTGTGGTCGCGCCCACCGAAAGATTCACCGATCTCTGGAAGACTATGATTAGTTAATTCTTTCGCTAACGCCATGGCAATTTGGCGTGGTCGTGCAACTGTTCTACTGCGTTTACTTGACAATAAATCGGAAACACGAATTTTGAAATATTGAGCGACAGTTTTCTGAATATTTTCTAACGTGACCAATCGAGCTTGGGCATCTATCATGTCGCGCAGAGCTTCTTGGGCAAAATCAACCGTCACTGCCCTACCCGTAAATTGGGCATTAGCATTGATACGGCGTAAAGCGCCTTCTAACTCACGAATGTTAGATCTCACATGCTTCGCAATGAAAAAAGCAACTTCACTTGGCAGTTCTAAACGGAATAATTGCATTGCTTTACTCATTAAGATGGCAACGCGTGTTTCTAGATCTGGTGGTTCAATTGAGACAGTTAAACCCCAACCAAAGCGAGATTTCAGTCGGTCCTCAAGACCATCTACTTCCTTTGGAAAACGATCTGAGGTTAAGATAATTTGTTGACGAGATTCGAATAAAGCATTGAAAGTATGGAAGAATTCTTCTTGAGAGTGTTCTTTACCAGCGAAGAACTGCACATCGTCAATGAGTAATGCATTTACACTACGCATGCGCTTTTTAAACTCGTCTATTTTGTTGTGCTGCAGCGCTTTAACCATCTCGGCAACAAAACCTTCAGAATGCATGTAAAGCACTTTCGCTGCAGGATTGTCACGTTTAATTAGATTACCAACAGCGTGCATCAAGTGTGTTTTACCCAGACCAACACCACCATAAATGTATAAAGGGTTATAGGCCTTGCCAGGGTTCTCGCCAACTTGAATACCCGCAGCTCGAGCTAACTGATTGGATTTACCTTCTACAAATGATTCAAACGTGAAATCGATGTTGATTGTTTCAGGCTCTTCAATGACAGCCTCAGGCGCAAGCTTATTCGAAGAAACAATCGCCGATGACGCAATAACAGGTTGATCGATAGCTTTTGCCAAACTACCTATTTCAAGTGTGATTTTGGTTGCTTCTTGGTTTGGGACATCCTGAAGATAGCCTTGAAGCAAAGAAAGATAGTTCTTTTTTACCCAATCAAGCACAAAGGCATTGGGCGCCATAAGGCGAAGATGTAGGGGTTCTTCGTGACATTGCAGAGGACTGATCCACGTGTTGAACTGTTGTTCCGGGATGTCTCGGCTTAATCGATCAGCTAATGCAGGCCAAATATTGATGGCTAAGATCCAGTGTAAGAGTGATTTTATAATAATTTTAGGGTTGGAATAATAACTGTAAAATAAAGAGTTATCCACATCAAAATATTATGATAACAGGCACTTATGAGTTAGTGTATACTCACTTACAGATTTATACACACGGCACCATGCACTGTGTAAAGAGAAATTTGAAAAGACTTTAGATACCAAGCAAAACTTTTGACAAATGATGTGGCATGCCGTATCTTCTCGCGCCTTTCTGGGTCTAGCGATGCAAGCCCCATTTAATTGAATGATTTATCGACGGGAATCCGGTCATGAAACGTACTTTTCAACCAAGCAACTTGAAGCGTGTTCGAACTCACGGTTTCCGTGCGCGTATGGCAACTAAATCAGGTCGTAAGATCTTGAATGCACGTCGTGCGAAAGGCCGCGCTCGCTTAATTCCTTAAGCAGCTTAAGAGTGGGGGGCTTGATGTCCCATCAGTTCACTCGAGACCAACGCTTACTGACATCGGCTGACTTTCAACGGGTATTTGATAACCCGCTGAAGTCAGCCGATTCGTTTTTTACGGTTCTTGCAAAAAAACGTCTTGAGGGTATTGATTCCCGATTGGGTCTGGCGATTGCGAAAAAACAGCTGAAAAGGGCGGTTGATCGAAATCGCATCAAACGCTTAATCCGCGAAACCTTTCGACAAGAACCATCACTTAAAGCTCAGGCGATCGATTTTATTGTGATGACGCGTCACTCGGTTCGTGCGAAGACAAACGCTGAACTCCAACATTCGTTACAACAGCTGTTTGCGCAGGCGCTTTCTAAACTTGATCAAGCATGACACTGGGCGACGAGTAGCTTAAACTCGCGAACCATCTTTAACAGCAACCAACATCATTAGGCTGTATTCAATGGACAATATTCGTTTGCTGCTTTTCATGGCACTGGCATTCATCTCATTATTATTGTGGGAAGCTTGGCAGGCTGATTACGTTTTACCAAAACAACAATCTACGCCCGTTGCGCAAATGAACAACGCGGCTGATGTGCCAGTAGCAAATACGAATGACGCACCGAGTTTACCCCAGGCATCAATGCCAACGATTGGTAATGTAGATCCTACTACGGCACCTAAATTGGTACATGTCGTGACCGACACGCTGGATGTATATATCAGTTCAGTGGGCGGCTCAATTATCGATGCCAAGCTCAACAAGTATCCGATTTCAGTAGATCAGCCGGACATTAAGTATCACTTAATGAGCGAGCGGATGAGTGATTACTTCATCGCACAGTCGGGCTTGCTTGGTGCAGATACAGAGCGTACGCCAAACCATACATCGACCTTTGCGGCTTCTCAGGCAAGTTATCGCATGGCTGATGATGCCAATGACTTAGTGGTTGATCTGCAATGGGCAAGTAAAGATGGCTTGGTTGTTACTAAGCGTTACACCTTTACCCGCGGTAAGCATGCGGTGAAGCTTGAGCACATCATTAATAATGGATCGTCTAGCGAATGGGCGGGCCGTGATTATCGTCAGTTAAAACGTGGTGAGCCTACCGACAGTGGCAATGCGTTGATGTACACCTATACGGGTGGCGCAATTTACGACCAGGTCGACAAATATCAAAAATACGATTTCGGTGAGTTAGCTTCACAAAAAGTTGATCGTGATGCGACCGATGGCTGGGTTGCGATGATTCAGCATTACTTCCTTGGCGCATTTATTCCTGATCGTGGTGAAACACAGCACTTCTACAGTAAAGCGGCAGGTGCGCAATACGTCTTGGGGACTTACTCACAAGCGAAAAATGTTGCACCAGGTCAAACGGCCAGTTTTGGCGGTCAACTCTTCATGGGCCCAAAACTACAAGCAGAGCTTGAGCCTTTAGCACAAGGACTAGAACTCACCGTTGATTACGGTTGGTTAGTTTTCATTGCTAAACCCATGCATGTGATTTTGGAATGGATTAATGACTTTGTACAAAACTGGGGATGGACCATCATCATCTTCACCATTTTGATCAAGTTAGTGTTCTACAAACTTTCTGAAACCAGTTATCGCTCAATGGCGAACATGCGTAAGTTAACGCCACGCATTCAAGCGCTGAAAGACCGCTTTGGCGAAGATAAGCAGCGCATGCAGAAAGAGATGATGGAGATCTATAAAAAGGAAAAGGTGAATCCGCTCGGTGGTTGTTTGCCCATGTTGATTCAGATTCCATTCTTTATTGCACTTTACTGGGTACTACTCGAAAGTGTTGAGTTGCGCCAAGCACCATGGATTCTATGGATTGATGACTTAGCAGTTAAGGATCCTTACTACGTGTTACCTGTGATCATGGCCGTCTCCATGTTTGTGCAACAAAAGCTCAACCCTCAACCACCTGATCCTATGCAACAAAAGATCATGATGTATCTGCCATTAGTGTTTGGTGTGATGTTTGCCTTCTTCCCAGCGGGTTTGGTGTTGTACTGGGTATTCAACAACCTGTTATCGATTGCACAGCAGTATGTGATTACTAAACGCATCGAAGCAGGGGAGTCCGCTTAAGGTCATCGCGTGAGTGAACGCGACACCGATACTATAGCGGCGGTTATAACGCCACCTGGTCGAGGTGGCGTTGGTATCGTTAGACTTTCGGGTTCATTAGCTTTTTCCATAGCGCAGCAGGTGGCTTCGAAAGTACCCGAGCCGCGCATGGCACATTACGGCCCCTTTATAGATCACGATGAATCGTTAATCGATAACGGCATCTTGCTTTGTTTTAAAGCGCCACATTCTTATACCGGTGAAGATGTAGTCGAGTTTCAAGCACATGGCGGCCCGGTTGTTTTAGATCGATTGCTCCAACGATGTGTAGCAAGTGGCGCACGTTTAGCTAACGCCGGTGAATATACCGAGCGCGCATTTCTTAACGACAAGATTGACCTTGCTCAAGCAGAAGCCATTGCCGACCTTATTGATGCTGAAACGACCGCTGCGGCAAAGCTTGCCGCACGTTCTTTACAAGGCGAATTTTCTGAACGGATACATAACTTAGTGAGTGCGCTGACGCATTTACGGATGTACGTTGAAGCAGCCATTGATTTCCCAGAAGAAGAAATCGACTTTCTCTCTGATGGCAAAGTTGCAGGTGATGTGGAGTTGCTCATCGAGCAAGTAGAGACTTTGCTAGCGGCGGCCAATGTTGGTCGCGTGATGCGCGATGGAATGACTTTGGTGATAGCAGGCCGACCGAATGCGGGTAAATCAAGTTTGCTTAATGCACTGGTAGGTAATGAAAGCGCGATCGTTACGGACATCCCTGGAACCACGCGTGATGTGGTTAAAGAACAGATCCAACTAGATGGCATGCCTTTACATCTCATTGATACCGCGGGCTTGCGAGATAGCAGTGATGTTGTTGAGCAGATTGGTATTCAGCGTGCCCATGATGCAATTGCGCAAGCAGATCGTATTTTGTGGGTTTATGACGGCGACGCTGATCCTGAGCATCGTTCATTTGAAGAGTCGAACTTGCCACCACATGTCCCGGTTACCTTTTTGCATAACAAAGCAGATAAGACTGGGCGAACAATTGGTTTAGATGCGAACAAAAAAGTCTTTGCGGTCAGTGCAAAGCAGGGCGAGGGCATCGTTGAGCTTAAAGCGTATCTCAGACAAACCATGGGGCTTGAACAAACTACGCAAGGTGAGTTCTTAGCTCGTCGCCGCCATATCGATGCGATTGAACGCGCCTTAGAACACATTCGTACAGGCAAAGCCGCATTGCATGAGGGGCTTGCTGGGGAGTTGATGGCCGAGGATCTTCGCCACGCTCAATTGGCACTATCTGAGATTACCGGCGAGTTCAGCGCTGATGACTTACTCGGTGAGATATTCGCCGGCTTTTGTATTGGTAAGTAACGGTGCGTATTGGATTCTTCGATTCAGGTATAGGCGGTTTAGCGTTACTTGAAGCAGCACTAAAGGCCTTTCCGAATAATCACTATTTGTATCTTGCAGATAACGCCTTTGCACCTTATGGCGACAAAACCGAAGAAGAAATTAAACAGCGTTGTTTAGCGATCCAAAACTATTTTGAATGTCAGGATGTTGAAGCCATTGTGGTGGCATGTAATACCGCAACCGCTATTGCCATCGATGAGATGCGAACTAAAACAGCGTTACCTATCATAGGCGTAGAACCTGCGATAAAGCCTGCTGCTCTCTCGGAACAAACCGATGTTGCCGTACTTGCCACAAAAGCAACGTTGCTGAGTGAACGCTATAAAAAACTCAAAGCAAAATACGACGGTAAAGGGGTTTATGAATCACCTTGTGCTGGCTGGGTCTCTGCTTTGGAAGAGAACCAGCGTGAAAACTGGCCAAACCTTTTGAAGTCGGCACTGGCTGAAATAAAAGAAAATAAGGTGAGCCACATCGTATTGGGATGCACGCACTACATTGGTCTTAAAGATCGAATCCAAGATTACTTTGGTTACGCCTTAACTTTTTATGAACCGACGTCAGGTGTAATGCAGCGCATGAAACAAATTTTGAGTGAGAGCCTGGAAGATTCAACCCAGGTATTAGATGTGCACTTGATGGCGACAAGCTCAGTAGATCGACTTGAGGAGTGGGCGGTGAGAAAAAGCCTCAAAAAGCACAGCGTTTCTGTCATCGATTTGTGACATGACGCGACCTAAATGCTTGTTTAAACTATAACTTCACATTTTTTAGCGACGAACCCATGTTTCACGCAGATCATTATGCAGTCATTGTTGTAGGCGGAGGCCATGCCGGTACCGAGGCGGCCTTGGCGTCTGCGCGCATGGGTCAAAAAACCTTATTGCTCTCTCACAACATCGACACCCTAGGTGCGATGAGCTGTAACCCTGCGATTGGTGGTATTGGTAAGGGCCATCTGGTTCGTGAAGTGGATGCGCTAGGCGGTCTGATGGCAAAAGCGGCTGACCGCGGCGGTATTCAATTCCGCACTTTAAATTCGCGTAAAGGGCCTGCGGTTCGCGCGACACGTGCGCAAGCAGATCGTGCTCTATATAAAGCGGCTGTTCGTGCTGCATTAGAAGAACAAGAAAACCTCGATCTGTTTCAGCAAGCCGTTGATGACCTGATTGTTGAAAATGGTCGCGCTGTTGGCGTGACCACGCAGATGGGCTTGAAGTTTAGAGCGGACACCGTGGTGTTGACCGTCGGCACTTTTTTAGGTGGTCGCATTCATATTGGCCTAGAAAATTACCAAGGCGGCAGAGCAGGGGATCCACCGGCAAATGCTTTATCACTGCGCCTTCGTGAACAGCCCTTTACCGTTGAGCGATTAAAAACCGGAACGCCGCCGCGTATTGATAAGCGCTCCGTAAATTTTAGCGTGTTGGAAGAGCAGCCAGGTGATAACCCAGAGCCGGTGTTCTCGTTCATGGCGGATCGCAGTTGGCACCCACAACAAATCCCGTGTCACATCACTCGAACCAATCAACAGACGCACGATATCATTCGCGGTGGAATGGATCGCTCGCCAATGTATACCGGCGTAATTGAAGGCGTTGGTCCAAGATACTGCCCATCAATTGAAGATAAGGTAGTTCGTTTCGCCGATAAAGATTCGCATCAAATCTTTATTGAGCCAGAAGGCCTAACCAGTAATGAGCTTTATCCAAATGGCATTTCTACATCGTTGCCATTTGATGTGCAGTGGGAGCTGGTGCGCTCAATGAAGGGTTTTGAGCAAGCGCGTATTACTCGCCCTGGCTATGCCATTGAATATGACTTCTTTGATCCGCGTGAATTGAAATCATCATTAGAAACTAAACACATTGAAGCCTTGTTTTTCGCAGGACAAATCAACGGCACGACCGGTTATGAAGAAGCGGCAGCACAAGGTTTATTAGCGGGTACAAATGCGGCATTGAAAGCACAAAACAAAGAAGCCTGGTGCCCGCGTCGTGATGAAGCCTATTTGGGCGTGTTGGTTGATGATTTGATAACACGTGGCACGCAAGAGCCGTATCGAATGTTCACAAGTCGTGCTGAATATCGCTTGATGCTCCGAGAAGATAATGCTGATCTGCGCCTAACCGAAAAAGGCCGAGAGCTAGGTTTGGTTGATGATAAACAATGGCAGTTCTTTGAAGAGAAGCGTGAAGCAATTGCTAAAGAGCAACAACGTCTTAAAGAAACGTTTGTGCGCCCGAATGACTTGGGTATTGAACAGGCACACGAGTTGCTCGGCGATGAGCTTCGTAAAGAAACCCGTGCCATTGAATTAATAGCGCGACCAAAAAGTGATTATGCGAAGGTGACTTCGCTTGCTGTTGTCGGCCCAATGCACAGTGACAAACCTTGGGCGGAACAAGTGCGCGAGCAAGTTGAGATACAAGCTAAGTACTCTGGTTACATCAACCGACAAGTGGCAGAGGTTGAGAAATCAAAAACCGCAGAAGCGGTCTCTTTGCCTGAGGATATTGATTACGCCTTAGTAAAAGGCTTATCCGCTGAGCTGACAGAAAAGTTAGCGCGCCTACGTCCACAAACAATAGGTCAAGCTGGCCGTATCCCTGGTATTACACCAGCGGCTTTATCACTGTTACTCATTCACCTTAAAAAACGATCTGCATAAACGAGAAGACCCGTGCTTATTCTTATCTCACCGGCAAAGAAACTGGATTACGACACACCTGTACCAAGCAAGCTCAGTACTAAGCCTGAGTTTTTGAAAGACTCGCAAGTTTTAATTGATCGTTTGCGCCAGTTTTCTTCAATGGATCTTGCAGAGCTAATGAAGCTCAGTATGAATTTGGCCGAACTTAACTTCGATCGTTATGCCGAGTGGACGCCAAAGATTACAAAGAAAAATGCAAAGCAAGCGTTGCTCGCCTTCAAAGGTGATGTCTATGCCGGTATGGATGCCGAAAGTTTTTCAGAAGATGATTTGGCCTATGCACAAGAGCATTTGCGTATTTTGTCGGGTCTCTATGGGCTGCTTAAACCGATGGATTTGATGATGGCGTATCGCTTAGAAATGGGCACATCGCTAGAAAATTCGCGCGGTAAGAACTTGTATGAATTTTGGGATACCACTATCACCCAAGCGATTAATAAGCAGTTAAAAGCGCAAGGTGATGATGTTGTTATTAACTTGGCATCCAATGAGTACTTTAAGTCAGTAAAACCAAAGCTAATCGAGGGTCGGATCATCACGCCACAATTTAAAGAGCGTAAAGATGGCCAATTTAAAATGATTGGTATCTATGCGAAAAAAGCGCGCGGTTTATTAAGCCGTTATATCTTGTTAAATCGTTTGCAAGATCCAGAAGCGATCAAGAAGTTTGATGTTGATGGCTATGCGTTTAATAAATCACAAAGTAAAGGCGACACCTGGGTGTTCACCCGCGGCTAAGCGCTTCTAATTGATTTAGCGACCCCGGTATTCGTTGAGCAAGTAGCAACGATATAAATGCCATGCCTGCGCCGATATAAAAAACGATGGCGGGTGAGTCTATCCAAATAAAACCAAAGGCCGCTGGAATGATCACGGCAGCGATATGATTAATCGTGAATGATACGCCGGCAGTTGATGCTATGTCTTGTGGATCAGCAATACGCTTAAAGTAGCTTTCAATACTGATCGCCAAAGAGAACAAGATGTGATCGATGATAAATAAAGCGGCTGCCATCGCTGCGTTATCCACTAAGGCATAGCTGATAAAGATCACGATCAAGCCAAGGTACTCAAGTGTTAGCGCTTTATGTTCGCCCCATTTAGCAATCAACTTGCCTATGCGGGGTGCTGCCCAAGAGTTAATAATGTGATTGACTAAAAAGAGCAGAGCGATATCTGACGCGCTAAAGCCAAACTTTTCCACCATCAAGAAGCTGGCGAAAACAATGAAGATTTGTCGACGAGCGCCACTCATAAACACGAGCGCGTAGTACAAAGAATACGCCGGACGCAGAATCAGTTTTTTATGTTGCGGAATCGCATGAGTAAACGATGGGAAATAACGCCATGCCCACAGCACTAAAACGATCGCACCAATACCTGTGATGGCGTAGATATAAACATAGTCAATCGCAAGCCATTCAATCGAGAGCCATATGCCAAGGAACACAGCGATTGATGCATAAGATCGTGCGGCCGAGAGATGACCTAACACAACGGGCACTCGCTCTTTATCAATCCATTGCAGCGCTAACGATTTTTGTACGGTGTAGTAATAATGAAAACCCACCGACATGATCACCGTGGTGACATACAAGCCAAGGTTGCTTGGAAAGAAGCCGGTTAATGCAACACCTATACCTAAGATTGCAATCGAGAGTAACGCAAAAGTTTGTTCGCGAAAGATCAATAAAAGGAAAACCGTGGTGAAGGCAAGAAAGCCTGGCACTTCACGGAGGCTTTGTAGAAACCCCATCTCGATCCCACTGAAGCCAGCTTGCTCGACAGCAAAGTTATTAATCAGCGTATGCCAACACGCAAAGCCAAATGCGGCGGCGAAGCTCATTAACCATAAAAGCTGTTCGGGAGATTTTGATTTCATCGCGGCAGCTTAAAGCTGAATGGTGAAAATGCATAGCAAAGCCTGAAAGGCACCGCGATAATACCGGCATGAAATATGGACACAAACGTAACGAAGCGATCGCTCAATGGCCCTTACAGCTAACAGAGGGCCTTGCTCAAATGGGGCTCGAGATACCCGTTGAGCAACAAGCGTTACTGCTTGATTACCTTGCGTTGATTGATAAGTGGAACAAGGTCTATAACCTCACTGCCGTACGCAATCCTGAAGAGATGGTCTCTCGTCAGTTATTAGATAGTTTGTCGATTGCACCTCATATTAAAGGCCCTGAATTGCTCGATGTTGGATGTGGCGCAGGTCTGCCAGGTATTCCGCTAGCGATTGTGCATCCTGAACTGCGCGTTACACTGATCGATTCAAACGGTAAAAAGACACGCTTTGTGCAACAAGCGATCGCAGAGTTAAAGCTGACTAACGCCAACGTTATTCAGGGTCGCGTAGAAGATCTGACCCAAGATGAGCACTTTGGCACGATTACCTCGCGCGCTTTTGCTGACCTGCATTTGATGATCCGCCTTACCAAGCACTTGCTCAAGCCGAATGGTCAGTGGGCAGCGATGAAGTCCGGTATTGAGGAGTTGGATGAAACTCAGTTGCCAGAAGGCAAGCAAGTTGCGATACATGAGCTGCACGTGCCGGGCGAAAATGCTGCTCGTCGTTTGTTGGTGATTACGTAGTCGTTGTCCTGAGCGAGTGCGCGCCGCTATTATGTGCAGCCAAATTGATTTGCTGACTTCAGCACACCACTAGAGACACCAATGGCCCGAGTTATTTGCGTTGCTAACCAAAAAGGCGGTGTGGGTAAAACCACAACGACGGTCAATACCGTGGCAGCGCTAGCGCTGATGAAAAAGCGTGTGTTGTTGGTTGATCTTGACCCTCAAGGCAATGCGACCATGGGCTGCGGTGTCGATAAACACGATATCGAGCTGTCATCACTTGAGGTTTTGCTCGGTGAAGCCAGTGTTGCTGAGGTGAAAAAGCCCGCGGTAGAAAATTTGTTTGATGTGCTACCGGCGAATGGCGATCTCACCGTCGCAGAGGTTGAGCTAATCGACATGGATAACCGCGAGCAACAGCTAAAGAAGGCACTTGCGGCTGTGGCGAATGACTATGACTACATCTTTATTGATTGTCCGCCATCTTTAAACATGCTCACCTTGAATGCGCTAGTGGCTGCCGATGGCGTGTTGATTCCGATTCAAACCGAGTACTACGCACTTGAGGGTTTGTCTTCATTGCTTGTCACTATTGAGCAAATCAAGGCACATGCTAATCCAGGTCTTTCGATTGATGGCATTGTGAGAACCATGCACGACCCCCGAAACAACCTGGCGACGGATGTTTCAGCGCAGCTGATCGAGCATTTTGGTGATCGTGTGTTCCGTACTATCATCCCACGCAATGTGCGTGTTGCTGAATCGCCAAGTCATGGTTTACCGGTGATGTTGTATGATAAATCATCACGTGGCGCGATCAGCTATATGGCGCTAGCGAGCGAGTTATCTCGCCTTCATTAAGGTTCAAAGCAAAAACACATGGTAAAGAAACGTGGATTGGCGCGCGGATTAGACGCGCTTTTAGGTGGCGGCAGACCAAGTAAAACGGAGCCAGCTGAAACCACATCAGTGGTTGAAACATCTGATGGGCCCAGCTCAGCTAAAGTCGCTGAAGGGCAAAGCGTGCTGCCTGTCGAGTTTCTCCAGCGTGGTCGTTATCAGCCACGCCGTCATTTCGATGAAAACAAGCTGCAAGAATTAGCCGATTCGATTAAAGCACAAGGTATGGTTCAACCCATCGTTGTGCGCTCGGTTGGCGACAATAACTACGAGATTATCGCTGGTGAGCGTCGTTGGCGTGCAGCACAGCTTGCTGGCCTGGCCGAAGTCCCTGTTTTTATTAGAGAAGTTGACGATCAAACCGCCATGGCAATGGCCTTGATCGAGAATATCCAGCGTGACGACCTCAATCCTTTAGAAGAAGCGGTCGCATTGCATCGTTTACTCGATGAATTTGGCCTAACCCACCAAGAAATTGCCAATGCGGTGGGTAAATCTCGTACCACCGTCACCAATTTAATGCGCTTGCTCGAATTGGCGCCAGAAGTGAAAGCATTGGTTGATGAACGCAAGCTGGACATGGGTCATGCACGTGCCTTGTTGGCGCTGAAAGCGGGCGATCAGCGTAAAGCCGCTAACGAGGTGGTGAAAAAAGGTTTATCCGTTCGTGCAACCGAGGCCTTGGTTAAAGCATTGTTGAACCCTAAACCGGCAGCAAGCAAAAAAACAGGGTCTAGTTACGACAATGATACCCGTCGTTTGTTAGATGATTTAACCGATCGCTTAGGTGCGAAGGTGGACTTGAAACAGACGGGCAAGGGAAAGGGCACTTTACAGATTAGTTTCAATAGCTTGGATGAGCTCGAAGGGATCCTAGAGCACATCAAATAGTCGCTTTGTTGGGCCTAAATTTTTGACATCAAAAAATGGCCTGAAGATTCCACAATGATAAAGCGCCCATATATTGAATTTTCTATAAGGCAATAGTTTGACCTTTGTCAGGCATCTCCCTATACTGCCCCCGCTTTTTGGCCAAGACCGTAGTTGAACGTTATGCATAACCTCGATGAACGTCGAGCTAAAAACATCTTATTAGCGCAAATTTCAGTTGCTGTTATTGTTGCGCTGGTCGCAGCAGTTTTCGATATTCGTTATGCGAGAGATGCCTTTATTGGCGGTCTTGCAACAATTATAGGAACCGCTGTTTTTGCGTTTTGGATCTTTGGTCCCTACAGCGCTAAGGAACCCGGTCAGTTGGTGGCAAGGTTCTATGGTGGTGAAATTTTAAAGATTGTTTCAATCGTTATTGTTTTCGCTATCGCGATGAAAAAAATCGATGATTTAGAGCCAGTGGCATTTTTTACTGCGTTCTTAATCGTTCAGGTATTACCCCCGCTACTGGCGAATCGCATCGCCCGTTGAGAGTAATAAAGAGAAATGGCTGGTTCAGAAGTTACATCGTCACAATATATCCAACACCATTTGACCAACTGGACTTATGGGTTAAATCCTGAGACTGGCGAGTGGGGCTTTGCGCACAGTGCGCAGGAAGCTGCAGCAATGGGCTTCAATGCAATCCATGTTGATTCAATGATGTGGTCGATTGGTCTGATCGTTATCGCCATGATTTTCTTCCGCGGCGCTGCTAAAAAAGCATCGGCTGAAACACCTACCGGTTTCCAAAACTTCGTTGAGATGATCGTTGACTTCGTTGACGACGCTGTGCGTGGTTCGTTCACCTCTAAGAACAACATGGTTGCGCCATTGGCGTTAACCATTTTCGTCTGGGTCTTCCTGATGAACTTGATGGACTTGATCCCAGTGGACTTGGTTCCTTGGATTGCAGGTCAGATCGGTTACTACGTATTTGGCGTTGATCCGCATCATGTATATATGAAGATTGTTCCAAGCACCGACCCTAACGTGACCTTCGCGATGGCGATTGGTGTGTTCTTCTTAATTCTTTTCTACAGCATCAAGATAAAAGGTGTTGGCGGCTTTGTTGGCGAATTAACCGGAATGCCTTTCCAAACTAATAATATGTTGTTGAAACCATTTACGACTGTGATCAACTTGGTGCTTGAAGGCGTCAACCTGATTGCTAAGCCAATTTCATTGTCACTGCGTTTGTTCGGCAACATGTACGCGGGTGAAATGATCTTCATCTTGATCGCGTTGATGTACAGCGCGGGCTGGGTAATGGGTATCTTCGGTGGCACCTTGCAGTTCGTTTGGGCTGTATTCCACATCTTGGTTATCACGCTGCAAGCGTTCATATTTATGACGTTGACCATCGTTTACCTAGATATGGCACACGCTGATCATCACTAATTTAAAACTTAACTTTTAACTTCTACCTGAACTAAGGGGAAAATCATGGAAATGGCACAAGCTCTGCTTATCATCGCAGCTGCAATCATGCTGGGCCTTGGCGCTGTAGGCGCTGCTGTAGGTATCGGTGTTCTCGGTGGTCGCTTCTTGGAAGGCGCTGCGCGTCAACCTGAGTTGATCCCAATGCTGCGTACTCAGTTCTTCATCGTCATGGGCTTGACCGACGCGGTACCTATGATCGCTGTAGGCCTGGGCATGTACGTAATGTTTGCGCTGTAAGCGAAACATTAACGAACATATTTAAACTCACTCGTCCACTCGAGGTATCGGGATGAATATCAACCTGACACTTATCGCACAGCTCGTGTCCTTTGCTGTATTCGTATGGTTCACCATGCGTTTCGTATGGCCACCGCTGGTTCAAGCGATGGATGAGCGTAAAGCCAAGATCGCTGATGGTCTGGCAGCTGCAGAGCGCGGTGCTCATGAGCAGGAATTAGCAGAGAAACGTGCTGCTGAAACCATCGTTCAAGCTAAGCAACAAGCAGCTGAGATCAAAGCGAATGCTGAAAAGCAGGCGTCAATGATTGTTGAAGAAGCCAAGAACAAGGCCCAAGAAGAGGGTTCTCGTCAATTGGCTGCGGCACAAGCAGAGATCGAGCAAGAAACCAACAAAGCGCGTGAGCAGTTGCGTAGCAAAGTGGCTGAACTGGCAGTGGCCGGTGCAGAAAAAATCTTGCGTAAAGAGATCGATGCTAATGCGCACAAAGACATCGTAGACGCTGTCGCGCAACAGATCTGAGGCAGGCCCTATGGCTGGAGACGCTACAACTATCGCTCGACCTTACGCTGAAGCAGCTTTTCAGCGTGCGGTTGAAACTAATGCACTTGGTCAATGGGCTGACATGTTTAGCCTTTTAGGTGCGGTTGCTCAAGACGCTGCAATGCAGGCTGTGATCAACAACCCTAAGAAAACCGCTGCACAAAAAGCTGAGTTACTGATGGATATCGGTGGCTCTAGCATGAGCGCAGAAGGTAATAACTTGATCAAGTTGCTGGCTGACAATGGTCGCTTGGCAGTATTGCCAGAGATCGCTGCAGCGTTTGCCCAACTTAAAGCTGGCCATGAAGGCACGATCGACGTAGAAGTCGCGACCGCTTTCCCGCTTTCAGCTGAGCAAGAGCAAACACTAGCAAGTGCACTAAAGAAAAAGCTTGGTCGTGATGTTCGCATTACGAGCACTGAAGATAACAGCTTAATCGGTGGCTTCCGTCTCCGTGCTGGCGATATGGTTATCGACGGTTCTGTATCAAGCCAAATCAGCCAATTGGCAAACCAATTAGGAATTTAACAGGGTAAGCAACCATGCAACTGAATCCCTCTGAAATCAGCGAGCTGATTAAGAAGAAGATCGAAAACTTCGATGCTTCAACTGAAGCTCACAACGAAGGCACCGTAGTTTCTGTAACTGACGGTATTGTTCGTATCCACGGTCTAGCAGACGTAATGTCTTACGAAATGCTGGAATTCCCAGGCAACGTATTCGGCTTGGCGCTTAACTTAGAGCGTGATTCAGTTGGTGCGGTTATCCTGGGTGACTACAAAAACATCACTGAAGGTGACTGGGTTAAATGTACCGGTCGCGTATTGGAAGTTCCAACTGGCCCTGAGCTACTTGGCCGCGTTGTTGACGCGCTAGGTAACCCAATGGACGGTAAAGGTCCAATCAATGCTTCAACTTCAGCACCAATTGAACAAGTTGCACCAGGCGTTATCGAGCGTAAGTCGGTAGACCAACCTGTCCAAACCGGTATCAAAGCGATCGATGCAATGGTTCCAGTAGGCCGCGGTCAGCGTGAGTTGATCATCGGTGACCGTCAGGTCGGCAAATCTGCGATTGCAATCGATGCGATCATCAACCAGAAAGGCACTGGCATTAAGTGTATCTACGTAGCAGTGGGTCAGAAGAACTCAACTGTTGCAGGTCTGGTTCGTAAGCTTGAAGAGCACGGCGCAATGGAACACACCATTGTGGTTTCTGCTCCAGCAGCTGACTCTGCTGCAATGCAATTTATCGCTCCTTACTCTGGTTGTACCATGGGTGAGTACTTCCGCGACCGCGGACAAGACGCGATGATTATTTATGATGACTTGACTAAGCAAGCATGGGCTTATCGTCAGGTTTCATTGTTGCTACGTCGTCCACCAGGTCGTGAAGCGTACCCAGGTGACGTTTTCTACTTGCACTCACGTTTGCTTGAGCGCGCAGCTCGTGTAAATGCTGACTACGTTGAAAAGTTCACCAACGGTGAAGTGAAAGGTCAAACCGGTTCATTGACCGCGTTCCCTATCATTGAAACCCAAGCAGGTGACGTATCAGCGTTCGTACCAACCAACGTAATTTCGATTACTGACGGTCAGATCTTCTTGGAGTCTGATTTATTCGCAGCAGGTATGCGTCCTGCGATTAACGCGGGTCTGTCGGTATCTCGTGTAGGTGGTTCGGCACAGACTAAGATCATCAAGAAGCTCGGCGGCGGCGTTCGTCTGGCATTGGCTCAATATCGTGAATTGGCAGCGTTCTCGCAGTTCGCATCAGATTTGGACGAGGCAACTCGTGCACAGTTGGAGCGTGGTAAGCGCGTAACTGAATTGATGAAGCAGGCGCAGTACAGTCCTTTGAATACAGCTGAAATGGCGTTCTCGTTGTTCGCAGCTAACGAAGGTTACTTAGACGATGTTGAAACCTCTAAGGTTGTTGCATTCGAAGCAGCCCTTCACCAGTACCTAGCAGCTAACCAATCAGCATTGGTTGCAGATGTAAATGCTAAGGCTGACTGGAATGATGACGTTGAGGGTAAGTTCCACGACGCCATGAAGGACTTCAAGGCAAACAACACTTGGTAAGCACTTAATCTAGCGACTCCAACGAGTCGCTAGGTTTTTCGATTTAAAGCGAGAGACACATGGCAGGCGCAAAAGAAATTCGCACTAAGATCGCTTCCGTAAAAAGTACGCAGAAGATTACGCGTGCAATGGAAATGGTTGCTGCTGCGAAAATGCGTAAAGCACAAGACCGCATGGGTCAGTCTCGTCCGTACGCGGACAAGATGCGACAAATCGTAGGTCACGTCGCTTCAGCTAACCCTGAGTACACGCATGACTTCATGAAAACACGTGAAGTTAAAAAGATCGGCTACATCATTGTGTCGTCTGATCGTGGCTTGTGTGGTGGTTTGAACACCAACCTGTTCCGCCGCTTGGTACGCGATATCAAAGCACTGCGTGAATCGGGCAATGAAATTAAGTATTGCTTAGTGGGCAATAAGGCACTGGGCTTCTTCCGCCGTGTAGGTGGTGAAGTGTTGGCACAGGTAACGCATTTAGGCGACCAGCCACACGTTGAAGACCTTGTGGGCACCATCAAAGTTATGCTGGATGCGTTCAGCAATGGCGAAGTGGATGAGATCCGCTTGGCGTACAACACCTTCGTTAACACCATGACGCAGGAGCCAACAATTTCTAAGTTGGTCCCTTTAGCTGCAGGTGAAGATGAAGATGAGCTGAAGCACCACTGGGATTACATTTACGAGCCTGGTTCTCGTGAAGTATTGGATGCACTGTTGGTTCGTTATATCGAATCAATCGCGTATCAAGCGGTGGTAGAGAACGCAGCTTGTGAGCAATCAGCACGTATGGTTGCGATGAAGGCTGCAACAGATAACGCCGGAAACATGATTGATGAGCTACAGTTGATTTACAACAAAGCGCGTCAGGCAGCGATTACCCAAGAGATCTCTGAGATCGTGGGTGGCGCAGCAGCGGTATCAGGCTAAAACGAATTTTAAATTTAACCGCAGCTTCGGTTGCGAATGTATTGATTGAGAGGAAACGCCAATGAGCACGGGTAAGGTCGTCGAAATTATCGGCGCGGTGGTCGACGTTCAATTTGATCGCGGTGCTATGCCAAAGGTATATGACGCGTTAAAGATCGAGTCAGCAGGTTTGACCCTTGAGGTTCAACAGCAGCTGGGCGACGGTGTTGTACGTGCTATCGCAATGGGCTCTACTAACGGTTTGAAGCGTGGTGCTGAAGCGAGCAACACAGGCGCGCCAATTCAGGTGCCAGTGGGTCAAGCGACCCTAGGTCGCATCATGGACGTGTTAGGCGAGCCGGTTGACGAAGCTGGTCCTATCGGTGAAGAAAAGCGCATGCCGATCCACCGTGAAGCGCCAAAGCTTGAAGATCAATCATCAGCAACAGAAGTTCTTGAGACGGGTATCAAAGTTATCGACTTGATCATGCCGATCCAGAAGGGCGGTAAAGTTGGTCTGTTCGGTGGTGCGGGTGTTGGTAAAACCGTAACACTGATGGAACTGATTCGTAACATTGCGGTAGAGCACTCAGGCTTCTCAGTATTTGCAGGTGTAGGTGAGCGTACTCGTGAGGGTAACGACTTCTACCACGAGATGTCAGAAGGTGGCGTACTCGACAAAGTATCACTGGTATACGGTCAGATGAATGAGCCACCAGGTAACCGCTTGCGTGTTGCATTGACGGGTTTGACCATGGCGGAATACTTCCGTGACGAAGGCCGTGACGTATTGATGTTCGTAGACAACATCTACCGTTACACCTTGGCGGGAACCGAGGTATCAGCACTGCTGGGTCGTATGCCTTCTGCGGTAGGCTATCAGCCAACATTGGCAGAAGAGATGGGTGTACTCCAAGAGCGTATTACCTCTACTAAGACAGGTTCGATCACTTCGTTCCAAGCGGTATACGTACCTGCGGACGACTTGACTGACCCTTCACCAGCGACCACCTTCGCGCACTTGGATGCGACCTTGGTATTGTCTCGTCAAGTAGCTGAGCTTGGTATTTACCCAGCGGTAGATCCACTCGACTCAACTTCACGTATTCTTGACCCACACGTTGTGGGCAACGAGCACTACGACACAGCTCGTGGCGTTCAAGGTGTATTGCAGCGCTACAAAGAGCTGAAAGACATCATCGCGATCTTGGGTATGGACGAATTGTCTGAAGAAGATAAGACCGTTGTACAACGTGCTCGTAAGATTCAGCGTTTCTTGTCACAACCATTCTTCGTTGCAGAAGTCTTCACTGGTGCACCTGGTAAGTACGTTACCTTGGCGCAAACCATTGCAAGCTTCAAAGGCATCTTGAATGGTGAGTACGACCACTTGCCAGAGCAAGCGTTCTACATGTGTGGCGACATCGAAGAAGCTGTCGAAAACGCAAACAAGAAGAAGTAATGCATAACAGCAAGGTTCTGTGAAAACGGAATCTGGAGAAGACAAATGGCAATGACCATTCATGTTGACATCGTAAGTGCTGAAGGCAATCTCTACTCTGGTCAGGGTGAGATGGTTTATGCGCCTGCTGCGATGGGTGAAATTGGTGTGGCACCTCGCCATACACCGTTAATTTCACCTCTAAAAGCGGGTGAAGTTCGCGTTGATGTGGGCAACGGTAAGCCGCAAGAGCATTTTTATGTGTCTGGCGGCATGATCGAAGTTCAGCCTTTTAAGGTCACCATCCTTGCAGATACGGGTATCCGTGCAGCAGATTTGGACGAGGCAGCCGCTCAAGAAGCGAAGCGTCGCGCCGAAGATGCCATGGCTAATCAATCAGCCGATATGGATCTGGCGAAAGCACAGGTTGAATTGGCTGAAGCCGTTGCACAGCTACGCGCTATTGATCGTCTCAGAAAGACAAAGTAAAGCGCGTCAGCTCTTGCTAGAATCAAAGGCTCTAAGTGCAAACTTAGGGCCTTTTTTGTTATCAACGTTTTAGGGAGAAAACGAATGACCCTTGCAGTCGTTATCTTGGCCGCCGGCAAAGGCACACGGATGAAATCTTCAATGCCGAAAGTGCTTCATCCTCTGGCGCACAAACCCCTTGTTCAACATGTTATCGATACCGCGCGCTCATTAGATCCGAGCCAAATCGTGGTGGTCTATGGTCACGGTGGTGATCAGGTACGCGAAGTGGTGATAGACGCTGATCTTTCTTGGGCAGAACAAGCAGAACAATTAGGTACTGGTCATGCGGTGCAGCAAGCGATGCCACACATCAAAGAAGCGGATCGTGTACTGGTGCTCTATGGTGATGTGCCACTGACAAGTGCCGAGACCTTGCGCGAATTACTCGATCAAGCCGGTAAGGGCATGGGTTTACTCACCATTAATTTAGATGACCCTAGCGGATATGGCCGCATCGTTCGTGATGACAAAGGTGCTGTTGAACGTATTGTTGAACAAAAAGATGCCAATGCTGATGAGCTCGCTATCCAAGAAGTGAACACCGGCATTATGGTCTTCCCAGGTGAGAAGCTATCGGGCTGGCTCAATGGCCTATCGAATAACAATGCGCAGGGTGAGTACTATCTAACCGACTTACTTGCGATGGCGGTGAGCGATGGTGTTTCAATTGCAGTCACTCAGCCAGAGCATCAATTCGAAGCGGATGGCGTGAATAATAAGCTTCAGTTGGCAGAGCTAGAGCGCGCTTACCAGCGACTTCAAGCTGATCGTTTAATGACAGATGGCGTCTTACTTCGTGACCCGAATCGATTTGATTTGCGTGGTAGCTTAACGCATGGCACGGACTGCGAGATCGATATCAATGTAATCATTGAAGGTAACGTGACCTTGGGTAATAACGTCAAGATCGGTGCAAATGTGGTGCTGCGGAATGTCAGTATTGGCGATAACACCGTTGTAGTTGAGAACTGTATTTTTGATAACGCGACGGTCGGTGCGGATTGTACGATTGGCCCGTTCTCCCGATTGCGACCAGGCGCAGACCTAATCGGTGGCGCGCACATTGGTAACTTTGTTGAGATCAAAAAGTCCGTGGTTGGACTGGGCTCTAAGGTTAATCACCTCACCTATATTGGCGACAGCCAAATTGGAGCCGGGGTGAACATTGGCGCTGGAACAATCACCTGTAACTACGATGGTGCGAATAAACACACCACGGTGATTGGTGACAATGCGTTCATTGGCTCAAACTCCGCATTAGTGGCACCTGTTACGATAGGTAAGGGCGCAACCATTGGTGCAGGCTCAGTGATTAGAAAAGACACGCCGGATGACAAGCTAACCTTGTCAGGTGGCAAGCAGGTCACCATAGAGAATTGGGAACGACCAAAGAAACAATCTAAGTAAGCGAAAGACTATGTGTGGCATTGTTGGCGCGGTTTCACATCGCGATGTTGTAGCAGATCTTGTTGAAGGATTACGTCGACTGGAATACCGCGGCTATGATTCAGCCGGCGTCGCTATTCTCAATGATGGCAATATTCAAAACCGCCGCGCAGTAGGCAAGGTCGCAAAGCTTGCTGATCTCATTAAAGAGCAGCCATTAACTGGAACCACCGGTGTCGCGCATACCCGATGGGCAACCCATGGCGTGCCAGCAGAACGTAATGCACATCCACACCGCAGTGGCGAAGATGTGGTTGTGGTGCATAACGGTATTATCGAAAATCATGCTGAACTTCGCGACTCATTGAAAGCTGATGGTTATGCGTTTCAATCCGAAACAGATACCGAAGTTATTGCACACCTATTAGCTCGCCACCTTAAAAGTGGTCTATCGCTTGAAGCATCGGTTAAGGCGGCACGTGAAGAGTTGGTTGGTGCTTATGGCATGGCGGCGATCAGCCCACATGAACCAGATGTCATGGTAGTGGCTCGCGCAGGCAGCCCTTTGGTCATTGGCATCGCTGATGATGAGCATCTCATCGCATCAGATGTCTTTGCGTTATTACCGATTACTCAGCGGTTTATCTTTTTAGAAGAGGGTGATGTAGCGGTATTAAGTCGAAAAACCATTGCGATTTTCGATAGCGAGAACAATGCTGTTGTGCGCGATGAAAAATTTTCAGAGGTAAGTGCTGAGAATACAGAGAAGGGACACTATGAACATTACATGCTCAAAGAGATCTATGAGCAGCCAGCCGTCATCGCAGAGACATTAGAAGGCCGAATCTATAAAGGCCGATTATTAGAGGAAAGCTTTGGCCATACCGCAACTGAGCTTTTCGACAAAACGAAAAACATTCACATTATTGCGTGTGGTACGAGTTATCACGCAGGCTTGGTGGCTAAGTACTGGTTAGAAGAAATTGGTATCCCGTGCCACGTTGAAGTTGCCAGTGAGTACCGTTATCGCCAAGTTGTCGTGCCCGAAGGCACCTTATTTATCTCAGTGTCTCAATCAGGGGAAACAGCCGATACGCTCGCAGCCCTTCGGGCCGGCAAAGGCGCCAAATACTTAGGCTGCTTGACGGTGTGTAACGTGCCCGAGAGCTCATTGGTGCGTGAATCGGATGTGGCAGTGATGACACGCGCGGGTAAAGAGATTGGCGTTGCATCAACTAAAGCATTTACGACACAGCTTGTTGCCTTGCGCCTTATAACTATCGCGCTAGCTCGACGACAGGGTATGAACCAAGATCAAGAGAAAGCCTTGGTTGAAGAGCTTCACGCCTTACCTCGTCAGGTTGAGGTGGTTCTGGAGCTAGCTGATGCAATCAAAGCGATGGCCGCATCCTTTGCCGATAAACAAAATGCGTTGTTCTTAGGACGCGGCACTTTCTATCCAATAGCGATGGAAGGCGCACTGAAGTTAAAAGAGATTTCATATATTCATGCTGAGGCCTATGCCGCAGGTGAGTTAAAGCACGGCCCATTGGCACTGGTAGATGAAATCATGCCTGTTGTTTGCGCACTACCTGATGATCCTTTGCTTGAAAAAGTGCTTTCGAATCTTCAAGAGGTGAGGGCACGCGGAGGCGAGCTGTTCTTGTTTAGCGACAAGAAGGTGAAAATCCCACTCGATAAATATCAAGACCTCAAGTTAGACGATATTTTTCCGTCAACCGCACCCATTGTTTACAGTATTCCACTGCAACTGTTGTCGTACTTTGTGGCGTTAGAGAAAGGAACCGATGTTGACCAGCCGAGAAACTTGGCAAAGTCAGTCACTGTCGAATAAGCTATTCCTACGCGCCAAGGTCTGTTGTGGTTGAGATTTAGGTTGTAATGAAAACGCTTCTCTTAGCAGAGCGTTTCCCAAGCGATCAAATGATTTCCTACCCACCCTATCGAGATCGCGCAGAGGCGGCAAAACCACGGGTTAATATCACCCTTTAATCAGACAATCTCGCAGCTCTGAAAGCTAGGTTTCGTTAAACTAGCCGGATGGATGTATCTCATATTTTAGACGGCTTGAATGATGCTCAACGTGATGCGGTTACCGCACCTATGGGTAGCGCCTTGGTGCTTGCTGGCGCAGGTTCTGGCAAGACCCGCGTACTCGTTCATCGTATCGCTTGGCTGCTACAGGTGGAGCAGTTATCGCCATGGTCAATTCTGGCGGTGACCTTTACCAATAAAGCGGCACGTGAGATGCGTCACCGCATCGAAACACTGTTGGGCATGCCAATGGGGGGCATGTGGGTTGGTACCTTTCATGGCCTAGCGCATCGTTTACTGCGAGCTCATTGGCAAGAGGCTAACTTGCCGCAAGGTTTTCAGATACTCGATAGCGATGATCAATTCCGCATGATCAAACGTATCGTGCGTGAACTTAACCTTGATGATAGTAAGTGGCCTCCACGACAGGTTCAGTGGTTTATCAACAACAACAAAGATGAAGGCCGCCGTGCAGACCATCTTGATGCGGCAGGAGATCCGTATCAGAGACAGATGATTGCGTTGTATCGTGAATATGAACAGGCTTGTCAGCGCGCAGGTGTTGTCGACTTTGCGGAGCTTCTTCTCCGCGCGCATGAATTATGGCGGGATCGCCCTGATGTATTGCAACATTACCGCGAGCGATTCAGTGCGGTTTTAGTCGACGAGTTTCAGGATACCAACTCGATTCAATATGCTTGGCTGCGTATGTTGTCAGGCGAGCAACACAAGTTATTTGTCGTGGGCGACGATGATCAATCCATCTATGGTTGGCGTGGCGCACGAGTTGAGAATATCCAAGAGTTTCAATCGCATTACCCCGAAACAAAAGTGGTGCGGTTGGAGCAGAACTATCGATCGACCGGCAACATCTTAAAAGCGGCTAACGCGGTTATCTCAAATAATCCAACCCGATTGGGTAAAGAGCTGTGGACCGAAGATGCCGATGGTGAACAGATTCGTGTTTATGGTGCTTTTAATGAGGTCGATGAAGCGCGCTTTGTAATCGATAACCTAAGGGAATCGATAGAACAGGGCAGCGCGAGACAGGATATTGCTATTCTGTATCGTACGTCAGCGCAATCACGTCTCTTTGAAGAAGCGCTGATTCAACAAGGCATTCCCTATCGTGTTTATGGCGGTTTGAAGTTCTTCGAGCGCGCAGAAATTAAAGATGCCTTAGCTTATCTACGTTTAGTTGCGAACCGCCATGATGACCCGTCGTTTGAGCGAGCAGTTAATCAGCCGCCACGTGGGATTGGCAGTAAAACTATCGAGGCAATACGTGCACATGCGCGTGACTTTTCTTGTTCGCTTTGGTCAGCATCGCAAGACTTGCTAAAGGGTGGTCGTATGACACCACGGGCATCTGGTGCGTTACAAGGCTTTGTTAATCTTATTGAAGAAACTGCATTTGAGACAAAAGAATCCGAGCTGCCTGAAAAACTCGAAGAGGTGTTGAATCGCGCGAAGTTACGCGAACACTTCGAGAAATCGCGTGATGGCAAAGGCCAAGACCGCATTGAGAACCTAGAAGAACTTGTTAATGCAACCCGTCAGTTTGAAGTGCCACCCGATGAAGAGCAACTCACTGGGCTTGATGCATTTCTTGCTCATGCTGCACTGGAGGCGGGTGACAATCAAGCTGAAGCCTATGAAGACTCTGTCCAGCTGATGACGATGCACTCAGCGAAAGGTTTAGAGTTTCCCATTGTTTTTATCGGTGGTGTTGAAGAGGGCTTATTCCCACATTCAATGTCAGCGGATGATCCCGAGCGCTTAGAAGAAGAACGTCGTCTTTGTTATGTGGGTATGACTCGAGCGATGCAGCAGCTGACTTTATCGCATGCTGAGTCGCGTCGTTTACATGGGTCTGATACCTATCCGCTGCCTTCTCGTTTCCTTAGAGAGATCCCTCCGGAGGTTATCCAGGAGGTGCGTGCAAGAGCACAAGTTTCTCGGCCGTATAGCTCAGCGGCGGGCAGCTTAAATATGGCAGAAGAAATCACGGGTTTTACGCTTGGTCAGCGTGTCACCCATCCAAAGTTTGGTGAAGGCGTTGTGCTTAACGCTGAAGGCCAAGGCAATGGTGCACGCATTCAGGTCAATTTTGAAACCGTCGGCAGCAAGTGGCTCGTAGTGGCTTACGCTAATCTGACAGCGGTATAAGCGATGGATGCGGCAGCTATTCCGCTAAGCTTGTATGTCCACATTCCATGGTGTGTTCAAAAATGTCCTTATTGTGATTTCAATTCACATCAAGCCAAAAGCGCGCTTGATGAAAAGAGGTATGTTCAACAGCTTTTAAACGACTTGGCTGATCAAGCCAACTTTATACAAGGCAGGGAGCTCACGAGTATTTTTTTTGGTGGCGGCACGCCAAGTTTGTTCTCAGATAAAAGTATTGGCTATTTTTTGGATCAAGCGATTCAGAAGGTAAGCTTCTCATCCGACATCGAAATTACCCTAGAAGCTAATCCTGGTACAGCCGATGCGAAGTTTTTCTCAGGCTATCGAGCTAGTGGAGTCAACCGACTCTCAATTGGCGTACAAAGCCTCGATGATAAAAAGCTTAAAGTGTTAGGCAGAATTCATTCATCTAAAGAAGCAATTGTTGCCATTAAAATGGCACGTAAAGCTGGCTTTGAGAATATGAACCTCGACATGATGCATGGCTTACCAGATCAAACGCTTGATGAAGCGATGGATGATTTAAAGGGACTAATAAGCTTAGATCCAGAGCACATCTCTTGGTATCAATTAACACTAGAGCCAAATACGCTTTTTTATCAAAAGCCACCGGAGCTTCCTTCCGACGACTTGCTGGCAGACATGATGGATCACGGGCAATCGTTATTGTCGGATAAAGGTTATGTGCAATATGAAGTGTCGGCTTATGCAAAAGGGGAGCAAGCCAAACACAATGTAAATTATTGGCAGTTTGGTGATTACTTAGCAGTGGGGGCTGGCGCACATGCAAAGCTAACGAGCTCTGAAGGTAAGATTCATCGCATCACGCGCTTGCGTAATCCTAAAGACTATTTAGCGAGCAATAACACCTTAAGTAATGATCGAGTTTTAGCGCGTGAAGAGTTGCCGATTGAGTTCATGTTAAATGCATGTCGATTAAATCAGGGCGTGCCGGCTAACTACTTTGAGCAGAGAACAGGCTTGTCTATCACAGATATCGAGACGCAACTTATTCAAGCAAAAGCGCGAGATCTTCTTATTGATAGTAATGATGTTATTCAGCCAACAGCATTAGGGCATCGTTTTCTCAATGACCTGTTAGCTATCTTTGAGCCTGATTAACTTTTTGGCACTAAGTGATACACCGTTTCGTTAAGCTGGCTTACCCCACGCTTAACAAAATTTTGATTCTCCGCTAAAGCATCAAAAGTCTTGAGTACATTAATCCTGTATTTATCTGCGTAAAGCATTTTGACTTCATCGGGTAGAACGGAAAAGGGAGGCCCTTGCATTTCGTCTTGTGGGTACTCGAGTGTGATTAAAAATGTTTCTTTAAAGACACACAGTGATTGAATATGTTTAACATAATCCTTTCGCATGTTTAGCGGCAAAGCAATTAAAGAAGCACGATCAAACACAGCCGTCACATCAGATAAATGTGCTGGGGTGAGATTAAAAAAATCACCGACATAGATTTCAATGCCCTCGCTTGACCAACACTCCAAGCCATCACGCATGCTTTGTGTGGCAGTGAGTTGGTTCTCAGTAAAGAAGTCGCGAACAGCGATTGGACTCAGTTCGATACCGACGACTTGATACCCTTGATCTCTTAACCACAACAGATCAACACTTTTGCCACACAAAGGAGCAAAGACTTTGCCGCCAGCTTGCATCGCGTTTGGCCAGAATTCTGACAAGTGCGCATTGACCGACGCTTGATGAAAGCCAATTTGATTGTTTGTCCAACGATCGTGCCAGTGTTGTGGGTCCATGAGGTTCTCGTCTTGGGTTATTAAGTGGCGTTATTATTCAGGCATGAGCGAAGCACTTCAATTTACCCACATTCAATGCCCTTACTGTGGCGAAAATCTTGAAATCCAGGTGGATTGCTCTGAGGGCTCTCAGTCCTACATTGAGGACTGCCAGGTGTGCTGTTGTCCTATCGAAATGCGACTGACCGTTGGTTTAGACGATTGGCAGATTGAGGCAATGCGCGATGACCAGTGATTACCAACCGATCGCCTGTGGGCTATATGACCAAATCGAGCTGCTGTTGATGCGCGGGGGTGAGATTGAGATACAACAAAAGAGCGGGGCTGTTACCCGGGCGCATAATTTGACGTTAAAAATTCAAAACGGGGCAGAGAATCTTTGTTTTTTGGATAAAGGGACGGAAATCTGTGTCCGTTTGGATGAGATTGTCCGACTCACCTCCGAGCAGGACAATATTGAGCTAACCAACTGAAAAGTATGGAAATTTAAGCCTTGAGGCGTGGCTTAATATGAATTTGGACGAAATCGCATCACTTTTTCAGCCTAATCAGCCTGTTTCCGCCGTCTAAGCTTGCATTTTTCAAGGGCTTCGGCTAGATTACGCGACCTTTCGCAGCCAAAGCTGCATTAACTAAACAAAGTGATTTGGCCCAAAAGGCCGGAGACTGACATGAAAGCTGATATTCATCCTAACTATAACGACGTAAATGTAACCTGCAGCTGCGGTAATACATTTAGCACCCGCTCAACCATCTCTAGCGATGCGTTAACCGTGGAAGTTTGTTCAGCATGTCACCCTTTCTACACTGGTCAGCAGAAATCAGCGAGCACCAGCGGCCGCGTTGATCGCTTCAACAAGCGCTTCAGCCGTTAATAATCAACGGCTAATATGCCGTCGAGTATTGAAGAAACTTAAAGGCGCCCATGTGGCGCCTTTTGTTATTCTGAGCCCCCAAAAATAATTACACACCACTGGAGTTGGCGAATGAGCACTCAAGATCAAGATTTCGAGGTAAACCAAGCGGCATTGGTCTATCACTCGGAGCCCAAGCCGGGAAAGATCAGTGTTGAGGTAAGCAAGCCTACAGCTACCGCACGTGACCTTTCATTAGCGTATACCCCTGGTGTTGCTGAGCCTGTTCGTAAGATCGCAGCGAATGCAGAAGATGCGTACAAGTACACCGCTAAGGGCAACTTGGTTGCTGTTATCACTGACGGTACGGCAGTACTTGGCTTAGGGAATGTTGGCTCTCTCGCAGGCAAGCCAGTTATGGAAGGCAAGGGCGTGTTGTTCAAGCACTTTGCTGGCATTGATTGCTTCGATATCGAAGTCGATGCTGAGTCGCATCAAGACTTTATTGATACCTGTCGTCGTATTGCGCCAACCTTTGGTGGTATCAATCTAGAAGATATTGCTGCACCACATTGTTTTGATATTGAAGAAGCCTTGGTTGAACAACTGGATATCCCCGTGTTCCACGATGATCAACACGGCACCGCAATTATTATCGCTGCAGGTTTGATGAATGCACTTGAGCTACAAGGTAAGCAGTTGAGCGATGCAACCATGGTCATCTTGGGTGCAGGCGCTGCAGGGATTGCATCTGTTCGCTTGCTACACGCAATGGGAGCTAACCCAGACAAGATCATGATGATCGATCGTCAAGGTGTAATCTATAAAGGCCGCGACAACCTGAACAAACATAAAGAGAGTGTTGCCGCGAATACCGATAAACGCACGCTTGAAGAAGCAATGGAAGGCGCGGATGTCTTTATTGGTTTGTCAGGTCCCGATTTGATTAGCCCCGAAATGTTGGCTTCTATGGCGCCTAAGCCAGTGGTCATGGCGTTATCAAACCCGGTACCAGAGATTCGTCCTGAAGTGGCGATGAAGGTGCGTGATGACATGATCATGGCAACTGGTCGTACTGATT
>Ga0255765_1001281_pt1 | contig 31643 bp, 26 predicted proteins | sample 041ome_8_FD_179965 | JGI IMG/M metagenome (GOLD analysis project Ga0255765, IMG submission 179965) | Coastal salt marsh microbial communities from the Groves Creek Marsh, Skidaway Island, Georgia - 041407BS metaG (version 2) | ecosystem: Environmental > Aquatic > Marine > Intertidal zone > Salt...
ATCACGTATAACTCTTCTTTTTTTCAGATATTTTACACATTTTTTTATTTATTGCATCTCACTACACCCTAAACCCGAGTGTCCATGATGACCCATAAATTTCGCCATCCACGACGGTCGGAACGAGGCGACCCCTTGAGCAAACCTCCTCACATAACGAGACTCGATCGTCTCAGACTCGAACGCCGCATCTGTCTGTTAGTTGGTAGCACGTTTTGAAACGTTTTTTTGGCACAACTGGATCACCAATCGCATCAACATCGACGTTGTTTTCGGTACAGTTTTGATCAATACCGTCGTGGTTACAACCGCGGCGCGCGCTGCTACGTCGCGAGGTTCGGTTCGCTATTCCATGGGCTCGACGCTCGCGCACCCGTCGCTCATCTGCGACGCGCCGCCGAGACCGCATCGCGAGATGCCGGCGTACAACGCGTCCGGTCCGGTGTCGCTGAGACGCAACAGCGTCACTTCGTATTTCAACGCGCTGTTCGCGGGAATCGTCGCGTACGGCGACCGCACCGCCGCCGACCCGAATCCCAACTCGGGCGGCACCTCGAACGTTCTCGTACCGCCGACGCGCATGCCGCGTATGCCCAAGCGCAAGCCCTCGGGCACCCCGGGCACCGGGGCGTCCGAGCTCAGATTGACGACCACCGGTCTCGCCGCCGCGGGCGCTATGCTCACCGAGCCCACGCCCGAGGAGCTCGTCGCGTACACTCGCCCGCCCAGGGTGGTGTCGAACACCGCGCCGTCGCTCGCCAGCGTGCCCTCGTACTTGACCAACACCAAGCTCTTGCTCGTCGCCTCCTTGGCGCCGAATCCCGCGACGTCGCGCACTATTTTCACCGACGCTTCGTCCGCGAAAGCCGCGCGGCGTCCCAACGCCGCGGCGACGGACGGGGCGAACAGCAAACACGCGCGGCGGGCGACGCCGCCGACGGCGTCGCTCGAGTCCCGAGCTCGCGTTCCAGCGCACGCGACGCGGCGTCGCGGCGTCACCGCGACGGGCGGCGCGCGCGCGACGGGCGCCATGGGTCGAGGTGTGAGGCGTCCGAAAACGTACGCGCGGCTAACTAGGATTACAATCGCGCGTCGTCGTCTAAAACCACGGACGGGCTCGTTCCGTCTTCCGTCAATCGTCTTCCAAGGGAACCTTGACCGCGGGGAGCGTGTCGACGCGCGCGAGCAGCGCCGCGAACTCCTCGAACGTCACCCCTCCCGCGTCTTCCTCGCCCCCTCGCATCTTTCGCAGCTCCCCGAACGCTTTAGAGATCAATTGATCGAAGTCTTCCTGCGAAATCGAGCTTCCGACCAGGTGTCTCGTGATGGTTTCTAAGTCGCTCCTCGACACGACGCCGTCTCGATCGACGTCGTAGCAATGAAACATAAATCTCAATCGCTCCTCTCGCGTCGCCTTGGAGCTCAGAGCGCTGATCATGCGCACAAAGTCTTTAAAGTTTTGGTTTTGGAACATCTGCACGATTCTCGGCGCGAGCGGGGAGATGGCGAGCTCGGGAATCGCCATGAGTTCGTCCTCCGTGATGAATCCTTTGTGCTTCTTGTCGAGCGCGCGGAAGCGCTGATACAGCGCTTGGATCTCGCGCGAGGTGAATTTACCGCCACAGTGTTGCTGAACGTCCTCGATGTCGTACTGCGTGAGATTGAGCGAGCTCGCGGTGAGACCCATGGCGGCGAGCGCTTTCGGGCGAGAGGCGCGCACTGCGGGACGCGCGTTCGACGACCGCGTTCGACGACGAGGAGGACTTGGGAGTTGTGTTATTGAAAAATGACTCGTGATTCGTTCGCGCCCGTTCGCTCAGAGCTTGCCCGTGATGGACTCGATGAAAATTTCCAAGCTGTCCGGGTCTCGGCGCTCCGAGCCGAGCTTGACGTACCCCGAGCGGCCTTTCGGGAAGAGCAAGAGCGTCGGGAACGATTTCATCGACAAGTTTTCTTGCGACCACTCCTTTTCGTCGCGATCGGCGCGGAACTTGGCGAATTTCACGCCCTTCGGCCCGAGACGCTCGGCGGCGGTTTCGAAACCGCTCACCATGCGCTGACAAAACGGACACCACGGCGCGTACAGCACCGCCAGAGTGGTCTCGCCGTGCGTCTTTTCGTCCTTCAACGCGGCGATGTCGTCTCGAGACAAGTTTCGAATCGAGTCGTGCTCAAAAATGTCTTCTTCCGTCGCCTCGCGATCGTCTTGCTTCGCCTTTTCCTCCGCCGTCAAGTTGCCGCTGTGCAAGCCGCACTCCTTGTCGCTCGCGTCTTCCCACCACCACCGTCCTTCGCGCTCTTGCTGTCCCGGAAGCACGGCCCGCGTGCACGGCGCGCATCCGATCGAGACGTACCCACGCTCGTGCAACGCGTTCACGGGCGTGCCCATGACGCGCAAGAAATCCCACACCTCTTGCGACGTCGCGTCCGTGAGCGGGTTAAACTTGACCAAACTTCCCGCGCCCCCGGCCGCGCCCTCGAACACGGGATCGATCTGGCACGCCGGCACCGCGTTTCGCGTACCGGGGCTCTGATCCTTCCGCTGCCCCGTCACCCACGCCGTGAGCGTCGCCAGCTTCGCCCGCAAAGGCTTCACCTTGCGCACGCCGCAGCACTCCTTGTGTCCGTCCTCGTAAAACGAAAACATCCCCTTCTCGTTCACCAGCGCCTTCACCGCCTCGCTCTCGGGAAAGCAATACTCAATCTTTATGTCAAAATGTTTCTCAACCTTATCGAACAGCTCGTACGTCTCCGGATTCAACCGCCCCGTGTCGAGCGAGAAGACGCGATACGGCCGCCCCGTGAGCGCCGCGTACTGAATCACCGCCACGTCCTCCGCCCCGCTGAACGCGATCGCCAGCCCGTCGCCGTACGTTTCCAGCGCCTTATCCATGATCTCCAGCGGCGTCGCGCGCGCGCGCTCGAGCGCGTCGCGCATGCCGTCGACGTCCGCGTTCGTCGCGCGCGAGGGCGCGCGCGTCGTTCGCGCCTTCGTCGTCGCGCGTCGCGCCGCGCGTCGCGCGCTCGGGCCCCGGAGCGCGCCGCGCGCGCGCGCGCTTCGCATCGCGCGCGCCGTCGCCGTTCGCGCGCGTCCCGTTCGCGCGCCGCGTCGCCGAGTCGCGACGTCGAAGGCGCGGCGCCGCACTCGTCGACGCGTCGCGACGATGGCGGCGTCCCGCGCCGCGGTCGTCGTCCGCGACGGCCTGCACGACCTCCTCGGGTACACCGCGAGCGCGCTCGAGGCGTTCGTGCTGGACAAGGCGCGAGAGAGCGGCGGCGACGCGCGCGCGCTCGAGGCGGCGCTGATCGAGTGCGGATGTCCCGACGACGAAAAGACGCGCGCGTTCGCGCGCGCGGTGTGCGCGAGCGCGTCCGACGACGCGAAAGGGAGCGCGGCGGACGCGCGCGGAGGCGCCGCGGCGTCGACGGGCGTCGCGAGGGCGGCGACGAGGGATGATTGGACGGCGACGCGCGCGGCGGCGACGTACGAGTTGTTGGCGGAGGAGAGCGAGAGCGAGCGCGAACGCGAACGCGAGGAGGACGACAGAGCGAAGCGAAGGGCGACGAAACGAGCGAAAAAGATGAGGAAGAAACGAGGGAAGGACGAGGGGGCGAGCGAGAGCGAGGAGGACGCGGAGGCGGTGGAGACGCGTCGGCGAGCGCTCGCGGGGGAACGCGAAGACGAATCGTACGCGGCGCCGTCGGCGTCGGAGGAAGACGAAGAGACGAGGAAGGCGCGAGAGATGGAGGAAGATTTGCGAGAGCGCGATGAGTTTGAACAACGCCTGCGGGCGAAGGATGAGGCGAAGACGAAAAAGTTGAGCGGCGATCGAGGACCGACGGAGGCGGAGCGCGCGGAAGCCGAGCGTCGAGGCGCGCATTTGGAGACGGATGAACAGCGCACAGATTTAGTGCCCGAACTCAGAAAGGTATCGCGGCAAGAGTACTTGAAGAAACGCGAGCTTCAAAAGCTCGAGGAGCTGAAAGAATCGATCAAAGAGACGGAGTACTTTTACGAAGGCCAAGACGTGACGGAGGAGCAGCGCAAGGATTTAGAAAAGAGGAAGAAGGTTTACGAGCTCGCGATGGAGCAAATCAATAGCATTAACGACGCCTTAGAGGAGCGTTACTCTATACCCACGGCGTACGACGATCCGAACAAGCCGAAGTCCACGAACGAACGGTTCGCGGTGGCGAGACAACGATACAAGGAGCCCGACCCCGAGGACGACGCGAATCCTTTCAAGGATCAAGACCAGTGGGAGGCGCATCAAGTCAAACAAGCGCAGGCGCAGTTCGGAGCGAAGAATAAGAAATCTGAAGTCAAGGAGTACGACTTGGTGTACGACGATCAAATCAAGTTCATCAAGGATGAAATCATGGCGGGCGACGGCGTGTCGAGCGGAAGCGAGAGCGAGAGCGAGAGCGAGAGCGAGAGCGAGAGCGAGATGGACGAAGAGAAACGCACCAAGCTCGCTTTGGCGGGAAAACTCGGGAAAAGGGCCAAGATAGAAGCCGATCGCAAGTCGCTTCCGATTTTTCCATACCGCGAGTCTCTCATCAAGGCGGTGGAGGATCACCAAGTCGTCGTCATCGTCGGCGAGACGGGTTCGGGCAAGACGACGCAAATTCCGCAGTACATGTGGGAAGCTGGTTTCGGTGGCAAGACGCAAAAAATCGGTTGTACGCAGCCGAGACGAGTGGCGGCGATGTCCGTCGCGTCGCGCGTCGCGGAGGAAGCGGGCGTAAAGCTCGGTCACGAGGTTGGCTACACCATTCGTTTCGAGGACTGCACCAACGACAAGACGCGAGTCAAGTACATGACGGACGGGATGCTCTTGCGCGAATTCTTGGGTGAGCCAGACTTGTCGTCGTATGCGGTGATGATGGTGGACGAGGCGCACGAGCGCACGCTGCACACCGACGTTCTTTTTGGCCTCGTCAAGGATATCGCCAGATTCCGACCGGAGATCAAGCTTCTCATCTCCTCCGCCACGCTCGACGCGGAAAAGTTTAGCGAGTACTTTGATTTCGCACCGATTTTCAGAATTCCCGGTCGTCGATTTCCGGTGGATATTCTCTACACACAGCAACCCGAGGCAGATTACGTGGACGCCACCGTGGTGACGGTGTTACAAATTCATCTCACCCAACCCGAGGGCGACATTTTAGTCTTTTGCACCGGTCAAGAGGAGATTGAAAGTTGTGAGGAACTGTTGAAGACGCGCATCCACGAGATGGAGAAGAAACCTCCCGAGCTTATCATCGCGCCCATTTACGCATCGCTGCCAAGCGACATGCAGGCGAAGATTTTCGAGGACACGCCCAAGGGATCGCGAAAAGTCGTCCTGGCGACGAACATCGCCGAGACGTCGCTCACGATTGACGGCATCAAATACGTGATTGATCCTGGGTTTTGCAAGCAAAAGAGTTATAACCCACGCACGGGGATGGAGTCACTCGTCGTCACCCCCACATCGCAGGCGAGCGCGTTGCAGCGCGCCGGTCGCGCCGGTCGTACATCGGCGGGAAAGTGTTTCCGTCTATACACGGCGTGGAGTTTCCAAAACGAACTCGACCCGAACACCGTACCCGAAATTCAGCGCACGAACCTCGGGAACGTGGTGTTGATGTTGAAATCACTCGGAATCAACGATTTGATGCACTTCGACTTCATGGATCCGCCCCCGGCCGAGACGTTACTTCGAGCGCTCGAACAACTGTACGCCCTCGGCGCGTTGAACGATAGAGGCGAGCTCACGAAACTCGGGCGCAAGATGGCTGAGTTCCCTCTGGACCCGATGCTTTCGAAGACGCTCTGCGCGAGTGACAAGTACAAAGTAAGCGATGAAGTGATGACGATTTGCTGCATGCTGTCGTGCGGAAACACGGTATTTTATCGTCCCAAAGACAAGCTACAGCTCGCCGATCACGCGCACAAATCCTTTCACATCGGCAACGTCGGCGATCACATCGCGTTATTAAACGTATACAACTCATGGCGTGACGCCGACTTTTCTGTCACGTGGTGTTACGAAAACTTTGTGCAGCAGCGGACGATGAAAACGGCGCGAGATATTCGAGAACAGCTCGAAAAGCTCCTCGAGCGCGTCGAAATCGAGCCGTCGTCGAACACAAACGACCTCGACGGCATTAAAAAGTGCATCACGAGCGGATTCTTCTACCACACCGCCAAACTGCAAAAGAACGGCAGCTATAGAACGGTGAAGAATCCGCAAACCGTGGCCATCCATCCGTCGAGCGGGCTCGCGAAGGAGCTTCCGCGCTGGGTCGTGTACTTTGAGCTCGTGTACACGTCCAAGGAATACATGCGGCAAGTAATTGAAATCAAGCCCGAGTGGCTCGTGGAGATCGCGCCGCACTATTACAAACGGAAAGAAATCGAAGGAGAAACCATCAAGACCGGCAAGGCGGCCGCGGGGAAGAAATCAGACGTCGTCTTGGCGTGACGCGCGCGCGCAAAGTAGAAAAATTAGCGAAAATTTGTAGAAAACGTTGAAGGAATGTAGAAAGATATCATTACGGTGACGAAAGAATCGCTCTGCTGGTTGCATGGTGGTGGTGATGAAACCTAATGAATGAGAAAAACGATATCGTCTACTGCGCCGCGTTGGAGATCGTCTCCGCGAGCCCGAACAACACCGGCGGCACGGCCAGGCACGCGCCGACGACGCCGGCCCCGACGGCCCACTCGGAGGCGTTCTTCATCTCGCCTCGGAGCGCCTTGGCGAACGAAATCTCCGCCGCCGCATCGATCGTCGTATCGATCGGCTTCACGATGAACGGAATCGCCGCCAATCCCAACAACGTGGGCAAGATGCGTTCGACGTCGAGTCCCTGCGCCGCGAGCGAGTCGAACGCGCTCACGTCCGCCTTCGCCAACGCCAAATTCGTCGTCGCCACGACGACGCGAATGAACGATCCCGGCCAAAACACGCTCGCGAGCATTTGCCAAGTCAGGGTTTCCGTCGCCACCGCCGCGGCTTGGTTCGCGCGATCGCTCGCCCCCTCCGCCTTGTTCCAGCGCTTGACGCCCTTATCCACCGTGTCCGCCAGCACGTACGTCGCCGCGATTCCATACGTCGCCGGCACGCCCCAAACCGGCAACCACGCCACGAACGCTTCACCGCACTCATTCGCGTACCCCATGTACCGCAGCAGCGAGTCCCGGAACACGTCGTACTCCTTTTCCTCGGAGACTTCGTGCGGCGGCGCCGCGCCCACCGCGCTCTCCCGCGCCTCCCGTCGCGAGTCCGCCTCGACCTCGTCCTCGGTCGTCACCGCTCGCGGCGTCGCGCCGCGCGACATCATTCGCGTCCCGAACGTCGCGCGTCGATCGCGCGCCGTCGCGCCGCCGCGTCGATCCGTCGCGCATCGCCGCGCCGCCGCTTGGCCTCGAGCCCCGCGCGCCGTTCGCGTCGCCCTCGCGGCGACGACGGCGAGCGCGCGCGCCGAAATCGCGGTCGTCATCGAGCGCGTAATTCTCCCGAGCGCACCGCGGCGCGCCGTTCCCGATCGACGCGTCGACGCGCGCGCGCGGGTCTGACGACGGCCCGCGCCGCTTCGACGTCGACCGCGCGCGATTTCACGAAGATCGACCGCGCGCGTCGTCGTCGCGCCGTCTCGCGCGCTCGAACGCGCGCGCGCGCCGGGAATAATTTTGACGCGTCGATCGGCGCGGCGCGCGCGCTCGGGCGCGGCGCGGTCGACGCGCGCGAGGACGCGCGCGGCGCGGTCGACGAATCTTAGACTCTTGTCGCGTATTGTAGCGCGCGCGTTCGAATCCGACGCCGCACTCGACGCCGCCGCGCGCGCGCGCGTCCTCGAGCGCGCGCGGCGTCGAACGCGACGGCGACGACGGGACCGCGCGACGGCGACGCGACGGCGCGGCGCGATGGCGACGAACGAGACGGTGAAGGTGGTGAGAAAGGTGCTGCGCGCGCGAGAGCAAAAGGCGACGCGCGCGAGCGATGCGGTCGACGCGGGGGACGCGCGCGCGCGCGCGACGGCGACGAACGATGAGTTGGACGCGACGGCGACGGTCGCGGCGCGGGAGGAGGCGTATAGGTTGGCGCGCGAACGCATCTTTGGCGACGGGGACGAAGGCGAAGGCGACGACGTCGCGGACGAGACGACGACGACGACGACGACGACGACGACGACGACGACGACGACGACGACGAACGATGGGAACGATGGGAACGCGCTGGACGTGAGAGGCGATGGCGCGGACGCGTCGATGGGGCGGGAGCGCGGCAACGGTGGGTCGGGGATGTCGGCGAGCGCGCGGGCGTTCGCGCCGAAGAAGGCGACGCGGAAGGATCGGTGGGCGGACTCGTTCGATCCGGATTTTATTCGCCGCGATCCGAGCGTGGGGTCGGCGAGGATGGTGCCGATGAACGTCCCAGGGGTGATGCCGATGATGATGCCGCCGCCGATGGGTGGGATGACGTGGCAACAAGCGGCGCCGAGCTATTTCGCGCCGCCCATGCCGCCGCCCATGCCGCCGGGACCTCCGCCGCCTCGCCCATCGCGGGAACGAGGCGACGACGTCTGACCTAGCCGATACTGTAATTTAGTAAGTCAATCTAGTGTTGTCGCGGTGCGTGCGCGCGTGCGCGCGTTAATGAAACAATCTTTGCGTTCCGTTACAAAGCGTCGAATCCGCGCCTCGCTAAGAGAGGGCGCGTCTCGTCGTGTCGCGCGGCGTGTGACTGTTCTGGTCCCGCGAGCGAATGTAGCGTGACGCGTCCGAGATGTTCGTCGTCCGCGTGCGCTCGCTCGCCGGTCTTCACCGTGCTAAATGTGTCGCCCCGTTTTGTACAAATGAATTCGCTACGTCGCGACGAATTCTCCGTGGAGAGCCCCGAGCTCTCTCTTTTCCCCTCAAACGTCCTCACTCACGCCTCGCGTCGCACATTCACGTGACCTTCACGAATCAATTCATCCAAATTCAACGTTTCGACGTCAGACGTCGCGTAAAGTACCTTGGCGGTGCGATTACGCTCGTTGAGCGAAATCACCTCCGCGCGATACCACAAGTTATCGTCCGGCCAAAACAACTGTGGAGGCGGCGCGCGCGCGCGATCACGTCAGTCTTCGCATCCTCGTTCATCTTCTCACGCGCATCGCGTCTTGTCGACGCGTGACGCGACGCGTGACGAGACAAATCGCCTCGAGTGCGCGTCGGGCTCCCTCGTCTCGAGGGTTCCGAAAACGACGGTTCGCGCTCGCACCTCAATTTGCGCGTTCTTCAGCGCCGTCAGCGCTTGATCGGGGTCTAGGATGAACCCAGAGGATGGTTTCTTAAAACCTTGTGCGTCCATCTGCGCATCGAACCGAGGCGTCGATCGCGTCGTCGTCAGTCGTCGTGGTCGTGGTCGTCGTCATCGTCGCGAAGGAGCGAATCGCGTCACGCGCGCATTCGTCACGAAATCGCCGCCAGCGCGCTTCGTTCGCACGCACCGGGTCCACTTTATGCTTCTTCACCTTGGAACTATTTCCCTTGACGTCCGCGAGCGCGGTTTTCGCGCCCTTCCCCGTCGCGTCGCGCCCGTTCGCCTGCGCACCGCCATTCTGACGCGCGCCCGCGCTCGTCGGTTTCTCTTCGCGTCCGTGCGCCGCGCTGAGCGTTTCGTACACCGTGGGCACGGCGTTGATCTGCGCGAAAAGTGCATCACTGATCGTCGTCGTCGTCCCGCGTCGCCGTCAGTCGCGCGCGTCGTCGTCGAACATCGCGTCGCTTCGTCACCCGCGAGGGTCGCATTCGCGTCGTTTCAGCGGCATCGGCATCGACGACGACAACGCGCTCGACGCTCGACGCACCGTTTCTTGGCGTCAAACTTGGCGCCGTAATAAAACGCCACCGCCATCAACCACGCATCGCTGTGCACGGCGACCAACGCGAGCCAATCCTTACGCTGCGTCGTCGAAAGCACCGCGCATCGCGACTTCGTCAGTCGGTCGTTCGCGCGCGCGGTCGTATCGAATCAAATCGCATCGTCGCGCCGCATTCGCGCCGCGTTCGCGCCGCGCGCCGCGCGGATTCGCGCGCATCGAATTTACCTGCATCCCATCGCGCGCGAAATTAATCCCGAGCGCCGGTTCCGGGAGCTCGGGCGGGACTTCTTCGGCGGGTAATTGCACGTCCCACGTCCCGTCGGGATTGCCGTACAGGCACAAGTTTTCCTTGTCCGGGTCGCACTGCGCGTAGAACGCCTCGACGTCTGCGTGGTTCGACGCGGGTTAATCGTCTGCGTCGTCGTCCGCGTTCGCGTCGCGCGCGCTTCGTCGCGCGCTTCGTCGCGCGACCGCGATCGCGTCCCGGTCGCGTCCCGGTCGCGCGGCGTGCGAATCCGTCGATCGGCGCGCGCGCGCGTTCGTACCGCGCGTCAGGGCCTTGACGAGGCCGTCGCGTCGACGGGAAAAGTTTGCGTGGACCTCATCGACCGTGCGCGGGGCCTCCATGGGCGCCGGGCAGGCGAGGCAGCGCGGGAATGTCGCGACGGCGCGGTGGGATTTGAAATACGTTTGGGAAACACGTGGATTCGCCATCATTTGGCGAAATGTCGATTTGGGACGGGGACTTCGCGGCGCGCGCGCGGAGACGCGATCGGAGAGGGAAGGCGCGCGAAAGCGTGCGTTACACGTCATACGCGAGTAAATCGTCGACGTCGCCGACGCCGATGGCGATGAAGACGAAGTCGCACAGCGCGGCGACGAGGCGAGGATGGGGGAGAGGGGGGCGGCGGGCGAGCGTCGCTGCGAAGCGCTCGCGCGCGGGATGGATCGGTTCGAGGGCGTCGATGGCGGTGATGATCCAGGGTGTGACGACGTCGGGGGCGGTATGGAGTAAAGTGGCGAGGAATGAGGCGGCGGGGCGGAGGCAGGCGCGAGGGGTAATTTCGGCGCACGCCGCGCGGAGGATGGCGTTCGCCGCGAGCGGGCCGCGGGAGAGGAAGTATTCGTCCACGCGACACGCATTGGCGACCCAGGGTGCGGATCGCTTGGCCTTTTCACCGGGAGAAATGATCGCGTTCAGCAGCGCCAAAGATGCGCGCACGGGGGCGTACTCTCGCAGCTCGAGCGCGGCGACGGAGAGATCGAGCACGTCGAACAAGGTTTCGTTCGCCAATCCCTGCGCCGGCGCGAAGATAACGAACGTCCTAGCGGTGGAAAATAAAGCTTCAGCGAGATCCCAATCATCTGATCCCGATCGCACGCCACGCACGGTCTCACATGCTATTTGGGAGAAAGCCGCGCTCAACGTCGCGCCGACGTGCGGGGCGCTTGGCAACAACTCGCTCGTGCCACTCTCGGGCGAGCTGATCGACGCCACCTCTATCGCGGTGGCGATCGGCTCGAGCAAGGACGCACACTTAGTCGCCATGAACGTGCGCGCGATGGATTCGAGCATGGGCACGATCATGTTGACTGAACTTTCCTTGGCGCTCAGAAGCGCCGCGACGTAAATCTCCGCCGCAGCTTTAATCACGCTCGGCGCTTGCCACGTTCGCTTCGCGACGATTTCTTCCAGCGTCGGCCACGCCGCGGCTAAAACGGAGATGGCAGGGTGCTCACAGCTCGACGCGATCGTCGCACTCGGTAAAAATTCTAAGAATCTCACCGACGCCGCGATCAAGGCGAGTTCAGCCGCCATCGCTCTCGCCGCCGAGGCGTGCGCGATTTGGTTCGGAGGAATCTGCGGCGCCATTTCGGCAGCGATCCGTTTGCATCGCGCAAGCACAGGAGCTATTAACCTCGCGCTTGCCTCCGACGCTTGCTGCACGGGCATCGCCGCAATCACCCGCGCCAATCCTTCGGTGACCGACGCGCGACCGTCCTCGTCGTCTTCGCTTTCAAAAGTCAATCGCACGTCCGCGATGCATCTTTCGGTGTGTTCTAACAGCGCCGCAAACGTGGATGGTTCCTTCAAATGTCGCGCACACCGCGAACACACTGATTTAAACGCTAAAGCCGCCCGCGACCACGCGGGAGGATGCGGAAAAGACGACGTGATGTACATCAAAACGCCGCGCGCGCGCGCGGCTTGCGCCGCCGAGTTCGCGGGAGGGCCGCGACGACCGAGCCAGTTGGCGTAAGACGCGATGAGGCGACACGTACCCGCTCGAACGAGCTGATGCGATGAGAACAGACCGCTGTTGTCGGTCGTGTGCTCAGAAATCGTCGATAGAAGTTGCGCGAGAAACGTTTCGATCTCCTCCGAGGGTGCGTCTTCCAAATCGTCGTTGACGCGACTCGCGGGAGCGCGCAATGCGAACGCTCCCGCCTCAGCGGCTTGCCAATTTTGCGCGGCACCTAACGCGCTACCAATTATGCTAAAGTATTGCCCACGCAAAACGCCGTAACAGTTGTCGAGAAGATCGGCGACGACGTGTTCGCGAAATCGCTCAAACGTGTCCTCGTCCTCGTTCGCGACGGCCCAGGTGGTGAAATCGTCGGGCAACGTCGCTTGTTTCAGTAACACCTCCGTCAAACGCGCGTGCATGGGCGCACGCAAGCTTTCGTGCCTCGAAGACACTCCCACAACATCCATCATTAAGAAAAAATCAACCGCCACCTCGGTCACCTCGCGACCGTGGCGCTCCATGAGCGACAAGATGAGCGACACGAGCGCCAAGGAATCTTCGTCACCGCGCGCGAGCACGCTCACGCACCGTTCGCTCAACGCAACGGCGACGAGACAAATATTTCGCGCGAGCGAAACGCCGTCGTCGGAGTCGTTTGCCGCGCTCGCGTGCGCGAGCAAACCTCGCGTCACCGCGTTCATCGCCTGAAATTCCTCCGCCTCGCCGCCGCTTCGTCCTTGGTGTAAATCCACCAAAAAGTCCACCGCCGCCGCTCCGCACCCGCCGCTCTCGATCGCCAAGCACTGCAAGACGTCCCCGAAAAGTTGGCCGTGTCGCACGGCGAACTCAGTCGGGGACAATCGCAATCCGCCGCCGACGTCGCCCGACGGATCCAACTTTAACCACCCGCGCGCCGCGCGCACGCACGACGCCTTCAACGCGTCCGTCTGTCGCGACCGCGCGCTTCCACACGCGCTAAACACCTCACGCACCGTAATCAAAACCCTCTCTCCCTCGTTCGCGCACGCCATCGCGAGTTCCCGTCGACTCGACGTCTCCGCCTCGTCGCACGCCTCCGCCGCGAGCGCCAACAACTCCATCCCCGCCCGCATCGCGCTCGACCCCACCCCGCTCGATCGCACCGCCCCGAACGCCGTCTCCACCACCTCCCGCATCTTCGCGCTCCCCATTCGCGCGCCTCCGCGCGCCAGCGCGAGTCCCAACCGTCTCGCCGCCGTCTCCGTCGTCTCGTCGTTCGCCGTCGCCGCGAACGCCGCCGTCGTCCGTCGCATCATCGCCTCCCGCGCCCCCTCGCTCGCCCCGTTCCACCGCTCCCTCGAGCGCGTCGTCGCGCTCAGCGCGTTCGCCGCGTAATACGCCACGCACGCGTCCCCTCGCGCGCGTTCGAGCAGTCCGAGCGCGACGCTCGCCGCGCGCGGGTCCTCCGACAGCGCCATCAGATGCGCGTTCGCCTCGTCTCGCGTCGCTCGCGTCGACCGCGCGTCGTACAGCGCGACGACCGCGGCGCGCGCGCGCTCGATCGACGCGTCGTCGGCGTCGCGCATGGCGCGCGCGTCGCGCGTCGCGCCGCGATGTGCCGACCGATGGTCGCGGATGGATGCGACGCGACGCGACCGCAGACGCCGACGCGGCGCGCCGATGCCGCGCGAGGTGCGCGAGGGCGACATCGCGCTCGCGCGCGGCGCCGCGCATCGGGCGTTCACGCTCGTCGTCGTGCGCGACTACGAGGGCGGTCGAGTGCTGCTGGGCGAAAAACTGCGCGGATTCGGCGCCGGGTGCGTCCGCGACCGAGACGAGGCGTGACGCGCGATGACTGACGAAAACGCGACGGGCGTAGGTATTACAACGGATTCGGGGGGAAGGTGGAGCGCGGGGAGACGGTGGAGGCGGCGGCGGCGCGAGAGCTGACGGAGGAGGCGAACGTCGAGGCGACGAACATGACGCGGCGAGGGGCGCTGCGATTCGTGTTCGACGATAAACCGCTCGAACCGTGGTTGGTGCACGTGTTTCACTGCTCGCGGTACGACGGGGAGATCGCGGCGAGCGATGAGATGCGACCGGAGTGGTTCGATTTGGACGACGTGCCGTTTGAAAATATGTGGGCGGACGATCCGTACTGGTGGCCGTTGTTTTTGGAGGAGAAGGAGTTCGTGGGGACGTTTACGTTCACGAACACGACGACGCTCGTGGATTATTGGATTCGGGAGACGAAGGATCTGATGCTCGACGTCGAGGCGATGACGGCGAACGAATGACGGTTCGTCGTCGACGACGGCGGAACGCGCGTTCGCGCTCGAATGTAAATCATATGTAAATCATCGCGTCGTCGAAACTAAACGGGCGCGCTCGACGTCAGTTCTTCGAGCAAGCGCTCGACGTCGACGCGGTCGAGCACGAGCTTCACGCCGACCTGCGCGGCGAGCTGCTCGCGAAGGAACGAGATCGATCCTTTCCATTCGATCTCGTCGTCCCGCGTCGCGACGAAAGCCGCGGCGACGCATTCGGCTTGCGATTCGGACGCTTCCCCGTCCGCGGATCGCGACTCGCGTCTAATAATACCGAGTCGCTCGGGCGAGATGGAGTCCCCGCTTTCGTCGGCGTGCGGCGCCGGCTCGAAGGCGTCGAGAGACTCGCCTTCGATCTCGCCGCCGCCTTCGATCTCGCCGACGTCCTCGGGCGGCGACTCGTCGATCGAAGATTCCCCGCGATGGACCTCGAACAGCGAATACACGCTCTCCGAAACCCCATTACCGTCGTCGCCGTCGTCCTCGATCGCGTCGTCGACGACGCCGCGCGCGCGTTCCGGGCTCTCCGCGCCCACCATCGCGCGCTCCGCGCTCGTCACGTCGACGCGATACTTTCGCGTCAGCATCGGCGGCGCGTCCGCGCGCTCGTTTCTTCTCGCCACGGCGCCCACGCCGTCGGGCGCGAACGTCAATCGCTCCATGATCGCCGATCCATCGACTCGTTTCATCGGATACGCGCGCGCGACGCGCAATCGAACCTCCGCCGTCTTCGTCTCGTCGTCGCGCTTCTCGTCGTCGTCGTCGCGCGTCACCTCCAGCGGTTTCACGGTCACCGCGCGCCTCGACGTCGCCAGCACCAACCCCGCCCAATCTTTATCGTGCGTCCGCATCGACCCCGCGACGAGGACGACGCAGTAATGCCGCGATCGCGCGTTCATCGGGTACGCCGCGCGCGCGTCTGCGCTCGGCGGCGGCGACGGCGCGCGCGCGGTGAGTCCGAGCGTCCGCGAGTCCGCGCTCGATGTCCGCGCGTCGACGCACCGTCGAGGAGTTTCGCGCGATGCGCGCGCAGGGACGAGGACGACGCCGCGTCGCCGTCGCGTCGCGTCGTCGGCGCCGAACCATGCATGGTCGTCTCGCGCGCGCGAGTGCGCAGGCCGACGCCATCGCGCGACGCGCGGCCATGGCCAAGGGCGCGACCAAGGCGGGCGCGATCCTCGTCAAGCTCGTCAGCGCCGCGCGCACGGGATTCTTCTACGTCAAGCGCAAGAACCCGAAGAAGACGCCGAGGAAGCTCGAGTTCGTCAAGTACGACCCCAGGGTGCGACGACGACGCGACGACGAGAGCGACGCGCGCGCGAGCGCCGTGTAGCGCGGTGACTGACGACGACGCCGCGAAACGCGAAACGTCAAAACGCTCGCAGGTTCGACGGCACGTGCTGTTCACGGAGACGAAGATTAACAAGTGAGCGGCGCCGAGCGACGACGACGACGACGCGCGCGGGATCCGTCGCGAACGCGCGCGCGTCGACGACGCGACCGCGAGCGCGTGTATGAATAACTAACGGAGGGATGAAATCGATCGACGAACGACGAACGTCGCGTCACGCGAATTTGACGCCGTCGTCGCCGAAAATCGCGCACCCGGGCGGACGCGCGTCTCGCCGGCGCTCCGCGACGGCGCGCGCGCGCTCGCGATCCGTCCCGAGCGCCGACGCGAGCTCGTCCATCGTGCACACCTTCCCGCGCAATCCGTACGCTTCGACGTGCGTCGTCAGCGCGTCGTCCAACGCGGCGAGATCGCGCGCGTCGACGACGCGCGCGCGCGTCGACGCGTCGTCCAACCACCTCGCGTCTCCCGACGCCACCAGCGCGTCGATCACCGCGCGTCGCGCGTCCAGCGGCAGCGCGCGCGCGAGCGTCGCGTTCACGAACGCGTCCTCGACGTCCGCGCGCACGATGGGGCTCGCGCGGCGCTTCACCGCGCTGTTTTCGCGCGTCCCGATGGCCGTCGCGTCGGCGTCAGTCGCCTCGTTCGTCGCGATTCGCGCCTCGATTCGCGCGTCGCTCAAGCGCACCGCTTCAAGAGTTCGCCCCACATCGCGCGCTGCGCGCGCCACGCCGCCGAGCGCGGCTGTCGCGTGTACGACGGCGCGTACGCCGCGAACGCGTCGAGCGCGTCATCCATCAAGTCGGACGCACAGTGACGCGCGCGATGCCCGCGACGGCGACGCGCGTCGCGGACGCGCGCGCGCGGGCGCGCGCCACCGTCGCGCGCCGCGTCCGCGCGCCGACCGCGGCGCGAGCCGCGACGCGGACGCGCGCGACGCGCGAACTGCTCGACCTCGCCGCGCTCGTCGACGTCGTCCCGAGCGACCTCGCGCTGAGCGACGCCGAGGAAGCGCTGGGGAAGTGCGCGTTCGCGGCGCTGAGCGCGTCGAGCGCGGCGTTCGCGGGCAAGGTGCGGACGCGCGCGACGACGACGCGCGAGCGACGCGGGACGGGACGCGCGACGACGACGCGCGAGGGTTATCCGCGCGAGACGACGAGACGACGAGACGACGACGCGCGATGAAGACGCGAGCGACGCGCGACGACGACGGGAAAAGACGATAAAAAATACGCGAGACTGACGGGAACGAACGCGCGGCGATGGGCGCGCGCAGGCGATTTTTACGGATGAGAAACGCGCGGGACGGGGCGAACAGATTGGAATGTACGTCGGGAACGCGTCGCTGTTCGGACTGCTCGCGGCGCGGTGGATCGAGAGCGGACACTTTCCGCTGAGTAATATGTACGAGTCGCTGCTGTTTCTGGCGTGGGGGATCACGGCGGTGCACCTGGTGGTGACGGAGCGCGACGGGTTCTCGGAGAGCGCGATTCCGGGGGCGCTCGCGGGACCGACGGCGGCGCTCACGGTGGCCGGGGCGACGTTAGCGCTGCCGGCGGAGCTGCAGCGCGCCACCGCGCTCGTGCCGGCGTTGAAGAGTAATTGGTTGATGATGCACGTGAGCGTGATGATGCTGAGTTACGCCACGTTACTCGTCGGTTCGTTGTCGTGCGTGTCGTATTTAGTCGTCGACGCGTCTCAGGATTGGGCCGCGGCGAAGGGGGCGCTGGAGAAGCTCGATAAGATGGTGTCCAACGACGGCGAGCGCGTGAGAAATAGGCCAAAAGTGAGCGTCGCCGCCGACGGCGAAACCGTGGCGGTGGAGACGATGAACGCGAGCGAGGATTACGGCGGCGAGCTCGCCATCGAGGCGACGCGCGACGGCGAACGCATCCTCACCGAGATGGACAACTTGGCCTACCGTTGCTTGGGCGCCGGTTTCACTTTGCTCACCGCGGGTTTGGTTTCCGGCGCGGTGTGGGCCAACGAAGCCTGGGGTTCGTACTGGTCCTGGGATCCGAAGGAGACGTGGGCGCTCATCACCTGGCTCGTGTACGCCACGTATTTGCACTCGCGTCTCGTCGCCGGTTGGAGTAAAAAGGACTCGTGCGCCGTCGGTGCCGCGGGCTTTTTGGTCGTTTGGGTGTGCTACGTCGGCGTCAACCTCTGGGGCGTCGGCTTACACTCGTACGGTTGGTTCGCCAACAAGTAAAAAAGTGAGCGGTCTGCTCGCGCGCCGCCACCACCCCGCGGCGCACGAGACCCACCCGATCGCATCATCATCATCATTGTTATTTTTTATATGTTTTCCTCGCGATTATCAGCATCAGCATTGTCAATACGACGAACCGTTTAGTTTGCGCCGAGTCCTTCGCCGCCGCGCGCGTTCGCGTGACCCCCAGAGCGCGCCTCGCGCGTCTCTCGACCCCTCGTCCGCGCGTTCGAGCGTCATGCCAGTCATAGCCATCACCCTCACCGTCGTCAGCGCGTGCGCGATCAACGTCGGCAAGGGAATCCAGAAAAAAGCGTCCAAATCGCTTCCGAAGCTCAGCCTCGCGTCGCTCCGTTCGTACCTGACGGACCCGAATTGGCGCCGCGGGTTGGAGTTGGACGTCATCGGCGGCGCGGGAATGCTGCTCGCGCTGTCCATCGCGCCGATGAGCGTGGTGCAGCCCGCGAGCGCGAGCGGGGTGGCGATTTTAGCCGTGGTGAGTCACGCGTACTTGGGAGAGAGCCTGACGCTGCGCGAGTGGAAGGGCGTCGCGTCGTGCGGGTTCGGCATCGCGGTGCTGTCGAAATTCGCTCGAGGCGGCGGTGAAACGCGCGCACTGGGAGCGTTTAGATTGATGGTGGCGATCGGCCTCGGATTCGCGTGCCTGGCGACGCCGAGCGTGATCTCGCACAGGTTTAGAAGCGGCGCGTCGGCGTCGGCGGCGAAGCGATACGAGTTAATAAAAATCGGTGCGCAGTGCGGGACGTGCTTCGCGCTGAGCGCGTTCAGCGTGAAAGCAGCGATGGGATTCTTATACGCGTGGCGGTTGTTCAGCGCCCCGATCGCGTTCGGCGTGAGCGGGACGTTGACGGCGATGGGGCTGTACTTTCAAACAGCCGGCTTCAGAGAGGCGGGCGACGTCTCCATCGTCGTCGTCTGCGTCGCCGGAAACGTCGCGCAGATGTTCGTCGCCGCGCTGTACGGTCTCATCATTCTCAGCGAACCGCTGCCGGAGACCATTCCAGCGTTCATCGGCTGGATCATGTCGTGGGTGTTCATCACGTACGGCGTCGTCGCGCTCTCCGGCGCCGACTCCGCGTCTTCGTTGGTCAAGGCGCGCGAAGTTCGCGGGGCGCCCATCTTACCCACCGCCATCGGTCCCGGCGCGATGCCGCCTTTCAAATCCAATTAGCCCTGTACAGTTGTAGTGTTGAGCGAGCGGCTCTCAGCTCTTTTCGCTCGCGCGGCGCGTCCAACCGTCGTCGCGCGCGCGCGCTCCCGCACACGCCGTCGCGTCGCGTCGCGTCGACGCGCCGCGCGAGCGCGATGTCGAAGGCGTGGCTCGATCACGATAAACTCTCGGCGACGGCGGCGGCGATGGGCGCGAAGCTCAAGGCGCAGGCGTCGGCGACGGTGCGCGAGCTCGTCGACACGAACGCGGTCGAGCGCGGCGTCGCGACGACGACGACGCGCGCGGACGACGCGATGGACGCCGACCCGCGCGCGCGCGAATTGACCGAGCTCACCGAGCTGCTGCAAGCGAAGGACGAGGAACTGATGGCGCTGAAGGATGCGCTGCGGCGCGTCGCCGAGGACGGCGGCGGCGGCGGCGGCGGCGCGACTCGACGCGACGCGGCGCTCGCGACGGGCGCGGTCGAGGGATACGAAAAAGAGATGAAGAAATTACGGGACGGTAAGGCGTGGGCGGAGGAGGAGGCGAAAGCGTTCGAGAAGGAGTGCGACGAGGCGCGCGCCGAGGCGAGCGAGGCGACGAGGAAGCTCGAGGCGTTGGAGAAGGAACTGGAACGGGCGCAGAAAGGGGAACGGGTCGAGAGCGAGGCGCGCACACCGAGTGATGGGAACGGTGACGACAACGCGGCGTCGCGTGAGGCGCTGGAATCGATGACGAAGGAACGCGACGACGCCGTGGAGAAAGCGCAAAGCATGAAAACCGTAAACGACGGCGTCTTGCAGCAACTGAAGAGCATGAAAGGCGTAAATGAGACGCTTCAAAAACAACTCAAAGAGTACGCCGAGCTCGTACCAACGATTCGGAAGGCACTGGATGACGCTCGAGCGGAGACGGCCGAATTGGCCGAGAGTTTGGCGAGCGCGCGCAAAGAAGCCGAAGACGCGACGACGGCGGTGTCTGATTCGCAAGCCTTGAAGAAGACAAACGAGGCGCTGGAAAGAAGACAAAAGAGCCTGGAAAACGAGATCGTGGTACTCAAGAATAAAATAGAGAATAGCAAACAGGTGCAGTCTGACGTCGAGGCGGCGAAGGAACGTGTGAGCGCTGGCGCGTTGAAGAAATCGCTCGCGGCGACGGAGGAGAAACTCGCGGCGGCGAACGCTCAAATCAAGACGTTAAGGACGGATTTATCAGTCAAACATAGCGAATCGAACGCACTTGCTGAGTCGAAAGAAAAGGGTGAGTCGGAACTACGACGTCTTCGAGAAGAGTTGAAGTCGCTCACCGGCGCCGTCGCCGAGCGAAACGTCGCTATGACGGAACTCGCAGAACTTCGCACGGAGCTTGCGGACGCCAAGCGTTCGCTTGAAACGAGCTCATTTGCCGGTTCGAGTATAGAAGACGTCACGTCGGCGCGCGATAAGGCTGAAAGCGAGCTCTTGACGATGGCGCGTCGCGTCGCGAAGCTTGAGCAACAGTTGTTGGATGCGCAGCGCGCGCAAGACGACGCGATGGCGGACGTTGCGAGTAAAGTTGATCAATCGGTGAGAAATGACCGAGACGAGATCGAAAAGTTGAAATCACGCTGCGATGAACTCGAGTCGGCTCGCGACGACGCTGTGAAACGTGTGGAGAGCTTATCCGCCGAGGCCAGCGCGTCTCGATCAGCCTTAGCTGAGGCGCAAAAAATCGCCGCTGAAGCCGAAAGTGTTCGTGCGGAGCTCAATTCCAGAATTGAAGCGGCAGAAATACGCATCATGAACGCAAATGCCCTCGCAGATGCGTCGAAAAATGCGTTAGAGGAGTACAAACGCAAATCTACCGAGTCCACTCGAGCGGTGCAAGACGCGCTTCGATCCGAGCGTGACGCCGCGATGACGGCTGCTTCGGCGGCGGAGCGCGATCGCGACGCGTGGAGTGAAAAGTGCACCGAAGCTCGCGATACGCTCGACAGATGGCGCGAAAAAGCACGCAAGCTAATGGCTGACAAGGATGCCGAACTCGAACTCGCCCGCGGCGCCGCGTCGCCGTTACGATCAAAGTCTAGACTCTTCGACGACGACGCCGACGATGGGTCGGACGATGCCAAAGTCGAATCTCCATCCATCGCAGATGCGAGCAAGCCCGCTCGAGTCGACGACGTTCACGCCGAGTATCTCGCCGCCGTCGTCAAACGCTTCTTGTTGCTGCCGTACGACGCCTACGATCGTGGCGATGCCCTCGTGCCCGTCATTTGCACCATCCTCGGGTTCGGCAAAGAGGATGAATTTCGTATTCGCGCACACCGCGCTTCTCAGCGCGTCAAGTCATCCTCTTCCAAGTTTCTCGGCGGCGTCTTCGGTTAGCGACGTCGTCGTTCGGCTCGCGCGTAGCGTTGTCGTCCCAGTCACCTCACTCTCTCGCGCAGCTTTCGAAACATCGCGCGTCCAGCGATGTCGTTCAAAACATTCACGACGACACCCTCGCGCGCGCACGGCGCGACGGCGCGCGCGACGGCGTCGTCGACGCGAATTGGACAAAAAAGTGCACGACCGGCGGCGGCTCGAAATCGCGGTGCCACGCGCGCGCACGCGCGCGATGACGCGCCCGCGAGCGAAGGACGCACCGTGGACGCTCTGAATAAGCTCTCGTCGCTGTATGAAAGCGAAAGCGAACGAGACGAACGAATCCGGGCGACCCAACGCGAACGCGACGCCATGGAGGGACTGGGGTTAGCGGACGCGTTCAAGACGGCGAAGCGAGGAAGCAAAACGAGACGAGATTTCGCGCGAAAACGCACGTACGGCGTCACGCGAACGTCCTTTGGGGCGGTGGTTGAGCTTGGATGCGCGGCAGAAGTGGTGTACGGGTATTGGACCACGCCGGCGGCGTTGGCGGAGACGCTGCCGGAGCTGGAAAAGTGCGAGGCGGCGGCGGACGGCGGGCGGGCGCGGTGTGAGTGGGTGTACGCGTTCGGAGACATTAGGAAGAAACACGGAAGAACGGCGGTCGATGCGGTGGAGCGACATCTTTCGGTTGTGAGGGCGACGGAGTTGGAGGCGGGATCGAGCGTGCGATACGAAGCGACGGCTGGTATGCCCGTCGGCGCGGACATCGCGGTGACGTCCACGGGTGCGAATTCGTGCACTTTAGACATCGACGCGTGGGTGCACCTGCCCCTATCGCTCACGCACACGTCGGGAACGATGGCCGTGGCCCTGGACGTGCAAGATAAGTTTTACCAAGCGTTGGCGGCGTTTAAGACGCTTTGCGACGAGGGCGACGCCGCGGCGCGACTGGAAGAAATCAAATCTAGCGCCCGCGACGCGTGCGCCGTCGGCGATCGACCGAATTTCCAGTTTCGAGGAAAGTAAATCATAGCCAACGAGCGTCGTCGTGTATCTGACAATTAGAGCTGTTTTGACTCGCGACGAATCGTTCGTCGCCGGGCGCGTTCGCCTCGTCTCGCAGCGCAGCGCACGCGCCGCCGCACACACGCGCGCGCGCTCCGCCTTCGTCCTCGCCGGCGACCGCGCGCGTCTTCACCGCACTCCTGTCCACCGCGAACGATGTCCGCGCCCGCGCGCGCGTCGCACGCGTCGCCGCAACGCGTCTTTTCAAACGCCGCGTCGAAATTTCGCGCGCGTCAAACGCCGTCGAAATCCGCCCGCGCGCGCCGCGTTCGCGCGAAGGCGACGCACGATGATGCCCTTCGCAAGTCGCAAGCGCTCGAAGCGCTCGATGCGTGCGTGACGGCGTCGGATTTGGGCACGGGGACGAAGTACGAGGGCAAGGTTCGGGACACGTACGTGACGGGCGACACGATGATCGCTGTGACGACGGATCGACAGTCCGCGTTCGATCGACACTTGGCGTACATTCCTTTTAAGGGGGCGGTGCTGAATCAGACGAGCCAGTGGTGGTTTAAACAAACCGAACACATCGTGCCGAATGCGGTGGTGGCGACGCCGGATCCAAACGTGACGGTGATGCGAAGGTGCGAGGTGTTCCCGATCGAGTTCGTCGTTCGAGGATATCTCACTGGAAGCACGTCGACGTCACTGTGGACGCATTATAAAACCGGGGGTAGGAATTATTGCGGAAACGCGCTGGACGATGGGATGGTGAAGAACCAAAAACTGCCGGCGAATATCGTGACGCCGACGACGAAGGAGAAGGAACATGACAGACCTATTTCGTTAGAAGATATAGTGAAGGAGGGGTGGATGAAGCAAGATGATTTGGACTACTGCGTCGCTAAGACGCTGGAAGTTTTCGCTTACGCGCAAGAAGTCGCGGCGACGCGCGGGCTGATTCTGGTCGACACCAAGTATGAATTTGGCCGCGATGCCGACGGCACGATTCGACTCATCGATGAAATCAACACGCCAGATAGCTCGAGATACTGGTTGTCGAACTCGTACGCGGAGCGCCACGCTGCTGGTATGGAGCCCGACATGATCGATAAAGAGTTCTTGCGTTTGTGGTTCGCGGAGAGGTGCGATCCGTACAAGGACGAGACGCTTCCAGAAGCGCCGGCGGATCTCGTCGCCGAGCTCAGCTCGAGGTACGTCAAGCTTTACGAGATGATCACGGGAGAAACCTTCGATGTGCCACCCGCGGGTGTTGACGTGAACAAACGCATGCGCGACGCATTGAAGGGAGTCATTTAATACAATCCTGTTCGTATCATCGCCAAAGTCGAGATTCGACAAGAAACGCGCGCAACTCTTTCAACCCCTTGTCGACGGCCAGCGCGTCGCGCTTGAAACGCAGCGGCTGCCGCATGTTGGGATTCGTCATCGTTTGCATTTCCGACAGCCAATGCTCCTCGCGCTCGTCCGCCACGCCGGCATCCATGCCCGCCTCTCGAGCACGCGCCCACATAAATCTCAACCACGCGCGGCGAAAATGGAATTCGTGAATCTCATCGTCGCTCAACGCGCTCGAGTCGTCCTCGCTCGCTGCGTTACGTGATATGCTCGAAATCGCCGACGCACGACGCACGTCTGCGAGCGAAACGACGACGCGCTCTTCTATTCTACGTGACGCCAGATAACGCATCGCGATTTCCACGCCGAGCGCGTCTCTGAAATTCCTCGGCCACGATGGGTTCAAACTCGGTGGAAGCGACGTGTGCGTGGGACCGGCGTGTTCATCGGGTTGCACACCGTTTTCATCGTTCTCTACGGGCTCTTCGGTGTCCATCGCAGACGCCGATGCGGTCACGAGCGAGGTGTCTACTTCGTACGACGCCACCGGCTTCGCGCCGGCTTCTATCAAGACGTCGCCAATCTTTCTCGCGATCGATGCGTGCGTGTCGTCCTTCTCGAGGGCGATCCCAAACGCCCGCGTCCACGTTTCGGCTTCTTGTTTGATGTCCTCATCGATCGGCGCTAAGCCAAGGGCAATCATGAGGTTAAAATATCGCGCGCACCATCCCGCCTTGAGCGAAAACTCTCTCCGCTGCGCGTCGTCTAATACGTACTGGGACGCCGCCATCTTCGCAGCGCGCACCTCATCTCGTGCCTCCTGATCCCTCGCTAACGCCTCGTTATCGCGCTCGTTCGCCGAGTAAATCGCCGCCTCAAGCTGCGACGAAAGCATTTCTCTATGCGCCTCGAACTCGTGCTCGCGTCGACGCAATTGCGCCTCCAGTCTCGTCAACACCCTCGCTTCACCGACGTTCTCCTCCCTCAGCGCGCGCACGCGCTCCTGCAGCTCCACCACCATCTCCGCCGACGCCTTCGCCTTCCTTTCCGCCTCCTCCAGCGCTTCCCGCAACCGCGCGTTCTCCTCTCTCGCCGCCCGCTCGCTTTCCCGTCGCCGCTCCGACGCTCGCGCCGCCGCGTCGTCATCCGGCGACCGCATCCCCTGTCCCTGCGCGCTCGTCCGCCCGTTCCCTCCACCTCCCGTCGTCGTCGTCGTCGCCCGTTCCCCGCCCGCGGTTCGCCCTCTATTCGGCGATCGCGCCTCGCCTCGTTCGCGTTCGCGTTCCCCAAACTTTAACCGTTGTCGCGCGTCCATCCATTCGTTCCCTTTTTTCCCCCGTTCCCGCGCCTCGCTCGCCGATTTCGCCGCGCTCGCGCGCCGCGTCGCGAATCGCTCGCCGTCGCCCTCGCGCGCGCGTTCGCGCGGCGTCGGCGCCGGCGGTTCGACGTCGACCTTTCGCGCCAACCTGCGTCGTCGAGCGATTCGCGTCAGTCTTCCCTCTCGCGGCGTCGCGCGCGCGTCGCGAATCGTCGCGCGCGCCGCGCGCGCGTCGCGCGATGTCTCTCGCACCTCGCCGCGACGTCGCGCACGCGATCGAGCATCGCGCGCGTCGCGACGCGCGTCGAGCGCGCGTGTGACGTCACAATCGCGCGCTCAAATCGAACATGCGCGCGCGCGCGTGCGCCTCGCGCGCGATTCCGCGCGCGGCGATCGCGCCGAGACGCGCGAACGCGCGGTCGACGACGCGAACGGCGCGCTCGATCGCGGCGCGGGCGTCGAGAGAGGAGGAAATGATGGCGAAACTCATGGGGATGATGGGACTCGGCGGCGACGGCATCGTCGCCGCGGCGGACGCGCTTCCGGGACGCGCGCAGGCGATGCGCGTGAGCGATCAGCACTACGTCTTGAAGGGGCACGCGATGCGCGCGCCGTTTCCCGAAAATCTCGAGCGGGCGACGTTCGCGACGGGGTGCTTTTGGGGGACGGAGAAGGTGCGACGACGACGACGCGAGCGCGACGCGGTGAGGGCGAGGGCGACGATCGAGACTGACGGGAGATTGCGGTGCGCGCGATAGATGTTCTGGCGCGTGCCGGGCGTGTACACGACGGCGGTGGGGTACGTCGGCGGTCACACGCCGAACCCGACGTACGAGGAGGTGTGCAGCGGACGCACCGGACACACCGAGTGCGTGCAAGTGCTCTACGATCCAGCCGTGGTGTCGTTCGCGGATTTGTTGGCGATGCACTGGACGTGCCACGATCCGACGCAGGGTAACCGACAAGGAAACGACCGAGGGACGCAGTACAGAAGTGGGATTTATTGCGACACCGAGGCGCAGTTGGCCGTCGCGAAGGACTCCGCCGAGGCGTATTCCGAGGCGTTGAAAGCGGCGGGGAAGAATGGGGCGATCACGAGCGAAATCAAGGGACCGGGCGATACGTTTTATTACGCCGAGGACTACCACCAGCAGTAGTGCGTGCATCGAACGCTTTCGCGTCTCGTCTCGAGCGACGCGTCTCGCGAGCGCGAAGCGCGCCGACTGACCGACGACGCGTCTCGACCACCACAGTTTGGCCAAACCGCGCAGCCGACCGTACTGCTCCGCGCAACCGACGGGCGTGCCCGTGCCCGAGGCCTGGCTCAAGGCTAACGGCGCCAAATTCGGCGCTGGTTACTGGAAAACCTTCGGCCCCGCGCCCGGCTGCACCATCAACGTGCCCAACGCGCCCGTGACGCTCGAAGAAGCCCTGGCGGCCAACTAACGCGCTCGAGCCGCATCACGCACTCTCGTTGTCATTCAAATCATTCAACGCACGCGAACGGACGACGTCACGCGGGAACAACGCGACGCAACGCAATCCATCGTCCCGCCTCCGCGCCACTCTCCGCCTCGCGCGTCCCGATGCAACAGTTGAAGAACATCTTCCGCGGCGCGTCCGCGTCGCAATCTCGCGCCCCGATCGTCGTCTCCTCGACGCATTACGTGTTGAAAACCGACGTGAAGCGAACGCCGAGCGGGCACGACGTCGTCGTCGTCGCCACGGGTTGTTTTTGGGGCGCGGAAAAGATGTTTTGGCGACTGCCGGGCGTGCACAGCACGTCGGTCGGGTACGTCGGCGGACGCGCGCCGAACCCGACGTACGAGGAGGTGTGCTCGGGCTCGACGGGACACACCGAGTGCGTTAAAGTGACGTACGACCCGCGGAAGGTGTCGTTCGCGGATTTGTTGGCGATGCACTGGACGTGCCACGACCCGACGCAGGGCGACGGGCAAGGCAACGACCGCGGGACGCAGTACAGGAGCGGGATTTATTGCACGACGGACGCGCAGTTAGCGATGGCGAAAGACTCGGCGAAAGCGTACGGGGAAGCGCTGCGGGCGGCGGGGAAGAGTGGGGCGATCACGAGCGAAATCAAGGGACCGGGCGATACGTTTTATTACGCCGAGGACTACCACCAGCAATACTTGGCCAAGCCCGGAAGCCGGCCGTATTGTTCGGCGCAACCGACGGGGGTGCCGATGCCCGTGACGTGGCTCGAGACGAACGGGGCGAAGTTTGGCGCCGGATTTTGGGCGAAGTACGGCCCGAAACCGACGTGCACGATTGGCGTGCCGAACGAACCGATTTCGTCGGAAGACGCGTCCGCGGCGCGGTGAATTCCATCGACGTCGATCGCGGTGGGGTGTTGTTTTTACTGTTTTTACTTTTTACACGTGAAAGCTCGATCAGTTGTAACCGAAGATTTAGATCGCTAAGCGTCGCGCGCGCGCGCGTCGTCGAGGTCGCGCGGTACCAATCGCGTCGAGCGTCGCGTCTCGCGGCTCACCCGAAGACCACCTTGACGAAGACGACGATCGCGTTCAGCGCGATCAGGGGCACGCGCAGGTACGTCGCGGCGTTGATGACGCCGATGATCTGTCCCTTGGCGCTCGCGGGCGCGACCGCGCCGTCGCGGACGTCGCGCGCGGTGAGTCCGCGCTTCGCGAGGAAGCGCGGCTCGTTGAGGATCGCGACCGCGTTCGCGGCGAGCAGCGCGCTCTGCGTGAGCGTCCAGAGCGTCATGACGCGCGCGGGCGCTCGCGTCGAGGCGCCGTCGCGGTCGAGGCGCCGCGCGGCGTCGCGCGCGGCGCTGTGGCGTCGCGACGCGCGTGCAACGATTCGTGCGGGGCAATCGACGAGTCGTGACTCGAGAGGTGGGACTCCCGCCGCGGCACGATGGTGTTCGCGTCGATCGCGCGCGATCGCCGCACACCCGCGCGCGCCTCGACGCGCCGCCGCACGCCGCGCCGAACGCGCCGCGCGCACGCCCGTTCGCCCGCGCGCTCGCGCGCGAGAGACGCACCGCCCGAGCGCAGGACGCGCGCGCGAGAGACGCGATGTCCGTGCCCGTGTCCACGGGATGCGAGGTGAACGTCGCGCCGCGAGAGTATAAATCGGGCGAGATGCAGGCCGGTCTGAGCGACGGTGATCGCGCGCGTAAGGTGGCGTTCATCACGGGCGTCACGGGGCAGGATGGGAGCTATCTCGTCGAGCTGTTGCTGTCGAAAGGTGCGAATGGCGCGATGGATAGATCGACCCGGAAAAGTTCCCGCATTCGCGCGTCGCGCGCGCGCGTCGGGGCGCGGATGGACGCGCGGGGGGGAGAGAACGATGGGAAAGTTTATCATGTCGAAACGTGCGCGCGCGGAGGGCGCGAAACGCGCGGAGGACGACGTCGTGAGGGAAAGATTATGGGAATTCCGGAAAGACGGCCGCGGTTGAGGTTGAGCGCGCGCGCGAACGGCGACTGACGGTTTTTAATGTTGTTTGGCGACGCGCGCAGGGTACACGGTGCACGGGATCAAGCGACGATCGTCTTCGTACAACCACCCGCGATTGGAACACATCATGGAGCCCGGATACCCGAACGGGCAGAATTTCTTCTTGCACTACGGCGACTTGACGGATTTGCACGCCCTCGTGGCGATCTGCCGCGACGTGAGACCGACGGAGGTGTATAACCTCGCCGCGCAGTCTCACGTGCAAGTGTCGTTCCAAATGCCGATGTACACCGCCGAAGTTGACGGCGTCGGGACGTTGAACTTGCTCGAAGCGATTCGCTTGTCCGGGCAAGAGAAGACGGCGCGATTCTACCAAGCGTCCACGTCTGAGCTGTACGGCAAAGTGCAAGAGATCCCGCAGTCGGAGACGACGCCGTTTTACCCGCGATCTCCTTACGCGGTGGCAAAAATGATGGCTTTCTGGGCCGTGGTGAACTACCGCGAGTCGTATGACATGTACGCGTGCAATGGAATTCTGTTCAACCACGAGTCGCCCCGCCGAGGGGAAACCTTCGTGACGCGCAAGATCACCCTCGCCGTGGCGAACATCAAGGCGGGCAAGCAAGAATGCTTGTACCTCGGTAACATGGACGCCAAGCGTGATTGGGGCCACGCGCGCGACTACGTCGAGTGCATGTGGAAGATGCTTCAACAAGACACTCCGGAAGACTTCGTCGTCGCCACCGGGGAAACTAACACGGTGCGACACTTCGTCGACCGCGCGTTCGACGTCGCGGGCATGAAGCTCAAGTTCGAGGGTGAGGGCGTCGACGAAGTCGGTATCGAAATCGCCACCGGCCGCACTCTCGTTCGCGTGCACGAACGCTACTTCCGCCCCGCGGAGGTCGATCTTCTCATCGGTGATCCGTCCAAAGCGTTGAACAAGCTGAAGTGGAACCCGCGCACGACGTCGCTCGAGGAGCTCATCAAGGAGATGGTCGAGGCCGACATCGCGCGCATCGAAAACCCGGGCTTGCGATTCTAGGCTGTGCTAGTTTTGCACGTAATTAAAGAAATATTTTATAGACGAGACGGTTGTAATGACGCATGAGGTACACGTTTGAGATGCATTTGATGCGATGTGAAAAATATTACACGACTGCCGACGTGAAGGCGGTGAGCCAAAATGTGACGGGAATGATGGCAAAGACGTATTGGCGCAACATCAATGCCGCTAAGCGAGTCGCCAACGGACGCGTCGCATCTCGCAACTGCGTCAATAGCACGAGGTTCTGCGCCGCAGGCATGCACGACATGGTGAGAAGCACCAACGCCGCCGAGCGATCGCTCGGAAACCACGGCGAGTTGAGCGCTCGTAGGAAAAGTAATCCGAACAAGCACGCGCCAGGAAGAAACACGAAACGAACTAAACACGCGGAGACTAAGGCGAGCATGTCTGGCGAATCCAAACGAGTGAGATAGTTCCAACCCGCGCGAATCTTCCGCAAGGGGCGCATGACGAGCGCGAACGCTCCAGCGAACGATCCAAAGAAGACGTCCAAAACGGCGACGAACAAACTCTTCTTCTTCCTCTTCTTCGCATTCTCCTCCATTTCGTCGTCGTCGACGGGTACGCTGCGCTCTTTCGCTTTTTTAGCGCGCGCGATTCTCTTCTCGACGTCTTCGGGAGTAATCTTCACCAAACTCGACGCCAAGACGAGCATCTGTCCCGGGAGCGCCGCGGCACCGATGCTCGCCGCGAGCTCGAACAGCGCTCGGAAGATGACGGATATGAACGTCAATACCGCGGGAAACTCTGTCGTGGCATCCGCAAAGTTACCGACGAAGATTTCCTTCAAAGGCGTGGCGCCGATGAGAACACCCGCGATGATGCCCAGCAGCGGCGGGTTCAACAATTCTTTGCCGATGCGCGCCATCGTCGCCTTTGCGGTCAAAAATGCATCACGCAACGCGTCCTTCTTCTCGCCATCTTTGCTCAAACCCGCCACCGCGACGGGTCCAGCGATTAACAAGAAACCGACCGTCCAAAGCACTGGCGTCCAACCGATGAGATAGAGAGCGATGTATCCCGCCGTTTCGTCCGCGCGCGCGCGGCCAAGGACTTCCGTCAAAAATACCAGAGGAAGTGTGAACGTGTTCCCGAAAGAGCACGCGGCGATGCCTAGGCGCGACATGTCTCTCTTCTCTCGCTCGAGCTTAATCTCCTCTTCCTCGTCCAAGTCTTCTTCTTCCCGCGTGTGCGACGACGCGTACGCGTGAAAGCGGTTGACGAAGTACGTGACGCCGACGCCGATGATGGATCCAAATATGACTTGTGCCATCGCACTTATCGGTAAGATGGCCAACGCTTTGGTGAGAGGAGACAAATACAGCGTCGCCGCGACGCGCGTGCACAGATACGCGGGCAGCATGACGTTGAACGCGAGCTTGGAGACGACGACGGGCGTCTCGAGCGGAAGCTTACCCTCGCGCATCAAACCCGTGATCACGGCGCACAACGCGACGACTTTAAACGTCGCCGTCGACGTCGCGCGCATGATCCGTAAATCCAATCCAACGTTCGACGTCAACGCCTCGTACGCCGACACCGCGGTGTCCAAAGGTTCGAAATACGAGCACAACCATCCGACGAATTTAGGATACGCCGCGAGAAAGACAAAAATCGCGCCGAGCATAAACAAGCTCCGCGTCCACGTCGTCGCGCGCGTGTCCGTCTCCGCCCCGAACACTCGTCTCGACACTTTATTCCGCTCGCTCTTCTCCTCGCGCTCTCGAGCCTCCATCTCTTCCTCCGTCTCGTCGTCGTCGTCCGTCGAAGGCTCGCGTTCCGCCGTCTCCGCCGTCTCCGCCTCCTCGCTCTCCTCGCGCATCGCCGCCGCCGCCGCCGCCGCCGCGTCCATCGCGTCGGCCTCCCCGTCGCCTCGCGTCGTCTCTCTCGCGTCGCCGTCGTCCATCGCCCTCGCGACCCTACCTCGCGTCTCCGCGCGCGTCCCGAA
>Ga0255765_1001285_pt1 | contig 31605 bp, 17 predicted proteins | sample 041ome_8_FD_179965 | JGI IMG/M metagenome (GOLD analysis project Ga0255765, IMG submission 179965) | Coastal salt marsh microbial communities from the Groves Creek Marsh, Skidaway Island, Georgia - 041407BS metaG (version 2) | ecosystem: Environmental > Aquatic > Marine > Intertidal zone > Salt...
CGAGCATCGCGCATCGAACCGGGACGACGATGGCGACGACGACGGCGACGGCGACGGCGACGGCGACGAGACCGACGGCGCGATGCGCGCGAAGACGCGAGGGACGATCGGTGACGACGCGGGGACGGCGCGGAGGGGCGATGGGCGCGCGCGCGGCGGCGAACGGGCGCGATGGGACGAACGCGAAGGCGGACGCGGACGCGGGGTTGGCGACGCGCGCGAACGGCGACGCGAACGCGGCGTCGATGGCGATGCCGATGCCGATGCCGCCGACGATGTACCCGCCGACGACGGGACAGGGGTCGCAGCAGTATTATTACGCGCCGCCGCCGCCGCCGGTGGCGAAGAAGTCGTCGGGGTCGGACGTGCCGGCGTGGATGTGGGTCGGGTTGGGCGTCGCGCTCGCGACGGTCGGCGGGAAGATTTTCGGGGCGAAGAAGCAAGACATGCAGTCGATGATGATGCAGCAGATGATGAAGCAGTTCACGAGTCAAGCCGGGGGCGGGATGCCGGGCGGGATGCCGGGCGGGATGCCGGGCGGGATGCCGGGCGGGATGCCGGGCATGCCGGGCATGCCGGGCATGCCGGGCACGCCCGGCGCGGCGGGCGGGTTTCCACCGTTTCCGGGCGCTAGCGCCACGCCGCCGGTGGACGTGAAGCCGAGTCCGCCGAAGCCGGCGGCGCCGAAGCCGGCGACCGCGGCGACGCCGACGTCGTCCGGTCGAGGCAGCGCGACTACGACGCAACCGACGACGGCGGAGGAGCCGAGCCCGGCGGTCAAGTCTGAATTCGCCGGTTTCGCCGACCAACAAACCCCGGTCGTCGAGCCGACGACGGCGCCGCCGTCGTCCAACCCGTTCTTTGACGACGCCGAAGACACCGCCCCCGCGGGCGCTGCGACGGATGACGTGAGCGAAGAGGACTTGCAGTACATGCAAGATATGATTCGCAATCCGGAGATGCAAAAGCTCATGTACCCGTACTTGCCCGAGTTCATGCGCAACCCGGAGACGTTCGAGATGTTGCTCTCGAACCCGCAGTACAAGGATCAATTGAAAGGAATCATGCTTCAAATGAAGGCTGGAGGTATGGGTGCTCCGGGCGGCACGAGCATGCCCGACATCAACTCTCCCGAAGTGCAAGAGCAGTTTGCGCAAATGGGCATGAAGCCGGAGGACGTGCTCACGCAAATCATGTCCGACCCCGAGTTGGCGCAAGCGTTCCAAGACCCCAAGGTGCAGGCCGCCGTCATGGACTGCTCCACGAACCCGATGAACATCACCAAGTACCAAAACGATCCGCAAATCATGGGCGTCTTTGAGAAGTTGGCGGCTTTGTTCCCGCAAGACGTCTCGGGCATGGGCGGCGTGCAATAGACCATCGCGCGTCACATTAGACCGTCGCGCGTCTCAATTTCAACCATTGTTATTAATTCATGCGTCCACAATCCTATCGTCGTGATCGCCGCGCGCCCTCGCCGCTCGCGGTCCCGTCGCGCGCCGACGCGGCTGCACTCTCGGGCGGTCGCACCATGGCCCTCAGGCGAGTCCTCGTCGACCGAATCGTCCGTTCGTGCGCTGCGCGCGCGTTCGCGTCGACGAGTGCGTCTTACGCGTCCGCGCGAGACGCGCTGAAGGAGGAGAGACCGCCGACCGCGGACGAACTCGCGGCGATTCCGCGCGAGCGCACGAGAAACTTTAGCATCATCGCGCACGTGGACCACGGCAAAAGCACGCTGGCCGATCGATTGCTCGAACTGACTGGAGCGATAAAGCGAGATGGAAGCAATAAACAAGTCCTCGACACACTGCCGGTGGAACGGCGACGAGGGATCACGGTGAAGGCGCAGGCGGTGAGCATCCTGCACCGCGAGCCGAGCGACGGACAGGCGTACTTGTTGAACCTAATCGACACGCCTGGACACGCAGATTTTAGCTTTGAGGTGTCGAGATCGTTGAGCGCGTGCGATGGCGCGGTCATGCTCGTCGATGCGACGCAAGGGGTGGAGGCTCAGACGATCGCTACGTTTTATTTAGCACTCGATAGGAATTTGGCCATCGTGCCAGCGGCGAACAAGGTGGATATGACGAGCGCGGATGTGGAGCGAGTGGCGAAACAGATGGAGCGTGCATTCGGAGTTGAACGCGAAGACGTCTTAGAGGTTTCTGGGAAGACGGGTCACAATGCGGAGAAGGTTTTGAGCGCTGTGGTGAAGCACGTGCCGCATCCGTCTGGCGATCCAAACGGGCCGTTGCGCGTGTTGTTGCTCGATTGCCACTACGACGATTATCGAGGCGCGGTGAACATCGTGCAAGTCGCGGATGGGGTCATCAGAAAAGGGGATAAAGTCACGTCGTGCGCCAGTGGTCAGCATTTCGAGGTATTGGAGCTCGGGATGATGACGCCCGAGCGGTCGACGACCGACGCGATGTACGCCGGACAAGTCGGCTACATGATCACAAACGTCCGCGACGTGCGGTCGTCGAAAGTTGGCGATACGCTTCACATGAAAAATGAACCCGTAGAACCGCTCGCAGGGATTAGACCGGCGAAACCGATGGTTTTTCAAGGACTATACCCGGTGAATTCCGATGATTTTGAAAAGCTCAAAGCGGCGGTGAGTAAGCTGACTTTGAATGATGCCAGCGTGACGGCGCAAACGGAGAACAGCACCGCGCTCGGCGCGGGGTTTCGGTGTGGATTCCTCGGTCTGCTGCACGCCGATGTTTTCCACCAGCGTCTACAAGAGGAATTCGGCGCGGAAATCATCGCGACCGCGCCGACGGTGCCGTATCGCATCAAGCACGCCAACGACGAAGCGTATATCGATTGCACATCACCGCTCGCGATCCCATCGGGTGGCTTCCCGTCCAAAGGCACGGAAATCGAAGAACCTCTCGTCGAGGCCACGATAATTTGCCAGCCGCACGTGGTCGGGAAGGTTGTCGAATTGTGCATGGACCGTCGCGGCGAGCAACTCGAGCAAAACTTTTTAGATGATTCGCGAGTGATTCTCCGCTACAGGCTTCCACTCGGTGAAGTCGCCGCCGACTTTGCGGATGAGCTGAAATCTCGCTCGAGTGGGTACGCGACGTTCGATTACGACGACGCTGGGATGGCGAAGAGTGACATCGTACGCATGGACGTTCTTGTCAACGGCTCAGTCGTCGACGCCTTGGCTACGCTCGTCCATCGCAGCAAAGCCCAGCGCCACGGCCGCGACCTCGTCGCGCGCTTAAAGGAAGCTCTCCCGCGCCAGCTCTACGAAGTCGCTCTGCAAGCCGCGCTAGGCAGTAAGGTAATCGCTCGCGAAACCATCTCCGCGATGCGTAAAAACGTCACCGCCAAGTGTTACGGCGGCGACATTTCACGCAAGAAGAAATTATTAGAAAAGCAAAAAGAAGGCAAGCGCCGCATGCGCCGCATAGGCAACGTAGACATCCCCAACGAGACTTTCGCCGGGATCTTGAGTAATAAGAGGAACTAGCCCTCGTAGCTGCAATCAAATCAATGCGTTTCGCGGAGACGCCCCCGCGCCCGCCCCCGCGCGCAACCGACTTCAAATTCGCGCGCGCGATGGCGCCATCCGTCGCGTCCACGCGCGCGTCGTCGTCGCGCCGGGACAAGAAGATACAACCCGGGGCGGTGAAGATACAACTCACCGCACCCACGCTCGTCGCGAGCGATCCGCGAGACGCGCACGTGGCGTTCAGCGTCAAAACGCGCGCGACGGCGAGAGAATACATTTTGCAATGCCGAAGTGAATTACGCGATGGACACGCCACGTTCGACGTCCAGCGGCGGTACGGAGACTTTGTCACGCTGCGAACGCGATTGCGGGAGTCGTATCCGGGAGCGGTGATCCCGCCGCTGCCGAAGGCGCCGGAATTGGAGGGCGAACGCGCGCGGACGACGGCGTTGGATGGCGACGCGTGCGAAAAGCGAAGGCAACATCTCGTGCAGTTTTTGACGCGATGTGGCGAGCACCCGATGCTGTATAACTCCACAGCGCTGTTGATGTTTCTCACGGAGAATGATCGAGGGGCGTTCGTCGATGCGATGGCGCGGCGGATGTTAGGGGCGGCGGTCGGCGGCGGCGCTTCAACGTCGAGCCCGAGCGCGGCGAATCCCTCGTGGTTCGGGCAGATGTTCGGCAGCACGCGGACGATATCGAGCGTGCTCAAGGATGAAGACCCGCAATATTTGCAAGTGATTGAGTACACGAAGAAGATTGAGGACCAGATTGTGGGCTTTCGAGAGAGCGCGAGAGAGTACATGAAACAGTTGGAACAGCGTGTGAACGCGACGAGGCTGTTGGAACTAGGAAAGAGCGCGCGCGCGATGGGAGAGTGTGAGTCAGGTTGGGGTCGACCTTTGGCGCGTAGAAGTAAGTGCGTGTCGTTGGGAACCGTGCTTGGTGCATTTGCAGATTGCGCAGAATCGTTGACTGGCGAGGACGCGCACGAGCTGCAAGTCGTTGAACACATGAAAGCGCTCAAGCGGGAGTTCAAGGATTGCTTGCGGATGCTCGGTGCGGTGCGAGAGACGTTTGAAGATCGTGCAGAAACGCTCTTACACTACGAAATCACGTGCGATCGGTATGACGAGGTGGTTCGCCAAAAAGGCAGAGCGCTCGCCACGGTGGATCCGGATTGTCTCGCCGCCGAGGCTTTGATGAAAGAGGCAAAGGAGCGATACGACATGATAGTCGAGCGCATGCGCGACGAGCTTCCTAGATTTCACCGGTTGTCAGGAAATGCGCTCACGCGCGGCTTGCGAGCGTTCGCCAGGGCGAGCGCGGACTTGGCGAAGATGGAAGCAGAGATGTGGGGCATGTTACTTCGTGATGACGATGCCTCTAATCGCGACGCTCCTGCGTCAAACGCGAACGGCGAAAACACTGCCCTGTGGCAAGCCGCTGAACTCGCGGCGGAAACACCATCGAGACCGCTGACGACGATGGAACGTGCGCGCATCGAGCGTGAGGAGCGTCGGGCGGATCGCGCGAGACGCCGCGCGGCGAAGGAGGAGAGAGCTATTTACAAACAATGGAAAGCAACGGCGCGCCAGGCCTTAGCAGAAGGACGTCCTGTGCCTCCACGCCCTGGAAGTTCTGCCCCTGTGGCGATGCCTCCCGCTTCGATGCAGGCGAGCGCGCCGAGCGCGCCGAGCGCTCCCCCTCCGCCTCCCCCTCCACCACCTCCTCCCCCTCCACCACCGCCTGGCGGGCACGCGCCACCGGACGAGAACGCTGCACCATCACCACCAAATCCACCGAATCCAAACGATCCGCACGCTATGCTCATGGCGTCGATCCAAGCTGGCGTTTCTCTTCGCAAGAAACAAGCGAGCGCGAGCGATTTCACATCCGCGACGTCCTCGGTGATCTCTGATTCGGAGACTTCGCCGACGCCCTCGCGCGGTACAACACCCCCTCCAGCGCCACCGCCACCACCGCCGCCATCCTCGCGTAACATTCCTCCGTCGCCACCCCCGAGCGTCGGCAAACCGCCCAAGCCGCCGCCGCCGCCGCGCTCGATTTCGCCGCCAAAGAAACCGCCACCGCCACCGCCACCGAACAAAGGTCTCGGCGAGCTCAACTCCGCCATAGCCGCGCAATTAGACCTGTCTGGATCACACCTCGGTGGTGATTCTGACGATTCCGATTGGAGCGACTAGCGCTCCTCGGTGTAACGTAGTCGTAGTCGCCGCGCGCGAGCGCCTCACAGCGCGACGCGCCATGAGCGCTAGCGCGCGATGGTTCACCGCCTTTCGCGCCGCGGCCGCGCTCGTCCTGGCCGTTCTCGTCGTCGTATCCGCGCACCGCTGGCGCGCCGAGCGGCAATCGTTCGATGACGGCGACTCGGTCGAGCCGAGCTCGCGAACGCAGATTACTTCAACCGTCTTCGTAGCCAAACCAGAGCTCGTCTGGCGCGCCCCGGTCGCGCTCGACGTCGCCGAACAGAGCATTCACGAGTCGTCGAACGCGCGCGATGACGCCGGCGCGACGAGCGCGGATGGATCGGTGGAGACGGCGCGAGAGTTGGAGACGGCGTCGGCGAGCGTCGGCGAGCGGGACGCGACGGCGGCGACGACGACTTCGAACGCGACGACGACGGCGACGGCGACGGCGAAGAGCGATGAGCCGTGCGCGCTGCACTTATTTAGACACGTCAGTAAAACGGGTGGGACGACGGTGCGGTTTTGGTTCGATAGGCAGACGGTGCTCGGTGAGTGGGAGTATCCGATACCGTACGGCGCTTCGCGGGAAGAGTGGGAGGCGCTGAAGACGGCGTGGACGGACGCGGCGAGAGCGTACGTGAATGGCACGCGTGCAGTGCCACCGAGAACGCTCGTGGAGGTGAGAGGGCACTATCCAAATAGTTGGAACGCGCAGAACTTCGCGAATGTGGTGTTTGAGGATGTGTTGGCGATGAAGGAAGAGTTTGCGGATTCGTGTTCGGTGACGACGTCCTACTTGGTGCGGAAACCCGTTGATCAGTACGCGAGTTACTACGCATATTACGTGCACGATGGCATGGAGGAAGAAATAAAGAAAGAACAAGCGGGGGAGTCAACGAAGAACGTGTGGGGGCGTAGCTTGCACGAGTGGGCGGCGACGAAACAGGATATGCAAACGCGCGAGCTGTTGTGGGAGGAGTGCGTCCATCACTTGCGCGCGCCGACGTATGAGAAAAACGATAAGTGGACGAAAGACTGCATCACGGTGAGCGATGAAAAGTGGGCGCGGGTCGAGGCGCTCGTGGGGCAGTTTGATGTTGTCGGGACTACCGAACGTTTCAACGAATTTCTGCACGTCGTAGGGAAAATAGCTGGCGTGCGGGATTTGCGGTACGTCTTCTCCAACACCGGCACTAACGTGGATAAGGTAGACAAAGAAGCGCTCGAAGTGACCATCAAGAATGTCACCACTCGCGACGCCGCGCTGTACGCCTACGCCGACGCCGCGCTGAACTCAGCCATCGAGCACCACTTCGGTTCGCTCCAGACCTTTCGCCGCGTCGTCGATTCGTACGAAGCCGCCACCGTCAAACACGGCACTCGCCACTACATCGGAGGCAAGCCCGATTTCACTCCGAAATACAAATGGGTCAAAGCCGAAGATGCGAAACTTCAAGACGTGCCGACCGTGCAGTTACCCATGTGGGTCATGCCCGACGGCGGAGGTCAAGCGAAGGCTTACATGGTTCAAGAGAAAGTCGTGCTCGTGGAGAGAGAAAAAGCGAAAGCCATAAGAACTTGCATCAAAGGGTGCAGCTTCGACTGATCGCCCGGACACCGTAGACGGATGTTTAGACCACGGTATCAATATCAATAGCGCGCGCGGCGCCGTAGAATCTCCCAGCTCGACCGCAGAGTCCACCTCACCGCGCGTCGTCGTCGCGAGTTCGCGCGCGACGACGCGCGCGGCGATTCGTCGCGCGACGACATGCGCGCATCGCTCGGAAATGCGCGCCGGCGCGTCGTGCGCGTCGCGTTCGTCGCCGCATTGACGCTGGTAATCTGCGCAAAAGCCAACTCGATAGCCGACTCCCACGCGCAGTGCGCGAACGCCATCGCGACGACGTCGCCACCGTGCGCTCGAAGCACGATGCCGATCGCAACGTCGTCGCCGCATCCCGAGAACTGCGCGTCGTGCGCGGTGAAAGGGGATCCGAATCTTGGTTGCGGCGACGGTTGGCGCGGGACGACGTGCGACGCGTGTCAGACGCGATCGGTGTGTGGACAGAGAAAGGTGAATGGCGTCCTGAGAAGCGCGAGCGCGTGTACGTCGAAGTGCTGGACGCCGACGGAAGAGGAGCTGAGACCGATCGGGGACGTAGAGGGAGGAGCGGGCGGGAAGACGTTTTCGTGCGGATGCGGCGGCGACGCGAAGACAGATTCGTTTTGCAAGTTCCAGCCGAAGACGAGGATCGATATGCGAGTATTACCGGGCACGGTGTCGAATGGACGGTCGAAATACAAAATTGAAGTCGTGGAGTACGCGGGGATGCCGCGACAGGATCAAAATTTGGATGTGCCGGATAAGTACAAGTACGCGGCTCCAGCGGTGTGGGACGGGAACTTTACGCAGTGTTCGTTAACGATCACGTCGTGCATAGACCCGTTGCCTGCGACGGAGACGTGTGCAGTGTATGATTGTAGCGCGGGCGTGGTGTCGTGTCCGCCAACTTGGGTGGAGCCGTGCCCGGGGCGGAACGCTTTTGGGTGCGGGAGCATTCCAGACGCCCCCGGGCAAAAGTACTGGCAACATCCCTGCAATCCGCTGTCGACGCCAGGCAACAAGGGGATGAAATTTTGGTGCGGTGTGAATAGCACTCGTGAAGACGGGTCGAATGTGTGTTATTGGACACAAAGTGGCGTCATTCCGACGCTTGCGCTGACGTGTCACACTGGGAGCTGCGTGTACGAGATGGTCGACAGCGACGGGTCGTGCCCGATCCATTTCGACCCTCCTGTGTATTGGACCGGGGACACGATCACAAGAGCCGTGATGGTATTGATTGTTTTAGTTTTAGTGAGCGCCGCTTGGGCGTACGTCAAAGTTGAGGCCGGTCTTCGGTACTTTGAACACGACGTTGACATGAACGCAGACACCGAAGACGTGGTGGGAGGAGCTATCGAAGCTGTACGGCGATTCGAATCGACAATGCAACCGCGTGATGGACCATCGACGATATTGACGTGGCGTGGGCTGTATGTAGAGGTGAAGGGCATGAGAAAACGTATTTTGAATGACGTTTCAGGCATGGCTGGAAGGATGGACGACGTTCGTGGCGGCATGTGCGCGCTCATGGGACCTTCCGGCGCTGGAAAAACCACCTTGCTCGATCGACTGTCCGGGCGACTGTCTTCCAACGTATACGACAGCGCTGGTGAAATATTCATGAATGGTAAAGTCGCGTCAGTGGAAGATATGCGAGCGGTAAGCGGATATGTCATCGACGAGGACGTGTTGCCCGGAACGGCGACTGTATACGAGCACTTGTTGTTTCACGCCAAACTTCGGCTTCCAGCCGAAACAAGGCAAAGTACAATTCGCAAGCGTGTTCGAGCGACAATGCAGATTCTCGGCATCGAGAAGCTCGCTGACTCGTTCATTGGTGACCAGTTCCAGCGCGGCTTGTCCGGTGGAGAAAAGCGCCGTGTGAGCATCGCCACGGAGCTTTTGATGAGCCCTGGCATTATGTTCCTGGACGAGCCCACGACTGGGCTGGACAGTACGAACGCCGCCAAGGTAGTGGATATCCTGTCCGGTCTCGGCGCGATGGGCACGACGGTATTGCTGAGCATTCACCAGCCACGACCAGACATTTTCCGACTGCTTGATCGCGTCCTGGTACTGAGTGGCGACGGGAGCGTTGTTTACTCTGGTCCGTCTGCACTCGCTTCAGCGCACTTCAACTCCATGTCGTTCGTCAGCTTGCCTTCCGCGGACTTGCACATCGCGGACTACATGCTGGACGTCGTGCTGAAGAGTCCCCGCTCGGACGTAAAGCGCATGGTGCAAGCGTTTGCCGAGAGCGACATAGAGGCTACAAATAAAGTTACGCACACGGAGCTGTGCGCACAAAGATTCAGCGTCTCCCCAAGCTTGCTCTCTATTGACGGCGATGCAATCGACGACGTCGATAAGAAGCACACAGCGACGTTTAGAACGCAAGTCAAGCTTCTTTGTGGACGGTTGCTCCGGCAAATGTACCGGCATCCATTTTTGATTTACGTGCACTTCATTTCGTCTTTCGTCGTCGCTTGCGGTGTCGGTGGGATTTTCTGGCATAGTGGTACAAATCAAGGAGGTATCCAAAATAGGATGGGCAGTTTATTCTTCATCTTGCTCTTTTTGACATTAATGTCATTGTCTTCGCTGCCGGTTTGGAAGGAGGATCGTTTACTCTTCAAGAGCGAAAGAGCGAGTCGAGTATACAGCGCAGATGCATATTTCGTGAGCATGCTATTATTCGATCTGCTACCAATGCGTGTCCTGCCTCCGTTTTTCTTCGGATTCTTCTCGTACGGTATGATCGGTTTGAATGAGGGTGGTCAGTTGAATCTGTTGAAATTTGTCTTCGTGTTGATCCTGACGAACATCGTCGCTACGTGTTTGTGCATGGCGGTCGGCGCCGCGAATCGGAACGTATCTGCGGCGAACATGGTTGCTTCGCTGTGCTTTTTACTCGCGATTCTTTTTGGGGGGTTCTTGCTGAACAAAGACCACATTCCGTGGTATGCACGCTGGATCGCCGACTTGAGTTTCATAAGTCACGGCTACGAGGCGCTCGTCGTCAACGAGTTTGTCGACAATCCATTGACATTCACGCTTACTCAAAGCTGGAGCAACGCCAGTGGCACCAGCGGACCGAAGCTTCCAAAGCAAATTCCAGTCCCCGGCGAGAAAGTGCTTTTCACGTTCGGGTTTCATCCGTATCTCGCGCCCTGGGATGTCACGTTTCTGATCGCCGAAGGCTTCCTCTTTGCATTTGGTTGTTACGTCTTCCTAAAAACCTCCGCGCAAGACTCAGATTCGTTCGATGGAAGGGTGGATGGTTACAATAATAGTGGCACGTCCCAAATAGTAGATGTTGCGGATGACTTTGCCGATGCGCGCGAGCGATTTGCACATCAACCAACCGACAGTCTCGTATTAGACAATACCGAAAGCAATGGATTGTTTTCGAGCGCTCTTGATGAAGAAGATCTATCGCTTTCACTTTTAAGCGAGAGTGGCAATGCGCGCGAGCCGTACATCTTGTCATGGGTTGACGTAGTGTGCACGTTGAAGTCTGGGCGCCGGGTGTTGAAGAACGTCACGGGCGTGGCTGGCCCAGTGAACTCCATAGGAACGTCGCGCGATGGTTCGATCACCTGTCATGAGCAACATGCTGATTTATTCGCCATGCTTGGACCATCGGGTGCTGGGAAAACGACGCTGTTGGATATTCTTGCAGGGCGAGCACCATCCACGCATGTTATTCGCGGCGACATTCGTGTAAACGGACAACCCATGGTGTCATCTCAGATTCGTCGCCTGAGCGGATACGTTACCCAAGACGATGTTTTGCCAGGTAACGCAACTGTATACGAGCACTTGTTGTTTCACGCCAAACTTCGGCTTCCAGCCGAAACGCCTTTAGATGATATTTGTCGTTGCGTGGACTCGACGATGCAGATTCTCGGCATCGAGAAGCTCGCTGACTCGTTCATTGGTGACCAGTTCCAGCGCGGCTTGTCCGGTGGAGAAAAGCGCCGTGTGAGCATCGCCACGGAGCTTTTGATGAGCCCTGGCATTATGTTCCTGGACGAGCCCACGACTGGGCTGGACAGTACGAACGCCGCCAAGGTAGTGGATATCCTGTCCGGTCTCGGCGCGATGGGCACGACGGTATTGCTGAGCATTCACCAGCCACGACCAGACATTTTCCGACTGCTTGATCGCGTCCTGGTACTGAGTGGCGACGGGAGCGTTGTTTACTCTGGTCCGTCTGCACTCGCTTCAGCGCACTTCAACTCCATGTCGTTCGTCAGCTTGCCTTCCGCGGACTTGCACATCGCGGACTACATGCTGGACGTCGTGCTGAAGAGTCCCCGCTCGGACGTAAAGCGCATGGTGCAAGCGTTTACCGAGAGCGAGGTCGCCGAAAGCGCGTTGCTCATCGCGGACACCTTGACGATTCGATACGAAGATTCCGATGAACCACCGTTGATCGTACCGAAATACGTTAGTCCGTACGTCAAGCAAGTGTGCTTGCTTTGGCAACGGCTCGCAAGAGTGACCTTTCGTCATCCGTTTTTGTTGATGTTGCACTTTGCGTCTACGGCAGGCATGTCAATCGCACTCGGCTTGATTTTTTGGAACAGTGGACGAGACACGGGCGGGATACAAAATCGCATGGGCGTTTTATTCTTCATCATTCTGTATCTGACGCTCATGTCGCTCTCCTCTTTGCCGATATGGAAAGAGGATCAAATTCTGTTCAGACGCGAGCGAGCGAGCGGTGTGTACGGCACCAATGCGTACTTCACAGCCGTCGTCCTCTTCGATGTCGTGATTTTACGCGTCACTCCTCCCCTATTGTTTGCATTCATTACCTATTGGATGGTAGGTTTGCACGCCAACCTGACGAGTGCACTGTGCTGTGCGTTGATTTTGATCATGACCAATGTCGCCGCGTCGGCGCTGTGCATGTGTGTCGGTATCGTCAGTCCGAGTAACGCCTCCGCAAATGTCATTGGTCTTCTTGCCTTGTTGATATCCATTCTGTGCGGCGGATTCTTACTGAACAAGCAAGATCCTCATTCGGGCGGATCGGTCGCGGTGACATGGCTCGAGGATTTATCCTTCGTCAACTACGCATTCGAGGCGCTCTTGATAAACGAGTTCCTCGACGCTGGAACATTTTACTTTACGCCGAAGCTAATCGATTCTAAACCGACCGATACGCCTCCGCAAGAAGGTCCCATCAAAGTCCCCGTGGATGGCAAAGAGGTACTGAAGTTCTTTAGTTTTGGCTCGACGCACGAGGTATTTTCCCACGACATCACGGTTTTGTTCACCATCATGTCGTGCTATCTCGCGTTGGCGTTCGTGCTCCTCAAGGTGTCTCAGCGAGACGCTATGTACTAGTGTACTGAAAATGTAATTTTAGATTTGATACAGCCGCTTCAGTTACGTTACAACATAGTTGGGTACATGCGTGTGCGGCGCGTGCTTGCGTGCGGTGATACTTGTTTAACGATCTTCGTCCTCCTGTCCCTCTTCGTTTTCGTCCTCCGTGACTGACCCGTCGACGAATGACATCGTGCGTAATGGCACGAGCTCCTTCACCACGATGAGATGATCTTGCTCGTTGCACCAGCTCCGAGTATCCACCTTCCATCCATCGTCTTCGAGTTGGCGCAATGCCGCTGTCGCCTCTTGACTCGCTCTCAGCGTGTCCTCCCACGACTTGCACCCTGAAAAGTTAAGAAGCTCGAGTGGATCGACTTCTTCGTGAAGCGAGTTGACGTTCAAACCAACCTTGAGCATGTACTCGACCGACATGAGCTTGGGCGTGAATTCTCCGAATGGTTTCATTGACAGAGTTCTCCCTAAATCATCCTCGAGCCAACGCCAGTTGCCTTCGACGTCTTGCGCGCAGTGCAAGCCTTTGATCGGATCGAAATCGTCCCCGCGACCGTACGAAATCTCAATCGTGTATTCGCCTTCATCGTCTTCGTCTTCGTCATCAGAGTCGTCGTCCTCGTCCATGGACCCAGAGTCAAAGCTTGCTGTCGCGCGGCGCCAGGCCTCCATGTCGCGCTCGTCCTCATCTTCGTCCTCGTCCGGATCGATTCCGAGAAACGCGAGCGCCTCGTCGTACCCTGGAGAATCACAATCCAAGTGATACACAGTCACGTACTGCCCGAGCAAATCGCCCACGGTGTTCGGCACCTCGCTCGAGCACAACTCCTTGAACGCCTCCACCGCATTAACGTACTCCACAAGCTTGATCATTTTCTCATCCTCGCTCGACGTCGGTGACTCTAAATCCCACTCTTTCTCTTCGATAATCAATTCCATGCGTTTCTTCTTCAACGCAAAGCTCTCTTCGCGAGCATCCATGACTACATTTTCGATGAAATCCGCCGTCGACCCCCCTTCGGCGTCGCTAGGCGCCTCCGTCTCGGCTTCGCCCTTGGACTCCGCCGCCATCGTCTGCGTCTTCTTCTTCCCTTCTTTTTTCTCATCGCGCGCCGACGCATCTTTATTAAGCCCTCGACTCGCCCTTCGTCGCCGTCGCCGACCTCCAACCTCCTCGTCCTCCTCGCCGTCGTCCCGCTCGCCGCGCTCGCCTCTGTCCCCGTCGCCCATCATCGCGCTCGCGCGCACCCCACGCCGCTCACGCGTCGCGCGTCGTCCCGTCACCGACCCAACGACGTTCACATTCAACACTTCACCGCTCTCGACCGCGCGTTCGCGTCGCGCGCGCATCACCGCGCGCGATCGTTCGCGCGCGCATGATAACGACCTCCGGGACGTTTGAATATTCTTCGCGTTCGCGCTCGACGCGAGCGCGCGCGCGGCGGACATGACGCTCGCGCGCGCTGCTGCGGTGCGCGCGAGTGTCGCTTCGCGATGCGCGCTCGAGACGCGCGCGCGTCGCTGTGCGGGGCGCGCGCGCGCGGGTCAAAGGCTGGAGAAAAATATCTTGTGTGGATAGACTTAAGATTTTTTTCGGCTCGCAACTCTGGCGAGGCGTCGGCTAAGAAAGGCTACGCGGAAGCGGGCGGAAGGGCTAGTCGTCCATGACGTTGATGCATGCGTCGTAGGCGGCGCCGGCCTTGTCGAACGCCCCGAGATCGGTGTAGACGTCCCCGAGTAAACCGTACACGGCGGAGTCGCCTTCGCGCTGGTTCAAAGCCGAGGAACGCGGGAGATACGCCTCGAGCGCGCTCGCGGCGTCGGCGAACTTGCGCTGCGCGGCGAGCGCCATCGCGTAGCCACGGCGAGCACTCAACTCCGCCGCGCCGTCTTCTGCGCGAGTGGCGACGTCGATCGCCTTGAGGAATAAATCCGCGGCGCGGTCGTTGTGGTCGCTCGCCAGCGCGGATTTCGCCGCGCTCAGCGCCTCGCTCGCCTCAGAATCTCCATCCTCGCTCGTCAGCGTTTTCTCGCGTTCGTCCAATTTCGCCATGATTCCTCGCATCTGCGCGTTCAATCGCTCGATCTCTTCGCGCCGTTTACGCGACAGGATCCCGTTCACCGTGGCGCCGACGAGCGCCACGCCCTCCAGCGCGGCGAACGCCGGCCAGTACTGTCGACCGAATTCCTGGAACTTGTTCACCGGCGGCGCAGGCGCGGGTTTCGCGGCTACGAACGCGATCTCATTCGCGCGATTCGCGGTGGACGGGCGCAGGTGCGTCAACGGGGCGTCACCGGACGCGCGCGCGTGGACGCCGATGGATCTCGTCGAACTTCGGTCGACGGCGGCGCGCGCGGGCGTCAAGGACGCGACGGCGCTCGCGCGCGAGATGGACGCGCACGCGAACATCGAACGTCGCGATCGGTGGGGGTTAGTGGCGTCGGGCGGCGAGGTGTGCGGCGCGGGGCGGGCGGTTACGGATTTCTTCGGCGCGGCGAAGCGAAACGGTAGTAGTTGGCTACGTCTAATGATGCTAAATACAAGACGCTAACGCGCGTCTGTTGGTACACGAAAGAAAACAAAAAAATGTCAGTCGGTCGAAAAGACGCCGCGGCGAGGGGGGAGAAAAATCACGCCGTCGTCTTCCGTCTTTGAAATCGCTCAGTTGCCTATGCTCTGCACTGCGTAAGAGGGCCGGGCTCCATCGCCCCAAATCATTCTAGCCTCAGTTGGTAATTCCAGCTTTGTAAAGGTATGATCATCACTGCGATCGTCGATTGACAGAAGACTGCGACTCGAAGGAACGAAAAAAAAGCGATCGAAGAGGATTGAAATACGCACCCGCTATATAACCGTTTTGTACACAAGAACAACGCGAAGCTGTCCTTCTTTCACCCATTCTCTTCGCCGACGTCCACCCACGACGCCGCAGCGTCGGCGCTTTCTTTTGTATAGCTATTCGAAGCGTGTTTTGGAACAAACTTGAACGACGCGTCGGGTTTGCCAAGCCCGCAAATTTCACTCAACTCGAGCCAATCTTCGAGTCTGTCGCTCGCGAGTTTGGTTTCGAGGTCCGATCGTCCGACGTAACGCATCGGACGCAAGTGGAGTTTCGGAACGACGTTTTGCTCCAATAGTCCTATTGGGACGTATCGATGGGTGTAACTCATCCACTCGAGGAGATAGCGGCGCGTCTTCTCCACTCCCATCGAGTCGCTGCCCCAGTGTTCGAGCCCATATTGGCAAAAGTCCTTGAACAAATCTAATCGCTCATTGGCGCTTATGTCCCAGTGACGCTGCTCTTTGATTTCAGTCATGAGCCAGGGCTTGATGATGGCACCGCGACCGATCATACACGTCGCCACTTTGTTGTCGGCGACTTGGGCGTTGTAATCTTCGTACGTGTACACATCTCCGTTACCGATGAGTGTGAACTCGCTCTTTGCCGCCACGTCGGCGCAACGATGAATGTAAGACCAATCCGCGAGGCGCGAGTAACGTTGCTCACGAGTGCGCCCGTGTAGAGTTGCCGCAAACGCTCCCCAAGCTTTCGCTCGCGGGATGATGTCGTGCGCAACGTACTTCGAGGGGTCGTCAAAGTAGCCCATGCGGAGCTTGATTGTTACGGGGGTCGAAGAAACCGCCGCCATTGTCCGTACAACGTTTTTCAATCGATCAGTATCGCGCATGAGACTGCTACCGGCACCCTTGGCGCAAACGCCGTCGATTGGGCATCCCATATTGACGTCGATGAAATCACACGAGACTTCGTTGTCGATCAATTCCGCACACCTTGCCATCAGATCTGGATATCCACCGCAAACTTGTATACCATAGCACTTCTCGCTTGGGTGACGACGAAGAAGCGCCCACTCTTTACGATCCCCCTTGAGCAAATTACTCGCCATCGCCATCTCTGATACGGTAATGTCGGCGCCGAGATCGGTGCAAACTCGCCGAAATGGCAAGTTCCCAACCGTCGTCAACGGCGCCACGTACAGCTTGCCCTTGAAATCGAGTTCTTTGCGCCTCTCGCGCGTATTCACGCACCCAGGCTCAAACGGTCCCAAGAAGCCTTGCTTGCGATCGAGTTTACCCTTTTGCGCAAACGACAGGCACTTTAACTCGAGCTCGGCTTTTGCCAGCGCTGCATCCGAGCGCTTGAACGGATACTCATTCTTTGAAAGTCGTTTCTGCATCGCATCATCGAGTAAATTCGTCGCAAAATCCACCTTTCGAGCGCTCGTCAGCTTACCATGACTCGAAGCAAATCTACAACGCACGCCGAAAGGGCACTTTTCATTTGCCGCGGTGACGAAGACGCACGCCGCGCCCTTTACGTCGTTCGGCTTCGACCGCACGTACGCCTCTAAGTCGTGTGAGTACCCACACCTCTTACCTAATTTACAAACCTCCCCTTGCACCGTGTAACGACACAAATCATTCCTTCTTTGTTCGGCATTCCGTCTCTTAATCATGCGCAAGCTCTCGCCGCGTCGGTCCCGGTCTTGCCCTCGCGCTGCATTCTCCCGACTCTCTCCCGCCACAGGGGCTTCCGGTTCGGTCGTTTGGTCCGGTACGAGCGCGTGACGCGCGATCGGAAGCAGTCCACTCGTAATGAGAGACGCTGCTCGCTCGGAGACGCCCGCGTCGGATCGTTCTTTGCGTTTGTTCGTCGCGACGAGCGCCGCCGCCGCTTTTTCGGCCGATCGCGATGACGAACTCGACGACGACGACGACGACGACGACGACGCGCTCCAAGACGAGCTAGACATGTCGCCGATGGATTGTCTGCGAGCGTGCGATCACGCCGTGTCTGACATTGGCGACGTTTTGCGAAGGTTCAAGCGTCGGCTAGTGAAGCGGCGCCTCCATTTTGCGCTCGCGCTCGCGCTGTATCTTGGTATTGTTCCCGATGACGAAACAATGCTTCTTAAAGCCCTTGATACCGCCGCACAAGACGATCGCTCGAGTTGTGATGCGAGTGTCGATGGCGCGGATCAACTGTGCGTCGTATTTTTGACACATGACGCCGCACATGAAACCGTACTTGGAGTCGTCGTCGAGCTTGGAGACGATGCACTCGGGCAAATAAATTGAAGCTTTGATGCAACATGGCATGACGGCCCACACGGCGTCTTGACTTTTGGCCATCTCTACGGCGACTTTGTTGGCTTCGTTGCACCCATGAAGGGCGACGACGAAGCTCGATGCGTTGACGAGCGCTCTTGCGTCGTCAATGTCACCCAAAGTGAAGACGATGTTCGACAACGCTGGCTCCTCGTCGTCGCGCACATCCTTTGGTGCCGTGCTCGCGTCATTCGTTTCTTCCAATCGATTGCTCGCGACGAACATTTCTTCGGTATCCCAGTCAATCGCACCCACGGTCCAAGGCTTTCGCGTCATTGTTTTGCGCATTTGCTCAAATGCATGACAGAACGCAAAGAAAGCTGCCCGTTTGGTGTGATCGAACGAGCGCACTGTACGCGTCGGAAACGCGTACGCAAGTAAAACGCCAACGAGACCGTGGCCGCATGCGAGATCGAAAAACGTATCGTACACTCGTACATCGTCCATCGAACGTCCAGCAGTGGATTCCGCAGAGTTTAAGTGTCCAAGAATCACATTGAAGCACTCGATGGATTCAATCAATTCTTTGATTCTCAAGTAATGCGGCGCGCTCTGCTCCATCGCGAGCACCACACCCGCGAGCTCAGGCATCGCAGGTATCGCCGTACTTAAGTACTCCAGCAATCGCACTCGAAGCTTGCCATCTAGATCGCTAAAACGCGTATGCGTGGAGAGACATTTCTGTCGCATTGGTAAATTTTCCAATTCGGCCATCTTCCAACGCTTTCGCGGCTCCTTTTTTGACACTTTATCGGGTATTTTCGGCGCGCTTCCGCGTAGCCCACGGACGTAAGCGTCGTCATACTCACCCTTATCATCTAATCTTGCGTTCAAGACTCGCTCGGGCCATTTCGCGGACTTGGTGCGAAACGTCGTCCCGTGAAGCGCCGTCGCCGCCGCCGCCGCACCGCTCGCACTTCGAAATCGAACCACCGCAAACCCTCTGAATTCGCGATCGCGATCGCGTCTCGTCTTCGGTCTACACGGTCCAAACACCCCGACGCCGATATCACCGACGAGTTCCTTCGCCGCGTCCACGCCGGCGTCGCGCGCTTTTTCTACCACGAGCGGCGTCAGCGCCGCCTTCACATCCTCCGGCCTCAGATCGACCGGTAAGTTCCCGACCACGACGCAATGCGCGTCGACCACGCCTTCGGCGTCGGCGTCGCCGGATGACGCGGATGCGACGGTGCCGCGCGCGCCGCCCCACGACTTAATGGCTTGCAGGTCGGCGGTCTCCAATATCTCTGCGTTGAACGCGGCGACTTTTTGCCGAATGCTCGGCGCGCGAGGGCGCTTGGCGAGCTCGGCGAGCTCGCGCCTGCGCTCGTCTTGCTTGAGCGAGCGTGCGTAGCGCTTTTGACCCATGATGGTGCGTTGGGGACTGGTGACGGCTCGGGGCTCGGCGGTGGCTTTTACAAATGGTCGTTCTTCTAGTCGCTACGGAAGGCCTGCAAACGTCGGCGGCGCAGGTCGGCGGCCGGACCGTCATCATCGTCTCGACGAATGGGTTGTGCCGATGTCAGAGGTGTTGTGGTCGCGGACGCGCTGGCCGCGGACGCCGCGACTGGCTCGTCGTCTTCGTCCGCGATTTCCTTGCCGCGAGAGCCGGAAACCGCTCTGGTGGCGACTTCGAGCTCTTCATCGTTCGCTTGAACCTGAAGCGTGGCCATCTGCGCTTGTAATAAGCGCACCTGGGCGTTCAAGGCGTCTAAAGTGGCTTGACGCTCGGCTTCGACAGCGACACGGACCGCCGGCGACGCGTCGCGAGGCATGGGCGAGAACGAAGGGCGCTGAGTTCCGGGCGAGGGCAAAGGAGATAAAGGTGCGAGCGCACCAGAGGCGTGCGCAGTCGCGACCTCAACGAGTCCAGGCGTGCCAAATGGAGCGACGCTCGCGAAAGCGAGCTGCGCCTGCGCGCTCGCCGCGGCTACCGCCGAGGCCACGGCGGTGGCGACTCGGTGCGATGACTCTACGTCCATTGTTTCTGATGTCACGTTGCGGGCTTCCTGCGCCGCGCGTGCTGCAGTGAAAGCCTCTGGAGAACTCCAAGCGCGCGATGGTGTGAACTGTTGCTGCAGTTGCTGCGCCTGTCGAGGGTGTTCCATCGGTGACGTTTGGAGCGGAGTTCGCGGTTGTGAGCTGGGCGGCGTCTGAGGCGGCACTCCCTCCGGTGGTCTGTTCAGAGTTGCGGCATGGCGTGGCACTCGATCACGGGTGGCATCATTTGGTGCCTGCACCCCCCTGCGTTGGTCGCGCGCAAACTCTTCTACCTCGCGGTCCAACTGCGCAGCCACCTCTGGCGGTACGTATCCGGCTTGCAGCTCTGGCGGTAAAGGCTGCCACTGCGCTTCTTCCGCCGCTTCCCGCGCAGCGTTGGCGCGTCGTTCGCGTTCGGGTAAGACAGACTGTCTGCACGTCGGGCACGCTTGCTGGCGTTCCAACCAAGACCGAAGGCAATGCAAATGAAAGGAGTGTCCGCACGGCAACTTCTTCGGTTTGCTCCCGCCTTGCGCGTCCACTTCCATATTCTCTCGGCAAATGATGCACACGTCGTCCCCCGTGGATAAGTCCTCGGCGGTGGAATCAGGAAATCGATCGTTCAAATTTGCAGTCACTCGACGGTATCGAATGAACTCTTCCACTCGCTTTCTAAAGTTTCTAAACGTCACGTACAAATCTCGAACGAGGTGCACTGGCATCCCGTAGTACGCAAAAATGATCAAAAAGAAGACAAAGTACACAAAGAGCTGTAACAAATCCGTCACGAGCTCAAGATAAAACACACACGTCCCTTTGCCTTGCCATTGTCCGTCCAGCATTCGATCAGCGCTAATGATCAAGTACTTTGCGAACCCGACGAAGAGCTTTGTGGCGAGAATCACGTACTCAAACCCAAACAACAACAACACGCTCGGTCCGTTCTCGATCGTGTTCCCGACGATGTAGCTCAGCATGCTCAAATCCACCAACAACAACGTTCCCATGAACGTCGCCAGTCGCACGTGCGTGAACCGACTCAGCGTCGGCGCCGTCTCCGTGTACTGCACCCTGTCCTGGTACAACCAGTGAAACGCCTTCACGAACAATAAGCTCACGAACAGCGCGACGAACCGCGAGTTAAACTCCTCTCGAAATATTGTCATCGCTAGGCACGTCTCCATCACTGCGTCTCGCGTGCGTTCGTACAACCGCTCGACCTCCGCCTCCCGAAGCGTCCCCAGAAACGTCGCCTTGACGGCGTGCGCCAACACCAACATCAAAGCGAACGCAAAGTTTCCGATCGCCACCAGCGCCGCTTTGCTCGTGCTCAGGTACATCATCGCCGGAAAGTATTGTTCCCGCGTGTACAGCGCGTGCGCGACGACGCACGTCACCGCACCGGCGCTCAGCGCGAGGTATTTCGGGAGCGCAAGCATGGTTGGATTGTCGTCGACGTCGCGTCGCTGCGTCGCACCGTGGGCGTCGTGGCGCGAACGGCGCGTCCAAAACGACGCGCGACGAGAGTGATCTTCGCTCGCGCGCGCGTTCGGGAGTCTTGAGCGCGCGCGCGAGGCGTAGACTGCGGCGAGAGCGCGCTTGATCTCATCGTAGGGAGGACGCGAACGCGCGAGCGAGTCTCGGGATTACAAACAAAGTCGACATGACTACCCGTGCCGTGCATCTTTGACCGTTCGAAGCGACTCGCGGTTGATTTTCAAAGCCGCGCGAATCTGGGTGAGGCGATCGTTGAGCTCGCGTTTGCGCTCGCGCTCGAGCATGTTTCGACCTGCGCCGAGCGGAAGCTTGTTGAGCTCGGCTTCTATTTGGTCTCGATCGAGCGCGAGCTTCATGTGCTCGTGCTCCAAAGCTGAAATTTTAGCCATCCATTCGTCGTAACTTAACGAACGCTCCAATGGCTCGGCGGGAGGGACGTAGCGTTCGCCGGGTCGAGGCTGAGAAGGAGCGGGGCGCCGCGCCGGCGGTTTGGGTTTGGGCGCGTCGACGCCCTGCATGTCGTAAAAGAATCCACTCCCTTCTCGCATTCGTCGCTTGTATTCCGAGTTATCGAACATTTGCACGCGAGTAACAATCGATGGTGCGTTTACTTTCGGATCCGCCAGCGGTGCGGAAGTCTGCTTCGTCAGCGCAGTGGTTTGTGTAACTGTATGCGCCGAGATTTTGGGCTGTGCCACCTGCGGCTCCAAGACTGGTTCCAAAGGTGCGCGCGTCGGCGCGGGTGGCGGTACGTACGCAACACTCGCGTTAACGTTTGCTCGATCGACGCTTGTCTGCGTATGCGCGGCGCGTACTTCCTTGTGCAACTCTTTGAGCTCTTGGTTTAAGCGCGCATTTTCATTCGCCGCGGCGTCGTTGGCGCGTTGCAAAATCTCATTTTCTCGCGCCGAAGCCTCGGCGAGCTGATGAAAACGTTGCGCAGACTTGCTCGCCTCGAAACCTCGATCTTCACTCTGCGCTAAACGTTCGCTCAAACGTCCGTTCTCTTCCTCTAACGTCCGGCACTTGCTCTGTAACGCCAAAATATCGCGCTTTGTGTTCTCGTTCGCGTTGTACGCCATGCGTTCGCTCACCGCCCTCTTCTCCACCGTCCTTCTGAGCTCGGAATCGTTCACTTTGAGCTCCGCGATTTCCATTCTATACTTTTCCCCGTCCCTTCTCGCCTCGTCCAGGGCGTCCGTCAACTCGTCGACTCGTCTCTTGAGCGCGAAGACGACTTGGTTCAACTCGCCTATGTCCAAATCGCGCGCCTTCAAGCGCGCCTTTGTTTGCAAATATTCGTGCTCCGTCGCCGCTGCGCGCTCCGCCTCCGCCGTCGCCGCCGCCTCCGCCGCGCTCTCGCGGCGCTCGCACGCGCTCAACGCCGAGCTCAACCGTCGAACGTGCTGCGTCAACTCCGCCACGGCGTCCGACTCCCGCGTCGCCGCCGTCGCCGCCTCGCTCGCCCACGTCGCCCGCGTCGCCGCCTCTCGCGCGAACGTCTCCACGTCCTCATCGTCCACGTTTAAATTCAACGTCGGCGCCGTCCACGCTTGCGGAAGCGTCCTCGGCGCCGGCGCCGGGTCGCCGTCCCGCGCCGCGAACTCGCCGCGCCAGCCGCGCGCGACGTCGCCCCCAACCTCCCCATCCTCGTCCTCTCGCGCGCGCTCCTCTCGCGCGTCGTCTTCGAGAAATGCGCTCCGCGTCGTCGCCTTCCGCGCCTGCGCGCGCGCGCGCTCGCGCTTCGCCTCGCGCACGCGTTCGAGCGCGCGTTCGAACTCGGCGTCGCGAACCGCCGTTTCGGCGTCGTCGCGCGCGCGCACGGCGGCGTCTTCGGCGAACGACACCCACGCGTCGTCGTCGACGTCGTCACCGTCGCTCGCGCCGGGCGCGGCGCGCTCGACCGAGAGCGACGGCCAGCGCGGCGCGGCGGGAGTCGTCATGTGGCGCTAACGGCTTTTTGCTCTTCGACGCGTCCGCGAACGAGAAGCGCTGGATTACACGCGCTCGAGGATCACAAAAGCGCGCGAACGGCGTCGACGTAGCTAATGGCGCACTGTAAATCCCCGGCCGGCGCGCGATACGCGCGCAAAGGACAACTCTCGCGAAGATCTTTGAGGACGAAGTCGCCCAAATCGTCGTCGGATTCGGCGGCGGCGTTCGCCGTCGACGTCGCGTGCGCGGCGAACTCCCTCAACGCCGCGCTCGCCGTGCGCGCGTCGTTCGTCGCGCGATAACTCAAATCTAAAATAGTCCCCACGTACTGCCCCGAGCTCGTCTCGACGCGACAAATCTTGACGTTGAAATCGCCCGCGTCGAACGCGTCTCCCGCGACGACGTACGACTGCGCCGCTCTATGAAACCGCGTCGCCGACGACGCTAAAAATTCCCCAACCTCGTCTTCGTCGCACGTGTACGTTCCCTTCACCTCGTCTTCGTTCGCGCGGTCGTCATCGCCACCACCGCGACCGTCTCCGCTCGCCGCGCCTCGCGCGACGACGCTTCGCCGCGTCGGATTCTTAAACTCCAGCGTCCAAAACTCCTCGGGCGCGCTTCGCAGCTCCTCCTTCGTCGGTCCGTCCACGAGCGAGCCTTCGGGAACGACCCTGCGCATGCATCGTATCGCCATCGCGTGCGACGCGCGCTTGCTCGCGCACACGTTCAGCTCGCGCGTTAAAATCTCACGAAGTCGTAGGTACTCGCGCACGCGCGGCGCCGCGCTCGAGGACGCGCGATCGCGCGCGCGCCACGCGCACGCCACGCGCGCGGGCGCCATCACCGCCGCGACGCGCGCGCCCGTCGGACGTCGCGTCGTCGCGCTATGCCGTCGGCACTTCGAGTCGCGATGGCGATTTCGAGCGCGGCGCCGACGCGCGCGATGCGCGCCGACGCGTCCGGACCGCGCGCGACGACGCGCGCGATGCGCGTCGCGCGCGCGCCGCGCGCCGCGCGCGTCGCGCGCGCGCCGGGGGCGCGAGAAGACGCGCGCGAGCGACGTTACGTCATCGTCGTCGGCGCCGCCGCGACCACGCGCGCGGTGACGGACGGCGCGATCGGACGCGCGCGGCGCGCGCGCGAGGACGTCGTGACGCGAGCGTCGACGTCGACGAACGCGCCGGGGGAGCACGGCCCGGATAGACGCGAGAAGGGGAGCGAGAATCAGCAACCGCCGAGCGCGCCCGAGGCGAGCGCGCGAGGCGAACGAGGCGAACCGACGAGCGATGAGCGCGGACCGCGCGAACCCGAGCGCGGGTTGGCGTGGTGGGTGGCGAACGTGCTGCAACCGATGGAGCTGGCGAAACTGGTCGGGAAAGGGTTTTTGTTTTACGTCGCGTTTAGCGCGACGGCGTTCGCGCTGAGCGCGAAGACGACGACGAAGTCGCATCCGATACCGACGCGGTTTGATGCGTTCGTGGATAGTGCGAATAGAAACGAGGTGCGAGCGGTGCACATCGATGGGAATCAGCTCACGTGGGCGCCGAGGGCGAGGAAGATGGTGACGACGAGCGCCGCAGCGGAGGGGTCGACGGGGACGCCGTTCGACGAGCCGAGGGAGGTCGAGGTCGTGTATCACACGTCGCGACCAAAAGATGCGCCGATGCCGTATGATGTCTTGCTGAAGAATAGAGTAGATATGAGCGCACCAGATTCCAGGAACGGACCGAATTTTGCACCTTGGGTGGCGTTGCTAATGTTCGTCCTCTTGGTGAACGTGTTTCGAGGTCAAGGTCAAGGCAATTTCGGCGGTCCGGGGATGCGAGGGATGGGATCTCCGGGTGGAATATCCATGCCCGGCGTGCAGCGGGGCGGACGCGCGCGCGACGCGATCGCGCCGCCGACGACGACGTTCGCGGACGTTGCTGGCGTGGATGAGGCGAAAGAAGAACTCCAAGAAATCGTCGATATTCTGAAGAACCCGGCCAAGTACGCGCGGCTGGGCGCTCGGCCACCGAGCGGCGTCATGCTCGTAGGTGCACCCGGGACGGGCAAGACACTACTCGCACGCGCGGTCGCAGGCGAAGCTGGCGTTCCATTCATTTCGATCTCCGCATCTGAGTTTGTTGAGCTCTACGTCGGCATGGGTGCGGCGCGCGTGCGCGAGGTGTTCGCAAGAGCCAAGGCGCAGTCGCCGTCCATCGTCTTCATCGATGAAATTGACGCCGTGGCGAAGAGCCGGGGTGACGGTAAGATGCGAGGGATGGGTAATGACGAGCGCGAACAAACTCTAAACCAGTTGCTCACCGAGCTCGACGGGTTTGAGACAGAGTCCATGGTAATTTGCATCGCGGCTACGAATCGTGCCGACACGCTCGACGCCGCGTTGCGGCGCCCGGGACGTTTCGACCGTACGATCTCCGTCGATCGACCAGATAAGCAAGGTCGACGCGAGATCTTGGCCGTGCATACCGGACGTCGGGCGCTTCCATTAGCCGAGGACGCCGGTCTCGACATCATCGCACAAATGACGGCGGGCTTCACCGGCGCCGACTTGGAAAATTTGGTCAACGAAGCGGCGCTACTGGCGGGCCGCGAAGGTAAGAGCACTGTGAGTTACACTGATTTTGAAGCCGCGGTGCTTCGTACGATCGCGGGCATTGAGAAGAAGCGAAGCTTGTTGACTGCGGGGGAAAAGCGCACGGTCTCGGCGCACGAAGTGGGACACGCCCTCGTCGCCGCGGCGGTAGGAAGACTGATTCCAGACACGGAGCGTCCGGAAACGCTGAGCATTGTGAGTCGAAGCGGAGGCGCTCTGGGTTTTACGTACACCCCACCAACCGAAGATCGTTGGTTGATGTACAAGGATGAACTCCTGGGGAAAGTGACGACGTTCATGGGTGGACGAGCGGCAGAAATGGTGGTGTGTAAGCGCATCAGCTCGGGTGCGAGCGACGATATTCAACGTGCGACAAACTTGGCGTACAAGAGCGTCGCTGAATTGGGTTTCAGCGCCAGCTTGGGCCCGATGAGTGTTTCTACGCTGTCTTCGGGAGGAAATGAAGATCTTCTCATCGGCTCCGATAAAGCAAGTGAGGCTGACGCTGTCGTCGAAAAGGAAGTCAAGCACACGCTCACCACGTCTTTGCTCGTCGCGTGCGATGTCGTTCGGTCCAACCCGGAAGTCATGAGCGAACTCACCGCCGCACTCGCAGAGAAGGAGAAAATTTACGGCGACGAATTGCAAAAGTATCTCGACAGAGTTGTCGCGCCGCCGTCGCTTGCGCTATTCTTACGCGGCGAAGCTCCTCCGGTGACCCCGGCCGACGTCGAACTTCTCTCCAACTTCCCATTGCCAGAGTTCGCGTCGACGACGGCACGATGATCTCGACACGGCATGTACTGATATTCGATTTTTTAGATACGTTGTCAATGATCGTGATTTACAACCAATACAAAATTAATGCTACACCGCTGCTCTACTGCTGCTGCTCAAAGTACTCGGCAAAGTGCGTTCTTTGCAAGTCCTTTTTGTTCACCTTGCCCATGGCGTTTCGAGGCATTTTGTCGGCAAACTTGACGACGCGCAAATGCATCTTTGACGCCAAATTTTGGCGAACCCACAGCGTTACATCACCCTCCGTCAAATTTACGGGCTCGCCCGTTTCCATGTCGAGCGCGAGAACGACGAGCGCAACCGCTCGTTGTCCGTACGCTTCGTCCGGGATGCCCAATACGGCGACTTCGGCGATGGATGGATTTTCGAGCAGGCGCGCCTCGATTTCGAGCGCGCTCACCTTGAAGCCTCCTATCTTAAGCACGTCCACAGATGCGCGCCCGAGAATGCGCCAAAACCCATCGCTTGCCATCGCTGCGACATCTCCCGTTTTAAAGTATCCACTTTCGTCAAAGCTCTCCGACGTCGCCTCTGCGTTGTCATAGTACTCTGTGAACAAATTGTCACCTTTGACGAGGAGCTCACCCGGACCTTGAAGATACTCACCGGAATCGACATCCGACGTGTCCTCGTCACCGTCCGCGCCAACCAAAGGTGCGAGCTTCACTTGAACACCGGGTAACGGCAATCCGACGTATCCAGGCTTGTGTTTGGACTCTTCGTACGGATTGCTCAACGCCATGCCGATCTCCGTCATTCCGTATCGCTCGAGCAAGCTTCGTCCCGTGAGTCGGCGCCAATCCTCCAGCACCGGCACCGGGCACGCCGCTGACCCACTCACGGTCAAGCGTAGTCTCGACGCCGCGGCGATGGATTCCGCGCGCGCTTCAGGCGCCATGTTCCCTTGCAAAGCGCGCATGAGCATGACGTACATCGTCGGCACGCCCATGAAAACCGTCACCGGCGGCTGCGCCGCGTCGCGAAGTCGCGCCCAAACCCCGCGAGGGGTGAACGTACGGTGGAACTCCACGGTAGCGCCAACGACGTGCGCGCACAACCACGCGTTGACGATGCCGTGGATGTGATGCAAAGGCAACGCGTGGATGATTCGATCGCTCGGGTCCCAACGCCACGCGTCAATCAAGCCCGCGCACTGCGCGTACAGCGACCTGTGCGTGTGCAACGCCCCTTTGGGTCGACCGGTGGTTCCGCTCGTGTATATGATGAGCGCACCATCATCTGGCGAGCTCACGACGTCGTCCAACTCCGCGCCGTCGGCGTCGGCGTCCTTCCATTCCGCGTCGAGCCTCCGCACGTGCCGCAGCCGCAGCGTCGTCAAATCGAACCGCGTCGCCACCCTCGCATACTTCTCATACGTCTCCGAATCCTCCTCCCCGTCCGCCAACGGCGGTATCAGCACGACCCGCATCCCCGAATGCCGCATCACGTACGCCGCGTCTTCCTCCGAGTGCGAGCTCGCGATCGGCACCGACACCCCCCCGCGCGCCCACGTCGCGTACGCCGCCGCGCAATACTCCATCCCCGCCGTCGCCGCCAGTCCCACGCGATCGCCCTTCCGCACGTCCAGCGCCTTCAACTCCTCCGCCACGCGCGCCGCGAGCGCCATCACCTCCGCGTACGTCGCGTCGCCGTCGCCCGCCGCGTTCGCCGTCGCCGTCGCGTCCGGCGCCGCGCGCGCGCGTTCGCGAATCGCCTCCCACGCCCCGATCGCCGTCGCTCGATCCTCGCGCGCGCGCGCGCGCGTCGTCGTCGTCGCCGCGCGCGCGCCGCTCGCGCGCGCCGTCGCGCGCGCCGCCGTCGTCGCCGTCGCCGTCGTCGTCGTCGCGCGCGCGCCCTCGACGCATCGACGCCACGCGCGCCGTCCGACGCCGATTCGCGGCGTCGCCATCGCGCGCGCGGACGACGCGGCGATCGTCGTCGTCGTCGTCGTCGTCGTCGTCGCCGCGCGCGTCGTGCGCGCGCGTCGCGCGCGCCGCGCTCTGCCGCCGCGCGGGCGTCGCGACCGACCGACCGACCGACCGACGCGTGACTGTTTGCCCAGCGCGTAACTGTTTGCCCAGCGCGCTCGGTCGGTCGGTCGGACACACGCCACCACCGTGACACCGTGACGCCGTCGCGCAAGATGGATCGCGCGCGCGCGCGCCGGCGCGGCACTCCGCGCACCGCTCGCGTCCCGCGCGTCATGGCCCTCAACCGTGAATTTTACGCCGATTGTTTCGCGCGATCCGCGGTCGGACGATTCGATCGCGCGCGCGCGCCGGTCGCCGCGACGCCGTTCGCGGCGGCGGCGAAGAAGGAGTTCGACTTGACGTCGTTTTTGAAGGATCTCGCCGCGGTGCGCGCGCTCGACGCGATCTCGACGGATGCGCGGGCGACGGCGCGGGCGCGAAGATTCGTGCGCGATGGTTGGACGCGGAATGGGCGCGCGAGGGAGGTCGCGCGCGCGTCGAGGACGGCGATGGTGGCGACGCACGCGGCGCGATCGCGGCGATCGGGCGGCGCGAGATAAATGTCGCGCGCGGGGGATTCGACGTAGTCTGGGGGTGATTCGCGCCGTGAGATGGGAAATGCGAAGGATGATGGGAAAGTCAATCCGGACGCGCGCGCGGGCGCGCGAGACGACGCGCGAGGGACTCGAGACTGACGGAAAACTGGCTGGTTTTGATGCGCGCAGGGTGGAGTGTCTGGTTCCATCGCGAAGACGGCCACGGCGCCGATCGAACGCGTGAAACTTTTGATTCAAACGCAAGACGCGAACCCGAGAATCATGTCGGGCGAAGTGCCGCGATACACGGGCATCGTCAACTGCTTCACGCGCGTGAGCGCCGAGCAAGGTTTCGGTTCGTTCTGGAGAGGTAACACCGCGAACATCGTGCGTTACTTCCCGACGCAAGCGTTCAACTTTGCGTTCAAGGATACCATCAAGGGTTTGTTCCCGAGCTACTCGCCGAAGGACGCGTTTTGGCCGTTTTTCGCCGTCAACATGGCTTCGGGCGGTTTGGCCGGTGCCGGTTCTTTGTTGATTGTTTACCCGCTTGATTTTGCGCGTACGCGTCTCGCTGCCGATGTCGGCAAGGCTAACGACCGTGAATTCACCGGTTTGGTCGACTGCTTGTCCAAGATTGCCAAGCGCTCCGGCCCGATGGCGCTCTACCAAGGCTTCGGCGTCTCCGTGCAAGGTATCATCGTGTACCGCGGTTCTTACTTCGGTCTCTACGACACCGGTAAGGGTGCGCTCCTCACCAAGGATTCTTCCTTCATCTTCAAGTTCATCGTGGCCCAAGTCGCTACCAACGCGGCTGGTGTTCTCTCCTACCCCTTCGACACTGTTCGTCGTCGCTTGATGATGAACTCTGGCGCGGGCAAGAAGTTGTACAGCGGCACCGTGGACGCCTTCGTCAAGATTTATGCGCAAGAAGGTATGGGTGCCTTCTTCAAGGGTGCCTTCTCCAACGTTCTTCGTGGCGTCGGTGGTGCGCTCGTGCTCGTGATGTACGACGAGATCAAGGCGGTCATCAACCCGGAATAGAATTGAGACGAAAAATTCGCCTTCTCGAGACGACTTCTCTTCTTTCGGCCCGACGCGACGTCGCGGCCGTATTTACCCGCAGAGTACGAAAACTGTGTAATTACGCCATACTAGTCACAATCAATCAAAGCGCGCGCCGCGTAGTTTCGTTGCGATGCGTTCGCGCGCGGGGTATTACGTCGTTCGTACACGTGGTATTACGTCGGTATTAACAAAGGAAAAAGTGTACACGCCGCGGCGAGCGCGATCGCTCAAGCCGCGGAAGACTGCGTCACATCAGTGCGACAACTCGGCAAAAATTCGTCCATCACGTCACGTGGTTTGTCCACGCTGCGCCGTTTGTGTCCCGATACGAGTCGGCAAACTTCGGGAACCGAGATGGCGTTGTTGGAAATATACATAATATCAGTTTCGTGGAGTTTGGACCCGCCCATGTCGCACTGAAAAATCCACGTGGGCTCACCGTCTTGCGTCGTCGACGCCACCGCGCGAAGCGCGACGCCTACACCGTACAGCGGATCGTCGCCCGTGAACGACCTCGTTCGAGGCAACCGCACGCGCACGAGCGTGCTCGTCAACTCGACGGGTTGTAAGTGACACGTCACTCGCGGTTCGCCGAGCGTCTCGATCAATCGCTGTCTCGTCGCGCGTTTGCTCTCGAGCTGTCGACGCAACTCTTCGAGTTCTTCGGGTTCGATGTCGCCGAGCACCTCTTGCATCACCGCGTCGTCGTCGACGGAGGACGAGAGCCCCATCTTCGGCGTCGGCGTCGCCGCCTCGTCGCCATTCGTCGGGGCTATCGTCACCATCTTCGCCTGCTCGATCTGTAAGTGCAAAATCCGCGCAGCCTCGATGACGACGTTGTGAATTTCGTGATTAATCAGCACGCGCTCCCGCTCGGCGTCCACCTCCATGATCACCCCGAGCCGATCGCGAAGGTACGCGATCAGCTCCGCGCCCGTCCCCTGCAGCGCCGCGATCCCTCCCCGCACGTCCACCACGCACGTCCGCTCGTCCGTCCACGTCCCGAGCGCGCTCGGCGCGCAGAGTTCGAAGAACCGCACGCGCTCTCGCGCCTCCGCCTCCGTCTCCGCCGTCTCCACGTCCACCGTCAGCGTCGCCGTCCCGCGCGCCTCCGCGCCGTCGCGCGCGTTCGTTCCCGCGCGTCCCGACGACGCCGCGGCCGCGCCCACGCGTCCTCGCGCGTCCTCGCGCGCCATCGCGCCGCGCCGATTCGAACCCGGCGTCGCGCGATTCGCGTCGCGCGCGCGCGACGTCGGCGCGTCCGCGCGCGCCCGCGCGCCCGCGCGCGCGACCGTCGTCGTCGTCGTCGTCGTCGTCGTCGTCGCGCCGCGCGTCGCGCGTCGCCGTCGCCGTCGCCGTCGCCCGCGCGCGTCGCGCTGCGGCGTCGCGCGAAGATATTTATTTCGTCACGCGTCGTCGCGCCGGGTCACGACCCGCGTGTACCCCCC
>Ga0255765_1001290_pt1 | contig 31509 bp, 22 predicted proteins | sample 041ome_8_FD_179965 | JGI IMG/M metagenome (GOLD analysis project Ga0255765, IMG submission 179965) | Coastal salt marsh microbial communities from the Groves Creek Marsh, Skidaway Island, Georgia - 041407BS metaG (version 2) | ecosystem: Environmental > Aquatic > Marine > Intertidal zone > Salt...
TAGTCCGCTCACGCGTGGTCCCAGAGATTTACCTGCTCACGTATTGTACGACGTCTCACTCCCATGTGTGTGTGTTCGTCGCGACACGACAGAGTATGGGGCATTGGTCTAGTGGTATGATTTTCGCTTAGGGATGACGGCTTAAGACGTCGTTGACACAACCCCAAACAACCTTTCCTCGTCGTAATGGAGACGAGATTAACCTGCGAAAGGTCATGGGTTCGATTCCCATATGCCCCCTTTTTTAAGCCCATCATTCTGTTTTTTATTAATTCCTTGGAACATAAAAACGTTTATCCGTTCTACATTGTTGGTATACACCAGTAGTTCTAACTACCGGTATGATAGAAGTGATGGCGTTCATTTTACATGCCTTGGAACATACATGCACCATCTCGTGGCGTGGGTCTGGTGATGTCACGTGGTCACATACATGGTCGCGCCGCGTCGTGGTTGCCATGGATCGAGCCGTCAGGAGCGTTAGTTTTATCGTTATATTTTCGGCGTGTTTGATGGTCATTTTTCGTGCACGCTGGCTTTCGATGTAGACGTCCCGACGACGTACGTCGCTTTCGATGACATAAACCGAGCACCCATCGCCTCGTCGCTCGAGGCGACGACGTCATGTCATTCACGCATTCGTTAAATCAATCAATCAATGCTGTTATTGTACAAATCGCCGCTAAGACCTATATCGCTACACGTGTTTTGCGCCTTCTATCTGCGCACAAAGACGCCGACGAGTTCGATCCAACGCCTCGACGTGGGCGCGTGGTCGAACGCGGCTAAGCGCGTGAGCGTAAATCCGCGCGCGATGAACCCTCGTTCGGGGTCTTCGATGTCGCGTTTCAGCGACAACGCATCGCACGCGACGTAAATCACGGCGTCGAACGCCTTTGATGAGGTGATGAAATCGAGCGTTTTCGCATCCAAGCCGGCGCGAGGCGGATCGACGAGAACGACGGCGCGTTCGTTGTCGTCATCACGCAGCGCTCGTTGAGTGCTCACCCAATCCTCCGCGGCGACGTTGACGATGGTGGCGTTCATCACGTTGTTTCGCGCAAAGTTCTCTCGCGCGGCGTCGACGAGCGCGGGATTGATTTCCACCGCAAACGCGCCGCCGTGGAAATACGGCGCGAGCGTCACCGTGTGATTGCCACATCCCGCGTACAGCTCGACAAATCGCACGGCGCGCTCGCCGCCATTCGCCGTGAGCTCGCGCGCAACGTCGCACAAGAAATTCGCGGTGAGTTCGGCGACGTCGGGATTTGGATTCGAAAACGACCCCTCGGTGTGCTTGAATTCAACAATGCGACGACCGTCACACGTCGTCATCGTCTCCACCACGAAATCCTGCCCGATGACGTACGGCGCGCGCTTACGACGTCTACACACCACACCAACAATCGTCGAGTCATCCTTCATCATTGCCGCCGCGAACGCGTCAAACGCCCGTCTATCCTCCTCGTCCTCGTCCTCGTCCACTCCACGCGTCTTCGTCTTCGTCTTCGTCTTCGTCTTCGTCTTCGTCGTCCTCGTCGTCACCCCGACGACGACTTGATCACCCTCGCGATTGGTTAAAAAATTCACCGCCACCACGCCTCCACCGACGACGGCGTGCGACGACCGATTCACGACGCGCACGAACGCGCCCGCGGCGCGCTCCACGCCCGCGGCGCCGTCGGGAAACGTCTCCACCTCGCGCGCCTCGCCCCCCGACGCCGTGGCTAACCGCGCGTCCCCCGAGTCGCCGCGCACGATCCCAAACGCCGCGCGCGTGCGAAACCCACGCGCGCGCGGCGATGGAAACGTCTCCACCATCGTCCGCGCGCCACCGCTCACGTTAAAGTTGTCGCGAACGAAGCGCACTTTGTCGGCGAAAAAACAATCACCACGACCACCAATGTCGTCGTCGTCGTCGTCACCGTGCGCGCCGTGCGCACCGTCGCCCGTCGTTGCGCGCCGCCGCGCGCGATGGCGCCGAACGCGTGCGCTCGCGCATCGCCTCGTCCTCGTCCTCGTCCTCGTCCTCGTCCTCGTCCTCGTCATCGTCATCGTCATCGCGCGCGACGGCGCGCACGGCGACGTCGGCATACGGGCGCGCGGCGGACCGCCGCGCACGGTGGTCAACGTTCGCGTCGTCACAATCGACACCCCACGTCGAGTCGACGCCGAACCGCACCGGTCGTCTGTATGTATGGTTGGACGATTCGCGAGACGACGAGGGATTCTATTCGACGCACGTGCGCATCACTCGTTCCGCTTTCGGTGCCTTTGCGTGTCGCTCGTGTCCGTGACCGCACCTCGGTCGGCGCACGGCACGCGGGTGAAACGCTCGTCGTATGACCCGACGCCCGTCGACCGCCCGTCGTCGTCGTCGTCGTCGTCCTGTGCGGTAGCATACAACGTCGTTCTCAACCGTCGTCGTTCGGTGGAAAAGTGCGTCGACATTCGACATTCGACTGGTGTAGGGTACGCACTCGACGACGCGCGAAAAGGTAGGTGTGTTCGCGACGACGACGACGACGATGACGATGGTGACGATGGCGACGATGCATGCGCGGGCGACGTTTCCGTCGACCGCACCGCCGCGCCGCGCGATGACGACGACGACGAGGGCGTCGGCGTCGGCGTCGGCGTCGCCGTCGGTGGTGGTGGTGCGCGCGGCTGCTGACGTCCGCGGTCGTCGTCGTCCTCGCGCGGTGCTCGCGCGGCGTGCGGCGCCAGCTCTGGGTGTGTCATCGTCGGCGTCGGCGTTGGTGTCGGCGTCGGCGTCGGCGTCGGCGGCGCGCGGGGCGCACGCGAGACGCGGCGCGTCGGTCGTCGCCGGGGCGTCATCCGCGGAGGATGGTGGTTGGAACGTGCACGCGGCGCTCGACGCCGGGTTCGGGTCGATCGCGCTTCTCGGTGCCACCGCGCTGTCGCTAGTGCTCGCCAATAGCGCAGGGGTGTCTGGGCCGTATTTGTCCTTTTGGCACGCGCATGTTGGACCGGCGTCGTTGGCGTTGAACATGAGCATTCATCACTGGATTAACGAAGGGTTGATGGCGGTGTTTTTCTTCGCCGTGGGGTTGGAAATTAAGCGCGAATTCGTGCACGGCGCGCTCAAGTCGTTGCAACAGGCGGCGTTGCCGTGTATTGGAGCGCTCGGTGGTATGATTGTGCCCATGGCGGTGTATTTGGGGTGTAATAATCCGGCATGGAGCGCGGGGGCGGTGGCGGCGGGGTGGGCCGTGCCGATGGCGACGGATATCGCCTTTGCCATGGGGGTGTATAACTTTTTTAAGAATAAGATGCCCGCGGGCGTGGCGGCGTTTTTGCTTACTCTGGCGACGGTGGATGATTTGGGTGCGATTGCGGTGATTGCCGTGTGCTTTGCGAAGAGTTTGGCGATGAATTACATTGCCGGCGCGGCGTTGACGTGCGCTGCGCTCTTCGTGGCGTGCAAAAAGAATGTCACCAACATGGCGGTGTATGGCGCGCTCGGTGTGGCGCTCTGGTACTGCTTGTTACAAGGTGGTGTTAACGCCGACGTTGCTGGCGTGATTGCGGCGTTTGCCGTGCCGGCAAATGCGCCCGCTCCCGCGGGGAGTACGGCGGAACCCGAACACGCCGGCGGCGAGCCGACGTTGCTCGATCACTTGGTACACAAGTTTGCGCCGTTATCGGCGTTGTTTATCATGCCCATGTTTGCTTTGGCCAACACCGCGGTGCCGCTCGATGCGAGCATGGTGTCCGGGGTGTTTACCGAACCCGTCGGCCGCGGCATCATGCTCGGCTTGCTTCTCGGTAAGCCCGTCGGTATCGCCGGCTTGTCCTGGATTGCGTGCAAGATGAACCTCGGTAAATTACCCACGGGTATGACCACCGATCACCTCCTCACCGTCGGCGTGCTCGGCGGTATCGGGTTCACCATGTGCTTGTTCTTGGTTGAATGCTGCTTCGCCTCCAACCCGGCGGCGGCCAACGTCGGCAAGCTTTCGGTGTTATTGTCTTCCACGCTCGCGGCGACGCTCGGCGCGGCGATGATGGCGCGCATGCCCGATCCTAAAGCCAAATTGGCTTAAAACCCACGTCATCGAGACCAATAACAACACATATATTACGTACTTAATTTTTTTTTTGGGTTTTTTTTGCAACACACGAGTGAATAATGAATACGCACCGCGACGGCGGTACATACACGCTAGCGCCGTCGCGCGTGGATGTAATGAACACACCATCATACTAAATACTAAAATTCAATAACGACTGGCGTTCCCATGACACGACGATGACCGCACATCTCCACCACGAGTGGTGGACGTTAACGCGACAACGTGCGACGCGAACCGTCGCGCGAGTGCAAAGGCGCCATCCGAAGGAAACACGGCGAACGGGTCGAGCGCGTCGATTTCGGCTACGCCGCGCATGGACTCTGGATACATCACCCAAAACAACGCGCCTCGAATGTACCCATCATCATTTGCAATTGAACGCGCGACTTGTGAAAATACGCCGCGGTAGTAGTCTTCGACGTCGTCTTCGTCGCGTCGAATGCGACGCGCGTTCGTCACGCGGCTGAATATTGATGGCGGCACCGCCGACTGCGCTCTATTTGTTTGTACCACGCGCCGCACGCCCCCAGGCGCGCTACCAAATTCTTCAATCACGAGTGGCTTGCCTAATATTCGCGCATCGGCCTCATGCGCGGATATCCATCGTCGCGTGAATAGTTCGGCGTCAAAGCGCACCGCCGGAGCGTACACGGCCCAATTATCTTTCCAAATGTGCGCCGTGGTGAAATGAATGTTACGACTGGCATGGTTGCGCACGAAGTCTTGCCCAGTAGTGCTCGCCCAGGGCGCGGGATTGACACCATCGGCACCGAGTTCTGAAGGTGTGTCCCGCGCGTAGAATCCTTCTTCGCCGATGGTGAGCATGTGATGACCTGCATCTACGTCGCGGAAGAAGACGCTCATGTCGTCAATCCACGCCTGTAGCGCGTCGCCACATCCTCGACAGCGTGGTTCGTTCATCAAGTTAAACGCCGCAATCGTCGGATCATCCTTGTACGCGCGACCGGTAAACGTGTTGACCCGCGATAGAATCGTCGTCACGTGCGCTCGGTACATTGCTCGACATCGAGGCGACTCAAAAAATTCTCTATCCGACGACACCGACGACGAATCGTCATCGTCAATGCCGTCGTCAATCATTTGCGATATCGACGACAACGACGACACCCCACATGTTTTTAAAAAATGAAGCACCCCACCGTGCGCTTGCCAATAATCAGCCAACGCCAACACCGCGAACACGCCGCGCTCGGACGCTTCGCTAAGCACGAAATCCAGCCCGACAAGTAACTCCTCGTCGTACGTCCCCGACGCATCCCATAGCGGACGCGCGTGATTCACCGAGAACGCCCACGTGCGAATGATATTCATGTCTGCCTCGCGCGCGACATCGAGCAACGCGCGCACCGTTTTGCGTCCCGCGCCGCCGCTCCAATCTCGGCCAAACGAACCGTCTTTGATTTCAGCGCCCAATTCCATCAAAAGATACGCGTTAAACCCACGAAACACGAAATCACCATCATAATCCGTACTATTCAAACACGTATTCCCGCGCTCGAACCCGCGCCCGTCGCGACGAACGCGCACGAACGCCTCCGACGCCGCCTCGACGACGTTCGCGCCTCCGACGCCGCCGACATCCGCCGCCGCCGTCGCGTCGCGCAACCACACATTCGCGACGACGAGTACCAATATATCGCGCCAACCCCACCACCACCGACGACGACGACGACACCACGCGCGTCGACCACGCATCCACGCACCGCCCTCGCGCGCATCGCACCGCACACGCGCTGTCGTCGCGCGCGACGTCGATAGCCGCGACATGTGACATCCAAAAGCTCGCCTCAAATGATTCCACCACACCACACACCGCGCGCGCGCCTATCGCGTCCTTCGCGCGTGCGTGCGCGATGAATACGTACAATGAAACACTCCACAGTTCTCCACCGCGACGATGACGTCCTTGACGACGCTATCTATGCGCGCGCGAATGATGTCACAGCGCCGCGCAGCAGTCTTTTGGCATGTGCTCTAAACCCTAAGCCGCAGTGTGCGACGCAACCATCACCCATGTCGTCGTCGGCGTCGTCGACGGCGTCAGCGTCGACGCGCTGGCGGCCGCCGCCGCCGTCGCCATGGCGGCGCCGCGCGCGCGGCGTCCGCGACCGCCGCGCGGGACCGGGACCGCCGGCGACGACGGCTGCACCGCGAGGCGGCGATGGGACAGATGTGACGTCGTCAGCATCAATGGTTCGCGACCCTTTTACGTCGTCGTCGTCGTCGTCGTCGCGTGACGCGCGACCGGTATCGTCGTCGTCATCCATGTCGTCATCCATGTCGTCGTCGTTGGATGTTGCGTCGGAGATTACGCGCATATGCGACGGGAGCGCGGCGCGCGAACGGGCGGCTCGCGAAGCGTCTTCGGCGTCTTCGTCGGCGTCTTCGTCGGCGTCTGTTCGGACGCTCGGACGCGTTGCGGCGACGTGGGTGAACGCAGAATTGAAGAACGTGGCGAGCGCACACGGTGGAGCGGCGAAAATCGTCGCGAGAGATGTGGCGTACGGCGTGTTTGAGGCGCTGACGAGAGGCGAGCGGTATCGAGGTTTCGCGCCCAACACGTACGTGTGTACGACTGTCGTCTCCGTCGTCGGTGCGGCGAAGGATGTAGATGGCGCGCGTGATGTCATTGGGTGGATGGAACGCAATAGCGAAGAGAATAAAGAGGTGGCGCCGACGACGTATACGTATACGTCGTATATACAGGCACTCGATAAGGTTGGTCGATGGGAAGACGCGTTTGAGGTGCTCGAGCGCATGCGGCGCCGAGGCGTGGCGAGAAGTGCGCACACGTATAGCGCGTTAGTGCGCGCTGGAGCGAATGGGGGAAAACTTGGCGCGCGCGCGGCAATAGAACTGATACCGAGCATGAAGAGTGATTTGATTGAGCCGGATTTAGCCATCGCTTCGGCGTTGATTTGCGCGTTTGGGGTGCTCGGAAGCGAGGAGAATGCGCGCGCTATGTTACGCGCCATCGAGTCAAGCGGACGAGGCGTGGATGCGAAATTATATACTGATTATATCACCGCCATGTGTCGGTGTGGAAATTACGACGAAGCCAAGGAGGTATTTGGGCGAGTTTCACCGCGCACCACGTTTACGTGTACGGCGGTGATGAAGGCATACGCTGAAGCGATGGAGTGGACGCTCGCCGAGGCGTTATTTGAAGAAATGTGCATCGATGGACCCAAGCCGAACGACCAGACGCACACGGCGATACTACACGCATACGAAAAGAGCCTCGAATGGGAACGCGCGGTGCGACTTCTCAACCAGTTGTCGAGCAGAGGTCAGGCAAAGGAGATTCATCACAACATCGTCTTGAGTGTGCTCGGCAAGTGCTCGCAGTGGCAGCGCGCGGAAATTTTATTCAAAGACATGCGCGAGTTGTACAACATTCGTCCATCGCGCGTGACGTATAGTACATTGATATCGGCGTACGGTCGGAGCGGCAAAACTGAGCTCGCGCGCAAGGTGTTTTTGCAAATGCTCGCCAAGCGCATCGAGCCGGATGATTACACGTTTGTTGGATTGATGCTCGGACCGGCGACCGCGGGGAATTTTCGTGAGTGCGCAAAGATTGCGAGCGAGATGAAAGACTACGGCGTGAAACCCACCGTACATACATACAATACGCTGATTCAAGCGGCGGACATCGCTGGAAATTACGACAAGGCTGTTGAACTCTACGACGAGCTCTTGCGCGAAGGCATCGAGCCAAACAACACCACGCGTGAACTCGTCGTCGCCGTGGCGAATCGCGGCGCGAGCTTTTACGACAGACAACAAAAAACCGCCGCCGTGGCGTCCTACGCCGCCGGTTTGGTCGGCGTCATGGGCATGGCGCTCGGTCGATGGTGAATCGGTGACTCACGCACGAACATACCCCCACGCACGCACGCACGCGCGCACGACGACGACGACGACGACGCGTGTATTTATGTAATTCTACACTGTAGAGATTTTAGAGATTTCATTCGCGCTTTACGCTTTGTGCTTTTACGCGTGTCGGTATTGCGTGTTTTGCTTTTTCAGTGTGGCTGTGTTTACAAAATTCCTCGTCGTTACTTCCCCAAACCAATGCTCTCCTGCACGCTCTTCACGCCTTCGGGATCGAAAAATTGCGTAAACGTCTTCGTGACAAACCCAAAATTCCTCGTCAGCGAATACTTCAACGCCGGAGGCAGCGGCGCCAAAAGATTCGCCGGGTTCAACACGCGCGCCGCCGCACCCAACACCGCCCCAGCCTTACGCTCGAAATCCGGCGGATAATCCAACCACGGATGCGACGGTCGTCGTCGTCGTTGCGCCTGCATCGCCGCCGCCGCCGAGGACGCCCCCGAAGACGACGCCGACGACGACCCATCCACGCGCAAGTCGGCGTTCGCGGCGTACCCAGCAAACTGCGATTTCGACTGCGGACGCGACGTCGAGCGCCCAATACCCACCGCCTGGGACGCGATGCGCTCCTGCGATGACCCTCCTTGTGCGGACATGTCTGCGCGCGACCTCGTTCGCGACGGCGACGTGGACGCGTCGACGAATGGCGCGCGGAAAGTGGATAACCCTATTGACATCATGTGAGGGCCGCATGCGCGCGCACACGCGCCGCCGACGCCCCGAGGCGATGCGCACGCGTCGGACGTAAATATTCACGCGCGTGCGACGCGTCATCGCGCGCGTCGCGGCGCCGTAGCGCGCGAACGGGCGCGAATTAGATGTCAGGGCAGACACGTCAGCGGGACACCAATTCGCCGTGCGAATCGCCATTTGTCGTCGCGCGATGGCGGTCGCGTCGACGTCGTGGACGGCCACGGCGACGACGGGCAGGATGGCATCAACACCGTCGTCATCGACGCCGTCGCCGGCCGCGCGAGGCGTCGGGCGAGGGTGGCAAAGGAGGCGGGAATGCGCCGAGGTCGGTTCTTGGCGCGCCATGCATTCGGTGACATATACGGCGCGTGCGACGCCGACGCGCGCGGCGAGGCGCGGTGGCGCGCGTCATGGGGTGCGACTGAAAGCTTTTGCATCGCCTGAGTCGTCGTCGTCGTCGTCGTGGTGGTCGCCGTGGTCGAACGCGGGTGGCGACGCGTCGTCGTTCGCGGAGGATGCGGTTGATGTCGTCGACGTCTTCGTTGATGATTTTAATGCGACTGGTGATGACGAGGAGTATGATGTCATCGCGAGACGCATGGAGACTAAGATGAATGATGCGTTCGCGGCGCTTGAGATGCGCACGCGTCGGGTGAGGGAGCGCAGGGAGTTGTCGTCGACGACGTCGGTTGCGCCGGCGGAACGGGCGTTGGATGAGTATGATTTAAAGCTTCGTCAAGCCATAGCGACGAAGAATGCGACAATTGCGCGTGCGGAAAATTTAGAGGAACAACTCAGGGTGGCGCTAGATGCCACGCGAGAGGCACACGCGGAGTTGCAACGTGAACGCGCGCGGAACCTCGAGGAGGAAATCGCTCGCGCGAACAAGGACATCCGCGCCGAGCTCGAGCGCGTGCGCCTTCGCGCAAAGGAGCTCGAACGCGCGCTTACCGAATCGCTCGATGCTAATGAAACCGCAATCGGTATCATTGCCGCCTTGCGCGATGAAATTGACGCGTCTCGCGCGCGCGAAACGACGCCGACGCCGACGACATCGGGCGCCTCCTTCGACGGTGCTGACATCGCTGACATCGACATCGACATCGCCACCGCACACGCCATCGAAGCGCACATCATTTGGCGCCGACGTGTCGCGCGCGGCGAACCGGGAGACGCCCGAGGCGATTGGGCGCGCGCGCAAGCCGTCGTCGACGATTTGACGCGGTCCTCGTCCTCGTCCTCGCCGCCCTTCACCGCCTCGAACGCCTCGAACGCCGCCCTTTCGCGCGCATTCCTTGAAAACGTCATCGAACTCATCGCCCTCGGTGACGTGAGCGCATTTGACCATAAAGCATGGTCCGTCGTCGCCCGCGCGCTCCGTCGTCCATGACGCAACACCTCACACACCAGATAGCACATTATATATTTATATAGCCATGTATTACACGTCAGTATTAGGGTTTAGAGTTTCACCCATTTTTATACCCACCTCACACAACCCATAAAATAATTACATGTATATATATGCACGTATTATACTAGGGTTTACAGCACATAGTTTTTACACGACTGACGACGCGATCGCTCGCTCGATCGCGTCACACGTCGACGCCCTTCGCCGCGGCTACGATGAGCGACATGGACGACGACGACGACTACGTGGACGACGACGTCAACGACGACCTCGCCCCCGACGCCTCTGGCTCGGACAACGACGACGACGACGACCGACGCGTCGTGATCGACAGCGACCACGGCGGCGCGAGCGGCGGTCGCGGGAGCTCTCGCGGCGGCGGTGGCGGCGCCGTGCCCCGCGAACAGCGCACGACGACGCCATACATGACCAAGTACGAACGCGCGCGGGTGCTGGGCACGCGAGCGTTACAGATCAGCATGAATGCGCCGGTGTTGGTGCAATTGGATGGGGAGACGGATCCGCTGGAGATTGCGGGGAAGGAGTTGCGCGAGCGACGCATTCCGTTTATAGTGCGACGATACATGCCTGATGGGTCGTATGAAGATTGGTCGATTGAGGAGTTGATTATTGCCGATGCGGATCAGCGACGGGTGTAGAGAAGGGAATGGAATGAAGATTGAGATTGTAGCGGGACAATGCGCGCGGGACATCGACGTGGGCGCGTATATGTTTTAGTAGACACAACAAACACGGATATTGGATATATACATACGTTTTTATTTGTACACATTATACGGGCTAGTGCGCGAGATCTGCGCGCGTGGCGAGCACGCGAGCGATGGAGGTGTTATCGAGCGCGTCGACGTCGAGCTGACGTTTTGAGCCGACTAGGTTAAGCCCGGCGTCGTCATTATTCATCAATGCCGCGCGAATTTCTTTCGCCAACGCGACGTCGCACGTGAGTAATGATATGGCTTCGTGTAATACTCGGGTTTTTGCGTAGCACACGCGCTGTCGAGTGACGTAGGGGGCGAAGATGTCGACAAACGCACGCGCGTCGCGACGCATTTGACGCGCTCCGCTCGGCGTAAACGTCGCGACTTCAATCACGCGTTTGACTATGGTTGATGCGGCTGTCGTGGCAATGCCGCGCCAACACGCATTGAATGCCGCATGGCCGAGCGCGGAGCGCGCGTCTTCGATGCGTTCACGCAACGGGCCGAGCGCGGCGAGGATGAATCCGCTCGGCGCGACGCGCGGCGTCTCGTCTTCGTTTTCGTCTGTGTCTTCATCTTCGTCACCTTTGCGAGCGTACACGCCCAAATGCGATTCACCGACGAACACGTCACCGATGATTTTATCAGTAAACTGTGCGCACGCCGCATCGGCGATTGCGTCGGTCCAACGCGAGACGAATTTCTCAAACTTTTCGGCGCGCGCTTCAAAGACGACGTCGCCGCCAAATTCCAAAACCGACGTTTCATCCGCCATGGCGCGACACATGTGCGCGACGAACGCACACGCGTTGATTACGCTCGCGATAACGTGCGTACCGTTCGACCCAGCGCGACAACTCCCGCTCGCGGCGACGAGCGAGCCTAAACCGCGCGTTCCGACGGCGCGACGTTCGCACGCGTCTAAGAAATCATCCAGCACCGGCGCCGCGACGCGCTTGATAAAATACAACCGCCAGTCCACGCGTGACAGCCCTTGTGCGCCATCAATGGCGTTTCTAATCTCACCCAATATAACTTCCGCGACGCTAGGAGCTTTAAATTCCACATCACCGTCGTCAATGAGCGCAGAAACACGTCTAGTCCAACGCTTTTCATCGCGCCACGCTGCGCTCGAGCGCTCGAGCGCGTGTTCGAACTCTATGCCCATCCAAGCCTCGGCGTGCGCTTGGTTATGTAATAACGCATCGAGCGTACGCGGGGTACCGCTCGTGGCGTAGGCGTTCTTCGATACAGCGTCGTCGAAACTCTTGCATTCATCCGCGACGTGCAACCACCACGGATCCTCGCTCGCGGCGCACGCGACGCAAATGTGCGTGCGTACAACTTCCGCCACCGCGTGCACGAGATGAGACAAATAATTCCTCGTCACGCGCACAGCGGATTTCGGACTATCGACGAACACGACGCGTTCGAGTTCGGCGCGCACGGCGGACGGCGTTTGCGTTGTTAATTCCTTGGCGCACGCGAATAAGCGTTCGGGTCTTCGCGGATCCTTCAATGTAGACGACGTTGTAGACAGTACGTTGCGCGGACCGTCGCTATCGACTCTCATTCGATCATTATCATCATCGTCCAACGCATCGTATTCGTCACCACCAAAAGTAGCGCGCAAGGCGGAGGATAACGATTCCGCAAACGCCGCCGCGCAATCGTCCCAAACGAAACTCTCATCCCCAGCAAACCCCGCGCGCGCTTCCGACGTCGCACTCAGCGCGTGAAACGCGCGCACAACTTTCATTTCCTCCATCGCTCGATCTGTATCGTCGCCGCCATCGACGCGTGTAAACGTCCAAGTAAAAGATTGTAACGCCGTCGGTCGTAAATCCGGCGGCCAACCGCTCGCGCTCAACATCTCTCCAACCATTCTCCATCCCGAATCTCGCGCATAATTGCACGTTCGCGCGCCTAAATCGCGCACCGCATCTATGAGCGCATTCACGACCCGCCGTTCGTCGCCATCGATCGCTGAATCGATCGACATGGCTCGAAACGTCGCCGACGCGCGCGCGCACTCGCTCGCCGCGCGTTCAATCTTCAACCAACTCGCATCGTCCTCCTCGATCTCGCTCACGCTCGATGCGCACGCGCACGCGCGCTCAAGCGCGCGCGAAATGTTCGCGAGCGCATTCGCGACGTCTGCCGCGCGCGCCAGCGTCGTTGCCGTCGTCAGAGACGTCGATGTGAGTCTCGAATCTGTCTCTCTCTCATCATCATCACCTTTCACGTAGTCGGTGCGCCGTAAACGCGCCCGCGCGAGACGCACGGCGTCGGCGTAGGCGCGTTTTGCATCCACCACCGCGTCGGCGGTCGCGTCCGACGCGGTGTGCGCGCGCATGAGTGGCGTGTGTCTCGCGACGCCCACACGTGTTTTAAACCGTCGACGTCGACGTCGGCGTCGGCGCGGAATCGAAGACATGTACAGAGCTACACTACAGTTATACGCTAGACTACACTACACATCGCGATAGATGCACGGTGGCTATTGAAAGAATAACACGTTGCCGAGTTCGCTCGAGAGCGCGCCGCACGAATTGACGATGATTTTGGTGGGAAATACGCGCAGGAGCTGCGCTTGCGTGGCGGTAATTTTGGCGAACCGCACGCGACCTGGATAAATATCGACTGGGTCTTCAAGCACAGGTGCGTTGACGAGAGATGGACGCATGACGTGAGCGATGCGTTCGTAGACGTCGCGGCCGCGAATTCGCCTCGAGTAGCCGGCGTAATCAACCAAAAACGAACGCTGGCCGACGCCCGCGTTCTTTCCATCATCCTCGTCGTCGTTGTCGCGAGTGACGCTATCGAGATCGTGTACGCCGCGCGCGGTCGTGTCACCCATGATGGAGCTTTGACCATTTACGACGCGCGCGCCGTCGTTCCATCGTCTCGCGAGCGTCCCGTACGGGAGCACCACGGCGTCGCGCGTGAAATCCACGGTACTTTCCCTCCTAAACGTCTCCAGCGCGCGCTCAAACGCGCGCCTGGGCTGCGAACCAAAGAATGTAATGCCGTGATAGTCGTTCCACACCCGACGGAAGAACGCAATCGCGCGATCATCGATTCGCATGAGCACCGCACCCATCTTCGCGGCGCCGACTTCGTCGCCAGTGAAAAACAACACGCGCGACGCGAAAACATCTTCACCGACCGCTCGCTCAACCCGACGCAACAGCTCATCCGGGGAGGCGCTAAAATCATCAATCACTACTTCCCCCGAGATGAACAACGCCCATTTCGTGCGCGAACCCGCACATAACGCGTGCTCCATCGCCGCGCTCGCGGAGTTCCACGTCGACGACCGACTCGCGTCGTGCGAAATTAATCGCACGCAAAACCTCACCCCATCGTGTGCGCGCACGTACTTCAACGTATGCCGCATCAAATCATCAATTATCCCCACGTGCACGTTCGATAATGACGTATATATGGCAAACGTGGCATCATTTGAAGACGCGCCGTAACACCGTCTGGCGTCGCCTCGCGCGGCGTCCCGCGACGATCCTTCTCGCCACGACAGGTTCGTCTCGCGCTTTCGCGCCTCACGCATGGTATTAATCGACGCAGCGTTATCGTATTCATCCACCGTGCGCATCGCGCGCGCAGGCGCGGTCCACGCGCGCGCATAGGCGCCGATAACGCGTCCGATGATGAGCGCCAGCGCAGTCGTCATCGTCGCCATCATCACGCATTTCCTCGACGTCACGTGCGCCAATCGACGCGGTGCGCCCGTGGCGCGCGGAGACGAGCTCTGGGTGCGCCACGATGGCGCGCGTGCGCCCCCGCGCGGGCTCACGCGCGGGCTCGATTTCATCAATGGCGCGCGTTGATGCTGAGGCGAGGCGACGAATGACGTCAAAGTGTGACATGCCGACGACGCGCGTGACCGTGGTCACTGTCATCGACGACGCAGATGAGGCCCGAACGCAACGTTGTGCGTCGGCGACGGTGCGATTGATCGAGCTCGTGCACGTGCGGGCGAATATCTCGCCGAGATATGTGCGCGTGTTGTGTGTGCCAGCGCGTGAGCTGACGGAAAGATTGCGCGATATTCGCGCCGCCATGGCGCTCAAGTCGAATGTGCCGTCACGGATAAACGTTACGCCGATGGATTTGACGTTTCCGTGCGTGTTTTTTAATGTCTATGCCATGGGTGGGGAGAAAGAGTTTGAAAAGTTGATTAAGATGGATGGACCGGCGGCGGTGTCGCGCGCAGCGTTGGCGACAAATGATGACGTGTTTGACGCCCACGATGGCGCGCTCGATGTGTTCAATCGCGCATTTGTCATTGGTGACGTGGTGGATGGCGAAGCGTACGTTCGCAGCGCGCGACGATCGATGATGGAACGAACGCCGAGTCGAACGACGCGTCGCGTCGACGGATGTCTGGTGCTCAACGATGATGTGGGTTCCACGAGCGGCGACGCGACGAAGGATTCGTACGCGCCAGAACAAGTTGTGAGCGAATTACTCGAGCTCTTACGCAGCGCTGATGGCGAACATGAAGACGCATTAAAGGAGCTCAAAAGCAAGTGCGCGACAGTTTCAAGCCGATTCCGCTCGGCGCCGCCGCTCAGAACCATCGTGGATGAAAACATGCGTAAATCGTTCCTGGTCAATCTGTACAACGCAGCGGTGAAACATGCGATATTAATTCATGGCGCACCGACGAATTCGAGCATCGCACGCGCGAGGTTTTATCGTCACAATGGCTACGACGTTGGCGGCGAATTTTACTCGCTCGACGACATTGAGCACGGATTGCTCCGCGCCGATGCGCCGCATCCTTCGTCAGGCGCGTTATCTCGCGTCTTCTTCGGCCGCCGCCGCAATTATTTTACTCCAGGCGACGTGCGCGCGCGAGCGGCGATGGAGACACGCGATGCGAGGATTCATTTCGCGTTGAATTGCGGCGCCACGTCGTGTCCGCCGGTTCGGATGTATGACGCGGCAAAATTAAACCAACAACTTGACCTCGCCGCGCGAGCGTACATCAACGCCACGACGCGTGTAAGGGAAACCGAAAAACCTGGCCAATACGTCGTCGAGTTGTCAAAGTTGTTCAAATGGTACGCGAGTGATTTTACGGATGATGGACGCGGGAAAGCGCGAGACGTGTTACGCTTTGTCGCTCGATTTTTAACCGACGACGGCGCCACCGCGCACGCTTTAGATCAACCGACGTCGATTTGGCGCATCACGTACGCACCGTATGATTGGACCATGTCGCCGTAATCGAATGCGATGAAGGATTTGAAGATAAAAATCGAAAAGAATCCAAGACGTGGCGCTCCAACGTCGTCAGTGCGGGACGCGCGTCTTTCTTTGTGAGCGAAATGACTGCATCCGTATCGCGCTTGTCGACAGTCGTCGCCGTCAAGCGCGCGACACGCATATGCATGACGCGCACGCGCGCGGCGGCGGCGAATGACTTGGTGCTCGTCGACGAGTTTGACCGCGTGCTCGGCTACGACAACCGAAAGGATGTCGTTCGCGCGCGAGCTCGCGGCCGTGGCGTCTATGCGATCATCACCAGGCGTGCAAAATCGAGCTCTGGCGACGGGGATGACGTTGAAATCTTAGTGACGAAGCGCAGCGAGACGAAGGACGCGTACCCGGGACGTTATTGCGTGTGCACGAGCGGCGCGTGCGAGCGCGCCGAAGGCGGTGCGTACGACGCCACGATGCAAAGGGAGATTATTGAAGAGCTTGGTGAGACGTTTGCGGCGTCGTGCGCGATTGCGCCGATGTTATTTCGGTTTGCGTACGAGGATAAGGTGATGCGGATCTTTGGCGCGGCATATGAGGTGACGTGCTCGGGCGAGGCGACGCCGGCGTTTGCCGACGGCGAAGTCACTTGGGCCGAGTTTATGCCGCTACGACGCGCGCAAGAGATGCTTTTAGAAGCCGAAAACGACAGCGGTGGAATACAGTTTACCCCGATCGGCCGGTACGTGCTCGGGGCGTATTTAGCGTACAAGCTGCGTGGGGCTACGCCAGACGTGGACTGGAACACTCGTGCGTTCGGAGGCGATTAGCATACGCTTATGGACTTTCGTCATGTAAAAAAATGTACTACTACCTATAGTAATAAAAGTGATGCTGCTTAATCAGTTAGTTGTCGACGCCATCCGTGCGCGTGGCTTGGCCAACGACTTCCGACATTCTCTCATACCAGGGCGAACACGTCGTATTATCCATGACATCCTTAAACGTCTCAAACGTCTTCACCGCACGTAAAACCCCAAACATGGCTAAATCCGCATTGTTCGGCGCGTTACCACCACAAAATTTCTTTGCCCCCACGCCTTCGTTGATGAATTTATTCACTTCAAAGTATAAATCCGCGCGTTCGTCTTCGATGCCGTGTCGCTTCTTCAACACCCGGTGCGCGATGACGTACATCGATGCCGCGCCCACCCATCGCGCGCTCTCGCGCTCAAAAAATCCGAAATTCCCTCTCTGCGTAATATAATCGAATGACTTCACCGCCTCGGCCCAGGTGCGATAGATATTCGGCGTTAACACGTGCACGAATCGTTCGTCAACCCACGCCAGCCACTTACGCTCCTCCTCTACGTACGCCTTTGATTTCTTCCCCGACCACGACGTGCCGTTCGCATCGATCCTCGCCGTGAGTTCACGCATAATACTCGTCGAATCATTCAATTGCTCGTCGCCCACGAGCACGATGGGCACTTTAGAGTACCCATCCTTGGAAAACTTCAGCTCGCCCTTTGTCAGCGGGTTCACCTCCACCACGTCGTACGGCACGTCATGGTAATCCAAAAACGCCTTCACCTTGTTACAGAATGGACACACGTCATATTGGTACAGCGTAACTTTGGCACCACCGAGCGCGGCGTGCGCGGCGCTCGTAGGTTTCGGTTTCGAGTCAGCCGCCGCGACTTTCGCCTCGGCGAGCGCGACGGCGGAACACGCAAACCCACCCATCGCGATCGCCGCCATCGCCACCGCACCGCGCGAAAACGACGACGACGACGACGACGCATGCGCCTGCGCGTGCGACGCCATCGTCGGCGCTCGCGACGCCGCGCCGTCGCGTGCGAGCGCGGACATTGAAGATGATGGCGTTGTCACGCACTGTGACGTCGATGCGCGCGTTGCGTTCGCAAACGCGCGCGACGCCGCCGCGGGCGCCGCACCGTGCCGCATCGACGTTAACACTCGTCTCTGCATCGTGCCAAGCGCGCTGGGCGTCGAATGTGCGCGTGCGAAACCGTCGCCGCGCGTCGATGAATGCCGCAGTCTGCGCGTCTCTGCGACAAAACAATCGCGCCATGACCACCGCGTATTACGACGCCGCGCGCACGGCGCGCGTCACGAAAGAACTCCTCGTGACGATGGATCTCGAGCGCGTGAGCGAGCGCATGGTGCGCGACGCCGTGCGCGCGAAACTTCGTGCGAATGACGACGCGCTCGGTTATGAAGGTGATTCAAATCACGACGACTACGGCGCGCGCGCGACGCGCGATGTCGACCCGAACGTCATTAAACGCGCGATCGATGAGTTTCTCACATATGGCACGCCGGACGAGTCGTGGGTGGAGGTGGAGGAGCCGTGGCACGATGCGGCGGACGCGCGCGCGAATCCCATCAAACGCGAGCGAACGCCAGACGCGTTCGCGACGTCGCCGCCGCTCGTGAAGCGCATGAAGCGCGAGAGCGATCGGAAGGACTCGAGGGTGGCGGTGCCGTATGTGTCGTCGTCGGCGGTGGCGGCGAGCGCGGCGGTGGAAGGTGGAGATGCGGATAGGAATCGCGTATTGAACGCGACGCGCGCGCTCGGCGCCGACGGCGGTTCGGCCAAGGACATCGCAAAGTTTACCAAGCTCGATAAGAGCGGCGTGAATAAGATTTTGTACGCGTTGGCGTCGTCGGGGGTTGTGATGCAGGTTGGCGGTGATAGTGGAGCGCCCGTGTGGGTGGCGCGGGAGGAGATGGGGGCGCGCGCGACGAGTTCGGGAGCGACGACGATGCCGGCGATGCCGGCGATGTCGCAGTCGCATTCGCAGTCGTACGTGGAACACGCGGCGTCGGGCACGGTTCCGCCCGCTGCAGCGCGCGTGGTGCCGATGCCATCGTCGTCGCCATCGCGCACGGTGGCGAGTACGAGTGCTGGGACGACTGCTGAGGCTGTGGAGGGACAAGTCGCGGAATTGTCGACGACAAAGCGACTCGTCGTTCGCAAGTTTAAAAGCGCAACGCTCGTGGATATTCGAGAGTACTATCAGAAAACCAAAGGCGAAGGACCGTGGCTACCGGGTAAGAAGGGTATTTCTTTGAATGCGTCCCAGTGGCAGGCGCTGTCAAAGGCTATGGGGTCGATTCCAGACGCCATGGCTGAAGCCGAACGATCAAAGAACGAAGTCACGGTGTGCGACTTGGGCGGAAATAGAAAATGCACGGCGAGCGTGTACAAGGGTATGGTTTTACTGAACGTTCGAGAATACTATGAAAAGAACGGCGTGTTGTGTCCAGGGGCGAAAGGCGTAGCGTTGAGCAAGGATGCGGCGATGAAATTTCTCGAGAGCGTCGAACGCGTCAACGCCGCCGTCGAAGCGCTCGGGTAATTCACCTGCGCGTAAGAATGAAACAAACGAAACATGAAATGTACAAATGCTGATTGTGTACGTGCGTGCGTCTCAAAATCCTCGTCGCATCCAAACGGCGTAATCGTCGCCGCTCGTCGCGAGCGCAAACTCGTCTTCGCTTGGTAAGAGCTCCCGCGGCACGTCGTACCTCGGTCCGAGCTTCACGATCAATTTGTCGTCAACGTTCGCCATATACAACTCGCTCGATGCCTCTAAAATCGTCAACGTGCTTTCGCAGCAAATGCCGGCACGGCGACGGATGTCCAACAGCGTTTTAATTTCGCGCGGCAAATTGGCATTCCAACACGCCGCTTGAGACGCGTCGGCACACCACACGTGCGGGCCGAATACGCACGGAATTCCGGGGTGCAGCAACGCGTACGCGTACCCGCATCCGAGTCGGTCGGTCGGGAACGGCCAATGATTCTGTGGGTACCCCGTGTCGTGGTTATCGACAAACAGCACGGCGTTTTGTGGCGAGTACCCAGCCAATCCCGGCGGTCCGCCTCGACTGTCGCGCAAGCGCCAAAATTCGCGTCGTCGAATCGCCTCTTGCAAAATTCCCTTTGTTGGAAAATCAAACAGCGCCGCGGCGTCACCCGCCGCGGCGAGCCAATCGAGCAACACTCGGCGCGGGGCGTTTTGGTCGTAATCGAGCACGTCGTGTGTCCATTTCATGCCAACCCAGTTTTCGGCGCAACAAAATTTCTCAAATCCAACCGTTTTTTCCACGTACTCTCGGGCGTACTCGGGCGCGTATCCTTGTACAAAGTCAAACCGCCATCCGTCGAAACCGACGTCGTCGCGTAGCCACGTTAGCCATTCAATCAATGCGTCGCGGATTTCTGGATTGCTGTGGTCTAAATCGGGCGCCATGGCGATGGAATCGCCTGAATCGCTCGCACCGGTGCCTTCGAAACACGGGTCGTCTTCGGCGATGGCCCACGCGCCCCAGTTGATTTTTCTTCCGCTCGGCGTAACTTCGTCGGCGAAAGACTTGAAACGTCCATCCGTCGTGTATTCCGCGCATCGATGGTTGATGACGACATCCGCGACGGCGACGATGCCTTTGGATTTCAACGCCGCAATCAAAGTCTTGAGCGATGCTTTGTCACCGTACTCGCTGGCATCTAAATTGTACAGTTCGCTTGGCATGTATCCTTCCGGCGACACAGAAAGCGAAGGCGGAGGCAACCACGCGTGGGTGACGCCGTAACTGGCAAGCAGATCCACCCGGTCGAGCACGCGTTCGTAGTAATTTTTATCTGAACCGTGCGAGCGGCGCGTCGAGATCCAATCAAATGCCTGAAACAACACGACGTCGCTGTACCCGTGTTTGCAGTGTTGGCATTTTTGCGCTTTGATTTGAGACACGGCGTCCTGAAAATGTTCGTCGACGTCGGCGACAAAGCGTTCAATCAAATCTGACGGCTCAAATTGTTTCTCTGAACCGCGAGAGTGGAACACGCGGTGGGTGGTTTCGCGGGTGGGTAATTTGATCGCCGCACGTAGAGCATCTTCGCTCGGCGTGGGTGATGATGGCGATTCGGTCGACATTGCGAGTTGACTCGCGTCAGACGCGTGAGCGATGAACGTCGTCTGGCGTCGGGACATTTCACTCGGCAACGACCCCGCCTTTATCGATGGCGCCGGAAATGACGGCAACTCGTGATGCTCCAAAAAGAATAAGCTGTGTGCGTGTCTATTGGCGTCGTCGTCGTCGGTGAAGACGCGCGTTCGAATTGAAATCTTGGGACGGGACATTGAAATCTTGGGACGGGTACGCGACTCGAGCGCGGCGGCGCGTCGCGACATCGTCGCGCGCACTCGGGCGCCGCATGGTGGTTGTAACGATGATATTTGCACTGCCATCGTCATTTTTGAATGAGGGTGAAGAAGAAACGTCACGACGCGCGCGATGCGCAATGAAGTTTTTGAGATTTGAGAGCCTCGGACGTGTTGTAAAGAGATTCATGAATAATCAATTGCCCTTGAGCTAAAACTAAAAGAAATACGCCCGATGCGTACGAGTGAAATAAAAGAATGCGCCAATCGACGATAGTTCTGGTGTTGTTGGTTCTCGCGTGTCAATGACACACGTTAGTGGCGCTCGATTTCGCCGAGAATGATTTGCGTCGACGGCGAAATCTTTCGGAGCTTGTTAAACACCCAGTACTTGAACGCCAGATCAAGCGTCACGGGCACCACGGCGACGAAAATGCGCACCGCCATTTCAAAGTGCTCGTAATTGAACCCGTAATGCGTGATAAAGCACGCCAACAGCGCCTGCCATCCATCGGATGAGTGATAGCCGACAACCATATCGGCGCCGAGCATGAGAATAAACGCTTGCGTCGCGGCGTCCAAAGAGATAAACTCATCACTCATCTCATTTAATAACCGTGCAATGTTCATCTTTTGTAAAGTAATAATCGTCACGGTCATGATGACAAATACCAACGACCCCAAAGCGTTACCAGTCGCTTCAAAAGATCGTTTTCGTTCGATAGCCTCCAATTTACGCGCCTCCTCACGCAACACGTCCCGGTGTTCATCCGCCGTCGGCACCTTTGCCCCGGAGGTAATTCTATCGTAATACAATCGCTGCTCAAACTTTTGAATGCCATCCGCCACGCGCTGCTTCTGCGTGACGTTTAACGATCTGTGCAAATCATTCCAGTGCGCGCCGAGCCAAGGCGTAATAAACGCGCTCTTCACGCTCTGCGCGCACACCCAAGGCGCGACAAAAATCAACAACGTCGCGCGACCGGCAGAGTTTAATAATCTTCTCCACCGCTCACGCTCAGCCGCCGCAGTCTTGGCGTCATCCGAGTCAAAAATCGATTTGAGCGACATCGAAAGCGATTTTTTTGACCCAGACGAAGACGACTTTGATGATGATTTACTCATCTTCCCCGCATCACCGTTACCGCCACCGTTACCGTTACCATTCCCACGCGACGACGAGGATGACGACCCAGCCGCACCACTACCGCTACCACCGCTCGGCGCATCGCTATTCTTCCCGTCGTCTCGCGGCCCAAACGCATCCGTAGCCCCCTTGTCGCTCATCGCCTTCATCCGTCGCGCCCGCGCCCGCGCTCGCGCGCCGCCACCGTCGCCGCCGCCGACGACGACGCCACCACGTGCCGTTCGTCGCCCCTCGCGCCCCACCGCCGCGCATTCGCTTCGCGCGGCGTCGCGAACGCGCGACGAACGCGACGTGAGCGACTCGAAGACCGCATCACCATGGCGCACCGCGCGCACCGCCGAGCGCGACGCGCGCGTGGTCGTCGCGAACGACGACGACGACGACGACGACATCGGCGGCGGCGATTGACGCGGCATCGCGCGCGAGCACGCACCGTGCGTCATCGTCCACGGTGGCGCGCGAATGTGTGACGTGCACTCGGGTGGATTACTCCTCGTACATCACTCATCGACGCGCGCATCGCGTCGCGACGCGCGCGAGATGTCAGCCAAGCCGTTTGATTACTCAAAGTGGGACAACATCGAGCTGTCGGACGACGAAGACACCCACCCGGGGGCGCAGTTTATCGAGAAGGAGACGCTGAGACGGATTAAGCGAGAATCGCATGCGAATGTGGAGCGCGAGCGCGTGCAGGCGATAGAGGCGTTAAAGGGGGAGTTGAAGGCGGCGAAGAAGGCGGTGAAAGAGGGCGAGATAGCGGTCGTCGACGCTGTCGAACGCGGTGGTGCTTCAGGGGCGAACGGTGATGATGACGGTCAATCTGATTCTGGAGCGTTGAAGGCGTTGAGAGCGGAATTAACGTCGCGCGTCGCCGCCGTGCGGGATATAGAGGGGAAAATTGCAACATTGGAGCATCAGAAAAAGTTTAACGCCGAGGAAATGTGCTACGTTGCGGCTGAGAAGACGCTTGTGGGGAAGGAGTGCGCGCCAGAGGGCGAATCCGAACGCGCGCGGACGATGTCGTACGAGACGTTTTCAGAGACATACAAGGCGGATATGGATGCTATCGCTCGCGATAACGCATCGATGACGTATGGAGAACTTGGAGAGTGGTTTCGCGACGGGCGTTTGCATTTGTTGCACGAACACGCGACTGGGTATTTGTTGCTCAAAGCGTTGTACTTGCAAATGGAGAAGAAATCGGGCGAGGCGCGGACGTGCGCTCGCGTGGCGTTCGCGTGTAAATCCATCGGTGAATTCGCCGAGGCTGGAGCGAAGAGCGCACGAGATGCGGCGGGTCCATTTTTTGCTCGATTAGATTCAAACGATGACGTGGCACGAGAGTATGAGAAATCATTCGAGGATTACTTTGGTAAATTGCGCGAGCGCGCGGTGACGAAACTCGCAGAGGAAGCGGCGGCGGCTAAGACGACGACCGCCGCCACTGGTGACGCAGGCGGCGATGAACCCACGAGCTTGGAAGAAATTCCACGCGAAGACCGTCTGGGACCTGGGGGATTAGACCCGGTGGAAGTGTACGACGCTTTGCCGCAGCCGATGCGAGACGCGTTTGACGCCGGCGACGTTGGCGCGTTGAAAAAGTACGTCAACGCTCTGCCTCTCGAGGAAGCGCGCGCGCACATGAAAGCCATGGTTGATTCAGGGCTCTGGGTGCCCACTCCTGGGGAAGATCCCGGTGAAGCGTTGCGATGAGCTGCGTAGCGGAGAAGAAACAATCTTTCATTCAAGCGACATACATTCTTTACAATACGCACAATACACACGCGCATCGCCGCCATCGATGCGAAAAACACAACGCAAACCAATCAAACGATGTGCACGACGCGCGAATTTGCGTCGCGCACATCGAACAGATATCGCACTGACAGTCATGACGACGCGCGTCCTCGTCGACGCCGCGGATAACACCATCAATCCACCAAAAAACGTCATTCTTTCGCGCGCGTGCGCCCGCGAACGCCCGTCATGGGGTCGCCTAAAACTCGGCGCAAGCATCCATCGTCGTTGTCGTCATCCGTGCGATGGTACGCGTCATCTGTCGTGCCCGCGCGGGCGTTTCATGCGTTCGATCGATGGATGAATGCTGGACCCATCATCCCACAACGTTACGACGCCTCATCGCGACGCGCGCATGCGTCGGCGTACGACGACAGTCGCGATCGATTGCGGTGTTTGCGGACGCCTGGGGCGATCGTCAAGACGTTGATTGCGGTGTCGGTGGTTATGTGGCTGATCTCCGCTCCAAAGGCGTCGACGATGTCGAAGACGCCGACGGGGAGCGTGGATGCGTATCATCCGCGCGTGGCGACGAGTGGAAGAGGGGTGGGTGATGCGTCGGCGAACGTCGCACCGCGGACTGGGGCTGTGCGAAAGCCGCGACAGGTGACGACGACGAGCGCTACGACGAGCGAGAAAGCGGGCGAGAAAGCGAGTGACGAATCGGCGACAGATATAAACGGCGATAATCACGTCGATGTTGCGTCGGTGACGTCGGTGAGTAAGCGCATCATTCACTCAGTGGCATCACCGGTGTCGAAGGATATAGAAGCCAAGGCGGAGGAGGCGTTGGAGGTGCTGCGCGAGCTTCGGGACGCGGTGGATGAAGACGTCGAAGTACAATCCAAATCGGCCGCCGAGACCGCCGAGACCGCCGGTGTCGATCCTGATTTTGACGGTGCGGCGACTTCTGATGACGGTGTCGAGGACGTCAAGCCGAAAACGTCGAGCTCGGTGTCGTCTTTGAGTGGTGTTGAAGACGCGGATGACGGTCACGAGGCGCGAGCGCCGGCAACGACGGCGCCCAAAATGAGCGATGAAACCGCGCGCGCGTTGCGCGAGGAATTAGAAAACTTGCGCCGCGTGCCGCACGCGAAAGTGAATCGCATCGCACACGTGACTGGAGCTTTAGACGATGACGTGATTGATCCGTCAAAAATTAAAGTAGTCTCCCTGAACAAGCCGCGCGCGTACGTGTACGAATCGTTTCTTTCAGATGAGGAAGTCAAGCATGTGTTAGATTTAGCCAACAAGTCTGGGTTGAGTAAATCCGGCGTTGTTGATTCCGCCACTGGCGGGTCCACTACGAGCGATATTCGCACGAGCACTGGGACATACATTGGAAAAGGACACGACGACGTGATTAAAAGAATTGAAAATCGCATCGCGTTGTGGTCACAAATTCCCGTCTCGCACGGTGAGTCATTGCAAGTGTTGCACTACGACCCAGGTCAACAGTATAAACCACACTTTGACTACTTTTTCCATGAAGCTGGCAAGAAGAATAACCGCATCGCCACGGTTTTGTTGTATTTGTCTGACGTCGAAGAGGGCGGCGAAACGGTGTTTCCAAAGACAAACCTCCCGCTCTCGCGAAACCAGTCAATGTTTTCGGAGTGCGGCAACAGTGGCCGATCGATTAAAGCCAATCGCGGCGATGCGTTGTTGTTCTGGAGCATGACTCCAGGGGGAGAATTAGATTCCGGGAGTTCACACGCCGGATGTCCGGTCATTAAAGGCGAAAAGTGGACCGCCACAAAGTGGATGCACGTCAACCCGCTCGGCTCCCGCGATGAAGAAGTGCACAAAATCTTCTACGAAGGAGGCCCCGAAGCTACGGTGGGATGCAACGACACGAATACTCGATGCCATTCGTGGGCGACGTCTGGAGAGTGCGATAAAAATCCAGCGTACATGCGCGACTCGTGCTCCATGTCGTGCCGCCTCTGCCGAGGCGCTTGGCGCGACGGGAGCTACGTCAGACCCGCAACTCGTGAATAAACTGAATCGACTGAATACAACGATAGACTACACAATGTACAATACACTACTAGCTCTCCTTCTTTCGCTTTTTTCCAAACACCAAATATACGTTAAATCCGACGAGGAACGTCTGCGCGCCGACGACCAACACGCGTTCCCACGCCGCATCGCGCCGCGACAACGCGTAAAACCTCACAATCAAATACGGCTGCCACACGAAACGAATGGGCACTAACGTCGCCGCGTATAGCGCGTTCCAAATCTTCCGCGCGCCCGGACGGCGGCGAAGAATGAGAAACAACGTGTTCCACTCCACCAACCCATTCCTGCACGTCTCCGCGGCGTGCGCGGGGTGTCGTGCCGGGTACGTGAGCAGCGCGAACGTCACCGCGTGATGTAAGAGCACCACACTGGCGGCACGCGGGACGCAGTGCGGCGCACACGCGATCCAGGCGGTGTCGAAGGCGATGTATGCCATGAAGCACACCGTGACGAGCCAGGCGTCGACGAGCGACGGCGCCAGAAGGCTCAACGAGCACAGAGTGGCGATGATGCATAGAATTGGGACATTTGCGGCGTCGTGCGCGGCGACGCACGGCGTCGGCGACGACGTGCGCGGCGGCGCGCGCGACATTGGTGCTCGACGGCGACGAGAGCGACATGAAAAGCGTCGCGCCGCATTACGTTCGCGTCGATACAATAGACAAACAAATACATATAGAATTACACACGCGCGTGAGGGCGTGGAAAACAAATATTAATCGTCATCCATGTCGCGGTCGGGGTCGAATCTCGCGCGAGACGCGGAGGACGGCACGTCGTGGAAGCTATTGACGCGCGTCATCGAAGTGGCGGCTGACGCGTGAAACCAACACTCGCGACTTTTCGCGGCGTACTCGCGACGAGAGTGCGCATAGTTGAAATCATCAGCGGTGATTTTGACGCCTTCGCAGCAGTCGCGGTGCTCGTCGAAGAACGCGTCAAAGCCGCGACGCAAGACGTACATGTGCGGAAACGACAATGCGGGATAATCCGCGATGTGATCTCTGCGGTCTAAATTACGCACGTGACGCCACATGCGCGAGGAATTATCGATGCCGTGTTCGCAGTAGAACACGAGTACTGTCGTCGCACCGGCGTTGATGCCGAGCTGGGTGGTCAAAAACCGCTGCACGTCGAGCGGCTGATACATGTTGAGCGCGCTCGCGATTCGGCCGGCGGCGTATTGATACGGAAAACGACAATCAATCAGCACCACATTCGGCGGCGTCGCGTGCGCGAGTGGAGGTGTCGATGCCGTAGATGACGTCGACGGTACCGTAAACGCCACTCCAGAACCCGCGCTCGCGGGCGTGGCGTGCCTCGAACGCGCCGCGGCTGCTTCCACGAGCATCGACCGCAACGTCGCGCCATCCACGAGCGGCAATCCGAGCACCGCATCGAGCGCGCTCGGAATCATCGCGCACGGCCCAGCCAACGCAGGAGTCGCAGGCTCATCTAAATCCACGCGCTCAGATGCGTCGTAGCGCGTGTCCCCGCGGCTCGGCGTGTACCCAAACGACATGCCCACGCCCAAGCCCATCTTTCGCGGCGGCGCCGGCGGCGACGACGACCGTTTCGTCGGCTCCGGCGACGTCGCCCCCGGTCGCAACACAACGTCATACACATTATCATCCGTGTGACCATTATGCGCGCGCGCATCACGCACCGCGGCGTTGGCGCGCGGCGTCGACTCGACGCACGCCGCGAGCGCCGCTTCGAGCCCGCGCGTCGTCGTCGAAGCCGTCGCCTCCTCACGCTCTTTACGCTTCAAAGACACCAAGCGCACGTCGTCGTCGCTCGATGATGTCTTCAGATACGGCGTATCAAACGCCGCCTGCGCCGCCTGCGCCACCACAGCACCCGCGGTCGCATCGTTTTCGTCGTTGTTTAAATTCAAATCGCCATCATCGTCGAATGCATCGTTCGCATTCGCAAATGTCAACGACTTGCGCGCCGGAGGCGAGGCGAACGACGGATGTGACGCGCAGCCGTGTGTTTTTGTGCGCTTATTCGCGCACGCCGGGGCAACGGCTGCGGCGTTCGTCGACATCGCGCGCGTCGCGCGTTGACGTTGACGTCGACGTCGGTGCCGATCGATGTCGCACACGCACGCATGCGATAAAAACCACGTGATGGAATCGTTATATTTTAATATACGCAGTAATGCACACATTGTTGTGATAAAATACACGCCTCACACACATACATAGTGGATTCGTATTTTAATATACGAGAACATCCATGCGTATCGAGATCACGGGTCCGAAATACTTTTTTGTTGCCACGTGGCGCGTGGTCGTCGCTTCGACCGTTCGCGACGCGCGTCGTCGTCGCGCGCACGCGTTTTCGCGCGCGCGTCGCCTCCTCGAACGATGCCATGAAATGATCTCAGCCATCGCGTTCGCTCTCGCGCGCGTCAGTCGCGTGGCGCGCGCGTAGATGAGACGGCAACGTTTCGAGCGGTGGTTGGATATGCGTGCGTACGAGCTATACACGCTGTGGGTGATGGTTTTGAACGCGCCGCGGGCGATGCATTCGCCGGAGTAGGAAATACTTGTACTCGTCGAGGCGGATGTGCGGCCGTGGCGTCCCGGGTGGAATGACGACGTGGCGAAAACTGTTGAAAGCTGCTGAATGCGATGAAAAGTAGTGGGCTCGCGACAGCCCTCGAGTCAACGAAGACTTAAGCTACTCTTGCGGGCATTTGAAATAGACCCGGAGCTAGAGATTCACGCACGCTAAGGGTTGTCGTACATCAACGCAATCACCCAAGCGGATGATGTTCAATTTTATTCTTTACGTGGATGGCGTCGCGCTCGCGCCGCGGCCGACGTTTCCAAAATCGCTCTGCGACCAACACCATCATCGCATGTGATCACGCCACGCGACTGGCGCATGGAAAATCAACAACTTGAACCACACCATCGACGGTGACCGAGCCGATGTGTGTACTCGAGCATGATTACAAAGCTCTCTTTCGGTCGGTTGACGCGAGACTAAAAACATAACACCCGCGGCGCGTGCACCCGCGCGCGACCTTTACACGGAATACGTCACCCAATAGTATAGATGATCATACATCTATGTAGTAAATTTATGTCGACAGAAAAGTCGAATGAACATCCATCCGAGCCAGCGCACGGCGTGCCACTCGTCGTCGTCGCCGACGTCGCCGCGGGGTATGATCACCGCCGACATCGACGCGCACGCGTGTGACATGTTTACGTTCTCCGATCCCATGTGCGATCACGCGTGTGACGCGTCCGCGCGCGCGTGGAAGACGCACAAAGAGCTGTTGGCTGAGGCGAAGAAAACGATCGAGTTGTTGACGGCGTTCGAGAGCACGACGGCGTCACAAGCGACGACGTCGGCGGTGACGAATGCGAGCGCGATGGAGACGTCAACAGTGGCGGGTGCTGGGGCGGGGCAGGGGCTCGAGATGGCGACGACGGGAACGACGACGGGCGCGCAGGTGGATACGAACCCCGCGAAGAAGAAGAGGGGGCGTCCGCGAGGCTCAAAGACGAAACACACCACCGGCATCGCGGTCGAGCGCGTGGTTAGGAAACCTCCAGTGAGTATAGCGCCAAAAACTGGTGTTGAGGTGGGATTTTGTACGAGTTGTAAGCGTAGGTTGCCTCTGAAGGACCATTTCCAGGAGGGTCGTAGAACGTGCCTGAACTGTTTATCCTGGCACAAGCTGTACGCGCGGCGCACCAGGCGCTTCAAGCGCGAAAATCTCAATCACGAAAACGACATGGCGTCCAAGCTGCAAAACGCTGGCGACGCCGCGCCCGCCTGAGCCGAGCGAAACCAATCGAAACGAGACGCGCGCGACTCGTGGGCATCTTTAGAGCCCGCTGCTGCGGCTGGCGCCGGATGGGGTCGAGAGCACTCGCAATTGTTACGATTGGACAGCGCGCCAGATTTGGCGGCGCTCGCCAAGGCGACTCGGTCGCCACCGCATTCACGATCGGCGTCACCCACTCCGCTTCAATCAACGCGTGGATTGAGTTTACAGCGCAAAACAACGACTGGCCTCACGCGCATGGGCAGCGCGACGAAGAAGCCCGTGAATGCTGGTTGGAATGGCTTGCGAGCGCAAACGACCAATGGCGAACAGCCACGCGTGCAAGGCGTGCACGTCCACGCCAAGGATGTGCTGACGAAAAAGATTTCCAACTACAACGCATCATACTTGCTCGGCGGACCTGCAAATCATAAACCAGAGGGCGCGACGAAGAGTAAAAAAGGCTTCAAACACATTGTACTATTGTAGTATTGGTAACTGAAAAGAAAATAAACATTCAAGCAACATCTCACGTGCGGGCCATCGCGCGTCGCATCGATGCGCCATCAAAGTCCTCGCGCGTCGGGTCGCGCGCGCGACGCATGATGGCGCGCGACCGACCGACCGATTGACGCGCTGTAAATGGCTTAAACCCTTAGGGTTTAGTCGGAACAACTAATTAAACGCGCCCATGTATTTATCACGCACACCGCGTGCGCGTACTCGTATTCAAAACTATACTTATACTATATGATCATCGTCTCCGGCACGGGGTTGTCACAGTCCATCGTTGATAGCTATATACGATACACACTACGTAAAGTCCCCTTCCGCGGTCGGATGCTCGCCATGGTGTTCACGGAAAGATCCGCGCGTCACATCCACGCGCGCTGGCGACCGCGATGACGTTCCGTGGCGCGATCGCCCCGGCGCGCCCGCGCGCAATCATCACTATCGTCGCCCTGGTCGCGTTCGCGGTCGCGGTCGCGACGTCGTCGCCGTCCGCGGGCGCGTTCCGGGTGATGTCGCGCGCGGATGATGCGGGCGATGCGTTGACGACGCGCGCGCGGCTGGTGACGCGCGCGCGCGAGGGGTACGGCACGGCGACGGTGAATAAGGGTTTGTTGACGTATGTGTCGTCGTTGGGTGCGGATGATGTGGATGATGGACGCGGATTGCCGTCGGTGGAATCGGTTGGAGGATCCGCGGCGACGAGCACGACGGGGGGCGCGGCGGCGACGGTGACGGATGGTGGTAAGCCGGCGGTGAGTACGGATGAGTCGGACCAAAAGGCGATTGCTGAGTCGACAGGGAAAGTCGTCGAGGAGGAGAAGAAGACGTCTACGACGCCGGAGAAGACGTCTACGACGCCGGAAGAAACGTCTACTGCGCCGGAAGAAACGTCTACTGCGCCGGAAGAAACGTCTACTGCGCCGGAAGAGACGTCTACTGCGCCGGAAGAAACATCTACGACGCCGGAGGAGACGT
>Ga0255765_1001300_pt1 | contig 31365 bp, 23 predicted proteins | sample 041ome_8_FD_179965 | JGI IMG/M metagenome (GOLD analysis project Ga0255765, IMG submission 179965) | Coastal salt marsh microbial communities from the Groves Creek Marsh, Skidaway Island, Georgia - 041407BS metaG (version 2) | ecosystem: Environmental > Aquatic > Marine > Intertidal zone > Salt...
CGCGTTGGAGAGCATGTTACCAGAACTGGAAGCTAGCATTAAAAAGGGGATCAATTTCCTTCATTCCTAATCGACGGGCGCGACCGACTGACCGCGACCACCTTTAGAGACGGCGTCTCGTCGTCGAATGTAAAGAAGCAACGCAACTTGTCGAAGCGTGTCGAATATCGTTCGTGATAACTTACATAGCCTTGATGAGACGTTCGATATCCTTGAACACGTCTTGCTTGGCGCGGTTACCGTCCACGTTCTTCATTATGCTCTCGTACTTGCCGACGACGGCGTCGACATTCTTGTGGTGCACAGCCAAGCGGTTGGCCGCCTTCTCTTCGGTGTCGTCACTGCGCTGCGTCAAGCGCGCCGCAATTTCGGGCGTTGGCGGCGGGAAAAAGGTCATGTGGTAGATGGTACCATCCACCGGATCGAGTCGACGACCGACGACGCGGTCGATTAAAATTTCATCCGGCACGTCGAGCAACAGGAACAAGTCCGGGTCGATCCCACTTTCGATGAGCGCTTCGGCCTGTTCCTCGCTTCTTGGGTAGCCGTCTAACAGCCAACCCTTGGCGCAGTCGGGTTGCGCCAAGCGATCCTTCACCATGGTGACGACGACTTCGTTGGGCACGAGGTCGCCTCGGTCCATGTACTCCTTCGCCTTCTTACCGGCGTCGGTACCGGCCGCGACGGCCGCGCGCAAGAGATCACCGGCGGAGATATGCGTGAGGCCAAACTTCTTGACGATCATCTCGCACTGCGTTCCCTTCCCGCTCGCCGGGGCACCGGCGATGACGATTCTCTTTTGCTTGGACGCGCCTCCGATCGTGCTCGACTTCGAAGCCTTGATCGCGAGCGCCGCGGCCGCGATCGCCACGGCGGATCCGACCGCGATCTGCGCCGACGGTACCGACGGTTTCGCCACCGGCGCCGCCGCCACCTTCTTCGCGCTCACCTGCGCGAGCTCGCGTCGCGGATACAACGCCGACGCATCCGCGGCGGTCGACGCCGACGACGCGCGCGCCAAGACGACGCCGCGCGCGTGCGACTTGCCCGCGGCGCGACGACGGAAGGTCGTCGTCGTCGTCGCGCACGTCGCGTTCGCGTTACAGCTCGTGGACGCTATCATCGTGCACGCGTCGCGGTGCGCGGTATGCGGATGGATACGGACGACGCCGACGAGGCCGCGACGACGACCGCGACGACGACGACGACGACGACGACGACGCGCGATTCTGGCTTATCCATTCGTTTGACGCATTCGACGGCACGCGAACGCCATGAAATCTCGCATCGACTCGAAATAAAAAGTAAACCCCAGCGCGGGGGCGCGACGTTTTTGGCGCCAATTTGAACGTTCGCCCGCCTCGCGCGGGCGGCTAAGAATGGAACGTCGCCACACGATGACGAGCGCGCGCGCGACGACGACGACGGCGTCGACGGCGGATACGAAGGCGAAGACCGTGGCGTACAACGACGTCGATATGGTCACCGACCGAAGACACTCGAGCGCGAGCGAAGAAAACTCGGGGGCGAGCACGACAGACTTTCAAGACGAAGACGCGCCGACGTCGAGAAGCGCGACGCCCGCGCCCGGACGATTGAACGTCGAGCTCGACGTCGATCGCGAACAACGCGATGAGTATCAAGGCGTGAAATCCATCGTGCGAAACACCGTGCGAGGGTGGGCAAACGTCGAAAACGCGGCGCTCGAGGTGAGCCCGGTGCGAGGCGGGATCACGAACGCGCTGTTCAAGGTTCGTCTGGCGCAAGACGCGGCGCCGACGACGACGAAGGATCCGATCGCACGCGCGGTGGTGGTGAGAGTTTTTGGCAAGGGTACCGATCAATTCATCACTCATCGCAAAGTACAAGGCGAGACGTCGCACGTTTTGAACGAACACGGGTTCGGGGCAAAAGTGCTCGGCGTTTTTTCAAATGGGTTGGTTGAAGAGTTCATCGAAGCCGAGAGTGTGGCTCCGGAGGAGTTGGCGAACGGAGGGATTTTGCTTCGACGAGTCGCGGCGCAGATGCGACGCTTGCACAAGGAAGTGGCGCCGGATTTAGTGCCTCGCGCCGCGGCTGGCGAGACCATCGCGCGCGCCCGAGCCAACGCTATCTGGGACACGCTTCAGTTGTGGTTCGACTTGGCGTACGGTGTTGCCAATGATCCGACCATTTTCAAGAATGACGCGCGCAAAAAGTCGATTTTGGCATCGTTGAAGATCGATTCGGAATCGCGTCAAATGCTGTTCGAAGTCATTCGCGCGAGGTGCGAAGCCGTGAACAGTCAGACAGTGTACTGTCACAACGACATTCACGCCGGTAACTTTTTGCTGAACAGAAAGACGGACAACCTGACGCTCATCGATTACGAGTACGCCGACTACGGTCCCCGTGCGTTTGACATGGCCAATCTGTTTTGCGAATTCGCCGGGTTCGAGTGCAACTACGATCAGTTTCCGACGTGCGAACTTCGCCGCGAGTTTTACTCGGCGTACTTGCACACCACGGTCGATGCGGAGATTGACGCGCTCGAAGCGGAAGTCGCGGCGTGGACGCCCGTGACGCACGCATTCTGGGCGCTCTGGGCGGTGATTCAAGCCAAGTATAGCGCCATCGATTTTGACTTTTTGGGTTTCGCCGCGATGCGCATGAAGGTGTTTTACGCCTCTGCTCTCGCGCCGAGTGAGTGGGTGCCGACGAACGCCGCGCTCGGTGGACAGCACGGCACGCCGGAGAAGAGTGTGGGTTGGAATGCCACGGCTGAGGGAAACGTCGTGCTTTGAGATAGTTGTTTTTATTGTAACTACGCGTAATTCTGATATCGAGCACCCGACAACCAAGCGGCGTGTTGACGTCTGCCCACGTCGGACCCACCATGTGATGCTGGTCGAGGTGGACGCGAGCGCGTGGTGCGGCAAGCGACACAAGACCGCACGAAAAGGTCATCAAACGTCGCAGTGTGCGGGGGCGCGATTCGCTCGCGCGTGCGCTCGCACGCTCTCTCTCTCGCGCGCGCGCGCGGCTTCTCGGTGCGTCGAAAGCGAAAGTCGGTTCATCTTTCACAGCGCTCGTACGCGGGAAGGACGACGCGATGACGACGAGAGAGGACTCGAGCGAGTCGGAAGCGATGGAAGCGACGCGCGCGATGATGAAGACGATGTACGAATGCAAGCTCGGATCTCCACCGATCGTCGCGCGGACGGCGTCGAGGGAGGAGGCGTCGAGGGAGACGCGCGCCTACGCCGCGCGAGCGTTAGAGTTGGAGCGCGCGGGAAGCTTCGAGTCGTGTGAACTCGAAGGAAAGTGTAATCGGGTGGAATTAGTTTGGAAGTACGTACAGGCACATCGAGAACCGTTCGTCGCGGGGGCGATCGCAGAAGACGAACGAGACACGAGACGCGACTTCGACGCCATCTTGCTTGACTTGAGCGCGGCTTTCGAGCGATCTCGTGGAAGCGATGGCGCGACGTCGCCGAAGCGATGGTGTCCGCCGAGCACGTTCGAGCGTCGCACAGTGAAGTATTGGGTGGACCCTCGCGACGCCATTCCAGTGCAGCTCGCAATTTTAAAACATCTACCGATTCTCGAGTTCAGCGGCGGCGAAGACGCTGAACCACGCGCTGAAGATGACGAAGACCAAGACCGCTCGCTCATAACTTCGGTATATCTCGACAATCCACAATTTGACGTTTATTGCACGAGGCTCGCTCGCGAACAAGGCGCCACTCTCGCTCGATGTCGATGGTACGGAGGGTCGGCGCGCTCGGACGACGTCTTCATCGAGCGAAAGACACATCATGAATCCTGGTCGGCGCAAAAGAGCGTGAAAGAGCGTTGCAGCATGCGAAGGGAAGACGCTGTGGTGCTTTTGCAGGGGACACCGCCGAAAGCGTTGTCGATGTCGAAAAAGAACTTGACTTTGGCGCGCGAAGTACTCGCGCAAGAAATCAAGCGACGCGGCGTGAAACCGACGCTCCTGACGCAGTACCGACGCACGGCGTTCCAGAGGTCCGATGGTAATCAACTTCGAGTATCGTTCGATACGGATTTACGCTGGCGCGATGTTCGCGGCGAAGGGTCTGGGGTGCTCTCGAACGCAGCTTTCAAAGGTGGCGAGCCGGCGGCGTTTCGATTCGCCATTCTCGAAGTCAAATTAGCGACGGAGGACGCGAAGTCGCCGGAATGGATCGAAAATATCATCTCTTCCTTCAACGTGACGCAGGTATACAAGTTCAGTAAGTTTCTACACGGATGCGCGATGTTGTTTTACCCGAACGAGGCGTTACCGAAGCTACCTCATTGGTATGGCGCAGACGCGAACGAATGCGTCGTCGACGTGCCGATCGAGTCGTCGCGTGGCGACGCCGAACGCCCGCTCGATCACGACGGCACGGTTCACGATATCGAGCGCACGGAGTCTGCGAGCTCGTTTACCGAACTCATGCGCGCCGCGGTCGCGACGCTCCGATTTCGTAGGAATGAACAAAAGCGAGTCAATCGTTTGGGCGTCGGCGACGCGGACGTCGAGCAGGCGCCGGCGATGAGATTTACTCAAAGGCACGTGCCGGTGAAAGTGGAACCGAAAACGTTTTTCGCCAACGAGCGCACGCTCTTGCAATGGCTTTCGATGTCCATCCTCTTACTCTTTCTCGCTCTCGGGTTGCTGGCAATCGAATCCAGTGGCTCGAACGCGATTCCGTTCGGTGGCTCAAACGCGCGAGCGTCCGCGACGACGCTGGGTAGCCCTTTCGCGGGAGCGATTTGCGGAATCATCATCGCGCCAATTTCGATCCTATTCATGTTATATGCGCTTTGGACGTACATCGTTCGCGCGAGGCGAATCGCCAGGCGTGAGGCGAGCACGCGGTACGACGACGTCTTCGGCCCCGTGGCGCTCGTGGTGATTCTCGTCCTCGTCGCCGTGAGCGCCGTGGCGCTATCCGTAGCGTCGATCGATTGGCAAAGTGTGCGCTACGCGCGCGCGGTGTCTTAGGCGACACTATCGCGACAGCTTTAAAAAATGTCTTTGTTTTTACATCAAATAATTACACATCCGCCGTCGTACGAGTCGATTGCGTCGACATTTCGTCGTTTTCCTTCTTCTTCTTTGCAATCTCACGCATAGCTGGAAGCGCGCCCGGCGGCGTGCCTTTCTTCCCGATGTTATATACGCACGCGTACGGTGCGATGAGAGCGCTTGGATCGATCGCAGCGCACGCGCGACGAATCACGTCCTCAGCCGCGCTCACGAGCGCTTCGTCTTGGCCCACCGGCCCGAGGCTCACGCGAGCGACGTGCGTAAACCTGTGATCGACTTCGTTCGCCTTGGAGCTCTTGACGACTTCGAAAAGCGAAGCGTCTTGAAACGCACCCGCGCCGACGATGGCTTGCGCGCTCGTGATGCCGAAGGTGGTCGCCCAATCATTCGCGTCGACGCCGCCCGCGTTCGCCTTGACGCCGACGAAGATGACGACGTTCGACTCGTCGAAACCAAACACCGGCACCACCGCGTCCGAGCCTTCCGCCGCCTCGATCATTTCTCGTCGTTTCGCGCGCGTTCTCGCGAACGCCGACGCCCCGTCCGCGTCGCTCGGCGCGTACGCCGCGATTTCTCTGCACGCCAGCGCGTGTTCGGTTTGGTTCAGATGCCCCATCTCCACCGCGTCGACGAAATCCGAAAACGCCGCAAACATGTCCTCCGGCGCCACGTCGTCGAACAGCGCGCAATTGAAGCAAGCGTTGGGTTCTCGAGCGTCTATTCTCTCCTCCCCGTTCCCGAGCGCGTAGTGAAAGTGCGCGCTCACAAAGTTTGGATGAAACCTCGCCACCTCGACGACGTGCAGCGCGCCCTCCAGGAACGTCCCAAAGATTGGTTTCGGCGCCTCCAGCGTGTCGTACACGTGAAACAGCACGGTGCCGTCGTACACGCGCCGCGCGCTCGCCCCATCGTCGCGTCGCCGCGTCTCCGTCTCGAGCGGCGCTTCGTTCACGGCGCGACGTCGCCCCGTCGCCGCGCGTCGCGCCCCGAATCGCACACCCTGGCGAACGCGCGTCGTCGTCGTCGCGCGCGCGCGCGCGGCGCCGGCGCGCGTCGCCATCGCCGTCGTCATCGTCGTCGCGGTGCGCGCGGTCGTATCGCGCGGCGCGACGTGCGGATTCCCGTTCGCGGCGCGACGGATCGAATCGAATCGAATCGAGATAACGCGACGTCGGCGCGGACATTCGGGGACATTCGGGGACATTCGGACATTCGGACATTCGGACATTCGGACATTCGGACATTCGGACATTCGGGGACGATCGGACACATTCGGACATTCGGGGACGATCGGACATTCGGGGACGATCGGACATTCGGGGACGATCGGACATTCGGGGACGATCGGACATTCGGCACGCGCGCGCGACCCGCGGCACGCGCGCGTCGCGATTCATTCGACGACGGGCCGACGATGACGACGCGCGCGCGAACGACGACGCGCGCGCCTCGACGACGCGTCGCCGTCGCGCGCGTCGTCGTCGCGCTCGCGCTGTGCGCCGTCGCGCGCGCCGCGACGAGCGCGCACGCGACGGGGGTGTTGGTGGAGGACGACGGACGATCGGGCGCGCGACGCGCCGACGTCGAGGTGCGCGCGCGAAATCGCGAGACGGACACCGAGGACGCGATGGCGACGACGACGTCGAGCGAAGCGAACGACGAAGACGCGCGGACGGAGGAGGAGGGCGACGAGGACGAGGACGCGGTGGAGACGGTGGACGACGAGGACGCGGTGGAGACGGTGGACGACGAAGCGACGACGACGAAGACGACGGCGAAGACGACGACGACGATGCCGACGGTGGAGGATGTTAACGCAGAAGATGCGGATGATTCCATCACCGAAGGCGCCGGGGCGGAGGAAGTGCGCTCGGCGGACGCGGCGTTCGAGTCCGAAGCCGCGCCGACGCGAAGCGTCGGCGCGGAGAAACAGCCGAAACCGTCCGCGGTTGCGCGCGCGGGCGCTGATGAAGCGGATGAAGCCGATGGAGAAGAGATCGAAGGGGGCGAAGGCGAGGCGAAGGAAGACGAGGAGGAAGAGCTTTCGGAAGAGGAGGCGTTGGCCATCATCGAAAAGGAGATGAAGGATCGCTTGAAGGCGCTGTACGGCGAACCGACTGAAAAGCAAAAGAAATGGGTATCAAAGGTGAAAGAAGTTCACAACCTCGAAGGCGCGGCGAGCTTTACCGAGGATGACACCACGTGTGGCTCCACGGGCGGGCTCGCGGTTTTTACGATTTGGCATCACGTGCACGAGTTGGCTCGCGATGCCATCGCGACGTTCGTCGGTGCCAAGGCGGAAGAGTCCAACTCTCCGCACTCTCTCTTGTCTCTTCGCGCCAAGGCTTTGAAACTCGTCGCGGCGTACGATTTTGAGTTCAAGGGTACGGGTAAAGCGCGCAATGAATGCATTGCAAACTATTTCACTCGACAAAAGGTGCACGAAGTGGTCACGGTTCTGGAGCGACAAAAGGAAGAGAAGCACGCGTACGCGCACAAGACGTTTGATCACACGATCCACGAGGACGACACGGAAGACGACTCGGCCGAAGCGATCGAAATGCGCGAACGTCGCATCGGTAGAGTGGCGTACGAGCTCAAGAAGACCATCATCGGTCAACTCGACGCTGTCGAAGACGAAGCTGGCGGCGGCAAAGATGAAGCCGACGAACAAGCCGGCGGCACCACGCTCGTGCTCGCGTTGAACTGCCGAGCGCAACATCAGCATCGACTGGTCGCGGCCATCATGCACGCCGTTCGCGCGCGATTCGGTCTCGGTGTCGCTGATTTCACTCTCGTCGTGGGTAAGAAAGCCGTGAACGACGAACTCACGACGTTGATTGGCGAATCGTACGATTCGCTCATGAGCAAGCGAACCGACTCGTCCGCGTCTACCGACGCCGTGAAGTCGCGCGTGGCGGTGTGCCCGGACTTGCCCGGTATCGCTTTTTCAGAAAAAGAAGAACAACCCGAGCGTGAACTCACCGCCATGGAGAAAGCCATGCGCGAAGCCGAGGATCACGTCATGCGAGAACACCAAGCCACCGGCGACCCGACGAACCCGCAGCACATGAACGCCGGTGGCGACCTCGGCATGCAGGCGCTCCCGGGGATGCCCAACATTTTCGACAGTAAGAATGCGGGGCATACATCAGATGGCAGTGCTCGCAAGGAGGCTCGAGCGCACTTCGGGCTCAGCGACCGTCAAATTGGCTCGCACGACACCCGCCATCTCGGCGGCGGCGCGTCGGCGGCGTCTCGCCAACCGTCGCGCCAGCCGCAGACGCGCCAGCGAACTCAAGGCGGTTTCAACGCGTTACCGAAAATGAACGATCCTTTGGATTCATATTTAAACGGTCCGACCGGGCCGAGCAAGTACGCCAAGCGCCAGAACGAGTAGACGATGGTAACTCTTGTAACTCCCAAACTTGTACAGCTCCAGTCGCGCCTCCGAGCGTCACATCGCGAACGGCGCGTGCCATGCGCGCCGTCCGTTCGAACGCGTTCACCGTTCGCGCGAACGCGCGAACGCCTCGATCGACGCGCGCGACGCGCCGTCACGCGGCGTCGGCGTCCTCATCCGCAGCTCCGTCGTCGTCGTGCCGAACGCGCGTCGAGTTTGGTGACGACGTCAACGTCGATACTGCGTCTTTATCGTCGCGTCGACGCGCGTTGGGCGCGTTTGCGTGCGCGTCGCTGAGCGTCGCGATCTCACTCACGTCGACGTCGACCGAATTCGCCGCGCGCGCCGACGACGAGGACGAAGAACTCGCCGAGCTCGAGGCGAACATGAAGCGCGTGATGGAGACGAATAGCGGCGAGCAGACGTTTGTGCGACAGATTGGTTTACGCTCGAGCGATAAGGCGAACGGTGTTCGAGCGTGCGCGTTTGAAGTGAGTAGTTTGTGGCGCGTCGACGGTGCGCGCGTGGTAGACGCGATGACGACGGAGTGGGGAACGATCGTGGACCCGGTGAACGGGGAGGCGGTGCAAGGCGCTCGAGCGTTCGCGACGCCAGACTTTGGGGTGAAGTCGATCGATGATTTAGGGAAGCCGGAGAACGTGGCGGTGGCCAAGGTTTTGGGATTAGATGGGGAAGATTCGTACCGTCGAGCCGACATGCTCGGCGCGGCGAAGCGCGTCGACGCGAGCACGGGACAAGTATATTACGATTGGGAACTCGTGGCGTCGCCGCCGGCGAAGTCGTGTCCGAGCGCCGTTGGGTGCTTGTACCCGGAACATATTTATCTCATCTCCGCCTCCGTGCTCGATGGTGTGCTTTACGTGCTTAGCTTGGATGCGACGCCCGCGCAGTGGCGCGTGACTGGGAACTCGGTCAAACGCATTCGCAACTCGTTCACCGTCGGCGTGGCGGACGAAGCGCCGACGTCGCAAATCGTCGACGCGGCGACGGCGTGAGTTTTTCGATTTTTTACATGTTCGTCCTAGCATCTGTCAGTGCTGATATATGTTTGCGTACCCAACGAGCCCCTTTTGCGACGCAATCGGCTTCCGAAGTCTATCCGACTGCGCCGAGAGGTGCAGTCGTCGCTGCGCGTTTTGTTGCGCCACCGAGAACGACGCGACTGCTCGATGACGCGACTGCGACGACGTCGGCGTACCTGGTTCAGGCGTACCCACGGCACCGTGGCCTCGCGATTGTTTCGTGTCGACGACGAGCGTTCGCTCGCGCCTAGACGGTACGCTTTGCGAAATGCGAGGCGTCGCCGCGACGCCGTCGCGGTGTAAACTCTTTGACGCCGAATCCATGGCGCCACAGACGCAGTCTATCGTCCCTAACAATTTCTGAGTCTCGCTTTTCAGTCGACCCAAGAGCTCTTCCCGAACGCGATTGAGCGCGTCGAACGTCTTGGCGTCGTTTGCTCTCGCGTCGCGCAATTCGCTCGAACGCGCCTCGAGTTCGCCGCGCACGCGATCCAACTCCGTCGCCAACCGGCCCACGCGCACTTCGTGCTCGGCTTCGAGACGAAGACGTACGACGCTCTCTTCCTGTCGGATCACCGTCTCGCCGCGCGCTATTTCACCGCGCAAATGGCTCGCCTCCGCCTCCGCCGCGACGCGTCCCGCCTCGGCGTCTCTCGCCCTCGCCTCGAGCGTCTCGCGCTCGGTCGCGTGCGCCACCTCTCGCGACTCCATCGCCGCCTCTAAGCCCTGACGCATCGCGCGCTCAGCGCTCAGCGCGTCCGCGAGCGCGCGCGCGCGCGCGTCATCGTTCGCGTCGACGACGCTCGACGCCCCTTCGTCGTCGTCGTCTTCGCGCGCGCGTCCGAGCCGATTCGCGTCTTCGTCTTCGTCGTCTTCGCGCGCCTCCTCCGTCGCCCTCGACGCGCGGTCGTCGGCGTCCGAGACGCGATCGTCGTCGTCGTCGTCGTCGCGCGTCGTCGCCGTCGCGCTCGCCGTCGCGCCGCCGTCGTCGTCGTCCGTCGCGCTTAAAATAGTCGCGCGCGTCATCGCTCGCATGCACGCGCGCACGCGCGTCCTCGCGAGCGCCGCGCACGCGTCCTCGCGCGCGCTCGATCGCATCGCGCGCGCGCCCCTCGCCCTTCGCCTCGCGACGGACGCGCGTCCGACGCGCGTCCGACGACGACGCGACGACGCGACGACGTGTGCCGGTTCGCGTCCCCGGCGCGGCGACGGCGCGAACCGGGTCGGTCGTCCGACGCCACGGGGCGACGCCGACGGGGCGACCGGACGCGCGCGCGCCGGGCGATACGCGAAAAAAGGACCCGACGACGCGCCGATCGATGGGGAAACCCGCGCCGAGCGCGCCGCCGACGTCGTCGTCCGCGCCGTCCGCCGCCGACGCGTACGCGCGCGTCGTGACGAAAAAGTTTACATTCAAAGGCGGCGCCGCGCTCACGGCGCGCGCGGAGGACAAGGCGAAGAAGCGGGCGAAGAAGGAGGCGAAGAAGGCGAAGAAACGAGACGGCGCCGATCGCGAGGCGACGACGACGGGCGGGACGAAGTCGTACGAGGACGAGTTTCCCGAGGAAGCGCGGCGAGCGACCGAGGGGCGAGGGCGAACGGTGGCGTTCGGCACGAATTATCGAGCCGCGCCGGAGACGTTGCACGGGTACTCGCGGAAGTGGCGAGACACGCCCGCGAGCGCGATGACGAGAGAAGAAAAGCTCGATCTGCGCAGCGCGACGAAGGCGGACAAGTTTTGCAAATAGCGGGCGCGCGGAGGACTATAGGAGTTGTACCAACACGTAGAGTTTGAGTTCATTAAACACCGAGAGTTCCTACACCGAGAGCTGCGGCGGCGACGGCGGACGAGGCGGATGAATCGATTCTTCGAAATCTACCGGCGTCGTCTCGCGGAACGCGGCGCCGATGAAAGCCTTTTGCTCCGCCGCGCGCGGGTCTCTCGCGTCGCGAACCATGGCCTCCGTCGCCGCCGGCGTCGTCGTCTTCGCCGCTGACTCGCTCGCGTTCGTCGCCGTCGTCGCCTCGCGATCGCTCGAGCGCGCGCGATCGACCGTCTGCGTCACGGCGAAGAGCTTGAACAACGCGCTCGCCAGTTTATACGGCGTCGAGTAATACTTGCTCGGCTCGCACGCCAACTCGCAAATCCTTTGAATCGTGAACGGCGCGTCCCGGTCGAACGCCGACACGCACTCGCCACAAATTTTCTCCACGTCGTCTTCGTACGCCCGTCGCATCGCCGCCACGGTCGCCGCGCTCGCTATCTCCTCCGTCTCCTCCGTCTCCTCCGTCTCCTCCGTCTCCGTCTCCGTCTCCGTCGTCGTCCTCGCCCGTTTCGTCGCCCGCCCGCCCTCGCCCTCGTCGCCCTCGCCCTCGCCCTCGCCTCGCTCGCCGCCGAACGCCTCGTCCCCGAACGCCGTCATCGCTCGCCGCAGCGCCTCGCGCACGCGCTCTCGAAATCCCGCGTCGTCGTCCTTCGCCGTCCCTCGCCACGCGTCGCACGTCCCCGTCCGCGCGCACGCGCGCACGCGGTCGTCGAGGTCGTCGCCGTCGTCACCGCTCGATCGCGTCGCCATCCGTCGTCGCGTCGCGGTGCGTCGTCGCCGGAATCGCGCGAAATGCCGCGACGACGCGATGCGAAATCAAAAAGTGATGAGTGCCCTGGCGCCGTCCGTTCGTTCGTCACGCGTCGACGCGCGATGTCGAGCGAGGACGTCGAGCGCGGCGACGGCGACGATGGGTTCGAGCGATTCGAGCGCCTCGGCCGCGGGCTCGGTGCGTCCCGCGCGCGAAAGACGGCGCGAACGCGCGAAACCGCGCATGACCGAGGGCGACTGACGACGGCTTTCAAATGCGTTTGATTTTTTTGATCGCCCGTAGCGCGCGCGGCGAAGCGCGAACTGAGCGCGTCGTGCGCGACGTCGAGCGCGGCGACGAAAATGACGTGCGCGACGCTGGTGCTCGGGTGCGCGGCGCGAAAGATGGTGATCGGGGAAAAGACGTTCGACGCGGCGTTCGCGCTCGAGGCGTACGCGACGACGCGCAAGCCGTGGACGCTGGTGACTTCGGGGTACGTCGAACGGTCGTTCGCGGCGTTGGTGGTCGATTGTTGGGGGTTGTTGTACATAGGTGGGATATTAGAACCCGTGTGGGGGGCGAAAGAGCTCACGAGGTTCGTGGTCGGGGTGAATTTGGCGACGACGACGCTCGCGTGGTTGTCCATGTGCGCGCTCTACGCCCTGAGCGCGGGGGACGAGTTTTATTTGTTTGCGAAATTTTCCGGCTTTCACGGCGTCCTCGCCGCGCTGTTGCTCGCGCTCAGGCAAACGTCGCCGGAGGAACCGGTGTTCGCCGGTGAGGGCGCGTTGGGCGCGGGCACGAGCGGCGTCGTCGCCTCGCTGCGGGCGCTGCGAAACAAGCACTTGATCGGCGCGTACTTGTGCTTCACGGCGGCGTACGCCTTCATGAGCGGTGGTGCGCATCATCACGTCGGTTTGTACCTGTTCGATATATGGGGTGCGTATTCCGCGTGGGTGTATCTGCGTTTCTTCCAACCGCACGGCTCGGGCGCGCGCGGGGACGACAGCGACGATTTCGCGTTCGCCGCCCTCTTTCCTCCGGCGGCGCGTCCGGTCATCGCGCGCGTCTCCGCCCCCATAGGCGCCGCCGCGCGTGCGCTCGAGGCCAGACGCCGCCGCGCGAGAGAGGAAGCGGACACGCGCGCCGCGGCTTCGACTGCGACCGCGAAACCGGCGCAATCTCCCGCCGCCGCCGCCGCCGCCGCCGTCGTCCGCGCCAAGCTGGAATCGTCGTCCGCGCGCGAGGAGGACGACGACGCCAAGTCCAAGCGCGAGGCCCGCGCCGCGCGAGGTCGCGCCCTCGTCGAGGCGCGCGCGAACGCGGATGCGTCACCGTAGTGTATCATAATCGCACGAGCGCTTCGTAGCCCTCTCGGTCCGCACTCGTCAGTCGCCTCGCGCGTCCGTCTCGCCTTTGGACGAGGCGAGAGCCCCGCGCGGGTCGCGTCGACGTCATTCCGCGACGCGCACCGCGTTCGCGCGTTCGTTCTCGAGCGGTCCGCGACTCGAGCGCGCGCGATGACGCACGCGACGCGAACGTCCGCGCGCGCGTCCGCGCCTTCGCCGCGCGCCGCCGTCGCGCGATCGCGCGCGCGCGCCCGCGGACGCGCCGCCGAGGGGGTGCGTGCGACCGGCGTCGCCGGACGCGCGCGCGTCGCGCGCGGCGCGCGATCGCGCGGGACCGTCCGCGCGGTGGTCAACGCGGCGAGCGATGGCGCGAACGACGCCGACGGCGGACGCGCGGTGCGAGTGCAGGCGCTCACGGCCAAGGAGGAGGAGGTGGATAGAATTCAAGAGATGCTCAATAAGCCCTACAAGTGGGGGTTCAGCACGGATGTCGACACGGAGACGATTCCCGCTGGATTGAACGAAGACGTCGTGCGCATGATCTCTGCGAAAAAAGAAGAGCCCGAGTGGATGCTCGACTTTCGATTGAAGGCGTTCCGTAAGTGGTTGACGATGGAGGAGCCGGATTGGAGCGACAATCGCTATCCGCAAATCGACTACCAGGCGTCGTCGTATTACAGCGCGCCAAAGTCGATGGAGAAGAAGAAGAGCTTAGATGAGGTCGATCCGGAGTTATTGGCCACGTTCGACAAGCTCGGAATTCCACTGAACGAACAAAAGCGATTGACGAACGTCGCCGTGGACGCGGTGTTTGACTCCGTGTCCATCGGGACGACGTTCAAGGAAGATTTGCTCAAGGCTGGGGTGATCTTTTGCTCCATCTCAGAGGCGGTGCACGAGTACCCGGAATTAGTCAAGCAATATCTCGGATCGGTAGTGCCGGTGGCGGACAACTATTTCACCGCCCTGAACAGCGCGGTGTTTAGCGACGGCTCCTTTGTGTACATTCCCAAGGGCGTCGTATCGCCGATGGAACTGTCGACGTACTTCCGCATCAACGCCGAATCTTCGGGTCAATTCGAGCGCACGCTCATCGTTGCTGAAGACGACTCTTATGTGAGCTATTTGGAAGGCTGCACGGCCCCGGCGTATGACGAGAACCAGTTGCACGCCGCCGTCGTCGAGATTAGCGCGGGGAAAAACGCTGAAGTGAAGTATTCGACGGTCCAGAACTGGTACGCGGGTGATGAGGACGGAAAGGGTGGCATTTACAACTTTGTCACGAAGCGTGGCTTGTGCAAGGGGGACAACTCGAAGATTTCGTGGACTCAAGTCGAAACTGGCTCGTCCATCACGTGGAAGTACCCGTCCGTCGTGCTCGCGGGAGACAACTCGATTGGTGAGTTCTACTCAGTCGCTTTGACGAACAACGCACAGCAAGCGGACACTGGGACTAAGATGATTCACATCGGTAAAAACACGCGGAGTCGCATCGTGAGCAAGGGAATTAGCGCCGGTAAGAGTAAAAACGTATACAGAGGTTTGGTGCAAGTGGGCCCAAACGCCTCCGGCGCGCGCAACTACTCTCAATGCGATTCGATGCTCATCGGCGATAAGGCCGGTGCGAACACGTATCCATACATCCAAGTCAAAGAACCGAGCTCTCGCGTCGAGCACGAAGCGAGTACATCCAAGATTGGTGAGGATCAATTGTTCTACTTCCAGCAACGTGGCATCTCTCCGGAGGAAGCCGTCGGCGTCATCATCTCTGGCTTTTGCCGAGAAGTCTTCAACGAACTACCTTTAGAATTCGCGGCCGAAGTCAACCAGCTCATGAGTCTCAAACTCGAGGGATCGGTGGGCTAATCAGTCGATCGATCGAACGCGCCGCACGCCCTAAACCTTGTAACGTTATGAATAAAAGACATTTTTTCGCGGCGATTTTGTCAAATTTTTTATCGCGAATTTACAGGCATTGCGTATTTGCGTATTAAGATCGTATCAATCTTGATGTGGCTAACTAAATTGTATGTCTTCAACATTCTATCAGTGCGGCTCCGCGTGCTGTTGGAGCTCATCTGCTGAATCTTTCTTCGCCTGAGAGCTGAGGCTCATCATGCTACCTTTCGCACCCTTCGACTTCGACACGTCGAGCGACAGAAGCGACGTTTCCTCCATCATTTGCATCTTCGCCAACGCCTCGATACGTTTCTTCTCTTTCGCGAGACGAGCCTGCTCTTCGGGAGGAAGATCGGGATCTTCGACGCACTTTGCGTCGCTGTCGCTCTTCATCGAGCGCTGAGAATTGGTTCTACTAATCGTGGCGCTGTCCGTTTGCAGCTGAGCAACTTGCGGCGGCACCACGGCGGGCTCCGTCGCGGGCACGAAGTGCGGCTGCTCCGCGGCGCTCGTCATGGCGACGGGATGCTGAACATGATGTAAGGGAGGAGGCGATGTTTGCACCGTCGGTGGCGGTAACCCTGGCGCGCTATGTTGCGGCGCCATCGGTTGCGGAGGTTGTGGCGGCAAACCCAGATTGCTGGCACTGTTCACATTCATCAAGCGCGTCGCTTGTTGCGGTACTGTCTGTGTCGCCAGCGCAGGCGTGTGAGGGCGTTCGTAACGAGCGGACTCGGACCCAGTATCAGATCCTGTAAGCAAGGCCATCTTGCTCGCCGTACGTTCAATACGCTTCTTCTGAAGCGAACGGAGCTTTTGCTGGCGCTCAGTCGTGTGACGTTGCCTCATTTCGGCTTCCTCTTGCTGTTGCTGAAGCTCGAGTTCTTCGAGCAAACGAAGTTCCTCCATCTCTTCCTGTTCTTCTTCGTTCGCGTAAGATCCGGCGTCTGAACCTCTATCTCCGATTTCTGACACCGTCGCTGACGACCCACCCTCGATCACGCGCTGCACGTCCTGCATCACAGTTTCGGAATATGTCGGCTGCGCGTTTGCGACTGGAGCTCGAGGTGGCTTCTGCGCAGCCAGATCAAACTGCTCTAGCGATCGGGCGACCTCCGCGGGCTGCACCGGAGCTGGACGAACCGGCGAAATCCCGGGGGTGGCGTGAGGAGGCGACGCGTCGCCCGGCGTCGTGAAGCCACTCGTCGTGCCCCGCGCCGCGGCGGCGGCGACCGGAGCCTGTTCTTGAGGTTTCACAGCGGCGAACGCGCTTTTCGGTCGTAAAAGACTCTCTTCGTGCCGCACAGCGTGAGACTTTTCCGGTAAAATTGCGTGGTCATCCACCAAAATTCGCGGCTTTTCCGAAAGCGACTCCGTCGACGGCGACTGCGTCAACATCATCTCGATCTGGCTCGGACTCTGCGCTAAGTGTTCCTGACTCGCGCTTGCAGATATTGCACCCGCTCGACTGGATTCAGGACGCCCGCGCAATTTCTCTTCAGGGCTAGATCCAGCGCTGTTCTCGGCGCTATGTCTCCTGCTCTCAGGGCGCTCGCAAAAGCCCTTCTTCTCGTCCCACAAGTACTTCACCTCCTTTTCTATTTCTCTCTCAATTGTTTCGACCGCGGTCATCTCCAATCCAAGTTCTTCCACCATCTCAGTCGCAACCGAACGCGCGCTGTCAGTTTCGGTGTTGAAAGGAAACTCCACGGTTCGATTTTGACCCGACGAGTCGGCGATTCTCAAACGCAACCGAAGCGAGTTGTCCTCCAAAAACGTCCCCTTGACGCGCACGTCGAGCGAAGCCCCTCGCCTGTGCTCCGGTGGCTCGAGCGTGTCAGCCTCAGAGTAGACTCTCACAATCTTTCTACCATTATCCCCTCTCGTTTGAGCCACGCGCGGTGGCTCCTCTTCCTCTTCCTCTTCCTTGACAATCGGTCTCGGCACCTCTGGTTCCTCTTCGACGACGGCGCGCGGAACCATGGTTTTCTTTTCCTTCTTCTTCAACCAAACGTGATCCAACAGCTGCTGAGCCGTCGGGCGTTCATCCGCGGGAGCGATGGCGAGAGAGATGAATTCGTAAATGTCATCACCCTTCTCTTTGATGGTCTCCAACGCCGCCGGAGGAATCCCACTTGAAACGCGCTTGTAAATTTGCGCCGGATTTTTACACTCGTTGTACGGGCACTCAAACGTAACGAGCTCGATCAGACACATACCGAAAGAGTATATGTCCACGCGTTCGTCATAGTCTTCCTCGTACAGCTCCGGGGCCATGAACTCGGGTGTTCCGATCACGCTGTGCGTTCGCTGATGATCCAACATCGCGGCGAGACCCAAGTCACCGATTTTGATCTCCCCGGCGTTACCGTTGACAAAAATGTTGTCGCACTTCAAGTCACGATGCACGATCGGTGGCTCGTGTGAGTGCAAGTACTCTAGACCTCGTAAAATTTGACGAGCCCAGCTCTTGACGGCGCGCATATCCAAATTGTTTTTAAATCGCGCGGCGTACTTGTTCAACGTCCCCGCACACGCCTCGGTTATGAAGTTCACGCTCACCTCTCCCGTCTTCTCGTTCGTCGTGTTCCACGAATGATAAAACTTCAACACGTTCTTGTGATCAAGTCTCTTCAAGATCTCAACCTCACCGAGCAAGCGCTGCTTCTCCACCGCGGGTAAACCGTGAACTTTGACCTGGTTCCACGCCACGTCCATGCCCTCTTCTTCGTCGAAAGCCTTGTACACGTTCTTGTACGTCCCACGACCGAGAAGTTCAGTGGTTCGCCCGAAGCGTCCGGTTGGATCCCACTCCACAAACTTCGTCGTCTCTTCCTCAGGCTCCTCCTCTTCTTGAGACGGCGGATCGTCCTCCGCGCGCGCGTTGACCTCGTCGGCGTCGCGACGCGTCGGCGACGCTTCGCGCAATCCTTCATCCTGCACATTCACCCCATCCGGCGACTCGCTTTCAATCTTTGTCTCCCCGTTCACCTGCGTCTCCTCGTCTCGCATTACGGCCGTCTTGTGCGTCAATTCTCCCTCCTCAGTGTCCGCCATCGCGCCGACGCGCGCGTGAGCGTCGAGGATAATTGTCGCTCGCCTCGCCTTTGATTTCTCTCACTTCGCTCGACGAGGCTTAACGACACATCGCTCTTCTCGACAAACGATACCACGGCTTCGCGCTCGCAGTATGGAGAGTTTCGACCGCGAATGCGCGCGTCGGTGAAGGCTTACGCGACGCCGCGCCCGCCAGAGTCAACCCAAAATCACTCGTACGAGTCACGACTCGACCCAGACCCCCTCGAGGCTGCGCCACCCGCGATCCGCGCCGCGCAATGTACGCGCACGCGACGTCGTATTCGACGCGATCGCGCGCTGCACCGCGCGCGCGCCTTCTTTACGACCGCGTCGTCCCGTTTCACGCCCGATCGCACGCGCGCACGCTCGAGGACGCGCCTTCAAACGTCGCGATTCGAAAACGGCGGCCGCGATTCGCACGATGCGCGCGATGACGGTCGTCTCGCGCCTCGCGTCCGCGTCGTTCGCGTCGACCGCGCGCGTCGACCGCGCGCGTCGCTCGCAAAACTTTTCCTTCGCCTCGATCGACGCCGTTCGCGTCGAACGCGCGCTCGCGACGACGTGCGCGCGGCGACGCGTCTCCCGCGGGCGCCGCGACGAGGACTCGACGAGTGCGGCGCGCCCGCGTCGCGCGCGCGTCGCGGGTCGTCGCGTGTTCGTCTCGAGACGGGGTTTCGTTACGTATACCACGCGTTCGAACGCCCGTGTAGTATCACACGAAAACGAACAAATTCGCTGGGCACCTCGCGCGTCGGTCGGTCGGTCGGTCGGTCGTCCCGGTCGTTGGCCGCAGTCGCGCGCGGGCGTTCGTCGCCGTCGCGAGCGCGGGCGTCGTCGAGGGCGACCGTGGGTGGCGACGGCGCGAGCGATGAGCGCGCCGACGCTGACGAACATGCTCGACGCGCGCGTGAGCGTCATCACGAACGACGGACGACACATCGTCGGCACGCTGCGAGGGTTCGACCAGGTGACGAACGTGATCTTGGAGGACTGCGCCGAGCGCGTGTACTCGAGCGAGAGCGGCGTCGAGGAAGCGCCGTTGGGGGTGTATATGATACGGGGAGATAATGTGTGCGTCAACGCGAGGCGAAGGCGTCGAGGGGGACGAGGGATTGAATTGACCGAGGACGCGCGCGCGCGCTCGAACGCGAGAGACGCGAAGGACTGACGACGAGAAATTGCGTGGCGACGAACAGTGCGCTCGTTGGACCGGTGGATGAAGAATTAGATGCAGAGTTAGATTTATCGGAGACCAGGGCACCGCCGCTTAAGGCGATAAAGTTTTGATTAAAACTTTCACAAAGTAGAGAAGTAGCGAAGCGCGAAGGCGCCGACGATGAGTTGCAAGAAGAATCGGAATCAGTGGCGTTCCTAGTCGTGGTGACCGTGATTGTTGAGGTTTCGGAGTAGCTCTCGCGCCCGCTTTAACGTGTTTATCTCGTCGTCGGTGAGATTCGTCGACGGCGCACGCGTGGGCGCCAGGATGGAGCGCAACGCTTCGGCGCATTCCGCGCACGCCAACGCGCTGTTGAGTACGTTTGACGAATGTTTCGTGCTCGGTGAGGTCGGAAACAAAAATGTGATGCGATCCCGGAAGATTTTAGTTTCGTGATGTACATGGTCGTACAGCGCGGACAATCCGACGCTACCACCGGCAAATGGCCTGACGAAATTCATGATCGACGTCGCCGAATGCTGCCGAGGAAAACGACGGTGTCGTCAGTCTCGAGAAGATTATGTCGCACATAATCAATGATAACGTACGATTGCCCAAAAACACATCACGGTGAATACGACTTGAGTGTGAAGCACGCTCGGGATGAAAACGAGCGAGACGAACGTCACGAAAACCTGCGTAGGAATTCCTATCAAGGTGGACGCGATCGTTCCGACGAAGCGTCCGATACGAGACAAGGCGGGGAAAACCTCCAGTTTCACCGACTTCACGTGCGCCTCATCCTCGGTCTCGGCGTTAGCGTCGAGTGGCATCGGCTGAGTCGACATCGCTTTCGCACTGTCGACGTCCGCGTCCGCTCCTATCGCCGCGTCGATGGCTCGCGACACCGCTCTCGCAGCGGCGTCTCTGCGCGACGCCGACTCGCCCAAAATTTCTGCCACGCCTTCGTGTTCACCGAGCGCGTCGTCTTTCGTGAACCCTCGCTCTAAAATTTCTTTTGACGGTTTACCCATCGTTCCGGCCGCCATCGCGCGAACGCTCGCCAGGTACTCGGCGCTGTCTTTTCGCGTCCTCGCTCGAGCAGAGTCCATGTGTGAGGCGTGGCGTGTCGCAGTGTCACGCTCGCACGATGACCGCGCGCGCGATCATCGCTCCGGCGATCGTTCGCTCGCCCGTACCGTCGTCGTCTTCGCGCGATCGTCGACGCCATCGCGCGGCGCCGTCGACGACGACCGCGCGCGCGGTGTCCCGACGCGAGCTGGGGCTGACGCTGCTCGGGACGACTTTGGGGACGCTCGTGGGGGAGTCAAACGCGCGAGACGCGCGGGCGATGAGGTGCGCGCATCGCTCGCCGACGGTGACGCGCGAACGAGCGATTCGCGGCGTCGAAAGCTCGGAAGTTTCGCACGCGGACTGACTGACGCGCGCGCCGGTTTCGGTTTCCGCAAACGCAGCGACGGCGACGACGAGCCCAGCGTACGAAGGGCGATTCGCGCCGCGCTGGAAGCGAACGTGCAGAAAACGAAATGTCCAGCGGTGTTGCGCCTGGTGTTTCACGACGCGGGGACGTACTTGGCGAGCGCGAAGGATGGAGGGATGAACGCGAGCGTGCGGTACGAGCTCAACCGACCGGAATCGTTTGGTTTGAAGCGAGGATTGAACGTGGTGAAGAGCGCGTATGACGCCTTGGATGACACCGCGGCCGCCGGCAAAGTATCGTTCGCGGACATGATCGCGTGCGCGGGGGCGTACGCGGTGGAGTTCACGGGTGGACCGGCTTTCCTGGAGCGCGTTCCGCTCGGTAGAATCGACGTCGAGACGGCGGATCCGGAAAATAGAATGCCGGAACAAACTTTGGGCGGGAAAGAGATGCGCGAACATTTCGCACGAAGTGGGATCACGACCAGAGACATGGTTGCCCTCGCGGGGGCGCACACGATCGGAGGAAAAGGTTTCGGCGACGCGTACACATTCGACAACGCGTACTACGCCACCCTCGTCGCCGACCCTTGGCACAAGGCGAACATGACCAAGGACGAGGCCGAGATGGCTGAACACATCGGTTTACCGAGCGATAAGTACATGCGAGAAGACGCCGAAAGTATGGAGTGGATTCAGAAATACGCCAACGATCAGGACGCTTTCTTCGTCGATTTCGTTGACGCGTACATTCGACTCGCCGCACTCGGTGCCGAGTTCGCGTAGACAACTCATTTATATTTTATTAGGAAGGCGCGTTTTTATTTCTGTTCGTATTCGTGTTACAAAGTAAAGACACACAATTCGCGTGATCGTACATCATTCATTTAGGCGAGCAGGCCGCGGTATCCACGAACGCCCGTGCGCGTCGTTTACAGACGTCGAGTCGTCCGTGGCTCCAGCGCTCCGCCGCTCTAACCTCTTCGTCGCGTTTCATTCAAAAGGACGGAAAGTTTACGCGCGTTCGCCTCGGATGCGACGCGCGAGCTGGATGTCCTTCGGCATGATGGTCACCCGCTTGGCGTGAATCGCGCACAAGTTCGTGTCTTCGAACAAGCCGACCAAGTACGCCTCGGACGCCTCTTGAAGCGCCAAAACCGCCGTGGATTGGAAGCGCAAATCCGTCTTGAAGTCTTGCGCGATTTCGCGCACGAGACGTTGGAACGGAAGCTTGCGGATCAAGAGCTCGGTAGACTTTTGGTATTTACTGCGCGAGTCGTACGAATGTTTCCCGGTCAGTCCTCAGCGTCGTCCGAACCTCGCGGCGCGCGAGGCGCGTCTAAAACCCTATCTTGACTGTCGTCACCACGTACCGAATCTCACGAAGCGCGACCGTACCCGGGCGGTAGCGGTGCGGTTTCTTCACCCCTGCGACGTCGCGAACGAGCAATTTCCGATTCGTCAGTCGACGCGTTCTTCGACGCGTCTTCGCCCTCGCCACGCGCGTCGTCGTCGTCGATCGCGCCTCCGCGAGGGCACGGGAATTCCGTCGCGTCGCGCGTCGTCGCGTCGTCGCGCACCTCCCGTCGTCGGCGCGGACTTGCGCGCCGCCTTGGTGGCGAGCTGTTTACGCGGCGCCTTGCCACCGGTGGACTTTCTCGCGGTTTGTTTCGTACGCGCCATCGCGGTCGATCGAAACGCGTCGGAGTGACGCCGCGCCCGCGCCGCGGTCTCGGCACCGGGCTGGCCGGGCGAAGGACTGAAGGACTTCTACGCCTTCTTCGCGCGCGCGTACCCTCGACCGACGAGATCGCGCACGCAGAAATCGACGTGCTCGCCCTGAATCGTCACCATCGCGAGCGTCGCGTCGCCGTCGACGGCGTCGATGGAGCCGCCGACGCCGAGACTTTGCTTAAACTCGGCGCACATCGCGCGCGCCTCGGCGTACAACACCCCGTCGACGATCGTCACCGTCTTCCCGCGTCGTCCAGATTTCGTCGCGCGCACGCGAACGGGTAATTTTCCCTTGGTCGCCATCGCGTCGTCTTCCGCGTCGCCGTCTTCGTCCTCGCGCGCCGTCGCGGGCGCCGTCTTCGCCTTTGCCTCTGGTAACGCTTCGCGGAGCGCCGCGAGCGCGCCGAACGGCGATGCGCGCGGCGCCGTCGCCTCGCGTCCGCGCTCGACGCGCGCGTCGTCGTCGTCCGCGTCCTCGTCTCCCCGCTCGCTCGCGCGCCCGCGTCGTTTCGCGCGCGCGACGTTTCGTCGTCGTCGTCGTCTTCGTCGTTCGGTTTCCGGAACCACCGCGCGCGCCGTCGTCGTGGCGCGCGCCGTCGTCGTCGCGACGCCGAGGCGCGGCATGCCTTCCCTCGCGCGTCCGCCGTCGCCCGCGTCGTTTCGCGCGCGCGCGTGCGGCGTCGAGCGTCGTCGTCGTCGTCGGTCCGGTCGTTACGCCGGTCGACGGTCGACACACGACGACGCGCCGGCGCTCGATGCAGGCGACGACGACGCGCGCGCGGGCGACGCCGCGATGCGGACGATCGACGACCGGAGGACGCGCGCGCGTCGACGCGCGCGCGTCGACGCGACGCGACGGCGCGGCGCGCGCGGGGGCGACGGCGCGCGCGCGGGTGTTTTTGAGCGGGACGACGACGACGACGACGACGACGACGGATGGTGCGCGCGCGAGGCGACGGATGGTGCGCGCGCGAGGGAAAATTTCGGAAGACGATCAAGATGAAGACGACGGCGACGAAGAAGCGGGCGCGGGCGGCGTGGAGGGGTGGCACGGGGCGTACAAACTTTGGAAACCAAAACCGAGGGGGGGCGTCGCGGACGCGGAGGCGGCGAAGCGATTGAAAGTGCGAGAGCTGTTGCTCAGTCGCGACCCGGGTTTGAACCAGACGTTGATATCGTCCGGAACGAGCATATCGCAGTTGTTCGATCAGGATAAGTGGGAGCGTCATCGCATGGTGGATCGATTCGTGGTCGATTTGGTGTCGATTCCCCAGAGCACGGTGTTCTTGCGCTTGTTCAGACCGTGCGCGGTGCTGGCGGCGTACACCGCCGTGGTCGTGGCATTTCCGAGCGTGTTGAAGTACGCGTGCGCGTATTTCAATTTGGCGTTACCGTTTCCGAACTTTGCCATGCAGTCTTTGACGCTGCCGGCGTCGGCGCACTCGTTACTGGGCACGCTGTGCGGTTTGGTACTCGTGTTCCGAACAAACTCTAGCTATGCCCGCTTCGTAGAGGGACGCACGGCGTGGGGGTCGCTCATCAAGCACGCGCGTGATGTGGCGCGCTTGGCGATATACATTCCCGACAAGAATCTGCAGAGACGGTTGCTAGAACTGACAACGGCGTACGCGTACGTGCTGAAGACGCGTTTGAGAAGCGGACGCACTCGGTCCGATCCCACGGATCCCACGGCGTTCCGAGACATTCCCGACGAAGCCGTCCGTCGATGCGTCACCGACCCCGCGCTCGCGGATGAGGTCTTAGCTTCCGCGAAGACGGGAAATCGGTGCTTGTACACGCTCATGCTCATCTCGAAGACGCTCAAGCTGGCGCTCGAGAAGGGGGCGCCGAGAGAAATTCATTGGAAGATTGAAGAGGCCGTGAGCGGTATGGGCTTATCTGGAGGTATTTGCGAGCGCATTGTCGCCACGCCGATCCCCCTAAGCTTCTCGCGTCACTCGGCACGATCGCTCATCATTTGGCTCATCACGCTCCCGTTCGTGCTCGTCCCGAGCATGTCTTGGATGTCCGTGCCCACCATCTTCACCTTGGCCTATCTCATCCTAGGCATCGACGAGATCGGGATCCAAATCGAAGAACCGTTCGCCACCTTACCCCTCACGCCGCTGTGCGCCACGATCGAGCGCGACATGTCCATCGTCATCGCCGATATCTTCGCGAGCGACGACGCCGATCGCGTCGCTCGCGACGTCGTCGCCGGCGACGTCGTCGCGCGGTGACGCACCACGCGTCCGTTCGCATCGCGCGCGCGCGCGTGTAACACAGTTTCGAGCGCATCACACCGTTTCGACCACCCCCCGCGCGCGTCGTCGTCTCCCTGATCCTTTTTCTTCCCGTCGGTTCGCGAATCCCGGCACCCCTCTTGAAACGGATTCCCCGAAAATCCACCGCGCCTCCACATCGCGTCGCGCTCGTCGACTCGATGTCGCACCTCGAGCGCGCGCACGACGCGCGCGCGACCGCAGACACCGACGACGGCCGACGCGCGTCCTCTGATCCGAGTCCGTCGACGCAGAGCGCGTGGAAACGCACCATCGCGTCGTGCGAGGTGCGATTTCCGTTGACGCCGTACAAGTCGCAGGTGCAAGTGATGAGCGCGGTCGTTCGAGCGGCGCGCCGAGGAACGTGCGCGCTCGTGGAGTCGCCGACGGGGAGCGGGAAGACGCTCGCGCTGCTGTGCGCGGCGCTGGCGTGGAGCGAGAGCGAGAGCGAACGCAGGGAAGACGTGGGCGTGGACGACGACGAAGACGGGGAGGAGGACGAAGCGCGCAAACGCGAGACGAAGAGAATCGGAAACGGTAAACCACCAAAGATTTATTACGCCACGCGCACGCACGCGCAGATCGCACAAATAGTCGGTGAATTGTCGAGGACGGCGTATAAGCCGCACACCGTGGTGTTGGCGTCGAGGGAGCATTATTGCGTGAATAAGAGCGCGAGAAAGGGCGGAGACGTCAACGCGGAGTGTCGAAGGTTGATGGATGCCGGCGCCGCGGGTGGGGACGGGAAAGGGTGTTTTTATAGCGGACAAGGGGCGAGTAAGTTGGCGTCGTTGGCGAAAAACCATCCCGACGCGCTGGATATCGAGGATTTGGTGAAGATGGGGACGTCGAAGAAGGGATGCCCGTACTTTGCGTCGAAAATCATGGCGGAGAGCGCGGAATTAATTTTCTGCCCGTACAACTATCTCTTGGATCCGCGCACGCGTTCGGCCATGGACATCGATATCGAAGGTTCACTCATCATTTTCGATGAGGCGCACAACATCGAGGACACCGCGCGCGAGGCGGCGAGTGAGGAAATAATTTTAGACGACGTCGCGAACGCCATCGATCGTCTGAGCGAGATGCGGCGGCGCGCGACGGCAAACGTGAGCGAGTGCGAATTGGTGTTGAGGAGCATGAAGGGCGTTTACGATTGGTTCATTGGATTTTGCGACGAAAAAAGCCCAAGTTACGGTCTGAAGCAAACGCAAGAAGCGTTGTCGGCGATGGTTCGAGGGGAGCAGATTTTACAAACGTTGGCGGAAGCCGGGCTGACTGAAGAGAGCGTTTTAGAAGTCATGCGAGCGCTCGGCGTCATCACCAAGTATAATCAAGAGAACAAAGATCCGAAAGAGCGCGTCGCGGGCAGCGTTTTCAACACCTGTGAAAAAGTGCTGAATCCTATCAAGTTTTTGCTCTCGCGAGGCGAAGTCACCGCGCGCGATTACAAAATCGTCTTCACAAAGACGCGCGAAAGCGATCGAGTCGTTTCGACGCAACGAGTGAACTCTGAATTGAATAGATTACCCGTGGAAGAACTGGTGAAGATTAACTTTTGGGCACTGAATCCAGCGCTGGCTTTCAGAGAGCTCGTGAGCGAAAACGGCGGCGCGCGTTCAGTCGTGCTCACGTCTGGTACTCTCGCGCCGCTCAATTCGTTCGCGAGCGAGCTCGGCGTACCGTTTCCCATCCGCATGGAAGCCCCGCACTGCGTGGATATGGATCGTCAGGTCTGGGGCGGCATCGTCGCCGCCGGTCCGAGCAACATAGCTTTGAATGCCGGTTACAAGTCTCGCGGCGATACTAGTTTTCAAGACGAACTCGGCGCGTGTTTGCGAGACGTCGCGAAAGTCACCCCTCACGGCTTGCTCATGTTCTTCCCATCGTACAGTCTTTTGGAAACCATCGTTCGACGATGGCGCGAAACGGGACTGCTGCGCGCGATAGAGCAGGCGAGCGGCAAGAAGATTTTTCAAGAACCGGGTAAATCAGGCTCGTACGGTAAAAAACCGGTGACGCTTGAGACGGTGTTGGAAAAGTACTATTCCGCGGTGGCGACGAGCGTCAAGGCAGCAAAACATCCGTACGCTCCGGCTCCAGCGAACGCCAAATGTCGAGGTGCCATTCTCTTCGCCGTGTGTAGAGGCAAGATTAGTGAAGGTATTGACTTCGCCGACGCTAACGCGCGGGCGGTGATCTGTGTTGGGATTCCGTATCCAAACATCAAAGACGCGCTCGTCGCGGCAAAGCGAAGTTACAACGAAGAAGGAGCGCATCGAGGTTTGCTGAGTGGCTCGAAATGGTACGATCAGCAGGCTTTTCGGGCGCTCAATCAAGCCGTCGGTCGATGCCTGCGGCATCGTCACGATCACGGCGCAATCATGCTCGTCGATTCGCGTTTCAACAACAGCAACATCCAGGCGCTGCCGAAATGGTTACGTCCCGCCATGCAGAAGAGCGCGTCTCGCTTTGGCGACCAAGTGAAAAGCTTGGAAAATTTCTTCGTTTCGCACGCCGAGAATCCACCGAGCGATGACGCTCCAGCGAGCAAGACAGGCGACCAACGGAAGAATAGCAAACGAGCGAGAGTGTCCATCGTCGCGACGTCTCCTCGAAAGGCGATGCGAAATACGCCAATCACGAGCTTCTTTCAAAAGGCGTCGACGAGCAACGCGACTCATTCAGCTCCTCTCATGCGCGACATCGAGCAGCCATCGAAAAAGACGAAGGATGACCAAATCGGTGACTACGAGGCGCCAGTGTTCACGGACGACGACGAGCTTGACGTCGACATTGACGCGCTCATGGCGGACAACCATGAGTTATCGCCAGAGGCGAATGTCGCGCAAGTTCTCGACGGTGTCGAGTGGGAGGATTGGGAAGACGACGACGATCTAATGGCGCACGCCGTGCAAGCGACACAAACCGCGCACACGATGAGTAAGGTAGAGAGCACGACACCGACTGAACAAGTCCTGGATGTCGTCTCGCCTCTCAAGCAACGCGCGAAGAAAGTCTGCGGCGACGACTCCGTCTGCGCCAAGTGTGGAAACACTCGCTATTCGCAGATTGACACCGAAAATGATGATCGAATCGCGCTTCAATCTCAATATTTGGATTGTGTTCTGCAAACCAAGGTGAATGACATCCATGAATTCGCCGTGGTCGAGATGCGCGGCGGTTGTTGCGCCTCGCCGCCGTCGGAGACGGTTGAATTCGACCACGACTTGCGCGTCGCCTTCAGTCGAGTGAACTCCTGCGATGGCGATCGATTGATCGGATTACGAGTGGAAGCAACGAATGCGATGTATGCACACTTGTGCGATCGCGTCTTGCTCCCGCAACACGACGCCCGCGCGTAGGATAGATGACGTGATGTGTGATTCCAAAAAAGCCTCCACGAAACTCGGCACCACCCGGCGCGTCACAATTCGACGCACGACGCGCACGGCACCCCGTTCGCCGACGCCGCGAAGAACGCAAGCCGACGACACGCACGCGCGACACGTCTCCATGACCGCCACCACCCGCACCGCCCGCGCCGCGACGCCTAAAGTCGAGGAGAAAGTCGCGACGACGCGCAAAGTCGTCATTTCCGAGAAGGATGCCGAGACGACGACGACGACGGATGTCACGGCGACGACACCGGTCACGCCCGCGGTCGCGGTCGAGGACAGCGCGGTGAAGATCTCACGCGCGACGTCTCAAGAGCCCGAAGACGTCGAGGCGGAGATCGAACCGAACGCGAAACGCACCAAGGTTGACTCGAGCGCGCAAAACGATTCCGATTTCGAATCGCCGGAGGACGCCGGCGCGTTCGTCGATTCCCAGGAAGACGGTGATTGGCAGCCCGAAGGGTCGGCGTCGGAGTGATGAAATATGATACACGTTGTTTGAATGATCTCGAGTTCGCACGCGCGGTGACGTTCGCGCGTCTTCGATGGCCAGCGGCGAAATGTTTGATTGGTATCGTCGATCGCGCGAAGCGCCGATGTGAATTCTCGCCGCACGAATGATTTTATGAATAACTCTATGTACTATGCGATGCTTCACGCGCGCGCGTCGACTATTTCGCCTTGGCGTGCGACGACGTCACGCGTAAGGCGACGTCGATGTATCTATCGACCGTTCGCGTCAACGCGAAGATGCCACCCATCGTCGCCAACGTCTTGGTGAGAAAATACACGATGCTCTTCGAAGTCACCGTTATGTTCACGGCGATGGCGGATAAGTCGTAAATAAAGAACAACTGCGGCAACGCACCCCAATGTGGAGTTTCGATGAAATGTTCCGTGACGCTGTATTGATTCGTTCGCGTGCGCACGGTCCAAGGTATGAAACCGAAGAGCGCTCGCGTCGAAGAGTACGTCGTCGGCACGACTTTCATAAAGTACTTGTAAATCCCGCTCTTCGTCTCCATCCGCCGCACTCCGTTCATCGGATTCACCGCCCCCGGAAACTCGGCCCCGAAAGTGAACGTTTTCACCGCGTGCCGCATGTCGATCTCCCACGGTTCGTCGTAAATCTCTTTCAAAAACTCATAACTCTCCGGCCCCGTCGACGCGCGCAGCGTCCCCGCCACGCGCCGCGCCTCCAATTCCCCGTGCAATCGGCACCCCTCCATGTCCGCCTTCGCCTCCCGCACCTCGTGCGCGTGTTCGGGTCGTCGCTGAAACAACACCAATCCTCCTAAATCCACCCCTCCCGCGCTCTCGTACTCCCCGATCGCGCGTCCGCTCGCGTCCAACCGCGTCTTGAGCAACAGTCCTCGCGCGTCCACCTCGTGTTTCCCGCTCTCATCGTACGCGTCCACGTACAGCAACTGGCACGGCATTCGCGGGAACGTCACGTCTATCTCTATTCGCAGCGTCGCGTTCCTCGCGTCGTCCACGCCGTGCGTCTTCGCGCGCGTCGGCGTGAGAAAATCTGACATCTCAACCAGCGCGAGCGCGCACGCGAGGACGACGCCGACGACGGAGACGCACGCGCCCGCGCGCGTTCGCTTCGTCAGGTGCGGCGCCGCGCGCGCGAACGCGTCGACGCGCGCGACCGCGGGGAACCATCGCATCGCGGCGTCGCGACGTGATTCATTCATTCATTCATTCATTCGCATCGATCGATCGCGCCGATCGATCGATCGATCCGCAGTCGTCGACGCGTCGCGCGGTCGATGCTCGCGTCGCTCGCGTCGCGCGCCGCGCCGTCGCGTCTCGCGATTCCGTCGCGCGGTGCGCGCGCGCGCGCGACGACCGCGCCCGCGCGACGTCCGCGCGCGCATCGGCGATTTCGATTCCGACGCGTCGTCGCCATGGCGTCGTCGCCGTTCGCGTCGGACGCGCCGCCCGAGGGGTACGCGATGGCGGATCAGGTGAAACGATTCGCGAAAGCGAAGGCGGAGAACGTCGAGCGCGTGATGAACATCGACGCGGTGTACGACGGGACGTACCTGGCGGGGAAGCGCGCGCTCGTGACGGGGGCGAATCGCGGCGTCGGGCTGGCGCTGTGCGAGGAGCTGACGCGGCGAGGCGCGGAGGTGGTGGCGACGTGTCGAAGGACGAGCGAGGCGCTGATGGCGCTGAAACCGAAAGAGGTGATCGAGGACGTGGACGTGACGGACGCGGCGAGCTGCGAACGCATGGCGAAGGCGGTGGGCGGGACGCTGGACATCGTCGTCAACAACGCGGGATACTTTTACGAACCCGTGGAGAAGGTGACGGATGGGTCGATGGCGTTCGACGAGGAGTTGAAGATGATCGATATCTGCGCCGTCGGACCGCTGCGCGTGTCGAACGCGCTGTATAACGCGGGTAAGATCACCAAGGGCGGGAAGATCGCCATGGTGACCTCGCAAGGAGGGTCGGTGACGTGGCGAGAGGTGCAAAATCCGAGCGGCGGCGACTACGGGCATCACATGTCGAAAGCCGCCGCGAACATGGGGGCGAAATTGTTGGCGCAAGAGCTCAAGCACGAGGGGATCATGGTGCAAGTGCTCCACCCGGGGTTCAACAAGACGGACATGACGGCCAAGTACGCAAAGATTTGGGAAGTCGAAGGCGCGGTCGATCCCGCCGTCGGCGCCAAGCGCGTGCTGCACGAAATCAGCTTGATGACGCCGGAACACAACGGCATGTTCATCAACTGCGAGGACGGCTTACAAATCCCGTGGTGAGCGAGCGCGACGTAACATTCATCAATTCTTCTCCTCCTTCTTTTAATTACAACAATGATTTCCTGACTAATAATACATCTCTCTCGACACCGGCGCGGCGTTAGTCGGTTAGAACTCGGGTTGTTCGCCCAAGCGATGACACGGCGCGTCGCGGGTTCCACATCCCTTCGCACACGAGTTATAACACGGCGCCG